>Ga0065705_10104909_pt1 | contig 10296 bp, 5 predicted proteins | sample SwibulcommuniRL2_FD_59092 | JGI IMG/M metagenome (GOLD analysis project Ga0065705, IMG submission 59092) | Bulk soil microbial communities from switchgrass field near Rose Lake, East Lansing, Michigan, USA - RL2 Bulk Soil v2 (version 2) | ecosystem: Environmental > Terrestrial > Soil >... | reverse complement strand
TTGGGCTCGCTATCCAAGCATGCGAGCATAATAGGCACAAAGCTCGAGTCCAGAATCTCAAAATCCGCATCGACGGTTGCGTGATAAGGCGTATCGATCTTTTTTAATTCTCGATCCCAAATGGCGTCGCATTTTTCAAACGGCCCTTCAAGCTGACGATCAGTCGGTTTATTGTTGTCGTTCTGCCATTCGTTTTCCAAGATCTCCACGAAAGAAAACTTTCCTCAGCGCGGGAAGTAAACGTTCTTCAAAGAAGAACTGACCCAGTTGGAATAGATGCGTAACGTGAATTTGAGGTGCCTTATTTTGGCGTAGCTTCTGACAGCATAGTCGGCCATGATTAAGTCAGGATCCGTCACGATCATAAAGAATGTGATCTTCACGTCATCCATGCCTTGATTCACGGCCGGCGATTAGAAGAATGTGCGCCATCGGAAAGGTCTTGTTCTCCGCGCAAGCGTAGCATTTCTGTAACAACTGTTATGACCACGGTTTCAAATGCTTAAAGTTAAATACGCTCGCTTGCCTTGCCTACGGCTTCATACGCAGAAACTATTTTGGTTGCTACATTTTCCCAGGAGAAATCACCCGACCGTTTCCGGCTGCGCTCTGACATCTCCAAACGTAAACTTTCGTCGGTAAGCACCTTCAACATAGCCCTTGACAACTCTTCAGTAGACGCTGCATCGACAAGCAGTCCGGCGTCGCCAACGACATCCGGCAGGGACGAGGAATTCCCCGCAATCACTGGTGCTCCGCAGCACATGGCTTCTGCTATCGGCAATCCGAATCCTTCGTAGAGGGACGGAAAAACAAACACTGCGCACAGAGTATAAAGCGCGGCGAGCTCTTTCTTTGAAACAAAATTTGTGAGGATTACTGCTTTATCGACTCCGAATTTTACTCCTATTTCACGGTACTGTTTCAGCTCCCCATCTGACAAACTGCAGGCGATCACCAACAGATACTCGGAGCGAACGATCGGCGGCATTCTCCCGAAGGACTCGATGAGTCCCGTTATATTTTTTCTCCAGTCTGTTCCGCCGGTGTAAAATAGAAATTTCTTATCAATACCGAATTTTTCCCGCAGCGCACGTGCCCATTTTTGCCTGTCAATGGCAAAAGTTTTGAAAAACGAGTCGACACCGGTTCCGACCGTGATCACTTTCTCGGGAGCTAATCGCAGATATTCAATTGCATCACGTCGAGTGTGTCCAGAAATCGCGAAGATGAGATCGGCTCTTTTCACGTTGGTGAGCCGGTATTCGTATATTGATCTAAATGGATCGTTTTCCGCGAGGTAATGCTGTTGAAAAAGATAGGGGATCAGGTCGTACAGCGTGCAGACTACTTTACAAGGCCGCAATTTTGCGAATTGAGGAATTATGGCAGCGCCCTCCTCCAGCGGGCTGCCAATATGGAACACGTCTACGCGATTGGAGAGCAGCGAGAGCAGAGCCAGCGTTTCCGAGAATCTGTGACGCCCCGAAGGCCCACGAAATTTGAGCAGGCGATGGCGCGGCCAACCCGCCATCTCCGGAAGCGGCAGGTTAGCATTTACAAACAAGCTGTATTCATTGCTTTTGTCAATTTCTAAAATATTCGGCACTAGGTGAAGTAAATACTGCCCGCGACCTCGATCCTTCGAGTCCTCAGTCTGAAGCGCTTGAATGTCGATGGCAATTCGCATCAAGGCAAGGCCAGTAGAAGTGGAATGGAAGCGCCAATGCGTCAGGAACCACGCGGTCACATCTTAACGATCGCAGCAACAACCAACGGAGCAGTTCATTTCCCCGAACGGGCGTCTCGATTGCAGCAAACCTCATGCGTTATTTCCCGGCCTGTGGTAATTGCCGAGGAAGGCAATAAATATCCCAATCCGGTTCTATTTTCGCCGCTCCGACTGCTGCAGTAACCTCAAGTCGTTCTCGACCATAATACCGACCAATTCTGCGAAACTCATCCGCGGCGACCAACCGAGATTTTTCTTGGCCTTAGCGTAATCACCGACCAGATAGTCAACCTCGGCAGGTCTGAAAAATTGTTTATCGATTCGTACCCGGACCGCGCCACTTGACGCGTCTTTCCCCACCTCGTCGACTCCCTGACCAGACCACTCGATATCGATGTCGATTTTTTTGAACGCCAGGTCGACGAATTCTCTCACACTGTGAGTCTCGCCGGTGGCGACGACGTAGTCGCCCGGCGCCGGCCGTTGCAGCATCAAGTGCATCGCTTCGACGTACTCCAACGCGTATCCCCAGTCGCGGCATGCATCCAAATTCCCGAGAGAAAGCTCCTTTTGCAAGCCGAGCTTGATTCTGGCCGCAGCGTGCGTGATCTTTCTAGTGACAAATTCAAGCCCTCTCAAAGGCGATTCGTGGTTAAATAGAATGCCGGAGCAGACAAACATGCCGTAAGACTCCCGGTAATTTACCGCCATCCAATGAGCGAAGAGCTTTGCGGCGGCATAAGGACTGCGCGGATAAAAGGGAGTCTGTTCGTTTTGTGGCGTGGCTTGAACCTTGCCGAACATCTCGCTCGAAGAGGCTTGGTAAAATTTGATTTTCGGATTGACGGCCCTCACGGCTTCGAGAAGCCGCAACGGTCCCAGCCCCGTGACATCGGCAGTAAATACCGGGACGTCAAATGACATCCCAACAAAACTCTGGGCGCCAAGATTGTAGATTTCATCGGGTTGAATTCGCTCAATCGCACTGTATAGGTTGGTGAATTCCAACAGTTCCAGCGGAACGAACTTGATCTGCCCGTCGATACCCAAGAATTTGAGTCTTTCGGTGTGCATTTCAGAGGTTCGGCGAAACGTCCCATGGACCTCGTATCCTTTGTCCAGCAATAGTTTGGAAAGATAAGCGCCGTCCTGCCCGGTGATGCCCGTAATCAATGCCTTCACAATAATCTTCTCCTTATTAAGGAAATATTCTCCTTGACATCATCTCGCGCACCGCTCCCGTTTTCCAAGCCGGGTGCCGGCCGCACCGAACGTCGGTTCATGGTTAACGCTAGCCGTAGGCCCCGCGACGGTCACGCAGTTCTATTAATGCGATGGTTCGAAAGGGCGATGAAATTTAACCTTAGGTTTTTCGGTCAAGAGTAATATTTTTGACGGAGAGAGAACCGTTTCCATTCGCCCAAACGCGAAATTCGTACTTCTTTCCTGGCACGCCGGAAAAATCGAGCGTGATATTCTGATCCTTCTTCGCTCGCCGCAATTCCTTCTCAACGACTGGATTATCTGGGCGCGCGTCGGAAAAAGCATTCACATCGACCTTGCCGATGATTTCATCCTGTCCGCCATCTGTGCTTACACTGAATGTTACCTGGTATTGGCCCTGTTCTAGCTCAAGGTAAGGCCCGAAAACGAGCGCACCGGTGTCATTTTTACGGGCTACCATGGCCCCCAGTTTCTGGTCAAAGCTGCCGATATTGTGGGGCGTTTCCGCTGAAATCGGGATCAGATGGGGGAACCGAGCAACGATTGAATTAACGTGTAACTCGTGGACCTCCAACGGTGTCCATTCAGTCGGCTCAATAACCTCAGAGGAAATTGTACGAACTTTGATTGGAAGCTCGAGTGTAACCGGAAGTGCTCCTGTAGTACGGACACGGTACTCGACGCCGAAATGTGTTGCACCTAAATCGAGTAGCACTTGCCAATCTTTGGTGCTGCGATCGAGATCGCAGCAGCGGATTTCGCGATTCGCAAGCAGCGTACCACCACTATCGTGAGTCACATCTAAAACGCAAGCAGTCGCTCCAGATGACATTGGCTGAGGTGTGCTCAACGCGAATGTAATCTCATGACGGCCGGGGGGAAACGGTAGGTATGGCCCGTAATGAATGAATCCGGACTCGCCCTGCTTGGTCACCACGCGTTTGACGGCTTCGGTTTCTGTAACTTTGCCGACCTGCCTTCGAAATCCACGAAACTGCTGCGGGCGGTTAAGTGTACAGATAGTACTTAGTCTCGATGCTAACTCTCCGCGTTTAGGCGGCCCGGCGGCACGCACGGCTTCTACCCACCACGAAAACGAGTCCTCGGGCCTTTGATTCGCCTCGATAATTCGGCGCCGTCTTTGAATGGAGTCTTCTGGCGAAAATAATGGAATCAGTTGGCTGTTCAAACGACACAGCCAAAGCCCTCGGATAGAAACTACATCAAAAGCTGCCAACTTTAATATCTCTAAAATCTCTCTGGTCGTGTACTCGATGGTATGCTCAGGATGAGACCAGCGAAGCGGCGTTGTGATGTCACGGTTCGGACTGTCCATAACGAGGCGTCCCCGGGGGCGAAGCACGCGATGAGCCTCAGAAAGCAATCCTGCAAACTCCGGCGGCCAAAGATGCTCTACCATTTGTCCGGCAAAAAGCAGATCTACCTCTCCATCCCGTACCGCATTCATGTCTTGTATCGAATTGGCTACCCAAACAGCCTCCGCGGGAAGACCCGCTGGTCTGGGACTATAGGCATCAACTCCTATGTGTCGCCTGACAGTACCGGCGTAAGATTGCCGGAACCAGTCAAAATACCAAGCGCCGGCGCAACCAGCGCTTAGCACCGTCTCGCCTTCGTTTGGGACCTTTTTCAATTCGCGCGTTCGTAATTCATGGAAAAACTCGGGGAAACCAACCTCCGAATTGGTTCCCTGTTGCTCGGTCTTCCGGAACAGCGAAGCGTTGACTGTAATCTCAAGTAATCCGCATAGCCAGTCGGAAAACCGGTTCATGGCAGAGACGCATCCTTTCTTCGAATTCTCCGTTGATTTGAGAATTTCAGAAACGCAAAGCCCTACCACCAAATAAGAGGTGTACCGACCAATTCAATAGATACTCCGTAAAACTGACCATTGATACCGATTTTCACTATTTCCCCAATGAACTATGTCCCCAGGTAATTTCCGAAATTTATTGCAAAGGGCAGTGTTGTCTATGAAAGGCTGCTCTAAGAGAATCACCGCACTGCTCATTTGCGGTCGATAACGATATCCTGAGCCGTTATTTCGCCTTGACCGTTGGCCCAAACGCGAAATTCGTACTTCATTCCAGTTGTGCCGTCGAAATCAAGGGTGATCTGCTGAGTACCCTTGGCTTGCTTTAACTCTGCTTCAGCGACAGGATTATCCGGTCTCTTCTGTGAAAACCCGCTTACATCCACTTTGCCGACAATCCCCCCCGGATTACCCCCGGCGTTTAACTTGAAGGTAGCCCGGTATTTTCCCGGCTCTAGCTCAAGGTAAGGCCCGAAAACGAGTGCACCAGTGTCATTTTTACGTGCTACCATGCCACCCAGTTTCCGGTCAAAGCTGCCGATATTGTGGGGCGTTTCCGATGAAATCGGGATCACATAAGGGAACGTTAATTTAATCGTTGCCGACGCAGGCGCGGCAGCGGGCGTAGAGTTTGCGGAAACAGGTTTCTTTTCTTCCCGGTCACCGCAGCCGATACCAAGCACCGCCGTGAGTGCGATCGCAACTATCAGTCTCGTCATCCGCATATTATTCCTCCTCAAACAATTTCAATCTCAGGAAACGGAAAAATCATTTTACCGCCACCAGCCAGGTATTCCTTCTCCCGTTGCAGAATCCCGGATTTGAAGTGCCAAGGCAGCACCAGGAAATAGTCCGGCTTGATCGCGCGCGCTTCCGCCTCGGAAATGATCGGAATATGCGTGCCCGGAGTTACGCATCCGAATTTGTCGGCATTGACCTCGGCGATCGACGGAATATCTTTCTCGGTAAAACCACAGAACTGAAGCAAGACATTGCCTTTGGTCGAAGCACCATAGCCCAATATTTTTTTCCGATCGGCACTCAGCGTCCGGATTAGGCGCGTCAGATCGTCACGATGGCGAAATACCCGCTCTTCAAAATCACGGTAGGGTTTCGGCGTATGTAGCCCCATTCGGTCTTCCTGCTCAAGCAGCCAATGAATAACCGCATCGTTCGACGTTATGTTCTTGTTAGACGCCTTTGCGGCCGTAACCGCGAAACTACCACCATTAACCGCGTTCATGGCTACATCGACCACCTTGAGGCCTGCGCGTTCAATGATCGCTTTAATCACACCGAGAGAATAATATTCCAGGTGCTCATGACAAATCGTGTCGTACGAATTCATCCGCAGCATGGACGGCATGTAACTCTGTTCGAAATGCCAAACACCATCACCGGCAAGCACAGACTCCACTTGCTTGGCGAATTCAATCGGAGCTTCAAGATCGTAGAACATCGCGATTGAGGTGACGATTCGCGCGGGCTTCGACTCGACCGCGCGGTATACCGTGTCCGAAAAAAACTCTGGGATTAGTCTGGTGTCAGCAGTGTAATAGGACGCGAACTTTCGACCTGTCGGATCAATGCCAATACGTTTTATATCCGGGCTAAGATAAGCCTTGAGCAAAGTACCATCGTTGCTGCCGATATCGAGCACGACATCGCCCGACCGCAACCAAATCAATCGCTCGAGATAACGCACCTTTTGGGTAAGGTGATAGACCATCGACTGATTGAGCCCGGAACGATAGCCGTAATTCTCTCCGTACATTTCCGCAGCCTCGTAGCTGTGACGGAGCTGCAACAAGTCGCTTTCCGGACACCAGACGAGCTCTAATGGACCTCGTGTGATGGCCGAATCGCGAGTCCTCGGAAAAATGCCGGTTAAAACTTGTTGGCCGAGATCAAGCACAGACACTAAATGCTCGCTGGCACTCATTCTACATTTCAAAATTTCCTTATAAGTCGCCATTGCGCTCACTCCCTAATAGTTCGAGCAGCCCAAATTTGTCCAATAATTGCTCGGGGCTCTCGCTAGCGCCTGCGATACCTAACCGGAAAGCCCTGGCATAAATATCCATAATCTTCGGGAGTCGAGCCCGAAATTCTTCGAGGTGTTTATGGTGCCGAATCCACCGATCCATCGAAAAATAGGCCAAGTTTCCTTCCGGGTCGTCGGCAAAAATTCTTTCAAGATGAGGGATCGCTCCTTCAAGAGTATGTCGACGCCAATTATCCATCTCGTCAGGATTGGCGCCCTTTTTTTCAGCCAAATCATATAGCTCCGGAATTCGCTCTAAAATCCAGAGCGGCGCAAATTTGCCCCACGAAACGTTCATGTTAACGACAACGCAAGGCTCGCCGACCCAATAGCCCATCTCGTTAAACATATTTTGACACACATAAAATGAGGTTGGGATACAAGTCAGCAGAGACGAGAAAGCACGACCACTCGTATCTTGCGAATAGGCGCGCAAGGCGTGATCCCGTCGGAAAACAAGGCAGTAGATCGCCGTAAAAAAATTCTCAGATAACGTTGAAATTTCTTTTATCGTCGCAAATCTATCCAGCGAAGGTCGGACAATTGGGGTAGCATCCGAAAGAAATTGATCAATAGCCCCGACTTTTTCAGCTTCCGAGATGCGAGTGTATGCGTAGTTCAAATAAATCAGTCCAACTGCTGGGTGCTGTTCAATCGCGCGCAACACCCGTTCGATCGCGCCCTTTCGAATTAGATCATCGTCGCCAAGCAGCCAAACATACTGCCCCTTGCTGTGGTGGGCTGTAACTCTCAGGTTTCCAAGCATGCCGACATTAACCGGATTACGGTAGTATCGGAAATTCTTTTCCCCAAAATAGGGCTTGACCACATCCGGCGTGGAATCCGTTGACGCGTTGTCGCAAACAACGATTTCAACGCTGTCACTCCAAGGTCTAACCCAGCAAAATAGATTCTCCAGACTGATAGCCAACCAGGAGGCACGGTTGTAAGTCGTGACGCATAGAGAGAGACGTGGATGGCAGGTTTGATCCGCCTGGAATTTTGAAACGACACCCAAGTCTCGCCGGACTGACGGAGTCAGATGATTGCATCCCATTTCATGAAGTATCTCGTCCGCGTAGTGCCGCCAGGTTTTAAGGGATCGACCGATTGCTTGCTCACCCAATTGATGCCGTAATGCATCATTTTCCACCAGCTCAAGAATCGCGTCAGCCAATGCATTGATATCAGTTGTGTCGACTGTTAAGCACCCGCCGCCTTCCGCGACTTCCACCATCGCACCCGAGTTGCGGCAAATACAGGGTCGGGCATGCCACAGACTTTCGAGAATAGGCAAACCAAAGCCTTCCTCTACGGAAGGGAACACGGAAAAATGGCACTCAGAGTAGAGGCGGGCCAGTTCCGCATCACCGACCGACCGCAACCAACAGATTTCAGCGTGATTACTGCAGTTTGCGGAAACTCTATTTTCCAAATCAGGGGTACCCAAAGAATCACCTGCAATCGTCAACGCAACTAACCGCGTCGTTCGCCTAAGCACAATCAGGAATGCCTCAATCAGCGCAAGGTGATTTTTGCGGGGCTCGACCCGACCGACGCACAAAATTCTAATGACTCTAGAATTAGGCTCCCGATACGCATTCACTCTATCTGATTCAGGGAACTCTCCGGGCAACGGAATTGCTAGCAATTTGTCATCGATATTGATCAATCTGTCGCACTCACCGTAAAAAAATTCCGCAAGGTCATTTTGACTAAATTCGGAAATCGAAAATATTTTGTCGAACCGTAACAGCGACCTCATATAGTTCGCGTGACCATTGCCAAATTCAGGCGGATATAAGTCCGTCATTTTGTAAGGGATGGCATCATAAAATATTGCGGCTTTTTTTAAGCCGTGGACCTCAGCACAAGCAGCGACCTGATCCAAATTTGCAGTAAGAGTGGTGACCTCTGGAACGAGCAGCCAATTTGCATCACCCATAGAAGGAACAATCCATGGATCCCAATCTTTCGCTCGGAGACCGTTCCATCGAGACAAATAGGAGAGTTCATCGGGAGAAGGCGGATTAAAGCAAGCTTCCGACTGATTCCACTTTACGGGTATTAACCGCGCACCTGCTTCTTTGAGCGCTTTGGCCATCGCCCTCACAACTCGCTGAACACCCGTATTAATGGGGAGCTGGCAAGTCTGATCAACCCAATAATAGATCGTAATGGCTCCGATCTTTGGCTTTGTTAGCCCATTCACACTGTTTACTAATTCCTTCGCATACTCCCCCCAAGTCTTAATCGATCGCGACATGGCTTCCGCCGTCAAACGCGATCTCAACTCCATATCGACAAGCAACCGTTCCATGGCTTCCGTGACCTCATCTAGGGAACGAACATTCACAGCAAGGCAACCACCACCGTCTGCGGTTTCCGCCATAGCTCCAAAATTCGCGCAGATACAAGGCTTGCCGTGCCAGAGACTTTCTATAATCGGCAAACCAAACCCTTCTTCCAAAGACGGAAAGACGCTAAATGCACACTCGCCGTACAGCCGCCACAGATCATGGTCGCTCACATATTGAAGGTATTCGATTTTTGAATTCTCCACTATGGCTTTGTGTAATAACGGCGCGATCATCGGATGCAAATTACCAACTAACACGAGTCGCAGCGGTAGCTCTGGATGACGTTGGACGAGCCGATTAAAGGCAGCGATGAGAAGGGTCTGGTTTTTCCTTGGTTCGATTGTGCCTACGCAGAGAATCATGGATGAGGATGTATCTACAGAGCGATGGACCCTGGGAGCGTCATAATTCTCCCCCGGCAAAGGTACCGCTACGATGTATGGCATCGTTTCAGAGGTAAAACCGTGGCGCTCAACATAAAAGGATACTAGATCATCCGAGGCGAACTGGGAAATTGGCAGCAATGCATCCGCAACGGCGATGTGTTGCATATACGCCGCGTGCGCTTCCCGGCTCTCAGCGTAGCCTTCAACCTTAAGAGGTACGGCATCATAAAAGATAAAGGCAACCTTCAGCCCAAGTGCCTTGGCGCATGAGATAGCATCCAGAGTGGGTGCTTCAGAATGAAAGGTGATGTGGGCAACCTCGGGCACGAACAACCATCCTCTGCGTGTGCCGATAGGCTCGGGTTCTACTGAGGCGGCTCCATCGGCCGGGTATTTTATCAGAACATCCTCGGGCAAAATTGGCCCGCTCCAGAGTGACAATTTTTGCAAATCGGATTGTGTCGCCAAGATTAGTCGTTTGTCATGCCCATCCCATTTTACAAATACGATCTCTTCGCCGTTCTCGATCATCGCCCTCGCCAACCAGCGAACCACCCGTTGCATTCCGGTATTGGTAGAGCAATTGACTGTGTGGTCAATCCAATAATAAAAGACAGCGTTCTCATCGAGGGCCTTCATCACCACCCGCCCATTGCTTGGCACGGACGTCGGCGTGGATCGGAGCGTTCGCTCGCCAATGGCTGGAAATCTTTGAA
>Ga0065705_10104908_pt1 | contig 10302 bp, 9 predicted proteins | sample SwibulcommuniRL2_FD_59092 | JGI IMG/M metagenome (GOLD analysis project Ga0065705, IMG submission 59092) | Bulk soil microbial communities from switchgrass field near Rose Lake, East Lansing, Michigan, USA - RL2 Bulk Soil v2 (version 2) | ecosystem: Environmental > Terrestrial > Soil >... | reverse complement strand
CTTAGCAACCGTTTTGTCCCGGGCTCCGAGGATCGGACCGGGCTGGATGCTTTGATCCATCATGGCCTGGTGCGTCAGAGTCTCCAGAAAGCCGGATATACCACGGTTGCCTTTGCAACAGGTTTCCTGGCGACTGAACTATCCGATGCAGATTACTTCCTGATCCCTCGGCGTTCCATCGGGGAGTTGAACGAATTTGAATCCCTTCTGATGGAAACAACCTTTGCGCGTTTATTACAGGATGCCAATACATTTGGCATGCAGAACTCGGGCTCTGACCTGTACCGCGAACGGACTCTCTTCGCTTTGGATAAACTTGATAAATTGTCCTATATTAAGGGACCTAAATTTGTGTTTGTCCATTTGGTGATTCCCCATCCCCCTTATGTGTTTGGCCCAACGGGAGGGCCAGTCGAGGCCGCGGGCGTGGGGACAACGAAGACCCGGCAGGGAGCCAGTCATTATCGCGATCAGGCTATCTACATCAGTGCTCGCATGGCGGAAATCGTGCCGAAGATTATCGCAAACTCAGCTACTCCGCCGATCATCGTGATCCAGGGTGACCATGGGCCGACGGTTGCCAGCCGTCCCCGCTCGCGTATGAGCAATCTCAACGCCTATTTTTTGCCAGGTGCCAGCAAATCCCTTTATTCAACGATTACGCCGGTCAATACATTCCGAGTTATCTTCAACGATTACTTTGGGCAAAATCTTCAATTGTTGGATGACGTTAGTTTATACTCAGACTATGAAGATCCCTTCAATTTCAAAGTGATCCCAAATTCTTGCAACGCAAACAATTAGGTAAAAATGTCTAAGAATCAAGTAGTTCTCATCACTGGCGCGGGCGGCGGGATTGGACGTGCAACAGTGCGTCATTTTGCTGCGAATAACTGGCGTATCATCGGTGTGGATCGTAATGAGTTTGGTGAAGAGTTCCCGCAGGATGGCTGTTTCATCCAGGCCGATATTTCCAATCCTGAATCGACTGAGCAGATTTTTAAGCAGGCTCGTGCTTTCCATCCCACTCTCCATGCTCTAGTCAATAACGCTGCTGTCCAGGTTGCCAAACCACTGGTCGAAACAACGGTGGAAGAATGGGATGCGGTGATGGCCTCCAACCTGCGTTCTGCTTTTTTGTTCGTCAAACTTGCACATCCGTTGATGAAATCCGCGGGCGGTGGAGCAATCGTCAATGTATCCTCTGTTCACGCCATCCAGACTTCTGCCAATATCGCTGCGTATGCGGCCTCCAAGGGAGGCCTGCTTGCCCTGACACGCGCCATGGCGATTGAGTTCGCGCCCGATAACATTCGTGTGAATGCCATCCTGCCTGGTGCCGTTGATACGCCTATGCTCCGAGCCGGTTTGGGCCGCGGCCACGCCGGTCAGGGGGATATGCAGGAGCGCCTGGACAATCTTGCGCGTAAAACCGTGAGCGGCAAGGTTGGCAAACCTGAAGAGATCGCACACGCGATCTACTTTCTGGCTGATAATGAACAGTCGTCTTTTATGACGGGACAGGCATTGGTTATCGATGGCGGCGCAACGGCAAGATTGAGCACAGAATAATTTTTTCAATTCTATGAAGCAAACCCTAAAGCAAATCACTCCACAATTTTTATGGAACTTCGCGCGCGCGATCAATGACTCCATTCGCCGCATCCCTGAACTACCTGCTGCTTACCTTCATCCCTGGCGGCGGGAGGGGATTCGTCGGCTGGCTGCGCTCAAGGACATTCATAAGGGCAAACGCGCCTTTGTCATTGCCAATGGACCCAGCCTAAAGTATACCGATATGAGCAGGCTCAAGAACGAATTTACGTTTGGGATGAACCGTATTTACTTGATGTTTCCTGGGCTGGGTTTTTCTACGACATATCTGACGGTTATCAATGATCTTGTGATCGAGCAAACCGCTGGCGAACTTGCTGCTCTATCATTGCCAAAGTTTCTTGCCTGGCGCTCGCGCCGCCACTTCCCAGCCAATTTACCGATTACGCGGTTACCCACCTTTCTCTATACCTCTTATACAGGTCCCCGCTTTTCGACAGACGTACGCGGTCGCGTCTGGGAAGGTGCGACGGTGACCAATGTCACGCTTCAACTTGCCTTCCACATGGGATTTCAACAGGTTATCCTGATCGGTGTGGATCATAATTACAATACGACAGGCAAGCCAAATACTACTGTGGTATCGCAGGGAGATGATCCCAATCATTTTTCTCCTTCCTATTTTGGGAAAGGCTTCCGCTGGCAATTACCTGACCTTGATACCTCTGAAGTTGGATATACCATGGCGCGCGAGGCTTATCGAAAGGCAAGACGCGAAATTCTCGATGCTACCATTGGCGGTAAGCTGACGATCTTCCCTAAAGTCGAATATGACACTCTTTTCTAAATAATTTCGCGCTGAGCGGAGCGACAGCGAAGTCGAAGCGTAATGAGCAGAGTAGTTTTCTGACGTAAGTTGAGATTGCTTCTCGAAGACTCGCAATGACTTCAATCTTTACATGAACCTCGTTTCCATTGTTACCCCTTCCTACAATCAAGCTCTTTACCTTGAGCAGACCATCCAATCTGTACTCAAGCAGGATTATCCGCGTATTGAATATATCGTTGTGGATGGCGCGTCTACTGATGATTCCTTTGAAATCATCAGGAAATATAACGATCATTTGGCTTATTGGATTTCCGAAAAAGATAGCGGTCAGGCGGAGGCGATCAACAAGGGGTTTGCTCGTGCAAAAGGCGAGATCCTGGCGTGGCTGAATTCGGATGATTATTATTTGCCAAACACGATCTCGGCTGTTGTGAAATGTTTTGAAGAAAACCCGGATGTAGTGATGGTCTATGGGGATATGCTGGCCGTGGATGGGGATGGACAGATCATCAACGTTTTGAAATACAAACAATTATCCCTGCAAGATTTATTGTGTTTTCAGATCATCGGGCAACCCAGTGTTTTCTTTCGGCGCTCTGCACTTGAAAAAACGGGACTGCTGGATATATCCTTTCATTTTATGCTTGATCATCATCTCTGGATTCGGCTCGCGCAACTGGGCAGGATTCTGCATATTCCGCAAGTATGGTCGGCAGCCCGTTATCATGCCCAGGCGAAGAATCGTGCCAGGGCCGCGGAATTTGGACGCGAAGCGTTCCGTGTGCTGGATTGGGCCAAGGCGCAGCCCGGTGTAGCGGAAGTTGTGTCAGCTGTGGAAAGACGGGCACTCGCATCTGCAAACCGCTATGATGCGCGCTATTTGCTCGATGGGGGTCAACCCCTATCCGCATTGGGCGCATGGTTCCGCGCCTTCCTTCTCCATCCACCGACAGCACTGGCGCGGTTAAACATATTGATTTCAGCCATTCTGGAATTAATGGGTTTAAGTAAATTGCGTGACCTGGTTCTTAAGCGTCGCCAGCGAACATTTTCGGGGGATAGGTAAAAGGCGAATCTGATAAAATACTTCGGCTTATGTCCCAGACATCTTTGTTCTCGTCCCGAGCGGCGCGGACCCTCGCGCTGGTTTTGATCTTTGGCGCGGCTCTTTCAATCCGCTTGTACGATCTCACCGACCTGCCGCTTGATTTTCATCCCACGCGCCAGTTGTTATCGGCGATCAAGGCACGCGGTTTGTATTACGAGACTCAACCCAATGGCGTTTCGACCTGGAAGCTGGAAACTGCGATTCGGATGGCAAAGCTCAAAGCGGATGTGGAGCCTGTCGTCTTTGAGCATCTCGTCGCTTTCACGTATCGTTTTACTGGCGAACAACTCTGGATCGCGCGCATTTACTCCTCGTTGTTCTGGCTGATGGGCGGGGTTTTCTTGTTCATGTTGGCGCGTGGGTTTGTTTCGTTTGAAGGCGCACTGGTCGCCACAACATATTATTTGATCTTTCCGTATGCGATCATCGGCAGCCGAAGCTTTCAACCTGACCCACTAATGGTGATGCTGACCCTGTCTTTCTGGTGGATATTCGCGCGCTGGATGCGTTGCCCATTATGGATCAACGGAATTCTCGCGGGACTTTTAGGTGGGCTGGCAATATTCATAAAGTTTTCGGCGGCCTTTTTTGTGATTGGCGGCGCGCTGGGATTGGCCTTGTCGCGTTTTACACTGCGTGACTTGTTGCGGAATGTTCAGGTTTGGGTGTTGGCAGTACTCGGCGCGTTGCCGGCCTCGCTGTATCTTATATACGGAATTTTCATCAGGGGCGATCTGGCTTCGCAATTCAAGGGACGATTTGTCCCGGCATTATTATTGAGTCCATATAACTATCTTCAGTGGGAAACCAAAGCAAGTATGGCGGCAGGCGGGATTTTTATCATGCTTGGCCTGCTTGGCTTCTTCTTTATAAAAGATAGACGTTTGCGGATTTTCTTGTATGGAGTATGGGCCTCCTATATTTTCTTTGGACTTTTCTTTGATTATCACATCGCAACACATGACTATTATCATTTGCCGTTCATTCCCATCGTGGCGCTGTCCCTGGCGTCACTGGGAGATTGGTTCTTCGGTCATCTAGCGGATATCCCTCTGCGGGGTTGGATGAGGAGCGCTGTCTACATTATCCTGATCTATGGAGTGTTCTCAGTCATCTGGGATGTCCGCAATCAAATGAAAGCTGTGGATTATCGTCCTGAGGCTGCGATGTGGGAACAGATCGGCGAGCAATTTGAGGATGGGACGCGCGTGATTGCCTTAACCCAGGACTATGGTTCCCGCCTGCAATATTGGGGCTGGCGGACGGCCTCCACCTGGCCGTATGTGGGAGATGTAGGGTATGCCAATATGCGCGGAGGGGGGTTTTCCTTCGATGATTTATTCGATAAGTATTCTTCAAAAATGCGTTATTTTCTCGTCACTGATTTCGACGAATTCAACCGACAACCAGAACTCAAAGAACGTTTGGTTGGTTCCTATCCAATTGCTTCTCAGGGCAATGGATATTTGATTTTTGACCTAAAGAATTTAGCCCAGCGGGATTCAAACGGATCATGACTTCACCGGAGCTTTCCATTATCATTCCTGCCTACAATGAAGAGACTCTCATTACAAGCACTTTGGATGGTTTGAAAACATATCTCTCGACACGCTCGGAGTCCTATGAGATCATCGTTGTAGATGATGGGAGTCAGGATAAGACGGTCACGTGTATTGAGGATTGGAAGAAAATCAATCGTGTAGATCTGCACTTATTCAATAATGAGCAGAACATGGGCAAAGGATTCTCCATCCAGCGCGGCGTGAGGGAGAGCCGCGGAAGTTATATTATTTTTATCGATGCGGATCTGCCTTATGAACTCTATGCCATCGATGATTTTATGAAAGCCCTGCGAAATGGTTACGACCTTGCGATTGGTTCACGAGTCTTACCCGGCTCACAGGTAAAAGGCGTTCCAGTGGTACGCTATGTCTCCGGGCAGATTTTTTCATGGATGGTGCAGACAGTGTTATTCTCAGGCTTGCCAGATACACAATGTGGATTCAAAAGTTTTAAGTCTCATGCGGCAAAGGAAATTTTCCGCCGCCTGACTGTAGAGGGGTTTGGCTTTGATGTGGAGATGCTCTTCGTGGCGCGCAAGTTGAAATTGACGATTCAACCTGTTCCTGTGCGCATGATCGATCATCGTCATCGTAGCCGCGTCCGTTTGGTGATTGACTCGTTCAAGATGTTTGCGAACCTGTTCACCGTCCGCTGGAACGATTTGCAGGGCAAATACGAGTAAGTACGAGTAGGAGATTCACAGCTTGTCTTTTGATTATCATTCCGTCTCGGGCGACTATCAGTATCGGGCTTTGCATTCAGGACATCCGATGCAGCGCTTTTGGCATGCCGGAAAACTGACGATGATCGATCGGTTGATCCGACCGCACTTGAAGGCTGGCTCACATCTGCTCGAGATTGGATGCGGGGCAGGTAACTTGCTTTTACAGGCTACTGTCGCTGGAAGTTACCCCGTCGCATTGGATTTATCCATGCAGGCTCTGACCTTTGTTCGCTCGCGTTTAGAAGAAGCAAATTCGGGTGCGGAAGCGCCAAGGGGTTTTGCCTGTACGCAGGCAATTGGCGAATCTCTGCCTCTGAAAGATGAAAGCTTTGATTGCGTCTTGATGTCCGAAGTGATCGAGCATCTCGAAGCCCCACAAATTTCCATCCGTGAGGCCGCGCGCGTGCTTCGCCCGGGCGGACGTCTCCTGATTACGACACCGAATTATCGCAGTTTCTGGCCCCTCATGGAGTGGGCCGTGGACCACTTAAACATGGCGCCCAAGATGGCTGGCGAGCAACATATCAGTCGTTTTTATCCTTCTTCATTGAAAAGCCTGCTGGTTGAATCCGGATTAAACATGGAGTATGCTGGTTCCATATACAATCTGAGTCCGTTCCTATCCATGGTTTCCCCAGAAGGGGCGAAACGCCGGTTACAGCGCGAATTGGATGGACGTTCTGCGTTGGGCATGATCCTGGTGGCAGTCGCTCTTAAACCTTGAGCCGCGAATCGAAAAATGAAAGTTTTACTTCACAGTCTGCAACGAAGATATTCTGAAGGACAGTTCTTTGAGCTGGCTCTTGCTCTGGGTATATTTTCAATGCTGATCCCATTGGCTCTATATGCCTACCTTGGAATATTCTCCCGTTATGGAAGTGATGACTATTGCATCTCTGCTTTTTACTTGCAGAAAAATCTCGTCAACGCCATGATCCTGCGGTACATGACCGCAACGAGCAGGTATACAAATATCATCTTTACCGGCCTCGCGGATAAGCTCTTTGGCTGGTACAACGTCGCGATCCTGCCCGCATTGATGTTAACTTTGTTTGTGTTGGGACTATATCTTTTGCTAAAAGAGATTGGGGGAATGCTCCAACTGGGATGGAGCCGCTGGCTGGTTTTTTTCATGTCTCTGTTCGTTGTCTATTTTTCGGTCACACAAGCCCCCAATTTGTATGAAACGTTATATTGGCGCGCTGGCATGACGTCTCATTTTGCGCCGCTGGTATTCATTCCGTTTTTTGGCACGTTTTTGTTGAGGCAGATCAGAAAAGTTCAGGAACCCTCTCCATCTCTTTTGGTTCAAGTTGCATGTTTCATTATTCCTCTTGTGATTGGTGGCCTCTCAGAACCTCCAACCGCTTTGATGATCACCATTCTGGGTTTGGCAACTGTCGCAGCCGCGTGGTGGAGTGAGGCTCGCTACCGACGATCCGTTTTGAGGCTTCTCATTCCATCGCTTTTGGGCGCAATCATTGCGTTGATGATCATGGCGGTAGCACCTGCCAATGCCCTTCGAACGCAGACTGCGACCCCCGGTCTGATGGAACTGATTTCCAGAATCACCTACTATCCACAGTACTTTATTGTTGATACATTGCGGGCATATCCTATCCCCACTTTGGCTTCTGTTATTGTGCCAGCATTACTTTTCTATGTAAAATATGCTTATGATTCTCAACATCTTTCAAGGGAAGCGCGCAATCGCCTGGGAATTCTTATGATCGTCATATTATTACTGACCTACCTTTTTATCGCGGCCGGCTTTGCGCCGAGCGCGTATGGTCAGTCTTATCCGGTGCCACGCGCCCGCTTTATCGGCAGGGTTCTGATGACCATGGCATTAATAACAGAAGGTGCTTTGCTGGGTGTGCTTGCTTCTCAATTAAGAAGCGGTCTTTTTGAATCTGCATTTTTTCAGGGGCTCGCGACCGTGGCACTGATCATTCTTATGCTTTATCCACTCCGAACGGCCGGGCGGCTTACGGGAGAGATCCCTGTCTATCTTGAACGCTCCGCGGCTTGGGACGCGCGCGAGGCGGAGATCGAATCAATGAAAGCGCAAGGCCAAACGGACCTGGTTGTCCGATTCTTATCGAAAGAGCGATTGCAGGACTTGGGCGATCATAAAGGTTTTCGGTTGAACCGTTGCGCGGCAACTCTCTATGGAGTGAATACGATTGTCGCGGTGCCGATGCATGCTAAATAATATGAGTGAACTTACTCCGATCCTGGTCACAGGGACACATCGCAGTGGGACAACGTGGGTTGGGAAAATGCTCGCGGCTGATGCGCTGACTGCCTATATCAGCGAGCCATTGAACGTATTGCATCGTCCCGGCGTTTTTCATGCAAAGGTTAACCATTGGTATCAATATGTCTGCGAAGACAATGGAAATGAATATCTCCCCGCGTTTCAGGAGTTGTTGGAATTTGACTACCGCCTTTGGGATGAGATTCGCTCCCTCCGTTCTCGTAAGGATTTTTTGCGGATGGGACGCGACTTTCTGATCTTTTACAATGGACTAATGCGTGGTCAACGGGCGCTTCTTAAGGATCCGTTTGCAGTGTTTTCCACGCCATGGTTTGCAAAACATTTGAATTGCAAAGTAGTCATCACAGTTCGTCATCCTGCGGCATTTGCCAGCAGCCTCAAACGACTCAACTGGCGATTTGATTTTCAGGATTTGCTCAATCAGCCTTTATTGATGCGCGATCATTTGGAACTATATCGGGATGAGATGCAATCTATTAAATCGGATGACGTCATCGGGCAGTCTGCTCTCCTTTGGAAGATGATCTACCGTTCGGTCCAGGCGACCCGCGAGCTGAATCCCAATTTCATCATTGTTCGGCACGAAGACCTTTCCCGCGATCCAATCTCTGGATACCGCGACCTCTATCAATTGCTTGGACTTGAGTTTACACCCCGCGTCGAAACAACAATTTTGAACTCCAGCAGTTCCGAAAACCCCGCCGAGTTATCACGCAAAAAGGTTCATGGCTTCAAACTGGACAGCCGCGCGAATATTGATCTTTGGAAAAAACGATTGTCGGTCGACGAGATTGACCGTATCCGTAAAATGACAGACGGAACCTCTACACTCTATTATTCAGATGCGGAGTGGTAATCAGCACACGCATTCACCAGGAGAATGAAAATCAATGAGCAACAATCAGGCAAATTCCATCCAGCGTGATTTAAAACAGGATGACATCATCGTCGTCGCGGGAGCAGGCGGATTTATTGGTGGTTCGCTGGTACGTTACTTCCACGACCTTGGATATACGCGTATTCGTGCAGTTGATAAGAAACCATTGAGCAACTGGTACCAGCGGTTCTCTGGAATTGAAAATCTATGCCTCGACTTAAGCCAAAGCGAATCCTGTGTTCGCGCGGTGGAAGGTGCGGTCGAAGTTTACAACCTCGCAGCCGATATGGGCGGGATGGGTTTTATCGAACGCTTCCGCGTGGAATGCATGCGCTCATCCCTGATCAACATCCATATGCTCGAAGCCGCCTATCAGGCCGGCGTGAATCGTTATTTTTTCTCTTCATCCGCTTGTGTTTACAACACCTTGCTGCAACAGGATCCGAACGTGCGCGCCCTCAAAGAGTCGGACGCGTTTCCTGCGATGGCGGAACGAGGCTATGGCTGGGAAAAATTATTTGCCGAGATGCTCTGCCAGGAATATTGGGCAGAACGGCACATGAAAACATTTATGGCGCGCTTCCATAATGTTTATGGGCCGAACGGCACCTGGGATGGCGGACGCGAAAAAGCCCCAGCTGCGATCTGCCGCAAGGTGATCCTGGCGATAGACAGCGGAACAAATGAAATTATGATCTGGGGTGATGGCACTCAGACCCGCAGCTATACCTACATCGAGGATTGTGTGAAGGGCATCGATATGATCGTCCATTGTGACGAACTCATTGCCACGCCGATTAATCTTGGTTCGAGGGAATTGATCTCCGTAGACAGGCTGGTCAGCCTGGCAGAAGAGATAGGTGGTGCCAAACTGGATCGAAAATATGACTTAACCGCGCCCAGAGGGGTAGCAGGACGCAACAGCGATAATACATTTATCAAGCAGGTATTTGATTGGGAGCCATCTACACCCTTCCAGGAAGGGTTAACGAAAACCTATCACTGGATCGAGAAGCAATACTATGCGCGCAAGGCAGGCGAGCGCGTGGTGATAGATACTCTCTAGTAACCTAAAAGGTGAGAAGCTTTCGCAATCGCAATCGGAACTTCCAAGGCAGCCAGGAATAGAGTACCTTTCGTGTAATCATCCGCAGCCGCAGCCAGGAAAACCAGCTTCCCCCTTCGCGTTCCAGTACCCGCAGCATGTCCGGGTAGCAGCGGTCGTCATTGACGATCGTCTTGCCCGCGCCGTGAATGCGAAATTTTGCCAGGCGTTTCGGAACGTATAGTATTTGCGAGACTTTTGCCAAACGTACCCAGAGGTCGTAATCAAAACTAAAAAACAGGGAGAGGTCGAGCGGGCCCA
>Ga0065705_10104903_pt1 | contig 10303 bp, 10 predicted proteins | sample SwibulcommuniRL2_FD_59092 | JGI IMG/M metagenome (GOLD analysis project Ga0065705, IMG submission 59092) | Bulk soil microbial communities from switchgrass field near Rose Lake, East Lansing, Michigan, USA - RL2 Bulk Soil v2 (version 2) | ecosystem: Environmental > Terrestrial > Soil >... | reverse complement strand
CCTTTCGCCACTCTTCGGTCGGCTTCAAGTGGACTACGGTCTCAGTCATGTTCGTCGGCGACGGATCAGTCGACGTTTCCGCGCGACCCGCTTTGCCCACCGCCCATTCAACTTCAGGCACGCTCTTGAGAATCTGGTCCTGCCGGCCGGTAATCTTGATCGCCTCATCAATGGAAATCGCCGGGTCTGTTACCGGCATGAACATTAAGTCGCCTTCGTTTAGCGGTGGCATGAACTCCTTGCCAATCCCGGTCGCAAGAAAAATTGCGCCGCTAAAGAGCAACGCGGCAAAAGCAACTGTGAGCACACGATGATTCAAGGCGAACCGCAGCACTGGGCGATAGATGAAGTGCAAAGCCCGCATCACCGGATTCGCCTGCTCGGCGTGAAACTTGCCCCGCAGCAGGAGCGTGCATAGTACGGGCACGAGCGTAACCGCGATGATCGTAGCGCCCACCATTGCGAACGTCTTGGTGAATGCCAGCGGATGAAAAAGTTTGCCCTCTTCGCCGCTGAGGGAGAAAACCGGAATGAAGGCGAGGATTATGATCGCCATCGAAAAGAAAATTGGTCGTCCAACCAGCCGTGTAGATTCCAAAACCGTTTGCCAGATTAGCGCTCGGTCCTTCGGATCAATCTTGCGTTGTTCGATGAAGCGAAATGCGTTTTCTGTAACTACAATGCCGGCGTCGACAAGAACGCCGATGGCTATAGCAATGCCTGAAAGCGACATCAGGTTCGAGCTGATGCCCATGTAGTACATGAAGAGAAATGCCAGTAGCACTGCGAGCGGCAGCGGCAGCGTTACGATTAGGATTGAGCGGAAGTGCGCGAGGAAAAGTATGTGAGCCAGCGTAACGAGAATCAATTCTTCGATCAGCGCGCGCTTCAGAGTGTGCGTCGCCCGATTAATTAATTGCGTGCGATCGTAGAACGGGACGACGTGTACGCCAGCGGGTAGGCCGCTTTGTATCGATGCGATCTTTTGCTTAACCGCATCGATTACTTCCAGCGTGTTTACGCCGTATCGCGCGATCACAACGCCTCCCACGGCTTCTTTGCCGTTCTTATCCAGCGCACCCACCCGAAAGGCATTCCCAACTTTCACGTTCGCGACGTTCTTAACGTAAATCGGGATGCCGTTCTGCGCCGTTAGAACGATGTTCTCAATGTCCGCGACTGATTGAATCAGTCCGATGCCGCGCACCACCGACCATTGGCCCGCCTGCTCAACGACATTCCCACCTACGTTATTGTTGGAGCGCTCGACTGCTTCGACGACCATCGATAGCGGGAGCGAATATGAACGCAGCTTGTTCGGATCGACGTCGACCTGGTACTGGTGCACGTAACCGCCGACGGTAGCGACTTCCGCCACGCCCGGTACTGAGTTCAATTGATAACGGACGAACCAGTCCTGTAACGTGCGCAGATCACGCAGACTCAGCTGCTCGCTTTCGAGCGTGTACCAGAAAATCTGCCCCACACCCGTAGCGTCAGGACCCAGCGTGGGAGTAACGCCCCGCGGCAATTGGGCGGTCACCAGATTCAGGCGCTCCAAAACCCGGGTGCGCGCCCAATACAGATCGACGTTATCTTCGAAGATGATGTTTATCATCGAGAAGCTGAACGCCGAACTTGCGCGCACTACGCGCACGCCGGGCAGACCTTGCAGGTTGGTGACCAGCGGATACGTTACCTGGTCTTCTAACTCCTGCGGCGAGCGGCCGGTCCAATCGGTGAAGACGATCACCTGGTTTTCAGACAGATCGGGAATTGCATCGATTGGCGTGCGAAGCAGCGCCCAATAACCCCAGGCCGCGAGACCAAGATAGATCGCGATCACCAGGCCGCGATTGCGCAGGCTGAGTTCGATTAAGCGATTAATCATTGAATCATTGAGCCGTCACGCTAAAGATGGTCTTTCCTTTTCCCGCCGGTCCTTCATAAGCAAGTTGCGCTTGCCATTCTCCGCCGCTTTCGAGATTCACTTTGCCGCGATAGACACCGGGCGTGTTGGTGGTGGTGAATGTCACTGAGTCATTCATGGCAGCCATGCTGCCCATCTGGGCCATGTAAAAGTTGAGCGATACGGCGCCCACGTCGACCGGTTTGCCCGAACCGTCGGTAAACGACAGCGTTAGTTCCTGATTGCCGTGCTTGAGCACGCCGCTGTCATTCGAGAGCGTGGCGGTCAGCTTTTCCATGGGTGCAGCCTTGATGACCTTGCCGGTGGAGACACTTCCATCAGTTCCCGTCTTTGTGCCACATGCGGATGCGATAACGACAACCACGCCTAATACAGTTGCGATAAGAATTAAAGATTTCTTCATGCCTCTGACCTCCAATTAATCGAAGAAAGTTGGTTGGCGCGCAAACACATGAGTGTGCAATAGCGCGCTTGCTGCTTCCGCAGAAGCCGCAAGAAGACACAATTCGGCGTGCGGGGCGCTAGATCAGAATGGAAAGATTGCGGATGTAACTAGCCTGTAGGTTGGGTAAAAACACTTGCGGCGAGTAGGAACACTCGTATGGCTTCGGCACAGCGAGAGGAGACTGGACGACTGCCGGATGAATAATAGCGAGGCTGAAAGAAGGGGGACGCAGATTAAACGTTGCGCCGCGTGAGCCAGTCTCTTGCGGAATGTTGATACAGCACTCTCCCTGAGTGCCAGATTCACTATCAACAGATGCGCTCTGATTCTTCAAACAGCATGGCATGGTTTCCATGCCTGCCGTCGCTTCCATACCCGCCATCGGGCAGACATGTTCATCCTTGAGCCGTGCCGTGCCGGCAAAAACGCTGCCACCTATCACCAGCGCCAGAATCAGAGATGAAAACCGCTTCAGCATCGTCAAGTAAATCGTTGAAGTAGTGCAGGGCGAAGGCTCAACCCGGTTCGAAGCGAAACCTAAAGATTGTATTTTTCGTGGTTGCGGCATCAGGGTTCTTAGCGCCGGCAGCATAAACCGGGTGCGACTGCCTTGTATGTGCCCTAACACACATACGCTTACCTTTCTCGCTGCAAGCCACTTCATCGTCGTAAACAGCAACATATATGGCCTCCCGGCCCATGTCAAACGGGTACCAGGAACCCAAACTTAAACACATGCAGAACATGAGCGCTGAGATGAAAGCAAAGATGGAGGCGATGAGCGCCGAGATGAAGTCAAAGATGCAAATGATGATGGCGAAGATGGATAAGGACCGGGCGAAATTGAAAGACCAGATCAGCGCGCTTGAGACCGATGTGCAAGCCAATACGCCGGACTCTGCGCAAGTGGCAGTACACACCAATGGTCTGCTCAAACAACTCGGCATGATGTTGAAGATGGACGGCTCAAGCAAAGCAGACAAGAAGAAAATGGAGATGAAGAAGAAGCCGGAAATGAAGATGTAAGATCCTGCCTCAATGCTAGTCTCGCCGTTGCGCATGATCTCGATGGCTTCGGCATTCTTGAAGAGCACTCCAGTCTGCGCAGCTTTTCCCGCTTTATTTCATCTTGTTCATCTCAGCTTCGCGTGCTTTGGCTTCCGCGAGTGTAGGAACCATCATTATTCGTCGCAACTCATCAGTGACGCCGGGATCGACTTTGTAAGGCTTTGCCCCAAAAGGCAATTTTGAGTCGGCTTGAAGCTTACAAAGCGCTTGGTACAGAACCGCTCGCGGTAGCGAGCGGGATCAAGACTCAAGCTGAAATCTGAATTTGTTCCGTATTTGACCTACGAGTACGGCCCACCTCCGTTAGGGTCGATTGAGTTTTTATCCCGCTCGCTACCGCGAGCGGTTCTGTAACCGCTTGGCCGACTTTTGGGGCAAAGCTACTTTGTAAGATCTCCCCCTGGCTCTCGGCTTCATGGTGCTCAGCTTTACTTTCCCTTTGGTAGAGGTACCAGCATGGAAACCTCTCGCTGGTATTGCCGATATGCATCGCCGTGAATGTTTGCCATATCGCGCTCTTCGAGCTGGATCGCGATTAGCATGTAAGCCGTGGTGGCAAGCGCAAAGACGAGATGGCCCAGAGTCATTTTCGGTGTCGCCCAAAAAGCAATCATGAAACCGAGCAACAGAGGGTGACGCACGAACTTGTAGAATAAGCGCTTCTTAAAAACCAGATTTGTGTATTCCTTGCCCTTTAGGAAGATATACACCTGCCTCAGTCCGAAAAGGTCGAAGTGATTGATCACGAAAGTGCTAGCCAGCACGAGCAACCAGCCGGCCCAAAAGACAGCCGTAAGCACGAGACTGCCTATCGGGTTCGTTACGTTCCAGATCACACTCAGGATTGGATGCCACTGCCAGAAGAGCAACACCAGAAGCAGGCTGGAAAGTAGAACGTAGGTGCTCCGCTCGATAGGTTTAGGAATGAACCTGGTCCACCATCTCTTGAATCCTTGCCGAGCCATCACACTATGCTGAATAGCAAACAGTCCCAACAGAAGAGCATCAATCAGCAGGGCTGGGACAAACGGTCCCTCCGCGCCGGAGTCGATTGATTTTGGGACTACGATGTTTCCTACGAAACCTATCGCGTAAAGGAACGCAAGAAAGAACACCAAATAGCTTATGAGCCCATAGACAAAAGCAAGTGCTCTACCCATGATGTGAAACTCCTTCCTGTCTCAGTGGTCAGAAAAACCAGCAGCGTTCAGCTTAACTATGGCTTCCTTCCAGTCACGATGATCATCTGTGCCGGAAAACTCATCTGGTTATTCGGAAAGAACTCGCGCACTGCCTCTTCTGCTTCTTGTGCAATGAGATCCGCTTGCTCTGGTGAAAGCTTGGCTAACTTTTCTCTAAGCGTGCCTGAAGTCTCCGAGCGCATCTCCCAAAATTCTTTTGGCGAGATTGGAGCAGCAATATGAAACTTGAGGGATCGCTCGTTGACCTCCGTCGCTCCGGCGTCCCTTAGGAGTCCAGCGAGAACACCTGTCTCGGCGAAACGAAAAGCGCCGGGTACACTTGGGTCTGGTGGCGGTGCATCGAAGTAGCGAGAAACCACATTCGTGATCACATAAGAAAAAGGGTTCGACTCGCTTTTGTCCCAGACGGCGAGCGCCATTGCGCCTCCGTTCTTTGTTACCCGCAGCATTTCGCGCAAAGCCGCAAGAGGATCGGGAAAGAACATTACCCCCAATCGACAAACAACGGCATCAAACGATTCGCTTTCGAAGGGCAGCGAGTCAGCGGCACATTGCCGAAAAGCGACGTTCGTAATTCCACGTCGTTGAGCTTCAGTCTTAGCGGCGTCTACCATTTCCGCCACCGCGTCGGTCGCGGTAACCGAACCGGTTGGTCCAACTGTTTCAGCAATAGTTAGTGACGGCTCGCCGGAACCACCAGCAACGTCCAGCACCGAAAACCCTTCAACGATGCGCGCCTCGTCGATAAGCGCTTCGGTAACAGGCGCGAACATCATGCGAATGGTGCCGATGTGTTTTTGCCAGTAGAAAGCTGATTCGCGCCACTCGCGCAAGACTTCGTTGTCGCTCAGTTGTGCGTCCGAGTTACTTTTTACGTTTGAAATGGCCTTCACTATGAAGCTCAAAATCCTTTCCTGGTTTTGCAATCTCAAAGCCTTCTACAAACTCGTCGGGACTCAGTATCTTGGAAGTCGCTCTGGCTCTGAATCCTGCCGACAGCAATCGAGACGATTCTCACGAACGTTATCGGTGGGGTTCTCCTGTGCGGCGCATGCTAGCCTTCATTGGGGCATTAGGGAAATGAATTGTTTCGATTATTATCATAGTAATTTATAATCATTGGTCATGGATGTCCGGGGACTCGAAGTTTTTCTTAGTGTCGCGAAACATCTGAATTTCACGCGCGCGGGCGAGGAGGTGAATCTGAGCCAGCCAAGCGTCTCAGTCCGGATTCGGCAACTTGAGAATGAACTTGGCCTCAAGCTATTCGAGCAACTTGGTAAGAAGGTAGCGCTAACGGAAGCCGGGTTACTGCTGGTTCCTCATGCACGCCGGGTGATGGCGGCAATTGAGGATGCGCAACATGCAATTGACGAGTTGCAAGGATTGGAACGAGGCACTTTGAGAATTGGGGCCAGCACCACACCGGGGATGTACCTGATTCCGAAGACTATCGCACGCTTCAAAGACCGTTACCCGAAGATTGAAATCCATCTTGGAATCAAAGATACGCGGCAGGTTGAGGTTGGAGTCACCAGAAATGAATTCGATTTCGGCTTCGTTGGCGGTCATCTGGCTGGTGATGAAGTGGCTGTTGTTCCGTGGCTGCGGGACCAGTTAGTTCTCGTGGTTCCTCCCGATCATCGTTTGACCCGGCAGAAATCCGTCAAGGCTGATGATCTTCGCAAAGAGAAGTTTATTCTTCGCGAACGGGGCTCGGCCACACGGGCCTCGGTTGCGAGTTACCTGCACAAATTTGATCTTGAAATGGAAAGCATCATGGAAATGGAAAACCCTGAATCCGTCAAGAAGGCGGTGCAGAGTGGACTCGGCATCGCGTTCATTTCCAGATTTGCCGTGGAGACTGAGTTGAAGGCCAGGAATCTGGTTGCGGTGCATATTCGCGGTCTTGAGATTAGCCGCGAGCTAAAGATCGTCTATCGAAAAGACAAACATCTCGGCCGCGCAGCACAAATCTTTATCGAGATGGCGCGCGAGGAATAATTCTCGTTTCGATTTTTTACAGGGGAGGTATGACGCAGAAATAGGAAGGCTTTACTAAAACGAAATGCTGTAACTCACGCCGGGATTTCTGCCGCGCTCCAAAATGACCCCGAATTGATGCCTCCCGTGTGTGTAATTCAAAAGCGGATGCACCCGTACCCCGTCAAACAGAATAGTCGAACTCCAGCGGTCGCTCAGAGTGATGTTTAGCCCGCCGATGATCCGGGCGCGATCTTCGTAGGTTCCGTATGCGACCCCGACATAAGGCGAAATCGGCAGGCCTGTTGCGTGTTTCAGATTCTTACTTAAAGTTGCGTAAAAGGATTGCCCCGAAGGTGTGCCGATACGATCTGAGCTCGTTCCCAGGATCAGTGCGGGCCGTTGATGCGTCTCAGTGATCGCTACCACGTTAGCAATCGGACTTACTTTTCCCGCCAAGGGGTTATATTCGATGCCTGCCGTCACCCGCGGATGAAATCTGTAGGTGAGCGTGTTACGCCATTTCGCGCGATCGATCTGATTGGCGATCATCCGAATCCCGTAAGTCCATTTGTAATTGTTGTCTGCTGCCCCGCTCACGGCGCGGCCCTCTCCAGGTCAAAGCGGTCAACTGGGAACTGAAGAGACTTCAGCGGGACGCTTCTTTGATGACGCGACTTCTTTGTTCGCCACCGTCGGTGCAGTTGCAGAGGTTGGTGCTGAAGCAAGCATCGCGTCGATCTGTTGTTTCAGATCGGCTTGATTGACTACTCCGGAAATCACTCTGGCGATTCGGCCGTCTTTGCCAACGACGACAGTTCCCGGCAGCGCCGAACCCAAACCGAATCGCTGCATGTCCGCAGTGCCCGCGCCAATCCAAACCGGGAAATTTATTTTGGTTTCCTTCACGAACTGCAGAACCTTTTGACGATCGCCAATCTCATCTGTCGAAGCGCCAATGACCTGCACACCAAGAGCGGCGTACTCGTTCTGGATAGCCGCCAGATCCGGCATTTCGGTTTTACAGGGGACGCAATAAGTCGCCCAGAAGTTCAGAATAACGATGCGGCCCTTGAATGAACTAAGACTCTGTTGAGAACCGGACAGATCAGTTAGCTGCAACTCAACTGTCTGACCGACCACCTTCGCAGCATCACGTTCCGCTGGGCTGGGTTCCAGCACAGTCAAAGAATCCACGCGAAAGGTGCTCGTGTCTTTCCTGGTTTGTATTGCGCCCGTGACCTCGACACGCTTGCCGACAAAGTCCAGCCAGTTCTTTCCCGGCAGCCGAAACTTTCCGAGTGCCAATTGATAGAGCTTGAATTTGTCGCTTTCGCGAACTGCCAGCAAAGTTGGATCGCGCTCGACGCACGACTTGGCTTTCAAGAGGTTCTCAGCTGTTCCGTATTCGACCTTGGTGCGGTCGGCCTCCGCCCAGCACTCGGCGCAACACACAATCTGGCCTTCGAGTTTGGCGGCGTTTTGCGCCGTTACGTGCACCGCGGCGATGAAGCAAATCGCAAGGGCCAAAACCAGTTTGTTCATTCCGCGAATCATCACAGAGATCAAAGGTGTTCTGATATGTTCGAAGATATTCCGCGCCCAGAAGACTACTTCAATTGGGAAAATATGACGAACAGCTTGACCCGAGCTGTACCGGGCGCGGCGATTACGTTCTAGCTGACAGCTGATAGTTAACGGCTAAGCCCCTGCGCTCCGGTCCAACGATTTGTTCGGCATGTTCTGCGTGAAATCATCGATTCCGCTTGAGGGCGTGGTATTCCTTGCCCGCACTGATCATTAGACCGGTGGTGTTTCTTACCCAGTCTATCCGGGTCTTCTTCCAGGTGTCCCATCCGTCGGGAAGGCGCTTGTCCACAAACATGGTCTTCAGGTCCTCAACGGCCACGGCGGGCTCGCCGCCGATTTCCCTGGCGCCGGGTCTGTTGGCCAGGAAAGCGAAGAGCAGGCCAAACTCTCCGGCGGATCCGACCAGATTGTCCTCGCCCGTGAGCTTAGTGAGCTTTTCCTCGACATCTCGATGAGTCGCGCCGGTGTCCTTACCGGAACCGAAGAGCTTGCCGATCAATGCTGAACCGGCGCTTTCCATAAGTTCCATCACGTCATTGCCCAACAGCGCGGCCGTATTTAGATCAGCCACCTTGGACTTTGGATCGTTAAGCAGATTCTCCGCAATAAAGCGTCCAACGGCTGACCGGCTAATCCAGCCATCCTGTGCGCGGCTTGTCAGTCTGGCAAAATCCGACTCGCTCAGTCGCCCTGAACCAGGCGCCTCGGGATCTCCCTGGAGAATGCCGCTGTGGCCCGGGTGCGAACCTTGTGAGCCTGGAAACTCCAGTGAAAACAAACCGCTCGGTACTGGCTGGCTCAGCGTTCCCGAATCTCCCAGCATGAATGCATGATTGCCGCTGGCAAACACCACCAGCAGGTCTCCGAGATCACCCCCGCCGGTATTGCCGAGCCTTCTGACGTCCTCGATGCCGGCAAGTGGGTCCTGCGCATCGTTTCGTACGGGGAGGTCGCCCTGAGTTAGGGCGCTGGCGATAAACGGGCAGGTAGCTTTTCTCTCCACCAGTAAGGCTTTTTCATCGCTACTAAGCTCAATTAGCTTGTTGGGATCGTCACTCATGAAAAACCTCCAAATCTGTTGTGACACTCGAACTCTGAGGCGAGTCAGGAGCGTAATAGTTTGCGTTGCTGGCGTCGCAGGATTATCCAGCTTGCTAAAAGCACAACATAATAGACCCCTATAACAACGAGCGCTATTCGAGTAATAGCTCTGGCGCGCTCTAAGGATCGGATTGCCGCTTGACCTTCCGCTCGCAGACTGCGTGCCGTCGCCGGCGCCGCTGGAGGATAAGTAATATTCAGAATGGCAACTGTAGTGCGTCCTATCAAAAACGGTACGAGCAAAACCAGCACCACGACTATTAGGGCTTTCACAAGTTTGTTCTTTGGCATAATGATTACCTTAATAAATCACGTACGCCTCAGAGCGGGATAACGATTTTGAGTTGACCAGGCGCGACGATTAAATTCTGGCTGAAATCCGCCAGCTGATAGGTATCAGCTAAACCCCAGCCCTCGTGTCAGGTGAGTTCTTATGCGCGCGACGCCGAAAGGTTCTACCTCCCCGGACCTCGGCCGCGAACCTCGCCCCAGTTTGGAAACGCGTTGAGACCCGGGGGAAGGGTCAACTGTTTCTCGCCCGTGCCATCCGCATTGATCAAAAAGAGCTGGAACTGACCTTGTCCCCCTACGCGCCGGTGAAACACAATCTTCTTGCCATCGGGTGACCACGAGGGCGTTAAGTCGCCGATTGCATTTTCGGTCAACTGTACTTGTCCGGTGCCATCCGCGTTCATTACGCAGATCTCTAAATCGGGACCGCCCCTCCTGCAACAGAAGACGATGCGCTTGCCGTCCGGTGACCAGGACGGGGCCCGCTCTTCTTCGGCGTTGGTGGTCAGGCGCGCCGGTTTGCCCGTCCCGGCCAAATCGATCAAGTAAATCTCCGCGGTGGCATGATTGTCGGTATTGTCGGTGACAGCGTGGCTCGTGAAAATGATCTGCTGCCCCTTCGGCGACCAGTCCGGATCGTCGTCGATCGCCGCCGGATTGTTTGTGATGTTCTTTGGCGTCGTCCGGTTCTTG
>Ga0065705_10104904_pt1 | contig 10305 bp, 8 predicted proteins | sample SwibulcommuniRL2_FD_59092 | JGI IMG/M metagenome (GOLD analysis project Ga0065705, IMG submission 59092) | Bulk soil microbial communities from switchgrass field near Rose Lake, East Lansing, Michigan, USA - RL2 Bulk Soil v2 (version 2) | ecosystem: Environmental > Terrestrial > Soil >... | reverse complement strand
GAGGCCCGATTTGATACGCTCCCGAACCGCGCGGCGTTTGATCCGCGGCGGAACCTGTTTCAGAATCTGACCGAGTCCAACGACCTCTGGCGGGCAGCGAATGGCAGCAGCTACGAGGACATGCTAACCGCAACCGAGCATGCCAAATTGGAGCGGTATTTTCAGCAGCGGCACCTCCTTGCCCACCGGGAAGGCATTGTGGACCAGATCTACATAGACAAGTCAGGGGACGCGACATACGCCGTCGGACAGCGACTGATCATTCGCAAAGAACCAGTCCAAGTATTGGCCGATCTTGTTGCTAAACTTGCTGCCGAACTTCGCCAGCGAACGTGATCACATCGTCGGCAATTTATCTAGCTTTCTGCTATCGATAAACTAAAGGCCGCCCCGGCGAACCGGGGCCGCCCTGAACCTGCAAACGAACATTCAGTTCGATTCGACTAAGGCGCGGCGGGAGTGAAGTCGACCTTGCTCACCGGCACGCCCTCAGTGGCGTAAGTGGGCAGATCCCGCATATAAAGATTGCCGGAGCTGGTGAACTCCACAACCGCGACAGCGACAACCTTTTTGGGCTTGTCGAAGTCCCCAACCCCTATCAGACGATCGCCTTCTTGCAAACTGATGGTGAGCGACTTGCCGCTTGGGATGACTGAGTTAGGCAATACTTGGTATCGATTGGCACTGCGGAAATTGAACTCGCGGCTTGTTCGGGCGGCAGATCTGCTGTAGCCAGTCGGCGCAACCCTTGTTGCTAAATGCACTTGTGCCACAACAATGCGACAAACGTATTTCGATGGATCTCGTCCGAGAACCACAGTGAAACCTTATTGGCATTGTCGAATAAAAAGTGCGTGACTTCGCCAATCCCTTCTAGAAGTTGGCCGCATCGCCACCAAGCGCCACACGACTCATGGAGTCGGGGACAAGCATGTGCCAATCGAGGAGGGGAACTCGAGTCTCGTGTGATCCGGCGGGCATTCGCCAAGCCGGGAGTTCGTCGACACGGCCAGATTCTGGGTGGATTGCAAAGCTTTCTGGACCACTTCCTTTCTGCGGCATTTCTTTGGCCGACTGGTGCTGGGTAAGTTTTGGACCACGTCGGCAAGTTTTTTCCCCCAAGGGAATCCTGCGTGCCCCAATCCGATGCGGGCGCGCCATCTGAAAAGGGCGGCAGCGAGTTCCCTTTGATGTGCGGCACGGTAGTTGCCTTTCGTCGCCGGGAAGACCGACTTGGTCTTAGCGCAGCTCCTTCCCGGTGCGTTTCGTGATGTTGTACGTGTAGGCCGGAGACTAGACGATGCCGAGCGTATTCGTCGCCATGGTGATCGGCATGGTTGCGTTGCTGGGGAGTCTGATCTCGTAACGTGGGCAGAGGAGCTTATTAGCGTCACGCACATAGAAACGAGATGGATGCGATATGAATCAGCACGATTTAAAAGCCGGAGATCAACTTCGTAGGGCATCCGAGTTGGGGCGCCAGAGCGCAGATATCGTTGCGTATGGCAGGAATGGTGAGACACTTTCAGCCGTGCCGCTGTCCGGTTCTCGCGCTGGGACTATTCCCCGGCTCTTTCTGGAAGGAAGTCAAAGCTGGTGGAACGAGGAAATGAAGGTCGATTTCACTCGGCCTTATACACGTTCGCTGGCATTGGACCATGTGGCCGATTACCTCCAACTGATGCGGCCGCGGCTGGCACTGATGGTGTTGGCAACTGCAGCCGTAGGATGGCTACTGGCTGCGGGCAGCGCGCCGGACTGGATTGCCCTGAGACATAGCTTGCTGGCAATCGGGATGTTATTTGCCGGTGCAAGTGCCCTCAATCAGTTGCTGGAGCGCGACACAGACGCCTTGATGCCGCGGACTGCGAATCGGCCGCTTCCCGCCGGTCGACTTCAGCCGCTGGAAGTGTTGATCGTTGGATGCGGACTCAGCGCTGGTGGCCTCGGATATTTGCTCGCCACCGGCCAGCCGTTGGCGGCGGCATTGGGCGTTTTTGCACTGTTCAGCTACCTCCTTGTCTATACGACGTTGAAGACGCGGACGCCGCTTAACACGTTAATCGGTGCCATTCCGGGAGCCCTGCCTCCGCTCATGGGCTGGGCGACGGCCCGCGGGCGGTTGGACAGCGGAGCGCTCGCGCTGTTTCTGATTGTCTTCTTATGGCAAATTCCGCATTTTTTGGCGATCGCTTGGATCTATCGCGATCAGTATGCCCGCGCAGGTTTACGAATGTTTCCCCTCTTCGATCCGGACGGCGCTAGAACAGGACAGCAGATGGTTTGGTACACGCTCGTGCTGATTCCTACCAGTCTGTTGCCTTTCCTCATGGGCACTAGCGGCCGGCTTGCTGCATTCGGAGCGGTGATTCTTGGGGTGGCCTTCCTGTGCGCGGCCGTCGCATTCGCCCGCAATCGTACGACTCCTCGGGCGCAGCATGTGTTCCGGTCGTCGCTGGTGTATTTGGGCGGCTTGCTCCTGCTCTTCGTGCTCGACGCCGCAATGCGAGCGGGAATGTGAATCATGGAACTGTTACTGCTCGCCCAGGTGCAGGACGACATGTGCATGTTCCGTCCGGCCTCGCCGCCAGCCGAGTCGATCCGCGACCTGTCGATTCTGGTACTGGCGATCACTGGCCTCATTTTTCTTATCGTCGAAGCGGTGCTCGTCTATTGCATCATCCGCTTTCGGCGCGGCGCGGCGGGCAGCGAGCCACCACAATTCTATGGAAGCAAGCCCATTGAGATCGCCTGGACGGCAGCCCCGGCGCTGATCGTCTTTCTCTTGGTCCTCGTCACCGCGCGGACGCTGTGGGAGGTGAATGTCCAGCCGCCAGAGCCGCGCGAGGGCGACGGAGCGCTATTCGTCACCGTGATCGGCCATCAGTGGTGGTGGGAATATCAGTACGAATACTACAACGGCCAAAAACTGGGATTTGCAACCAGCAACGAGCTGCACGTGCCGGTCGATGACGCCCAACTGCCGCGTCCCGTTTATCTGAAGCTCAAGTCCGCGGACGTCTGTCACAGCTTTTGGGTGCCGAAACTAGCCGGCAAGACCGACCTCATCCCGGGTCGCACCAACCATATCTGGTTCCAATCCAAGGAGCCGGGTGTGTACTTGGGTCAATGCGCCGAGTATTGCGGCACGCAGCACGCCAAGATGCTGATTCGTGTGGTTGCCGAGCCCAATATGGATTTTGAAAAGTGGCTGGCCAACGAGCAAAGGCCCGCCGTGGAGGACCCCGCGGCACAAAAAGGAAAAGCCGCGTTACTGGCTCAATCGTGTATCAATTGTCACACCATTCGGTTTCCTGATTCTCCGGCCAAGGGCACCTTTGGACCGGACCTGACGCACCTGATGAGCCGCACGAGCCTGGCGTCAGGCATTCTTCGGAACACTCCGCAGACTCTGCACGATTGGGTGGCGGACCCTCAAAAACACAAGCCTGGCTGCCTGATGCCGGCTTTCAGCGTGAATGAGCATGACCGCGCCCTGATGGTCGGCTACCTGTCAACCCTTCGTTGAGCACCAGCAGTCAAGCATCACTGGAGAGCGCGGTATGGCCACCGTGGTACGAGAACTCGAGCTAATGCCAACGGCAGAGCCGGCGCACGCGCGGAGCATCTTGAGCGGCTGGCTGACGACCGTCGATCACAAGCAGATCGGCATCTTGTATGTCGTGATGGCCGTGTGCTTCCTGATCATTGGCGGCTGCGAGGCGCTCGTAATCCGCTGTCAACTCTTCTGGCCGCACAGTCAGCTCGTTGCACCAGACGCGTTCAATGGCCTCTTCACGATGCACGGCACCACGATGGTGTTCTTCGTGGGCATGCCGATCCTCATTGGCATCGGCAACTACCTTGTGCCGCTGATGATCGGAGCGCGGGACATGGCCTTCCCGCGACTCAACGCCCTGGGCTTCTGGGCCACTCTCTTTGGCGGAATGCTCGTTTATTTCAGCTTTGCGACGGGGGGTGCGCCCGCACTCGGCTGGTTTGCCTATGCGCCGCTCACCGAGCATACGTTCGCGCGCGGCCCGGCCACCGATCTTTGGGCGCTCGGCCTCGTGGTGAGCGGCATCGGCACCACGACCGCCGGCATCAACTTCATCGCGACCATTTTGGGAATGCGGGCGCCGGGAATGACTTTGCGCAAAATTCCGTTCTTTACCTGGACGATCCTGTGGACGGCCGTGCAGATCGTCATCGCGATGCCGCCGCTGACGGCCATCCTGGTCATGATCCTGCTCGACAGGAACTTGGGAGCGCACTTCTTCGACGTTCAGAATGGAGGGTCCGCCCTCCTCTGGCAGCACCTGTTCTGGTTCTTCGGACACCCGGAGGTCTATATCCTCATCCTCCCGGTCTTCGGCATGATTTCCGAGATCATCCCGGTCTTCTCACGGAAGGTGCTGTTCGGCTACGAGTTCATGGCCGCGGCGACCGCGGCAATCGCCTTCATCAGCCTGGGCGTGTGGGCGCACCACATGTTCGCTGTGGGCCTGAGCCGGCCGGAGGGGCTGTTCTTTGCCGTGACTAGCCTGCTCGTGTCGATTCCCACCGGGATCAAGTTCTTTAACTGGCTGGCGACCATGTACGGCGGCAGGATTTCCTTCGCCTCGCCGATGCTGTTCGCCTGCGGCTTCCTGTCGATGTTCCTGATCGGCGGCTTGACCGGCATCATGCTAGCGGTCGTCCCGTTCAATTTTCAGCTCACCGATAGCTACTTCGTGGTGGGCCACTTCCATTGGGTGCTCATCGGCGGCACGTTGTTCGGCACGTTTGCCGGCATTCACTATTGGTACCCCAAGGTGACCGGTCGAATGCTCTCCGAGCGGCTGGCCCGCTGGCAATTCTGCCTGCTTTATATCGGTTTCATCCTGACGTTCGGGCCGATGCACATCGCCGGCATTTTGGGAATGCCGCGGCGGATTTACACCTACGAAGCGGGCCTGGGCTGGGAGATTTGGAACCAGCTCTCCACGATCGGGGCGATCATTCAGGCCCCGAGCTTTGCCATCTTCGCCTACAACCTGATCGCCTCGCTCTGGAAGGGCAAGCCGGCCGGCGATAACCCCTGGGACGCCTGGACGCTGGAGTGGGCGACGACATCCCCGCCGCCTTCTTACAACTTCGAGACCATCCCGACGGTCCACAGCCGCCGGCCGCTGTGGGATCTCAAACATCCGGACGACCCGGACTGGCAATACGAATAAGGGAACGAGAGCCCCATGAGCCCAGCAACTCTTATGAGCACAGCAACTCTTAACGCCGTCCAGCCCGACCGCGAGCGGCCGCTGCCGCTGCCCCCCTCGGTGACGCCCTATCGTGGCCTGGCTCCAACTCAATTGGGAATGCTGGCCTTCCTGGCGTCGGAGGCTGCGCTGTTTTGCACTCTCATCGTCGTTTACCTGTCTTATTTGAAAGTGGACCAAAACGGCCCCACGCCGGCCGTTCTGTCGCTGTCGCTGGTGATTGCCACGACCGTCTGCCTGCTCGCGAGCAGCATTACGGTCCATCTTGCCGTGAAGTCGTTGCACTCGGGCGAGCACCTGTCGTTTATCCGCTGGTGGGCCGCCACGATCGTGCTCGGCATCGTGTTCTTGCTGGGCACCGCCTTCGAGTGGCGCGAGCTGATCGTGCGACATGACTTGACAATCAGCCGGAATCTGTTCGGGACCACCTATTTCACGCTGATTGGTTTTCACGCCCTGCATCTCACCGGGGGCATTGTTGCGATGCTCGCCGTGCTAGGTCTGACAATCTCGCGCCTGCTCTCGACCAAGAGCCGGGCATCGGCCGAGCTGATTTCCTGGTATTGGCACTTTGTGGACGCCGTGTGGGTCGTTGTCTTCAGCGTCGTGTACCTGGCTGGACGGTAGGACATCGCAAGGAACCACCAATCGAGGTCGCCTCCATGTCAAACGAACAAGAAACGATTCACGCACCAGACGTCCCTCCTGAGCCGGTCACAGTCGAGATGCCCAGGCCGACGATCGCTCCGCTGGCCGTGGCCCTGGGGATGGTCCTGTTCGCCGTCGGCGCGCCCTTCGGTCTGCCGTTTTTTGTCTTGGGCGCCTTCATCCTGATCGCCGCACTAACCAACTGGGTGGGTGAACTGCTGCCCGGCCGTGGCCACATGAGCGAGCCGCTGGCTGGGCCAGCGCGGCGCGCCCAGCCGGTGTCGGCCGAGCTCAACAAAGTTCAGCAACTTCGGCCCGGGATGCCAGGCTATCGTGCCCGGCTGCCGGAATCGGTGCATCCGCTGTCAGCTGGGATCAAGGGAGGCGTGGTCGGCGGAATAGTGATGCCGCTGCCGGCCCTGCTCTATGGGATTCTTAGCGGCCACGGCATTTGGTACCCCGTCAACCTGCTCTCAGCGATGGTTGTGCCCGGCATGGGCACGCTGAGCGTGCCCGAACTCGAGCGATTCAGCCTGGCACTGCTCCTTACCGGCATTGTCATTCACGCCACGATGGCCATCGTCTTCGGTCTGCTTTATGGGGTGCTGCTGCCCATGCTGCCGGCGATTCCCCGATTGGCGATTCCCAAATCGCTGGCCTGGGGCGGAATCGTCTTCCCGCTCCTGTGGACGGCCTTCAGCTACGGCCTGATGGGCGTCACCAATCCTGTGCTTCAGGCACGAGTGGACTGGCCGTGGTTCATTGTTTCGCAGTTCGTGTTTGGAGCCGTGGCCGCCTTTGTCGTGGACCGCTCGGAAAAAATCCCGGTGCCGCCAGCAGGCGGCGGGCCGCTTTGAACGGACGGGGAGCGGAATCGGAGAGTGAGTTCACCATGCCAATGACTACTACAAACACGAGCCGAGCCAAATGGGACAGACCGGCGCTGCGGCTCACGGCACTTTGCTTCGTCGCTTCGGTCGTTTGCTTCGCTGGTTGCAATTTCCCAGGCCAACCGAATCCAGCGGACCGTCCGATTCCTGCCGATCAGGTGCTCAGCTTCAGCATCCTCTACGGACAAAACTGTGCCGGCTGCCATGGGGCCAGCGGCAAGCTTGGCCCGGCGCCTCCACTGAATGACGAGCTCTTTCGAGCCATTGTCCCTCAGGCGGAAGTCGAAGACGTCGTAACAAACGGACGACACAAGTCGCTCATGCCCGCATTTGCCAAGGCCAGTGGCGGCACACTCACGCCGACGCAAATCCAGGTACTCGTACACGAAATCAAGGGCATACCGTACCGCATCGATGCCAAATGCGACGGCGGCATGGCGAGCGCGGAAGTGTTGGCCGATCCCAGCGGCACTGCACCCAAGTGGGGACCCGTCGCCAAGGTCCCGGACGGCGTGCCCGCATACCGTCAATCAGCAGGCGCCGGGTACGACATGGCTACTGGCAGCAGCGGTCAGGGAGTGCTCGTCTTTTCCCGGGCCTGCGCGGTCTGTCACGGGAAAGATGGCCAGGGCATTGCCGATGGATCCAAGACGCGCCGCACGATCAACGATCCTGTGACGCTGAAGCTGATCAGCGACCAGCTTCTCCGCCGCTACCTGATCACCGGACGGCCCGATCTCGGCATGCCGAATTTTGCCGGGCCGCGTCCTGATAGCCCGCACTTTCAACCGCTAACCGACCAGGAAATCTCCGACCTGGTGGCACACTTGGCTTCGTGGCGGCAAACAGCAGCGCCAAACGACATCGTAAAGGAATAGGCCATGGCCGATTCGACATGCCACGCCCCGCTCTGGACGCGCCTGCGCCGGCGAACGCTCTTTCAGTGGCTGACGTTCGGCCTGTCCGCTCTGGCAGTCACGGTGCTCGGCGCGCCGCTGCTCGGCTATTTCTTCGGCGTGCGAAAACGCGAGGAACATTGGGTCACAGTAGGCGACGCTGATCAATTCGCGGTCAACGAAACGCGGCTCTGCACGTTCGACAATCCGCTCCGCCAGCCGTGGGACGGCATCACCGCGCTGACCGGCGTTTACGTCCGCAACTTGGGTCCCGATCAGCAGGGCCAGGATCAGTTTCTGATCTTCGCCGTCAATTGCGCCCACCTGGGTTGCCCGGTGTCGTGGTTTCCGCAGTCGGGCCTTTTCATGTGTCCCTGCCACGGAGGCGCCTACTATGCCAACGGCGAGCGCGCCTCTGGGCCGCCGCCCCGCGGCCTGTTTCATTGCACCTGGCGGGTGGAGCAGGGCCGCCTGCAGGTCCAGGCCCCGCACTATCCCACGTTGCAAGACACGTTATCGGCTGAGGAGAAGACGACATGAGGCGGACCCTGCATGCAATCGGAGCGTGGTTCGAGGCCCGCTTGTGCCTCGGCAACAGCCTGTGGCCGATGCTGACCCACCCCGTGCCAAAATCAATCGCCGGGCCGATGGGCTGGTGGTATGTATTCGGCAGCGCGTCGATGACGCTGCTGATGCTGCAGATCGTCACGGGCATTGGCCTGGCGCTGGTGTACGTGCCGGCCGCCGACAAGGCCTACGACAGTCTCCTGTATCTCAATTATGTGCAGCCGCTGGGATGGTTCCTGCGGGCGCTGCACTACTACGCCGGCTCGGGCATGGTCGTCATGCTCCTGGTCCACATGACGCAGGTCTTCCTGCACGGTTCCTACAAGTATCCGCGCGAGCTGACCTGGGTGGTGGGTGTCTTTCTGCTCATCCTCACGATGGGGATGTTCTTTACCGGCCAAATCCTGCGTTGGGATCCGGACGCCTACTGGGGATTGGCGGTTGGCGGCTCCATGGCCGGACGAGTGCCGGGTGCGGGACCGTGGATCGTGGAGCTGATGCTCGGCGGGCCGGTCATCGGCGGCAATTCGCTCAGTCGCTTCTTCACGCTGCACGTGTTCGTCATCCCAGCATTGCTACTATCGCTGCTGGCCGTCCACCTGTGGCTGGTGATCAAGAAAGGGATCAGCGCTCCGCCCCAACCAGGAAAAATCGTCGATCCGAAGACCTATGACGCCGAGTACGAGCGAGAACTCAGCACGGGCGTCCCCTTCCTTGGCGAGGCGATCCTGAAGGACCTGTTCTTCTCGGCACTCGTCGTCGTGGTGGTGGTGGCCCTCGCCGCGGTATTGGGCCCCAAGGGCCCCACAGCACCGCCCGATCCCACGCTGGGCGGCGCCAACCCGCGCCCCGAATGGCCGTTTCTGTGGCTGTTCGGCTTGTTGTCCCTCAGTCCCGGCTGGGCCGAGACCTTCATCATCCTCGTATTTCCGGTGCTCTTGATCCTGGGTTTGTTCAGCGTGCCGTTTGTGTCGAATCGGGGCGAACGGGCGCCGAGCAAAAGGCCCGTGGCCGTGCTGGCAGTGGTGGTGTTGTTTACAATCTTCGGCACATTGACCTACCAGGGCGTGACGGCTCCCTGGTCGCCGGAAATGACCGCCTGGAGCGGCCAGCCGGTGCCAGTGAATATCGTCCGCCAATCCAGCCCGCGGCAATTGCAGGGGGCCTTGGTTTTTCAAAACAAGAACTGCCGCAATTGTCACGCGCTCGAAGGAACCGGCGGGCGGCGCGGTCCAGACTTGACGTTGGTCGGCTCCAGGCTCACGGCCGACCAGCTCATTGACCAGGTTAGCAACGGGACTCCTGGCGGCGGAAACATGCCGGCCTACGGATCGCAGATTGGCCCTGACGAAATGTCGGCGCTCGTGGATTTCCTGACGAGCCTCAGGCCCGCGGGCCAGCCGGCGGTCGGCACCCCGGCAAGCCATACTCTTGCCACCGACCGGCCATGAACGCCCTGCTGGAAGCGTTTCTGAGTTCGTGGCCCTATGCCCCCTGGCTAGCTGCGGCGCTCGGCCTGGCTGCTGGTATTTATGTCCGCGGCTGGCTCGACCTCCGCCGGCAGAGCACGCAGCACTGGCATGTGGGCCAGCTAGTGGCCTTCCTGGGCGGCCTGGCGACGATCTACCTGGCCCTCGCTTCGCCGATTGAGCCATTCGCGTCGCTGCTTTTCCAGGTCCACATGCTTCAGCACTTGCTGCTCATGATGGCTGCGCCGGCGCTGATCTGGCTCGGCGCGCCGATGATACCCATGCTCCGCGGAGTTCCGCGCGCGGTCCGCGACTGGTGGTTGACGCCGCTCTTCAATTCGCCGCTCGTGCGGGAGGCATTTGCCCGGCTCACGCATCCCGCGGTCGCGCTGCCGATCTTTGTAGCCGCCACTTGGCTCTGGCACGCACCGCCGCTTTACGACCTCGCCCTGCGCGCCAGCGGCTGGCACTACGCCCAGCACGCGTGCTTTCTCGGCTCGGGCCTCTTGTTTTGGTATCCGGTCGTCCGACCTTATCCCAGTCTTCCTCGCTGGTCGTCGTGGCTCGTCGTGCCTTA
>Ga0065705_10002731_pt1 | contig 10308 bp, 6 predicted proteins | sample SwibulcommuniRL2_FD_59092 | JGI IMG/M metagenome (GOLD analysis project Ga0065705, IMG submission 59092) | Bulk soil microbial communities from switchgrass field near Rose Lake, East Lansing, Michigan, USA - RL2 Bulk Soil v2 (version 2) | ecosystem: Environmental > Terrestrial > Soil >... | reverse complement strand
GGGAGCCACAGAAAGAGACAAAGCTGGCGCAGAGCTTGGTGCCCGCAACTGAGCTGAATAAGGACGCTTCAGCCGGCACCACGGCGGATGATGTGCAAGGCACCGAAGTTGGAACCGCTCCGTTGCAAAGCAAGTCTGATTCTATGGCCATGATGGGCGAGCAGAGCGCTGCGCTCAAATCAGAGCAGGAAAACAAACCCCAGGACAAAGAAAACCAGCTGAACAAGATCACCCGTAAATTAAATAAGACCAAGCAAAGCTACACAAATGAAGATGAAAATTTGAAAATAGTCCAGCAGGACAAAAGTATCCGGGTAACGAATAAATCGAACCTGGCAATGACCATCAAGCGCGTATCTATTCACTACAACGGCAGGGTTATTGAGAATCTGCTGAGCGCACCGATTGCGATCCTGCCGAAATCGACCTCGGCAGAACTGAACAGAAACAATGTCATAGGCGAAGAGTTCGATGATTTTGATAGTTTCGGAATCGCCGCAACTTACCAGATTCGTTCAGCAGACAGGGAAAAGACCCTCAGCAAGGTTAACCTCTATGCTGAAGATGGGGTTGCTGAGGATCTTGCCGAAAGCGCACGAATGAGTTTAACCGCTAGTGGCATGGCTGCCAAATCGGCTGCAGTGGCAGGAGATGAGGCTTTGATCGAAATCGATGCCGAAACGACTCCGGACAGCGCCGCATCCGGTGAATGGAAAATAGTCCTTAACATCAAATTCGATACGAACAAGACCACGATCCGAAAAGAGTACTTCCCACAGCTGAAAGAGGTCGCCGAAGCACTTAAAGAAAACCCTGGGCTGCGTGGAGTGATTGAAGGACATACAGACAACGTCGGCAGTAAAGAGCTTAACCAGAAGATTTCAATTCGCAGAGCCGAATCAGTCGCACAGCACCTGATAAAGAATTCCCGCATAGCCCCAGATCGGCTCAAGGTAGAAGGTTACGGGATGAGCAGGCCAATTGCCGACAATGCCACCCCGAAAGGCCGGACAATAAACCGCAGGATCGAGGCAAAGTTCAGGAATTTGAGCTCATCATCCAAGCCTGCTGCGCCATGAACCCCATCTTCATAATCGGAACGGAACGCTCCGGCACCAATCTTCTCAGACTTATCCTCAACGCCCATCCAGATATTGCCGTTCCCCACCCGCCTCATATCGTGAGACTTTTCACCCCCCTTGTCCCTCTATATGGCAACCTTTCATCTGACAGCAACTTCCGCCGCCTTATCGCCGATGTCTGCCGGATGGTAGAACTGCATACCTATCCCTGGGAAATAAAACCTGACCCGGAAAAGGTCTTCCGTGAAGCAGCCGGCAGGGAACTGATCTGCACCTACTTCGCAATCTACGATCAGTACCTGAAGTATTCCGGCAAAAAGCGCTGGTGCTGCAAGAGTACGTTCATGATCGACCATGTGGCAGACATTCTCCGGTTTTACCCTGATGCCCGTTTCATATTCATGGTCCGCGACGGCAGGGACGTCGCCGTTTCGGCAAAATCCTCGATTTTTAATCACTATCACATCTACTACTCGGCGAGGCGCTGGCAAAGGGAACAGCGGCTCGGGCTTGAGTGGCTGAAAAAACTCCCTCAAGAGCAGATTATGCTGCTCAAATACGAGGAACTCATAACCGCTCCGGCAGCGACAGTTGAAAATTTGTGCGCTTTTCTTGATCTGCCTTATAGCGACAACATGCTGGAGTATCACCGCCTTAACGAAGCAAAAAAATCAGGAGCTCTCTCGACATCATGGGAAAACACCGCAAAACCGGTCATCCCGGGAAACCATGGAAAGTTCCACAGGTTGCTGACAGAGCAGGAGATTCTGCAGTTCGAAGCGATAACTCTTAATGAACTGCAAGAGCTTGGGTATGAAACCGTCAATCATCCGGAATATCTATTGCAGGCAAAAGAAAGTCTTTCGATCGAGCATGCATCTTATCGGCTGAAGGATTTTTTCATGAAACTGAGGGCGGAGGCAGTACATCTGCGCAGGGACAATAATTCCAGGGCCAGAATTATAAAGAATCTCTACATGGCCTATATCAAAAATCTCAGGAAATTGACCCCGAACAGCTGATGAACAATATCATCTCCTCCATCAACCACATCAGAAAAACACGAAAAAGCATCCTTGCGAAACGGAGCAGGCAGGGGCTGACCTCGGAAGCGATTAAAGAGATTCGCCGGATTGTCGTCATAAATTCGTCATCACGTTCAGGTTCGAGCCTTCTTTATGCTCTGCTTTCGAAACTGCCCGGTGTCATCTCCCTCACCGGCGAAGCCTCCCCATTCTACAAACTGAACGTCTGCCTTGACCGCTTCAATCCTCACGAATCCGAAAAGATCCCGTCTGCCCTGCTTGAAAAAGTAATCGACTTTGAAGGACTTTCAGAGGACTTTCTCTCCGACATCTACCTCCCGGAAAAAGCTTTCAAGTCAGAAGAGATCGATAAGGAAAACTACGTAGATGACCTGATGCTCCGTTTTCTGCTTCAGTGGACAGATATCGATTTCCATGAGGAAAAACTGAGGGAGATAATCACAAAAGTTTTCGAAACCCACACTGCTGCAAACGCTGCCTTCGACACCGAAAATTTCTATCTGGACATGCTTGAGTGCCTTGGCAGCAGATGGCCGCAGATAAATCCTTTCTACTACGATATCGGAACCGACCGTACAGCACTCCGGTTTCCTTCAGTCGAGATCCCGTCAGCACCTCCTGTCAACCGCTTCACCATCGAAGAACCTCCGTTCGTACTGCTCCGCCCGGCAAAACGTGCCAAGACAGGCGACCTTCACCGTTCGACCCTGCTCCTGAAATCAACGGTTGACTGCTACCGGATGAATCTACTCGAAAAACTCTTCCCGAATGCTGAGATCAAGGTCATACATCTAGTGAGGAATCCTGCCGCAACCATCAACGGCATCTTTGACGGCTGGCATCATCGCGGGTTTTTCTCCCACAACCTGGGAAGCTGTTTCGGTAATCATCCCCATGTCAGCGTATTGAACATAAAGGGCTACAGCGACATCTACCCGCATGGGAACATCTGGTGGAACTTCGATCTGCCGGCCGGATGGCAGGAGTATGCAGACCGGGAACTGCTTGAGGTATGCGCCTTTCAGTGGCGCTCGGCAAATGCCGAAATCCTGGAGAATCTTGATTCAAGCCGCCAAAGCTCATGCACGGTCCATTTTGAAGATGTAATTCGTTCAGTTGAGTCCAGAAGAGCGGAATTTGAACGGATACTTGAATTCATGGGCACCCCCCCCAAGGAGGAAAGCAGCCTGGGACTTGAGTTTCTGCCTGTAGTGCAGTCCACCCTGCCGCCCCAGCTCTATCGCTGGAAGAAACGCAAAGACCTTATTGAGCGGCTTCTTGACGACCCTAAGATCCTGGAGATGAGCGACCGGCTCGGATACAGCAAAGACGGAATTGATGGGTGGCTCTGATGAATTTCGGTCTTGACTCTGAATATGCTGAACTGACCTCAGTACTCCTGTATAAACCGGGACCGGCTATATCCGATCATCCCGACCCTTCGGCAGTCCAGCATCTTGCACAAATTAACCATGGCAAGCTGACAGGGGAGCTTGACAAGCTCATCGGAACATTCACCGTTCTCGGAATAGATGTTACGCTGATCGCTCCTTCCGAAGACATTTCCGACCCGAGCAACTACAACATGATGTTCTGCCGGGATCTTTTCTTTATGACCCCCAAAGGTGCGATCCTGGCGAATATGGCTAATGAAACACGTAGGGGTGAAGTCAGCCATGCAGCCCGCACATTGGCACAAGCCGGCATCCCTGTTCTGCATACGATCAATGGAGAAGGACGGTTCGAAGGGGCTGACGCCCTGTGGGTCAATGAAGGGCTCGTTGCTGTTGGCGTCGGCAACCGGACCAACATGGCGGCCTTCACTCAGTTACAGGCAGTTCTTGGGAAGCAGGGTATCGACTCTGTTCCACTTCCTTCAACCCAGAGGGCAACGCAGCATCTGCTCGGCTCCCTGCAGTTCGTTGACAGGAACATGGTCCTTGTCCGGGAAGCGATCATCTCGCCGCAAACGCTCACATTCCTCGAAAAGCAGGATTTCAGGATTGTCAGAATTCCCGAAAATCTTGAGGTCAGAAACAGGCAGGCAATGAACATCGTGACTGTTGCTCCGGGAAAAGTCATCATGACTGCCGGTTGCCCTGAAACGAAGGAGATATACCTTGATGCAGGAATCGATGTAGCTGCCGAACTGCCGATTTCCCAGATTATAAACGGTTCGGGCGGCCTCGCCTGCGCAACAGGAACCCTTGCCAGAAGTAGATGTTGAGTGCTATTGTATTTTTTTACTCCCGACATGGAGACTCCCCCATAAAATCTTTTACCGCCATAATCGTCTTTATAGTGGCGCTCTCAATCTTCACCCCCTTTGCATCCGCCGAGAGCACTACCAGACTGGTTCTGCTCGGAACCGGCACTCCGCAACCGGACCCTGATCGTTCAGGCCCGGCAACCGCCGTGGTGGTGAACGGCAGCGCCTATCTGGTCGATTTCGGTCCCGGTGTTGTCAGACGTGCTGCAGCAGCAATGCTCGACAAAGGGGTAGCTGCGCTCGATCCGGTCAATATCCGGACCGTGTTTGCGACCCATCTTCACTCCGACCATACTGCCGGATACCCTGACCTTATACTGACCCCCTGGACCATGGGAAGACAGAAGCCGCTGGAGGTCTACGGCCCCAAGGGGCTGAAGAACATGACGGATCACGTCATCAAAGCATATGCCGAGGATATCGCAGTCAGACGGGACGGCATGGAGAAGGCTTCGCCCGAGGGGTGGAAAGTCAATGTGCATGAAATCAGGGCCGGCGTGGTCTACAAGGATGCCAATGTCAAGGTGACCGCCTTTCCTACCAGCCATGGCGACTGGGAAGAGAGCTATGGCTACCGCTTCGACACTGCTGACCGGAGCATCGTCATCTCCGGTGACACGACACCCATTCAAGCTACCATTGATGCCTGCAAGGGGTGCGACATCCTCGTCCATGAAGCCCAGACCATGAAATTCATCAACAACCCGATGCGTCCCAATATCCAGGGTTACGATATCAAGGCCTATGTGGCAAAATACCACACCACTACTGAGCAGCTGGCAGATCTTGCAGCAAAGGCAAAGCCCGGGCTTCTTGTACTGTATCACAATCCAATTACCCTCAGACCGGAGAAACGCCCCATGGCATCTACCTCTGATGATCTGCTGCAAGAGGTGACGTCACGTTACCGGGGCAAGGTTGTGGTCGGCCGGGATCTGGATATCTATTAAGGCTTCGATGCCAAATATATTTTAAGGAGATACGCCATATGTCACAGCATGACGAGAATGCAAAAGCGCCGGAAGAGATGAACCGGAGAGAGTTCATCAAGCGTACAGCAGTCGGGACCGGTGCACTGGCATTAACCATGACCCTGCCGGGATTCCTGGTCGGCAATGCCGAAGCGGCCAAGCCCGATCTGTCAAAACTCCCGCTGAAGTACAAGGATTACAATGTCGTGCTGGTAAGCTTCGACGCCCTGCAGGCTGCCCACGTCGGCTCCCTCGGATACGGCAGGAATGTCACTCCGACTATAGATGCCATGGCGAAAGAGGGTTTCAATTTCACCAATAACATCTCCACTGCTTCGTGGACAGTGCCGGCCTCAATGACCTGGTTCACCGGTGTCTATCCTTCCGAGCACCGTCTGACCAACAAGTTTGCCGTATTCAACCCGCCCAATAACAATGTGCTCTCCAACCTGAAAAAGCTGTCTCCCGAGCTGGTCACCCTGGCCGAAGTGCTGAAACAGAACGGCTACGCCACCGGAGGGTTCACCGGCAATGCCGGAGTGAGCGGCTTCTTCGGCTATGACCAGGGTTTTGATAAGTATTTCTTTGAGAAAGGAAAGTTCGGCAGCATGGGGGTCAGCATTCCCAAGGCGCTGGAGTGGCTGAAGGATAACGGCAACAAGAAGTTCTTCATGTTTCTTCATGGCTACGACATCCATGGCCAGGGTATTCCTGAAGGGGGGTTCGATTACCGCTTCGTGGATAAGGGTTACGACAGGAGATATACGGGGTCCAAGGAAGAGCAGGAAGCACTGCGCGAGGAGGGTCTGGAGAAAGGCTCTGCATCCTTGCGCGATGAAGATGTAAAGTTCTGGCGTGCCATCTACGACGAAAAAATCCAGCGTACCGACGCACTGTTTAAGAAGTTTCTGGCGGAATACGAAAAGATGGGGCTGATGGACAAAACCATCTTCGTCCTCACCTCTGATCACGGCACCGAATTCCACGAGCACAAGCGCTTCGACCACGGCTTCAGCCTTTATGACGAACTGATCCATGTACCGCTGATCATCAAGCTACCCAAGGTCAAAGCAGGCAAGGTAATCAAGGACCAGGTCAGCAGCATCGACGTCATGCCGACCATCCTCGACCTGCTTGACGTGAAGATGCCGGAAAGCTCCAAAAACCAGCTGCGCGGAGCAAGTCTCGTCCCGGGCCTCAAAGGAAAAACTGTCGCAAAAGATGTATATTCCGAAACCGACTATCGTCAGTACACCTACAAGCGCTCGATCACTACCAGGGACGGCTGGAAATTCATCTATACCCTTGAGGACAAGAGCCGCGAACTGTACAACATGAAAAGCGATCCGGGCGAAACGAAAAACCTGGTGGCGAGCGACCCTAGACGAGCCTACGAACTGGAGCAGAAACTCTTCGCCTATTTCAAGTCCATCGGCCATGATCTGAACGCCAGACAGTGGATTCCCGGGCTGAACCCTGTCTACGATTCCCAGGCCAAGGGAGCCGTGAAAAAATGATCCGGTTCGTCAGTAGCCGCCCTGTTTTCTCTGCCTTTCTGACAGTAGCGCTACTGCTTCAAGTTCAAGCGACAGTCGCGCGGGGGGAGGAGTCTCCCCGCGCTCAACAAGCTAAATCACGGCATGAATTCACCAATGTAATCCTGATCTCCTTACAGTGCCTGCGGGCCGATCATCTTGGAGTTTACGGCTACAAGCGCAATACCAGCGCCAACATTGACAAGTTGGCCGAAAAATCGGTTCTTTTTGAAAGCGCTATTTCCCAGGCCAACNTGACACCGGTAGCGCAGATGAGCGTTCTCACCTCCCAGTTCCCCAGAGTTAACGGCATGGTCTCCTTTGAGGTCACCAAAGATGCTGTAACCTCACGGACGCTTCCCGAAATTCTCAAATACTACGGCTACACCACCGCCGCTACGGTCAGTTCACCCGAATTCTTCATGCGCTTCGACACCGGTTCCGGCGAGCTTATCAACCCGGGAGACGTTTTCTCCCGCTCATTCGATTACTTCGGCCGTACGGCCCGAGGACCTGAAGGGGCCAGTCTGAGGGTTGCTCCTGTCGACGCCTTCAACTGGCTGAAGAACAACAGTAACAAAAAGTTTTTCCTCTGGATCGGCAGTGGTCTCCTCCATATGCCCTACTCTGCCACCGTCCCCCAGCCGTACAAAACAATGTACGACCCACCCGGCTACATCCCCTTCTGGCAGCGCCTCCCTCTGCTGCAGGAAAGCGCTGGCGACGATGCCCCCTCCTACGACGTCTTCTCCCGGGTCTTTCGCAACGAATTCTACCGGGACTTGAAACCTGTCTACCGTCTGACCAGCGAGGATATCGATTATGTGACCGGTCGCTACGATGCCGGAGTATACTACACCGACCAGTTTATCGGCGAGCTGCTGAAGCTGCTGGAATCCCTCAAACTTGCCGAGAAGACCCTGATCGTCCTGCAGTCCATGCATGGCGACGACCTGGGAGAAAATGGCCTCTTCTTCCACTACGACGTGACCGATCCGGTAGTGAAAAACGCCCTGCTGGTTCGCTTCCCCCAAGCTGAATACGCCGGAAAGCGGGTCAGGGAGCAGGTGCAGGGGCTGGACGTCATGCCGACCATTCTCGACTACCTGGAAATTCCAGCCCCGCACGATGCCCAGGGAACCAGCCTGATCCCGCTGATCCGGGGGGACCGGGGCGCAACCGGCAGCAGCCAGGTCTTCATCGACCGCCTCCCCTGGTGGGAGTACACCCTGAGCAAGTGGTACCTGGAGATGCAGCGCGCCAGCGGCAAGGAGTTCACCCCGACCGAAGCCAAGGGGCTGCAGGAGTACCAGTTGCTGCTGCAGAAGAGTTTCAACCAGCTTGGCTACCCCCCAGGAGATATCGCTGTCCGGACCCCGGAGTGGAAACTGATCGTCAGAAAAAACCGCGAGTTGCTGGAAAGGGTCTCCTGGTGGGGCTTCATCACCGGCAAACCGCAGCATTACGCCGACCATGAGCTGTACGACCTGAGAAGCGACCCCCTGGAGACGAAAAATGTCGCCGCTCAGCACCCCGAAGTCGTTGCCCGCCTGAAAAAGACGCTGCTCGAATGGGACGCCTCGGTGGAAAAGAAAAAGGCGGAGTACGCCCCGGCAGACAAGCGATTGATCATCCCCTATCCCTGAACCAACGGTGCCGATACCATGACACACATCCGTATACTCTGTCCCCCTGTTCTGGCATTCCTTCTGCTCCTGGCGGCCTCAGTCCCGGCACTGTCCGAAGAGTGCGGCAACTGCCACGGGGAGATTTTTCAGCAGTTCCTGGGGAACTCGCATCATGTGCAGGGGGTCGCCGCCTCGGGACGCCACTGTTACCCCTGTCATTGGGAAGCCGCGGCCGATGGCGGGATCGACCCCCGTTACCATCGACGGGACGTCGGAAGTATCGACCTGGTCATCTGGGGTAACGGTGCCCGTCCGGTAGAGTACCGGCCCGGAGAAACGGTGATTGCCTATTCCCCGAATGTCATCGGCACCAGCGGCGAGCGCAAGGCTTTGGCGCAGATCACCCGGCACTGTCTCTCCTGTCACAATGACGCAAACAGCAACACCCTCCCTTTTCCCGGAGATGGCAACACTCCGGGCCGGTACGCCTGGGATGGCAGCAGCGTAGCCTCGCGTTACCTGGATAAAGGCGTCACCAGTTGGGGCAAGTACTCCACCGCCACCACCAACCGGAAACAACGAGTCAGCAAGGCCTTTTCCGCCCACGGTAATGCCGCTGCCAATCGGGGTGGCTGGAATGCCGGCTACGGATACGATGGTGAAATGCCGCTTTCCCGCGGGGGAGCAGCAGCCGGGAATGTCGAATGCTTCGACTGCCATAATTCCCACGGATCAACTATTCCGGGCATCACCTCCAGTTATCGCTCCTTCGGCGGCAGCTACGGTGGCGGGATTCTCAAGGAGACCGCTGCCGGCAGAGGCGGCTACCGGATGACCTACTCCCCTTCGGCCAACACCGACATCCAGAGCAGCAATCCTTACAGTGCCGGCGCCGGTCTCTGTCTGGACTGTCACGAAACCGGCACGCCGGGTACCACTCCATGGGGCTACAACGCCACCTTCGGCGCCTCACAACCGGTCATGGGGTACAAGGACACGCCGCGCTTCGGTGCGGGAGTAAAGGGTTCCACCTCCCGCCATACGGAGAGACAGAACCGGACGGAGATCATAAGCAGCCATCTCAAGGCAGGTTCGCTCCTGAACTACTCGACCGTCACCGGCATCAACGGCCTCTGCACTCCCTGCCATGACCCACACGGCGTCAGTCCCGGTCTGGGAGAGAGGAGAGCTTATGCCATCCCCCTCCTGAAAGGGACCTGGCTCACCTCGCCCTACCGGGAAGATACGGCTCCGGGCAAAGGCAGCTTCCCGAAATCTGGGGGTGCCGGTGTTGCCGGTACCGCGCGCGGCCCGGTGTCCATGCAGGGGATGCAGTACAATATCGACCGAAACACCTTCGGGCTCGACAGCAGGATTCGCGAAACAGAAACCGAGTTTGCCGGACTTTGCCTCAAGTGTCATCCCCGGGTGAAGCCCTCCGGAGAGTCCAGGAGCGATCGCGTTCACCGGTCGGTGAAAGGATGGGGGGGAAACAAGGAGCATGCCTTCCCCTGTGCCAAATGCCATCAGGCACACAACTCCGGCCTGCCGAGACTCATGCAGACGAACTGTTTCAACGAAGGTCCCGCGAACTTGCGCGAGAGCAGCGGACTGGCATGGCTACCCGACAGAAAGGTCGCCGTCAGCACATCTACCGCTGCCCCATCATCCGCCCGAAAAACCGGCAGCGCCGATTTGGTGGGATGCCATGTACGGCAGTTCGGGAAAAAAAGTGCGCCGCCAGTCAGGCAGGATGGCGGAACGTGGAACCAGAAGT
>Ga0065705_10104907_pt1 | contig 10312 bp, 6 predicted proteins | sample SwibulcommuniRL2_FD_59092 | JGI IMG/M metagenome (GOLD analysis project Ga0065705, IMG submission 59092) | Bulk soil microbial communities from switchgrass field near Rose Lake, East Lansing, Michigan, USA - RL2 Bulk Soil v2 (version 2) | ecosystem: Environmental > Terrestrial > Soil >... | reverse complement strand
GGATTCCACCAAGCGCCGGTAGTGATCCACGACACGCGGCTCCTTGATCAGGTCCGAAGGCTGGCTGAACGGAATGCGCTCGCGACGGGCATAGGAGGCCAGCCATCCGAAATCCGGCACCAGCAAGGCCGACACGAATTTCCGCTTGTCGCCCAGGAGCACCGCCTGCGACACCGACGGGTCGCTCTTCAGCAGATTCTCCATCGGCTGCGGCGCGATCATCTTGCCTCCCGAGGTCTTGAGTATTTCCTTCTTCCGGTCGGTGATGGCCAGGAAACCGTCTTGCAGCCGTCCCACGTCACCGGTATGAAGCCATCCGTCCCGGATGACTTCCCGGGTGGCGGCATCGTCGCGGAAATACCCCCTCATGACATTCGCTCCCTTCACCAGGATCTCCTCGTCCTCCGTCAAGCGCACCTCCACGCCTGGGAGGGGCGGGCCAACGGTGCCGATCCTCATTCGAAGAGGCGTGTTCACCGACACGACCGGCGAAGCCTCGGTCAACCCGTAGCCCTCCAAAACCATGATGCCGATGGCCTGGAAGAACTCGTTCACTTCCCGCGGCAGCGGCGCCGCCCCGGAGATCACGAACTGAATTCTCCGGCCGAAAGTCTTTCGCCGCAGCGGGCCGTGAACCAGGCGCTCAGCCTCGATGCCAAGGAGACGAACCCAGATCGGCACGCGGCCGCCGGAAAGCCTTGCCCGAGTCCTCAGGCGGCCCACCGTCAGCGCGAACTTGAAAATGACTCGCCGGACGAGTGAGGCGCTGCGCAGCGCATCCTCGACCTTTCCATGAACCTTCTCCAGCAGCCGGGGCACGGCGGCCACCAGGGTCGGGTGGATTTCCTGCAGATTTTGCCCCACCGCATCGATGGATTCGGCGTAGGCGACGCTGGCCCCGACCGTCAGGCAGGCGAAGTGGACCATACGCTCGAAGGCGTGGCTCAGGGGCAGGAACGACAGGGCGATGCTTTCCCCGGTGATCGGAATGGCTTCCAGTGTGCTGTTAAGGTTGGCCGCGAGGTTTCCATGAGTGAGCATCACCCCCTTTGGGTCCCCGGTGGTGCCCGAGGTATACAGAATGCTGGCCAGATCCTCGGGCGACACGCTGGCCTTCAGGGTATCGAAGCGGGATGGATCACTGCGATGCACGGCCTCGCCTTCGCTCACCAGCGCCGACCATCCCAGCGCCTGGGTGGGCATTTCCGGGGGCGGGTCGAGCAGGATCAGGCGGGAGAGGCCGGGCAGGGATCCCAGGGCAGGGAGAATCTTCGAGAGCTGGAATTCATTGGAGAGGACCAGGGCACGGCAGCCGCTGTGGTCCAGAATAAAGCGGATCTGCTCGGTGAGGAGCGAGGGGTAAAGCGGGACGACCACCGCTCCGAGGTTTAGCAGGGCCTGATCGAAAACCACCCACTCTGGACGGTTCTCGGAGAGCAGCGCCACGTTCTCCCCCGGGTTGATCCCCAGAGCTTGCAGACCCAGGGTCAGGGAGCGCACCGTCGATACGAATTCCGAGGAACTGATGCTCCGCCACTCTCCCTTGGTCTTGTAGCGGAGAAGATCGGGCTTGACCGGCTCCCGTTCGAGCCGGCCTACGATGTCGCAGAGGGTCCGGATGGGCAAGCGGACGCTCCTTCGGAGCATGCCTAACGGCCGGGCGGGAATCGTCCTCCGGCGGGTGAATCTTACCAGACCAGCTCGGGAAGGGAGCTCTCCCTCCCCCCCGGTGGCGCGCCCCGGCTGGAGTGATGGGAGCCTTCTGGTGCCGGGAGTCGGACTCGAACCGACATGGGGCTCGCGCCCCGAGGGATTTTAAGTCCCTTGCGTCTACCAGTTTCGCCATCCCGGCACGGCCTTCATCTTGGGGGATCGATGAAAGCGGTGTCAAGGCTCGCGGGGGCGGAGCGAGAGAGATTTCCGCGAAATCGAGGGGCGGAGGGAGGAGATCAGAAGTCGATTTGGATCCCGAATTGAAAGCGGCGACCGAACTGACGGATCTCGTCCGACTGGAGTGCGGTGGTTCCCTGTTTGTTGGTGACCGAGCGGGCAGGCAGGATCGTCTGGACGCGTGGATTGATGGTGTAGACCCTCAAGTCATCGCTGTTGAGGATGTTGAAGACTTCGAAAAAGGCCCCGGCGGAGGCTTTGCCGATCACGAAACTCTTCTGGGCCCGGCCGTTGAGTACGTAGGCCGCGCTGTTCCGGTGATCGTTCCGATTTTCGGCCTGGAACACCCCAAATTTGTCGGTGTATCCGAAGCGCTTGCGGCTCTGGATGTACCCCACGTTGTCCTGCGCATTGAAGTCTTGGATAAAGGAGTACGGCAGGCCTGAAGCCCATTGCATGGTACCGCCGATTTTCCAGTCGCGTGGAAGATAGGCGGTGGCGTTGAGCTTCAGCACGTGACGTTGATCGTAGTTCAGAAACCCGGATTCGAATTCCGTCAAGGTCGGATCGTCCCCATTGTCCGAAAGGAAGCTTTCCGCGTCCCCCTGGCTTCGGGAGTAGGTGTAGCTTCCATTCAACTGCCACTTGCGGCTGAGGCGACGCACGACTTCCAGCTCCAGTCCGCGATACGATTGATTGTTGTAATTGCCAAGTCGCAGGACCCGGTTGAACAGGAAGTTCTGGATGTAGAGATCCGGCTTCCCGTCGGCCTGCCGCTCGGCCTGCCCGGTGCTCTCCTCGCCGAAACCGCCCCCCTGAACCTCGATGCCGAAGTTATCGGCGAGGCGGCCGGTTTTCGGATCAATCCGGGTGTTGTGGTTCAGATCCACGTCCTGCAGCTGCTGTCGAAAGTCCCTGCGGATGTAAGTCACGGAGAGGGAGAGCTCGGGCGCCAGCTCCCGCTCGAAACCCAGCGTCATCTCGTCGGTGTACGGGGTCGAGATGTTTCGGTCAATCTGGAACGCCGAGGGGGGAGCCTGGGTCCTCGCCAATCCCACCTGGTTGTTCGGCTTGCCCTGGAAGTCCACCCCGTTGGCGTCGAAGGAGTAGTACCGGATCACCGTGTCAGGACCCTCTTCGAGCACCATCGTGTTCAGAAAGAGCTTGTCGTAGAACCGATTCCAGGAAGCGAAGGCTTTGGATTTCCCATCCGCCCAGGGATCCCAGGAAATGCTCAGCCGGGGGGCCACATTGGCATTCTGAATCTGTATGTCCTCGTCCTGACGAACATTGAAACCGTTGCGCTGGAGATCCGCCGGAGTGGGCTCACGCCCCAGGAGGTTCGCGAGGTAGGCGGATTCGATGGGGACCTGCACTTCATGTCCCGTGAAACGCCGAGGCGCGATGTTGTACAGCGTGCCCGTGATCTGGGCTACGTGGAGCATGTCCCCGCCCTCGGTCTGGTACAGGGGGTCCGAGTACAGCAATCCCCTGTCGTGGACCCCGTCGAAGTCCTGCTCGGTGTTGGCCTTGAATTCCGCGTCGGTAATGCTCAACAAGGCGTCGTACTCTCGCCGCTCCGCCGCCGGGTTGAACAGGGTATGACCGAAGGAAGTCAGGCTCTCAAAATCCACACGAACGCCGAGCCCAATCGTCAGGTTGGGCAGCGGTTTGAAGGTGTCCTGGATGTATAGCCCCAGATTGCTTCCTGTCGCGGTGTTGTTCACGCTGGGAAGCGTGGGGAGGTGAGTCGAAACGGTGCCTCCGGCCTGGCGTGTATTGTCCTGGGAGGTGCCAAACCCAACCGCAATATCCATGATCGGCCGCTTCTCAGTCAGCCGATCAAAGCCCTCGTGCTCGTAGAGCATCCCGATCTTGAGGTCATGGGTTCCCCCGTACCCATCGAGATAGATGGAAAGATCCTCCCTCAGCGTCAGGCGGCTCCGGCTGTCTTCAAAATCGAAGGGATTCGGTCCATTGACAATCCCTCCATTTTGAAATCGACTGTAATCGCGATCCGGGAAGAGCGGTGCCTCATACTCACCGGGCTCGATCCGGCGATTTCCGTTCTTGTCGGACCAGAATGGGAAGGAGGTGGGGCCGGAGTTCCTCAAGGTGTCCAGCAGGTTGTTCTGGTTGATGTCCTCCGAATCGAAGCGGCCGTTTCCCGTGGTGCCGGGAATACCCGGCAGGCCGCGATCCTCGTCGGGCTCCACGGTGCCGTTCTCGTTGAGGTCGAATTCCTGATCCAGGAACCCATTGCAGTTGATGTCCTCATTGGTGTCGCCTTCGCATCCCCCGGGTGGCGTCAGACGGCCGTCTTGGTCTCGATCTTCCCCGAGCAGAGTGTCCAGGCGTCCGTTGTGATTGAAGTCCTCGAACAGGTCGAATTTCAGATCTCGATCATAGTCCTCACCGGGATCCCGCTCCCTGGCCTGGAAGAATCCATCCTGGTTCCCACCCAGATCCGGCCGGTCGTCGATAAACAGCACGCCGTTGCCATTGGTGTCCGGATCCAGGGTGGGACCCCGCTGAAACGAGTTGTCGAACCATGAAATGGAGGACTCCAGGAGATAAGTGGGACTGAACACCGCCGTCTCCTTGAGGGTGTAGGTGGGTCCGCCTCGCTCGAAGTGATACCCTGCTTCCACCGCGGTGAAGCTGTCCAGACCCTGGTTCTCATCCTTGGTTCTATCCACGGAGATGGAGAGCACCAGCTTGTTCGCTTGGTTGATCTGCCAGGTGCCCTTCAGGAAGTTGCGAAATCCCCGGGTTCGCGTCACGAACGCCTGGGACACGGCGTTGATGGGAGTTTCCACCTGGACGAACTCGCTCGCCACGTAGTACCAGACCTTGTCCCGGGCAATCGGGCCCGACAAGGATAGGAATGGATAGTAATCGCTGAAGCTCAGGTCGCCGAATCCATTCACCGACCCAACCGCGCCGCGCAGTTCCGGAGGATCGATGCCCGCACCGTCTCCGTCGAGCCGATCCGTCCGCATGAAGAACTTGAAGCTCCCCTGGAATTCATTGCCTCCCGACTTGGTGATGATGTTGGCAAATCCCCCCTGCGCCCGCCCAAACTCCGCAGTGGCCCCGGAGGTAATCACTTCAATCTGCTCGATGGACTCGATATTGAGCTGCTGCCCGAAATAGCCCGTGAAGGGGTCTGTGGTGTTCACGCCATCCACCAGGGTGATCATGTCGGTGTCGCGGGCGCCATGCACGTTGGGATTACCGGTGCCCTCCACGTCCGTGACACCCGGTGCCAAACTGAGCACATCCTGATAATCCCGCCCCAAAACCGGTAGCCCGCTGATGAATTCCGAGGAGAAGGTTGTGGAGGTGACGACACTTTCGGTGTCCACGAGATCCGCGTGCCCCTGCACCCGAAGGACTTCCTTCATTTCGGAGGCCGGGCTCAACGCAACGTCCAGCGTGTAGGTTTTTCCCGCCACCAGCTCAATGTCGGAGAACTCCACCGGACCGTAGGTGGACAAGGAGACTCGCACCCGATAGTGCGGACCCGGCGGTAACTGCGGAATACGATAGTTCCCTTCCGCATCCGACACGGCGCCCGTTTCCGCGACCGCCAGGGAGTCGTTTTTGACCGCCACGGTCGCCCCAGGAAGCGGGTTCCCCAGGCGATCGGTGACCTTTCCTTTTAGATCGGTGGAAGCTCCGCCAAGGACCTGGCGGACACTCAAACAACAGGTGAGCAGCACGAAGCAGAGACTGCCCGCGCGCCGATGCATGGAACTTCTCCCCGAGCAGGGGTTTAGGCGGTCAATCCCGAGAGAGGCCTTAATTATAGGCCGCAGGTGGGTGGTCAGCAACGTGGGATTGTCCCGGGAGTAAAGCTGCCGCTGTCTTTGGCCCGCACCCAGGCTGCTGAAAGGGAGGTGGAGGCGGCGATCGGAATTGAACCGATGTATGGAGGTTTTGCAGACCTCTGCCTTACCGCTTGGCTACGCCGCCGAAGGTGAACCGTACATTGGGTCCCGATTGGGAATGGCCAGTCATTATAGGAGAGGCCGGTGGTTCGGAGCAAGCCACCCGGTCAACCGGTAAGGGGGACTTCATGAGGCTGGAATGGAGCGGGAAACGGGATTCGAACCCGCGACTTCAACCTTGGCAAGGTTGCACTCTACCACTGAGTTATTCCCGCCCGGCCGTGCATGGGGGTAGAGTCGTTGTGAAGACCGGTAAGATATAGCAGACAGGCCAGTTCCTGTCAAGAATGGCGGAGGTTCAGTTTTCCGAGCGAAAGGCGTCCTGGAGGTGTTCCAGTCTCGAGCTGCCGTCGCTTGCCAGCAGGATCGAGATGACGTCGAAGCGACACGGATGCTGCATGATGCCGCGGGACTGCAGGAAGCTCGAGGCTGCCAGAAGGAGCTTGCGGCGCTTGGCACGCGTCACGGCTTCCGCCGGACTGCCGAACTCCCCGGAGGTCCGGGTCTTCACTTCCACGAACACCAGCTCTGCCCCGTCGCGTGCGATGAGATCGATCTCTCCCCCGCGGTAGCGGAATCCTCTGGCGACGATACCCATGCCCGCATCCCGCAGGTACTTCTCGGCAGTCCGCTCGCCCAGATTCCCGGTGCGCCGACGTGGGTCCGCGCCCGCAGGGTCTCGAGGACCCGCCTCTCTAGAACTCCTCGTCATCCGAGTCCCAATCCTGGGGGTTGGGGGGTGTAACGGGGCGGGGCGGCGGCACGCGGCGCGGCTGCGCACTCCGCGCTTCATCGATTCGCGACTGCATCTCTCGACGGAATCGAGGGACGAACACCCTGAGCTGCGCCCGTTGGCGCGGATTCAGCGAGCGATCAATATCGGCCCTCAGACGGAGCTCTCGATCGCGGTGGGTGCGCTCCAGGTCGTCCAGGTGGGTCACCTGATCGCGAAAGTCCTTTTCAGGGACCGACTCTTCCAAAAGCTTTGCCTGTATCAGGCGCAGAGCTTCCCGGCGCTGTTTTGCGTAGCTCTCGCGCTCTTCAAAGACCTGCTCCACGCGGGGGATCACCTCCACCTGCTGTTCGCGGGTCAGATCCAGGGCTTTTTTCATGGAGGCAATCATCAAATTCTGCAGTGACTCACGCACTTCAGTGGCATTCCCGGGAGGTCGGGCCGGGGGCGGCGTGGAATTCGGCGCCGCGATCGTGGGAGCCGCCACCGTGGCCAGCAGAAGGCTTGCCAGCCAGGGGCGGCGCGCCCTGCCGACCCATGTGGCTCGGACGTTCCATTCCATAGCTATCCTCCAGCTCCCTTAGACCCACCCTGGGTCGGGAGATTGCACGGCTCGAAGCTCCTGGGCCGCGGCCGGTTCGTGCGTGACGCTGTTGAAGCCCGACTCATACTCCGGGAGAACCTCCTCCAGTGCCTGTGCCATATCCGCCGCTTCGGCCGTCGTCTCATGGCTGCTCCCGGGCGGCGCTTCTGGATCCGTTTCCGGAAGGAGGGTGTCCAGAGCTAACTGCAGCGAATCGGGATCGAGCCCCTGCGCCACTTGCTCCAGTTGAAGTCGGGCACGTGTCTCAGGGGGAGTTTCCCACCTGCCGACGGCCAGTGCTGCCAGCAGAAAGGAAGCGGCCGTGGCGGCCATTGCCCAGATCCATGGGGTCCGAACGCGCCCGGCCATCCCCTGCGCCGCCAGCTTGATTCGCAGGCGAGGCGTGAAGGACTGCCAGTAGGCGGCCGGGGGCTCCGGGACGGGCCCTGGGCTGAGCCTCCCCACCAGGGCTCGGAGGCGCTGAGCTTCCATGGCACACCGCGGACACTCCAGGAGATGCTCCGAGATTCGGATTGGAGTGCCCGTCCTGTCCTCTTCGACGATGAGCCAGGCAAGCTCCTGCTGCATTTCCGCGCATTTTGTCGACATCATCGGCATCTCCGGTTCAACTCCCAACCCGGTGCTTGAGGCCACGGAGGGCGTGAAAGAAATTCGCCTTTGCCGTACCCACGGTGCAGCCCATCACCGAGGCAATTTCATGGAATTTCATCTCTTGGAACATCCTCAGGATCAGGGTCTCCCTTTGCCGCTTGGGAAGGCTCCCCACGGCTCGGCGCAAAATCTCTTCCTGGATGAATCCGTCCTGCTTCCCCATCTCAAAGGGGTGCTCGGCAGGGGCCAGATCTTCCAGGGATGAGGGTCGATGAGAGGCCAACTCGCGACGCCGATCGGTGACGAGATTCAGCACGATTCGAGTCGTCCAGGTTCTGAAGGAAGCCTCCCCCCTGAAGCGACCCAGCGAGCGGTAAACCCTCAAGAATGCTTCCTGGGCCAAATCGTCGGCATCGGCATGGTTCCCCAGGAGCCGATAGGCCAGGCGATAGATTTCGCGTCGATGCGCTTCCACGAGTAGTTCAAAGGCGCTCTCTTCCCCGGCCTGAAAGCGCCGGACGAGCTCCAGGTCCCGCTGATTCGGGTCCGGCGTCGGCGTCATCCTCGTGGGCCCTCACACGGCATTCGACCCCGGAACGCCTCGAATGGTTGAACCGTGGAGTCTCCTCGATAGGAGTCTAGGACGCCGTCAAAGTTGTGACGCCGGGGAATCCGTCAGGGCCGGGCTGCACCCTCAGGGAGCCTGGATCCCCGCTTCAACCTCGGCAACCGCTTCTTCAAAGAGGCGCAGGCAGGTGTCGACTTCCTCGGCCGTCACCACCAGGGGCGGGCAGAACCGGACGGTGTTGTCGCCGCATCCGAGCAGCAGGAGGCCACGCCGGAACGCTTTTTCCACGATGGCGTCCCGGCGCTGCGGATCCTTCCGGAAATCGGGGGTGTCGGGGACGATGATCTCGGCCCCCACCATCAAGCCCAGCCCACGCACGTCGCCGATGATCCGGTGCCGCGACATGACCTGTTTCACACCGCCCATGAGTCGTTCTCCCTGAACCCGTGAATTCTCGAGATACTGGTCTTTCAATAACCGCAGCGTGGTGAGGGCTGCGGCACAAGCCACCGGATTGCCCCCAAAGGTGCTGGCATGAGAGCCGGGGGCCCATTTCATGATGGATTCCTTGGCCACACAGAGTCCCAGGGGAAGACCGGATGCTATCCCTTTGGCGATGGTGATGAGATCGGGATGAAAGTCGAAATGCTCCGACGCAAACATTTTTCCGGTGCGTCCCACCCCTGATTGGACCTCGTCGGCGATGATCAGGATTCCATGGTCCCGGGCGACCTGCTGGACTCGAGCCAGGAACTTCGGAGGCGGCACCACATAGCCTCCCTCGCCTTGCACCACCTCGATGACGATGGCGGCCACTTCCTCCGGAGGCACCGTCCTGGGAAAGAGAAAATCGGTCGCGAAGGAAAAGCACTCCACGTCACAGGTCTCCACCCTCCGGTTGACGGGACATCGGTAGCAATACGCATAAGGCACATGCTCCACTCCGGGAACCAGAGGGAAAAAGCCGCGCTTCTGCACCGAGCGGCTGGAGGTGAGCGACAGGGCCCCCATGGTCCGACCATGAAAGGAGCCGAAGAATGCCAGAATTCGCGGCCTGCCCGTGTGGTAGCGAACCAGCTTGATGGCCGCTTCATTGGCCTCCGCACCGGAATTCCCGAAGAAAACTTTAACCGGACCCTCGATGGGCACCAGGGCGGAAATTTCCTCGGCGAGCCGAATCTGGGGGCCATAATAGAAGTCGGTCCCGGACATGTGGATCAGCTTCCCAGCCTGCTCGGCGATGGTCTTTACCACCTCCGGATGACTGTGACCCGTGGCGGTCACGGCGATGCCCGCGGTGAAATCCAGGAACCAATTACCATCCACGTCCAGAATGGCAGCTCCCTCGCCACGCTCCACCACCAGGGGGTAGGCCCGGGTGTAAGAAGGGGAAACACGGGAAGCATCGCGGTCGATCCAGGCCCGTGCCTTGGGCCCGGGCAGGGGGGTGACGAGTTTGGGAAGGGTCGGTGGCATGCTCTCCTCCATGGGCGCAACCCGCACCGGGCGGATCGGTTCTAGGCCTTCTTTTTCCAGCGAACTCCCGAAGGGGTGTCCTCCAGGAGAATTCCTCGGCGCAGAAGCTCATCGCGAATAGCGTCGGCCTCGGCGAATTTTCGCGACTTTCGAAAGTCTTCCCGCTTTGCCACCAGGCCTTCGAGCTCCTGGTCGAGCGTCAGCACGGCGCCCAAGTCGAAGCCAAAAACGGCAGAGACCTCGCCGAAAAATCGCTTCAGCTCCGCCACGTTGCTCGCCGGCAGCTCCGACCGATCCGCGGCCGAATTCACCTCCCGGACGAGCTCGAAGATGAATCCCATGGCCGCCGCGCTGTTCAAGTCGTCGTCCATCGAATCACAAAAGGATTGGATCGTCTGCGCCGTGAATTCCGCAAGCCGGGCATTCTCTCCCGGCGCCGACGGAGCATCCAGGCGCCGCACACAGTCCCCAAGGCGATTGAGATTGGCACCCGCCCA
>Ga0065705_10002202_pt1 | contig 10321 bp, 5 predicted proteins | sample SwibulcommuniRL2_FD_59092 | JGI IMG/M metagenome (GOLD analysis project Ga0065705, IMG submission 59092) | Bulk soil microbial communities from switchgrass field near Rose Lake, East Lansing, Michigan, USA - RL2 Bulk Soil v2 (version 2) | ecosystem: Environmental > Terrestrial > Soil >... | reverse complement strand
CATGATGTTGGCGGTCTGATGGATGCTCGTGGCCGCACGCCAATGCAAAAGGCCATTGCCGCTGCCTACCACTCGAAATTTGGTTTTGGTGGACCCGCCTACCATTCAGGCGCCCCCGAAGGTGAAGCCGAGTCTGCATATCTCGGTATCTTCCGGCGTGAAGTTTTTGAAGAAGTCGGCTACTTTGACGAGAACATGTGGCGAGCACAAGACTGGGAGCTTTGCCTGAGGATAAGGCAGGCCGGCCACAAAGTCTGGTTTGATCCGGAGCTGAAGGTCGGCTACTACCCGCGCGATAATTTTCCCTCCCTTATCAAACAGTCGTTCGCCTCTGGAACCTGGCGTGGTGAAATCGCCCGGCGATTCCCCGAAGGAAAATCCTTGCGACATGACCTTCCACCGTTGCTTCTCGCGGGAGTGGGTGTAGGTATTCTCTCCGCTGCCGTGCAACCGGTTGCCGGTAATTCAATTCCACAACCCGTCAACGTCCTGATGAATCTGAGCAGAATTGTTCCGGTGCTCTACGCATTGGTCTGTTTAGTGGAAGGAATGCGCGCCAAAGGAAGAGGACTCAAGGAGAAGCTACTTACAGCTGTCGCTTTCCCATCCATTCATCTTCCGTGGGCACTCGGTTACATCAAGGGGCGTATATCTGGAGCCGGCAGCACGTTGGATAAAGGCAGGGTTAAATGAGTTCAGTACGTCCTTCGCGACCGTCGTTGCAAGAACTACGCGAGGTCTGCCAACCTCCTGAAGTTCGCGCGCGAAAAAACGCTGAACATTGGACCGCTGAACTCTACCTTCGTCATATCTCCATATATCTCACGGCAGTACTGGTGCGAACCCGTATCTCCGCCAACGGCGTCACCGGGTTAATGATCCTTGCCGGCTGGTGCATGTCGGTTGCTTTGTTGATCCCAGGCATCTGGGGGCCACTTCTGGCCGTCGTACTTTCCCAAGTACAGCTCTACTTTGATTGTTCAGACGGGGAAGTGGCTCGCTGGCGTGGTACTCAGTCGCCGCGCGGGATATTTATCGACATGGTGGGTCACCATACAACCGAAGCGCTGATTCCTATTGCTTTGGGATACCGCGTGTTCATGGAGCTCTCTGCAAGTAGCGATAATGCTACGCAGGCATGGCCAACCTTGTTTATGGGTGGATGTCTCGCTGTCCTGCTCGTTCTCAATAGGTCCCAGTCCTTGATGGTGCATGCAGCTCGCGGGATGGCTGGACTCGGAAAACTGCCGGATACCGCAGAAGCACGCTCAATTCCAGTAACTTCGCTCGTCGGACGTTTGCGTTCGCTGGCTCGATTTGTGCCGTTCCACAGGATGCTGCACGCGGTGGAACTCAGCCTCGTGATACTGGCTTGCGCCATCATCTCGGCTCTGGTTGGGGAACCTGGGATTGCCGAAAAATGGATGATCTGGATTTTGCTTCCAGCTACGGTGTTGGTCAACGTAGGTCATTTCGTTGCAAACATGGCTTCTACTAGGCTTAAGGCTAACTAGCTGGAAGGGAGGAAGAAAATGACGACAGGAGTACTGCCTCGGATAGGCGTTGTTGTCCTGACAATGGGAAATCGCCCCATCGAATTGAAACGCGCATTAGCGTCTTTGCTGGCACAGAAGCGCGTTCAAATTGATGCAGTGGTTGTGGGCAACGGTTGGGACCCCAAGGACATTCCGGCGCCCATCAAAACACACTTCCTTCCCGAGAACCTTGGTATTCCTGCCGGACGCAATGCGGGGGTGAACCATGTGCAAGGCGAATTCCTTTGCTTCCTGGATGATGATTCGTGGTTCCTAGACGAAGATTTTTTGATCACTTCCGTTGACCGTTTCAAGCGGTACCCGAAAATGGGACTCTTGCAGCCTCGAATTACGGATCCAAAATCCCTGGAGAATGATCCAACGCGGTGGATTCCACGCCTGAATAAACGTACTGCTGAAGAACCAAGCAAGGTCTTCCATGTGGGGGAGACTTGCTTAGTCAGTCCCCGGGCACTTTTTGATGCTACTGGCGGGTGGGCCGCAGGATTCTGGTACGCCCATGAAGGAATTGAACTCGCTTGGCGCATTTGGGATACCGGACATTATGTTTGGTATGCCGGGGACATGCGCATTGGTCATCCAGTGGTTGACCCCCGCCGGCACGATGAGTTTTATCGCCTGAATGCTCGCAACAGAGTTTGGCTGGCACGAAGAAACTTGCCTGTACCGTTGTGCTGGATCTATCCGACATCTTGGTTACTGGTTGAGTGCCTCAGAATGCGGAAAAACCGCCCTGCGGTTCGACAGTATTTGGGTGGTTGGCGCGCTGGTTGGCGTGGTAGCCCATGGCACCGTGAAACTCGGCCTAAACTGAAGTGGTCTACCGTGCTTAGAATGACTCTGGCAGGACGACCACCAGTTCTTTAATCTGGCCGGCGGGCGTAGAGCCCACCACAATAACTATGCATCAGCAACATGACGTGGAGGTAAACATGGCTAAAACAGTTCTTACTTACGGTACGTTCGATTTGTTCCACATTGGACACCTGAATATTCTCAAGCGGCTCAAAGAAAAGGGCGACCGCCTCGTAGTCGGCGTTTCTACCGATGAATTCAACGCGATCAAAGGCAAAAAGCCCATCGTGCCCTTCGCCCAACGGCTGGAGATCGTTCAAGCCATCAAGTACGTAGATCTGGCGATCCCGGAGGAAAACTGGGAACAGAAGCGTCTTGATATCAAAAAATATGATGCCAAGGTGTTCGGCATCGGCGAAGATTGGCAGGGTAAATTTGATGATCTGGATGACGAAGTCGAAGTAGTTTATCTGCCTCGTACTGCAGGAGTCTCGACTACCGAGATGAAGCGTGTGCTGAGCGAATTTGATGAACGCCATGTCGAGTCTTTGAAAAACACGCTCGACGCGCTGAGCCAAATTGTCAAAGAACTCAGCTAGTTCCCTTACTCCAGCCTAGGTCTACAACAGAATAATCCTGTCCACTGGAGTCCTTCGCACTTGTTCATGAAAGTACTCTCTCACTAGTTGATGCCCATGGATTTTATGGTGTGCAGGTTCGGCTCAGATATTCAGGGCGACGGCTTTGACGTTACTTACACCTGGATGAGGTAAACACAGCAGCCCGCAGCCGCCAGCGAATCCACTCACATTCTGAGGATGCTACTTGAACGGTGGAGTCTTACCTCCCTCCGCGGTTGTACTAGCATCTGGAGTCCTGCCTCAAGAATCCTGCGTTGAACACCTAGTACATGCGCAGTATATTCACGGTGAAGTCTCGGGCTGAGCTCTGCTTTGTGGACGAATTATGTTTCACGGCTACGTAGAATATAGGCGTACGCCATTGAATAATGAGGATAGGTTTTCACGTGGACTTCGCTGGATGGAGAGGAACAATAGGGCAGGTGCTGCCTCAACGGCTCGTGCAGCAACTACTTAAATCTCGTATCCGTCGTGTACAGGCTTCCGATCTCAGCAGCTTGGAATTACGCGAAGTGAACGAAACTGCTGTCCGTGCGATCGCAGATAGCGTTGGCATTGAATATACGTGGGATGAAAACTCGTGCAGGTTTGTCATTGGACGCGAACATTGGAACCTACTGCAGTCCGAACTTCGGGGCAAGGGTTTATTCTTTGCTCAATTGGCAGAGGCCGGCTCTTACTCAGCCTCTGAATCCTGGTCTGTGAGCACCACACCCTTGGAATCCGGTGTACTTGGAGCCGGCGTGTTGTGGAACGTATTTCCAAGTAACCCTGAGCTCATCCACGATGTGATGGATTACGTAGGTCCTATCGATGCTGTATACACGTGGGTTGATTCCACGGATCCTTCATGGCATGCAGCCTACGAGCAGGCGAAAGCAAACGCAGACGGTCACCTGAACAGCAGTTCCACCGATCCTGGCCGTTTTGCCTCTCATGATGAACTGAGGTTCTCCCTTCGCTCTCTGGAACTTAATCTGCCCTGGATTAACCACATCTATTTGGTCACTGCCGGGCAAACCCCGTCATGGCTTATGGAAGAACACCCGAAAATAACTATCGTTGACCACACGGAAATTTTGGATGCTAAGTGCCTGCCCACCTTCAATTCGCACGCAATTGAATCCCGGCTTTCTTTCATCCCGGGGTTGGCAGAGCGGTTCCTCTACATTAACGATGATGTGTTTTTTGGCCGACCAGTCTCACCAAATGTGTTTTATGGTCCTGCAGGGCAAACCAAATTCTCAGTCTCGCCTGGGCATTTTATGGATGCGGACGAGACCGAATTACCCGTCAACTCGGCTGCCAGAAATAACCAATCGTTGATCAGATCCACATATCACCGCACGACATCGCGAAAGTTCAAGCACGTTGCGCATCCCCAATTGCGAAGCATCCACGAGCTGGCCTACAAACAGTATCCAGAAGAACTCGCACTGACCGCCGGTCATCAATTTCGCCATCCGCGGGACATCTCATTGCCATCGTCGCTAGCGCATCAACTCGCAGCCCGCACTGCGATGGGCTACCCGACGGAGATAGACTACTCATACCTTGATATAGGCGACAGCGACTTTGCCCTCCGAGCACTCAGGCTAACTCGTGGCGTACTTCCACAAATGTTTTGCCTGAACGAAGTTCGCCAGGCCTCGGAGGTGCAATCTCAAGAACGGGTAATTAAAAACTTGTTCCGGATTTTGTACCCATATAAATCTTCATTTGAAAAGTAGAATCCGGCTTAGTGCGGAATTCTCAAAGATAGTGACGCACAAATTTAAGGAACACATCTCAGTGGCATTAAAGAAGCATTCCGCGCAGGCAAGAGTACAGTCGCTGGTCAGTGATTTGCGGGATTTACGGCTAAAACGTAAAACCTACCGCTACTACTCAGGACATCACTCGTTAGTCGTGGAATCTATCGACGGTCGGTTGAACGTTGAAGCCGAACTGAACTATGTACCGAGTGCAATTGCCGTACTTCATGGTCGCCACATCGTGTTCTCCGAACCTGTCATCTCGAATTCTCAGGAGTCGACTGATCATCACCATGCAACAGCCACCTTGGGGCTCGACCAGGTTTTGGACGCCTGGGAAGAGTATCGCCAACTTGCGACCTTGCACGCTGACGAGCTGGATCCAGAGGAAGAGGGCGAAGACAGGTCCGAGATCGAAGAGGTCAAGGAAGATGATGGTCTGCCTGCTGGAACCGTGAGGTTAGCATTCACTTTTGAATGCGAATTCACAGAGCTGCCAAGCGCTATCGCCTGGGTCCAAGTTGAACCACAGGGTGAACTGCTGCGTCGAAAAGAAGTCAAAGCTCTCATAGAAGAGGGCGAACTTGTCCTAAGCGGTCCGGTGATTGCCCACCGAATTATGGGACGCTTTGAAAAGACTGAACTTCGCGGCGCTGCCCGCTATCACACCGGTGAACGCAGCACCGGAGTGTATGTCAATAAACGAGCCGAAATTTCGGTTGGTATCAACCGTGAAGTTTCGCATTCATATCGTATCCGGACGGATAAGACGCAGGTTCACACAGGCATCCTTTCTCTTGCAGGGGTACTAGACACTCAGACCGATCGCCTGACCGGTGCACGATTGAGTGTCGTTGGACGCCGCACTCAAACTGAGTTCGAAGCACCCGTGCAACTGAAGCTTGACTCGGAGCTTGCCGACCGCCGGTTCGGTAAGGCGACGTACAAGTGGCAGGCCGATTTGGACTTCGCTTCGCAGAATTGGGAACTCTTTGACCGCGGCGACAATTACGATATCTACCTGATGATCAGCCGCACAGGTAGCGATGAAGAACGGCGTGTGCGAGTAACACGTACTCCCTACCTTGTCCGTTCCACTACGCAGGCCGGCGCCGTACACAAAGGCACTCAAACCCTGGCGATTTCTCCGTACTTCACTTTCAAAGCAAAATCGACGTCATTGATTCTTGAGGTGTACGAGAAGGAAGCTTTCGCAGTGCTGGAAGATTCCCGTGCAAAGAGCTTTCCCATACTGGAAAGTGGAAGCAAACCAATCTGGATTGTTGGCGAGCTTTCCTATAAAGCTCAAGATAATGCGCTCCACCTTTTCCGTTATCTTCGTAGCCAACGCCAGGACATCGAGGCCTATTACGTCATCGATGAAAATTCCCCGGATCTGAGGAACTTCGCGTCCATGGATAACGTGGTTTTCCACGGAAGCAAGGAACATTTCGAACTAGCAACGCGTGCCTCGCGTTTTGTTGGTACGCATCATGCTGATTACCTGTATCCGACACGGCATCAGAGTTTCGCGGCAAGGACTCGTGCCACCCGCGTATTCCTGCAGCACGGAGTTATGGGAACTAAATGGATGGTACCGAACTACGGCAAGAATTCGCCGGGCTTCACCACAGACTTATTCATGGTGTCTTCGGAACGTGAGAAACAATATATCGTTTCTGATTTTTTGTATTCACCGGAAGACGTCAAGGTCACCGGGCTCTCGCGCTTTGACTCCCTGCTGGCAAACGACATTCCAACGAACAAGAATTTGCTGCTGATCATCCCGACCTGGAGGGACTGGCTGCAAAACGAGGAAGCCTTCCTGGAATCGGCGTACCTTCAGGAATGGAAAGACTTGCTGTCTTCCCCCGAACTCGAGCAGATGGCAGCGAAGCACTCCCTGGAAGTGGTTTTCAGCCTGCACCCAAACATGCAGCATTTCCGTGAGCATTTCCAAGACACCCCCGCGCGATTAATCGTCCAGGGCGAAGTAGATGTCCAGGAGCTCATCAAAACCGCTGCGGTCATGGTCACCGACTATTCTTCCGTGGCATTTGACTTCAGTTTCCTGCACAAACCCGTGCATTACTTCCAATTTGACCGGGCAAGGTTCTTGGGGAAAAAGGGTTCTCACCTTGACCTGGACGCTGAACTGCCAGGTCGCATCGCGTTCGACAGCGCCAGCCTGCTCGCTGATCTTGCTGAGACCATGGACCGTGGAAAACTGATGGAGCCACGGTATGTGCAGCGTGCTGATGTTTTCATATCGCACCGGGACCAGAACAACAGCGAGCGTGTGACCGCGGAAATTGAGAGAGCAACTCTTCGTAAGCGTTCCCAAGACGGCTGGAAAGCAGAACTCCCCGAAAAATTGAAACGCCGCTTCCGCAGGAATAAGCGGTACTACTCGATGATGCGCGCCCTGTTCAAGACGGTCTCACGGACCCCAATGGATGAAAATCTCGTAGTCTTCGAATCGGGTTTGGGTAAGCAATATGGTGACTCACCGCGATACATCTATGAGGAGCTCGTCCGCAGTGGTGATACCCGGAAGAAAGTCTGGATCTATTCAGGCACACATCGGTTCACCGACCCGAATACCATAACCGTTGAACGCCTGTCTCCGGAGTATTTCTGGTATTTGGCGAGAGCCAAGTACTGGGTGAGCAATCAGAGCTTCCCGCACTATTTGCGCCGGCGCAAGAACGGCATTTACCTGCAGACGTGGCACGGTACTCCGCTGAAACATATGGCGTTGGATATCGAAGAAATCCATGGTCGTGATGAAGGNTATGTGCAGCGGGTTCTCAATGCCACNAAACAGTGGACTCATCTGATTTCACCGTCGNAGTACACTGCNGACATCATGAAGTCGGCATACTCCTTCTCCGGAACTGCCACCGATCTGGGCTATCCGCGCAATGACATCCTTATGGCTCCGGACGCCGCGGCACGTGAAGCTTCTATACGCGAAGGATTGGGATTAGCTCCGGACGTTCGTACGGTGCTTTATGCTCCAACCTTCCGTGACGACGCTGGAACCGGTCGTGGTCGCTTTAGATTTGAGCTGCCGATGGACCTTGAAGAATTTGATCGCCGATTTGGGGAAGACACCGTGCTGTTGCTGCGCATGCATGTACTGGTGTCTAACGCGATCAGCATTCCGGAGGAACTCAACGCACGGATTCTGGACGTTTCCGGGTACCCGGATATCCAGGAGCTTTACCTTGCCACCGACGTGTTGATTACCGACTATTCTTCGGTGTTCTTCGACTATTCGCTGCTTCGCCGGCCAATCGTCTTCTACGCATATGATCTGGAGAATTACCGCGACAACCTGCGTGGATTCTATCTTGACTACCAGAACGAAATGCCTGGCCCAATTGTAGAGACCGAAGCGGAACTCTGGGATGCCGTTGCAGATGCCCTGGAAGGCAAGAACATCGGGGGAGTGGAACGAGAAGCATTCGTGAAACGGTTCGCACCGTACGATGATGGTTTTGCCTCACGCAGGGTAGTCCAGAAGTTCTTCCCACCGAGCAAGCAGCGATAGTTCATAACCCGGTAGTCCTCAGGACTGCCGGGTTTTCGCGCTCTTGGACGCCAACACGGGAGTAATAACCAATGCTGGCGGGCGTTATAAGGAAGAATCATCTGGTGGGCATTGAACCACGAGGTGATTGCTTCCGTGGAATGGCTTAGATCGATGGTAAAAGGGTTAAAGTGAACAGGTATAGTCTCCGTGTTGTCTTAGGAATTGGACGACGTCTTGAACGTCGCGGCAGGTATCGCCTCGCTGCAGTTTTCTATGAACGGGTACTAAAAACCAAGATCCTGAAATCCGACGAGGTCCGGTTCCGTTTAGGGCTGTGCCAATATAAGTCAAAGAAGTACTCGTTGGCCATGGCCAATATGGAAATCGCCATTGCGCACCAGCCCCACCGCTATGGGTGGATCCAATCGCTGGCATTAAATATGCAACGCATGAAAAAATTTGATCGTGCGCTGGAGTTGTTTGCCGTGGCCTGCGCCGGACAGCCGCATAATGTTCGGTGGCATCAGCGCTATGCCAAGTGCGCGGTAGCAGCTCGCAATAAAGACTTGGCCGGGAATATCCTTGAAACTTTGGTGACAAAGTACCCCTTAGATCCTGAGACTTCCAAAGCCCTTGCGAGCCACCTGCTGGTTACCGGCCAACGCTGGCGAGAACTCGAAGTACGAATTAACTTTTACGACGTTCATAAGCAAGACGCGCAGTGGCTCTTCCTCTCGGGGCAAGCGGCACAATTCATGTCCCGCTTCGAAGAAGCACGAGACTTCTACTTAGAAGCCACAGCCCTTGAGACACAGCATTCAAAGGCTTGGTACGGGCTGGCCCGCGCTCATGAAGAGCTGGGAGATCACGAAAGTTCCAGAGAAGCTGATACTCAAGCTGTGCTCACCACTGGTAACGAGCGGATACTCGAGCTCGGCATAGGACGGTTGCATGAGCGGGAAAATGATTGGAACCGAGCGGAGCAGTCCTATCGCTGGGCACTGAATGACTCAGGTGATCCAGAGAACCGGCAAGCGTTGAATTACCGCGCGGGAGAAGTGAACAGCAAGCTGTTCAATCTTGATGCGGCCGCTAAGCACTTCGGCGAATCGCGAGTCGCGGCTGCGAGCATTGAAGAACAAGTCATCTCTGCCTACGCGCAAGCTCGTGCCTATGCGCGTGCGCAAGATTTTGCCAGTGCCGCCAACACCTACTCCACCTTTGTCGAATTACTTCCCCAGCAGAGCCGGGTAGAAATTCCTGTCGCGCTTTACCGGTATGCCCACGCCCTGCATCAGCTAGGTAGCTATGAACAAGCCACAAATATCTATTTGCGGGCCGCAAATGCATGGGGATACCTCACCGACGAGCTTAAGGTTCCGGCGGTTGCCGGCCCGCGCGCCGCAGAATGCATCGCACTTGCCCAAAATGCCGAGGCGCGGGGGCAATGGCAGCAAGCCGCAGATGCCTACCAGGACGCGTTGTGGCACACCTCGACCACCCAGCGTATGTGGCAAGCCCGGGCCGGACAGGCTCTCAGTAAAATTGGTGAGCCACAACAGGCCTGCGAATACTTTGAGAATATGCTGCTTTTCAACGAAATCTCGGTCGCTGGAATCGGAAACGCGCTCAAGGGCGTGGGACGCCACCGTGGGGCACTGTTCATTCACGCAACTGAACAGTTGCCATTGGACGAAAAGCTCGTAGTTTTTGAATCCTCCCACGGTAAGAACGTTCATTGCCACCCATTGGCAATCTTCCTGCAGATGCGCAATGATCCACGCTTTGAGGATTTCCGCTACGCGTGGGTATACAACGACCATACGCAGACTCCGGCGCAGCTATCCGGTTATCCGGACGTTGCAATCATCAAGCAGCATTCGGATGCATACATACGATTACTCGGTACAGCGAAGTACCTGGTGAATAATGCAACGTTCCCCACGTATTATGCGCGTCGTGAGGGGCAACAGGTACTGAATACCTGGCATGGAACGCCACTGAAATTCATGGGCAAACTCGTTAAAGGCGCGGTGG
>Ga0065705_10003773_pt1 | contig 10326 bp, 8 predicted proteins | sample SwibulcommuniRL2_FD_59092 | JGI IMG/M metagenome (GOLD analysis project Ga0065705, IMG submission 59092) | Bulk soil microbial communities from switchgrass field near Rose Lake, East Lansing, Michigan, USA - RL2 Bulk Soil v2 (version 2) | ecosystem: Environmental > Terrestrial > Soil >... | reverse complement strand
AGGCGGCTCAGGCGGCTGCGAAGCGGCCGGTACTCGGCAATCCACACCCCGACCTGCGACTCGGTTGTCGCGCTGCGGAGAATCGACGCCGCCCCATACGGGAACTGGAAGGGATCGGGCATGACGCCGGTGATGGTGAACGGGCGATCGTCGAGCATCACGGACGTTCCAATCGCACTTCGTCTGCCCGAGAATCGCGACCGCCACAGCCGCTCGCTGATGACCGCCACCGACACATCATCGCGACGGAACGTCCGCCCCACGAGTGGGCGTGCGCCCAGCACGTCGAACAAATCTCGATCGGAAACGACCGCGGTCACCCGCTCGGCGCCGGATGGGGTCTGGAGGTTGCGGGTGCCCGGGGCGTATTCGCCAAACGATTCGAACGAGCTGCTCTCGCGGCGAAGCGCCTCGAGATCGTCTCGCTGTATCGTCGTGCCGGCGATCTCGACAANTCGATCGGGNGCGGCAAACGGCAGNGGTCGCAGGATGACGGTNTTGACCACGCCAAAGAGCGCGGCCGTCGCGCCGGNCGCCAGCGCCAGGCTGAGCACTGCGACGATCGTGACGACCGGATTCTTCACGAACGTTCGCGCACCGAACCTCGCGTCCCGCGCGATCTCTTCAAGGGTCATCTCTAATCCCCAATCCCTAAGCCCTCAGCCCTTAGCCCTCAGCCTTTCGTTTCGAGGAACTTCGCAAGTATGGCCGTGGTCTTGTTCCATTCCCGTTCCTCCTGCTCCACCTGCCGCCGCCCCGCGCGCGTCAGCTTGTAGAACTTGGCTTTACGGTTGTTCTCGGACACGCCCCACTCGGAGCTGATGTAGCCCTCCTGTTCGAGCCTGAGCAACGCCGGATAGAGCGTGCCGTAATTGACGAGCAGCTTGTGGCCGCTCGTCTGCTCGATGCGTCTCGCGATGCCGTAGCCGTGCAGCGGGCCGAGCGTCTCGAGGGTCTTGAGCACCATCAGCGCCAGCGTCCCCGCCCATACGTCCGATTTGTCACCGCCCATGCGCCACTCCTATGGCTTACCTATACAACAACTCATATGGGCTGGCAATAGGAGTTTCGGGATTTCACACCATTGGCAGATTCGCAGATTGGGAGATTGGCAGATTGATTGGGGGATTGGTGGATCTACAATGCCGGGCGATGAGCCTGGACCGCCGCAACTTCCTGAAAAAGATGGCCGCCGTGCAGGCGGGTGCCGCCCTCAGCACCGCGGCGGCGCGGCAGACGCGCAAGCCGGCAGACGTCATCGTCGTCGGCGCCGGCGCGTTCGGCGGGTGGACGGCGTACTACCTCAGGCAGTTGGGGGCGTCGGTCAGGGTCGTCGACGCATATGGTCCCGGAAATTCGCGCGCGACGTCGGGCGACGAGACGCGCGGCGTGCGCAGCTCGTACGGCGACCGCGGCGCCAATGCGGAGCTATGGGGAACCTGGGCGAACCGCGCGATCGACCGATGGACGAAGTTCGACGCCGAATGGGGCCGCCAGATGAAAGTGCGGCTCTTCTTCAACACCGGCGATCTCATCTTTCGCTCGGCGCCCGAGACCTTTACAGACCGGACCCAGGAGGTCTGGAAGAAACTCGGCATTCCGTCTCAGGTGCTCGAGGTCGACGATGTCAGAAAGCAGTACCCGTCGTTCGATCTCACGAACGTCAACTTTGCCCTGTACGATCCCCGCGCGGGCGTCGTGCGCGCGCGGCGGGCCTGCGAGGTTGTGGCCGAGGCCTTCCGCCAGTCTGGCGGTGAGATTCTGATGGGCTATGCCGCCATGGGCGATCGGAGCGGCGCGGTGCTGCAGAACATCAAGACGACCGGGCCAACTGCGACGTTCACGGCCGGCACGTTCGTCTTCGCGCTCGGACCCTGGTTTCCGAAAGCGTTCCCCGACCTGATGGCTTCGCGCATCAGGACGCCGCTCGGCCACGTCCACTATTTCGGCACGCCGCCGGGCAGCGACCGTTTCACGTTTCCCAATCTGCCGAGCTTCAATTTCCCCGGCGTCACCGGCTGGCCCGCGCTGCCGCCCGACAATCGGGGATTTCGCGTGCGCCTGCGCGGATCGTCACCGACCGACCCGGATACGAGCGATCGCGCGTTCGATCGCAGCCAGGACACGCTCGCGCGCACGTTCCTCGCCGAGCGCTTTCCGCTCATGGCCTCGGCGCCGCTGCTCGAGACACGCGCCTGCCACTACGAGATGAGCGCCTCCGGAAATTTCATCGTCGATCGTTATCCAGGCTTCTCGAATGTCTGGGTGGCCGGCGGCGGCTCCGCCGAGGGATTCAAGTTCGGCCCGGTGATGGGCGAGTACATCGCCAAACGTGTGCTGGCGATCGAGGACGACCCTGCGCTGGCCAAAGCGTTTGGTTTGCCCTGAAGAGGGTGTAACACGTTCAAGGCTTCACGGCAGCCAGCCTCACGACGCGGGTTGCTTGTTGTCCGAAGTCGCCCACTGCATCCGCGTCTTCGTAGCGGACAACACGAAGCGCGGCAAACAGCCGCAGCAACTCATTGGTCTCGAAGACGACACCACTTCCAATTGGGCCCGACTTTGTGGCGTCGCGATGAAACGCTTCCACAACCACCATTCCGCCGGGACGCAGCGCTCGGATTACTTCGTCTACGTATTCGCGTGCTCCGACGTAGCTGAGGACAATCAGGTCCCACTGCGATACACCCCAGTCAAAGTCCGCGTCGCGCGCGACGGTAGCCGTGATCTTGACTCCAAGCGACTTCGCCCGTTCCTGCGCGGCTGCCACCGCCCGATCGGCCGGATCGAATCCCACTGAATCCCAGCCCTGTTGCGCCAGGTAGATCGTGTTCCGCCCCTGCCCCATGCCCACGTCGAGAGAACGTCCCGGCTTTACGCCTGCGGTCATGGCAACCAAGAAGGCGTTGGGCGATGTGTTGAAGGCCGGCTTTGGCGCGGTGAGAATCCGGTTCCACCTTTCGATTTCAGCGCGGTCGCCAAGTCTTCGAAGAAGATCGATCGTCGACGCCGCTTGTTGCGCAGACTGACCCTGCGACTGCAGGAGGTCTGCATAACGTTGAAACACGACGGCGTCGTCGGCCTTCTGAACCTCCGGTGGTTGACTACCGAACCACGCCCTGAACGTTTCGTAAGCCTTCACTTCCTCTACCGCAGGCGGTGGCAACGGCGCCTGTTGTGCCCGGGCAGACAGTAGGCCGTGCCCTAGGAGAAGGACGACAGCGGCAGCGACAACGAGAGGTCGCGCAGCAACATTCAGGGCAATGGGTGTGGAATTCGGTCGGGAGTCCATGATGCCTCCGGTGACTCTCAGAGGCTGAACGGGCCGCCAGCGATATTACCCTGTTCAGTCGCGTAGTGTTGACCTACGCGAGGTAAGGCTGAGCCTGACTCAAACGGCCCTCCGGTGCAATCATTTCTCAGACGGTCGCTCGACGTGATCGATCATGAGCACATCAACCGGCGCCGACGCTGGTTGCAGCCGCAGGCCAAGCTGTTCCTCCACAGCAGCAAAGATCGTAGGACCGGCCGACTCTGGATCTGCGGCAGGAGCGAAATCGAGAACGAGATTGAACGGCCCACTGAAGCCAGTCTGGTCGATAACGACGCGGTCGACATCACCCGAGATGAAGTCGATCAGCGTCGAGATCGAGATGCCCCCCGCTTCGATTCGATGGACTCGGGGCCACTGCGGTCGCGGGCGTGTCTCGGGCCACTGACTGAGCACCCGTCGTCTCGGACCGCCACAGACGTAGAGGGGCGCCTCGAGATCGATCAGATCCCAGCGTAACAGCTGCTTGGCGATGCAATCTCCTTCCTTCATAGGCGTGATCTTGAAACCTGCGTCGGCAACCACCAGCTCGTAGACCGGCAATGTTCTTGTTTCACGCAGGAGGGTGAGCTTAAAACGGTCGGCGAGCAAGGACTGGACCATACCCCGCATCTCGTCCTCTGTCGCGTTGCCGGCTGCTCTTGCCTCGATGGCATAGCGATCGGAGCGGACCCAGGAAGGGCCTCCTTCGACCTTGAAGCGCGTGACGTTGTACGCCGCCTGTATCAGCGAGTGGAGAGGACCGCCTACCCTAATTGCTTTGCCGTCTTGTGGACCTGACAGCCCTGCTTTCAGAGCCCACACCTCCATAGCGAGTCCACTCGGACCGACGCCAGGGTAGGGCCTGCTCGGCGTGACAGAGGCGATTTCGAACGCAAGGCCAGCAGGAGGCACGACGACCTGTGATTGAGCCGTGAGCGCGCCGCCAGCGACGGGCCCGCCAACGGCAGCGGCGACTGCGACGGCAAGCGCCCAACGTCGACAACGCGTCATCGGGCGTCCGATCTCGTTTCGCATAATCGCCTCCACACGCGCGCGCAGATTCGAGCCGCTCACACCGGCGACGCATGTCAGCCGTATTCCGACCGACTGCCGACAGACCTCGAGAATGCCTTCGGCATAATCGCTCGGCTGACCGCCCGATCGGAGCACCATTTCGTCGCACGCCCGTTCGCGCTCATCAATGAGCCGCGCCTCGATCAACCAGACCGCTGGATGGAACCAGAAGAGCGCTTCGACCACCATGTGGATCGCGGCAGCGAGGTTGTCATGGCAGCGGATATGGCACCGTTCATGCGCGATGAGCGCGCGCATCTGCGCGGGGGTCAGGCGTTCGACGACGCCCGCTGGAAGCAGCAACCGGGGGCGACGGATGCCGATGACGCCCGGTTCAGGCATCGAGGGAGATGACAAGACCGCTAGATCGTCCGCACCGTACTGCGCGTTCAGTCGCACCGGCGTTGCATGGCGCAGCGCCGATCGGAGTGGCAGCCATTGGCGCCACCAGGACATGAGCACGACGGCCGATCCGAGCGCCCAGACGGTCAAGAGTAGCCAGGGCAGAACAGGCGCCGATTGTGGGAAAGACGTCGGCGCCGCGATGACAACGACGGCAGGAGCCAAGATGTCCTGCATCACAAACGACACCGCCGGCTGCACCGCGGCCGGCGCGGCACGCCACTGGAACCGTTCGCCCAGGCCCACCAGCATCGAGAACGGTACCAAAAACTTGACCGACCCCGCCGTCCACAACCAGCAGCGCACCCGCGCACTGTTCTTGCGCAGCGCCAACGTCGCCAGCCAGACGACGATCACAAAGAGCGTCGACTGCCACAGATGATTCATCAGCGCCGACGGCACCCACGGAGTCATCGCGACCCACCTTTCTTGAGAAGCTTCTTCAGCGCCTCTTCAGCTTCCTTGATGTCGTCGAGCGTCAAGCAGCCGGTTTCAACCAGCCGCGCCATCACCGGCTTCGGCCGACCGCCAAACAGGGCGAGTAGCTCATCTACCAGTGTGGTATGCGCATCGTCACGGGAAATGACGGCCTCGACAATGTTCGCGTGGCTGATCCGCTTGACGCAGCGGAGCGCGCGTTTCTTCTCCAGCCGGTAGACCACGGTCTGAATGGTCGTGAAGGCGGGCCTTCCCTTGGCGGGGAGCGCCTCATGGATCTCACGGATCGAGCACGCGCCTCGCGTCCAGAGCACTTCTAGAATTTGCAGTTCAGGCTTGGTCAAAGATGTGCGTCGCATATGCAGTAACTATGAACGAAGCCGATTAAACTACAAATATAGTTGCANTGCAAGAGCAGCACTACATAAGACGCGCTCGATTGCCTCGCGACTATTCGCCCAGTGTTTAGCAATCCGCTGAAAGCCGACAACGACACGACAGCGAAGTGGAAAACGGTATAGCGAGCACCAATCGAAGATTGGCGGATTCGCCGATTGATTGTGGATGCGTCAGAAGAACAGGCGAGTGCCAACGACGAGACGGCGCGCCGCGGCGGCCGAGGTCGCCCGGCCAAAGAACGGAGACGTTCTGACGCCGCTGAAGTTCTGAGGATTCACGAGGTTCAACGCGTTGGTGGCGCGCGCGAAAATCTCGAAGCGCAGCAACCCCTCTGGTGCGCGATTGCCGCCACCGTTGCGCCCTTCCCCGCTACCGCCACGCTGTGCGTTCACCCGGGCACGATGTCCCACCGAATGTTCCCAGGCGATGCCCAGATCCATGTTGGTGATCGGTTCGCCGCGCCCGCTGTTCCGTCCGAAGCCGGCCGGCCGCTCGTTGGTCTGGCCGTCGAGATTCTCGTCGAGACCGGTCGTGATGTTGTACGGCGCTCCCGACAGCGCTCTGAGATAGACGTTCATCCGGAAGCCGGCCTTCAAGGCCGTGTTCATCGACGCGGACAGGCGATGACGGATGTCCTGGCGCGACGGCCCCCACTCTCGCGACAGATCGAAGCTGTCGGGCGGCAGCGTGAGCGCGCCGTCGGTCTCGTTCATCGCCTCACCGAGCGTGTACCCGATATTTGCCGTCAACCGGCGCGGGCGGTAGTTCACCATCACGTTGACCTCGAGCGAGCGCACCTCCGACTGCGCGGTGGTTTCGAGAAGCGTGATGTTGCGAAGCGCAGCGTCGGGGCGCACGCCGTTCAGCGGGGCGTTGAGGTCGCGGCTGCGGAAGAGATGGCGCCCGTCCTGCTGAGAGTAGGTGGCGCGGAGGCGGGCCCAGCCCGTGAGCGTCCGATCGACGCCGAACGTGGTCCGCCGCGTGTACGGCATGACGATGGCCGGATGCGCACGGACGATGCTCGGGGGCTGGGCCGCGAGCGGAACGCCTCCAAGGAACGGATCGGGAAAGCCGGGATTCGAGATCACGATGTCGCGCTGCTGCAGACCGTTGGCCCAGAGCGTCTGCTCGTAGAGCCCGCCCTGGAAGAACTGCGGAAAGATTCCCGTGCTCGCACGCAGCGTCGTCTTTTTACCCGGCAGCGTCCAGTTGACCGATACGCGTGGCGAGAAGTTCGCCCAGTCCGACAGGTGCGTCTGCAGATCGTGCCGCACGGCACCAGTGATCACGAGGCTGCGGTTCACACGGTAGCTGTCCTGCAGATACCAGCCGAATCGATAGAGCGCGTAGCTGCCATCGGGATTGATCGTGCGCTGCGTGTAGGTGGTCGGAACCTTGTCTCGGAACATCTCGAGGCTGGCAAAGGTGAAGGTGCCGTTCGGGTTCCGCACTTCGTTCACGGCATAGCTGTTCCCCGTCATCGACGCACCAAACTCCATCTGATGCGCGCGTTTCACCGTGAACTGCAGCTCGTTCTCGATCTGGAGATCGCCGGTCCGCCGGCTCCCGCTGAGTTGCGCCCCGCCTTCGGTGAACGCATCGAGGACGCGGATTGTCTGTGCATCGCTGACCGAGTGGCTATCGACGTTCTGCCACTCGTACTGCACGCGCAGGTTGTTCACGAATTTCCGCCGGATGGTCGCGCGGTGGCTGATGCGGATCTCACCGTCGGACTGCTCGCGAGAATACGCCCGCTCGGGCAGGTCGAATTCCGACACGCCCTGGTTCAGGCTGTTGAGGCGGCGGAAGTCGATTTCGGCCCGCAGCTCCTGGCTGGCGCTCAAGGCATGCTCGAGCTCGACTTCGAATCCGGTGCGGTTCGTAGGCTGCAAGATGAGCGCCTGGAAAATGCCGTCGAGCTGCGCCGCGCGAATCGCCTGTTGCTCGTTGGTCTCTGCACGGTCGATCGACACCGAGATGCCCGTCATGTTGCGAACGAGCGGACCATCTACGTGCCACGCAAATTGTCGCGTTTGCCCTGACGGACGCTCGCCCGAAAACGCATTGCGCGCGTTCATCGCGTCGTCGCGCACGTTCATGTCGAACGTGTTGCGCCAGCCGCCGCTGCCGGGCCGGGTGCGGACTTCGACCCGGGGACCACCGTTGCCGTTGCCCGTCGCGTCGTCGTAGCGGACGCGCACTTCCTGAATCTGCGTCCCGCGCGGCAGTCGTCCTCCGCTGAAGCCGTTCACCCGAACGTCGGCGTCATCGCCGACCAGGTTCTGCAGCACCTGGGCGAGCTCGTCCGGGTCCTCGGGCAGCGCGCTCAGCTGGTCGGCGGTGAACTGTTCGGTAAACGCGCCGAGCAGTTGCGCGTCCTCCGCGTCCGGCTGCACCTCGATTTCTTCGAGGAGCCCGGCAATCTCGAGCGTCACGTTCCGGCTGGCCTGGGCTCCGGCACGAACACGAAGGTCTTTCACGTCGAGCGGTGTGAATCCCGGCGATTCGACGCGTGCGAGATAGTCGCCCGGTGGCAGCGCGTCGAACACCGCCTCGCCGTGTTCGCCGGAGGTCGCGGTGCGCGCGACGCCGTTCGGCGACGTGACGCTGACGCTCGCGCCGGCAATCGCCAGATCCGTCGCGTCTTTCACGACGAGCCGCAATGTGCCCGGGCGTGGCTGCGCAGATAAAGGCGCCGCAAGGCACATGCACAGCACGACGAGAGGGGCGCGAATCGGATACATGACGACGGCTGACTATGGGTACCGCGAGAGGATCGCTCACGCCACATGAAGCTGAAGTGAAGCCCCGGGCCAGGTTGGACGGTCAGGGTCCGGCCCCGGCATTGACGGTCTATGCACATTTTCCGTAATATACGTAAAATGAAGAAACGTAGAGCTCCCACGGGACGCGTCCGCTCGATTTCGGCCACTTTCGCGGCGAAAACGTTCGGCCGGCTTGTCGACCAGGTGCGCAGCGAGCGTGCCGAATACATCGTCGAGCGGGGCGGAAAGCCGGTCGTGAAGATCGTGGCCGTGTCCGCGAGCCGCTGCACGGGCGCCGACCTGATTCGACTCATCAAGGCGCTGCCCAAGGCGGATGAGGGCTATCTGAAGGCCGTCGAGTCGGGCGTGACGGCGATGAACAAGCCCACCGTGCCGGAGAACCGGTGGGAATCCTGATCGATTCGAGCAGTCTTATCGCCGCCGAACGCGGCGAGCTCGATCTCGAGGCGGCGCTGGAAGGCGATCTCGACGACGAACTCGCGATCGCGGCGATCTCGGCGTCCGAGCTGCTGCACGGTCTCCACAGGCTCAAAGGCGGGCTGAAGCAGGCGCGCGCAGAGCGCTTCGTCGAACGCCTGCTCGCCACACTTCCCGTCGTGCCTTTCGACCTCGAAGTCGCGCGGGTGCACGCCCGGCTCGGCGCTGATCTGGCGTCCAGGGGTGTCGCGGTCGGCCCGCACGATCTCATCATCGCGTCCACAGCGGTCGCCGTCGACTTTACGGTGGCCACCCGCGACCTGCGCAGCTTCCCGAAAATCACCGGCCTCGACCTGAAGCGCTGGTAGGACCACGAAGACACGACCACGAAGACACGAAGGCACGAAGCCACGAAACAAGGCTGAACCGCGCGATCTACGCGCGACGAATCTGCGAATAGTGCGTCAGTTGCCAGTCGGGAGCGTGACCGTTGCCCGGGCGCCGCGGGCGCCCGGCCGCGCTTCGAGCGTCAGCGTGCCGCCATGCGCTTCGGCGATCTGCCGGCCCAGCACGAGACCGATGCCCGATCCCTGGGGCTTGGTGGTGAAGAACGGCACGAACAGGTTGGAGGTATTCGCGAGACCGGGTCCTTCGTCTTCGATGCAGACGGACACGCGATGGCTGTTCAGCTGCCACCCCACGCGCACGGCGCCGCCGGTTTCGAGCGCCGCGTCGACCGCGTTCCGCATCAGGTTGATGAACAACTGCTCGAGCTGATCGGGATCGGCCTGCACGGCGACGGGCTCGCCCGGCTGCACGAGAATCGCCTTTCGCATCTCGAGCCGGGCCACACGCTCGACGAGCGCCGACAGATCGACATCGCGCATGTTGGGCTGCGGCAATCTGGCCAGCTTGGTGTACGCGGATGTAAAACGGCTGAGCGCGTCGGTCCGGCTGGCGATGATGCTGAGACCCCGCCGCATGTCATCGCGCCAGTCGTCGGGCATCGGATCCTGCGCGGCGATGCTCTCGAGGCTTCCGGCAATCGATTTGATTGGCGCGAGCGAATTGTTCAGCTCGTGGCCGAGCACGCGAATCAGCCGGTGCCACGCCTCGCGCTCCTGCTGCCGCAGCGGAACGTCCACGTCGCTGAGCACGACGAGCGTGTGCGGCAATCCACCCTGCCGGAATCCGCCGCGCCGTACCTGCCACTGTCCGCTGCCTCCGGGAAACGCGATGCTCAAGACGCGAGGCCCGCTGCCGTCGAGGCACGCCGACAGGCTGATGTCGTCGGCGGTCCTGCCCATCAACTGTTCGGCGGGCCGTCCGAGCAGCCGCTCTCCGGCGCGGTTGACGAGGCGCAGCCGGTGCTGCTCGTCGAAGGCGAAGACAGCCACATCGATCTCGGCCATGACCGTCCGTAAGAGCGCGGTGGCCTCGAGCGAGCCCAGCCGCTCGTCGCGCAGCGTGTCGGCGAGCGCGTTGATCTCGAAGAGC
>Ga0065705_10003395_pt1 | contig 10344 bp, 11 predicted proteins | sample SwibulcommuniRL2_FD_59092 | JGI IMG/M metagenome (GOLD analysis project Ga0065705, IMG submission 59092) | Bulk soil microbial communities from switchgrass field near Rose Lake, East Lansing, Michigan, USA - RL2 Bulk Soil v2 (version 2) | ecosystem: Environmental > Terrestrial > Soil >... | reverse complement strand
GCATCAGCCAGAACGGTGCGGAGCCGTTCATCATGCAAACCGAATGTCTGGTGCAATCAAGCGCCGTGCCCGCCCTTGAAGTCATGGTTCGTTTCCTGCACCCGCTCGCGCGAGAAATCGGGGTGCTCGAGTCCAAGGCAGTGGAGCATTCCGGCGATGCGGAGCCGAAGCCTGTTCCAGAGCTTCGCGTTGATGGCCGCATTTATCAGTCCTGGCAGGAAGCCGTGGAGCGAACCATCACCATCGCTCCGCAGTCGATCAGATCGTTAGCTGACCGTTCGTTGGAGGTGCCGTTTACGTTACCGTCTTCGTGCACAAGCGAATCGATCTGCAATGATGCGGGCGACATCGTCGGGGTGGTGACAAGGCGCCAAGAGGAGCTGCGAGGGCGCGTCGAAATCGCTGCCGCCGCTATCGATCGGAAGCTCTTCAAAATCAGCGTGCGCATCGTGAACCAAACACCAGTCTCTGAGCGCGCGCTGAGCAGCCCGGATGCCGTCATCATGCGCACGTTCGCTTCGACACATGTGGTCCTATCTGCGCACAACGGCGAGTTCCTTTCGCTGCTCGATCCTCCGGCGGAATATATCGAAGCGGCCGGCAGTTGCCAGCAGGTGGGAGCTTACCCGGTGCTGGTGGGAGAGGAGAAGCGCGGCGAGCGCGACACGATGCTTGCCTCGCCGATCATTCTTTATGATTACCCGCGGATTGCGCCGGAAAGCCCTGGCGACCTCTGTGATAGCACGGAGATCGATGAGATTCTTACGTTGCGGGTCATGGCGATGACCGACGCGGAGAAGTCCGAGATGCGGCAGGTCGATGACTTCGCCCGGCGCATTCTCGAGCGGACCGAGTCGCTCGGCCCCGAGCACTTCATGAAAATGCATGGGAGCATGCGTGATCTGCGTCCGTGCGAAGAAGATTTTGGCGCCTCTACGCGGCTCGAGAGTGTTTCCATCGGGGGATTCAGCATAAAGGCTGGTGACCGTGTGCGCATCCATCCGAAAAGTCGCGCCGACATCATGGATATTGCGCTCGCTGGGAAAGCCGCGTTCGTTGAGACGATCGAGCAGGACGCTGAGGCGCGCGTTCATCTCGCAGTGGTCCTCGAGGAAGACCCCGGCAAAGATCTCGGTCTGATGCGTCAAGCCGGTCACAGATTTTTCTATGGCGCTGATGAAGTCGAACCATTGCCCGAGGGAACCGATCGATGAAAATCCTGGTTGCTGGTGTCGGAAATATCTTTCTTGGCGACGATGCCTTCGGTGTCGAAATGATTCAACGGCTGCGGGCAATAGCTCTGCCGCCCGAAGTAATCTTGGCCGACTTTGGAATCCGTAGTTTCGACCTGGCGTATGCAATGGCTGATGGCTACGACGTGATCATTCTCTTGGATGCGATTTCTCACGGGGATTCCCCGGGGACAGTTTCCCTCATTGAACCCGAAGTCGAAGGCTTCGGCGACGTAGGAAAACCGCTCGACGCCCACAGCACCAACCCGCAGCGTGCACTGCAAATCGCCTCGTCGCTCGGCGGTCAGCTTGGACACCTTTACGTATTAGGTTGCGAGCCGGGAGTCCTTGAAACCGAGGATGGCCAGCTCGGCCTTAGCGAGCGAGTGGAAGCGGCCATGCCGAATGCCATTCAGATGCTCCTGACGCTCTTGCACGAACTTCTGAGCGCAAATCATATCGCTGAATTTGCGTCGGACGAAAGGAGGTGAGGCGCAATGTCTTTTTCACGCGAAAATCTTATCTGGGAAGCCCTGCTAACCGGGTTGTTGCTCGTCGTCGGTTTTATCATCGTCGCTAACCTTCCCGAACTTCGTCGCTACCTGTTGATCCGAACCATGTAATCCAGAGGCCGCGAGGCCTCATCACAACCGCATCACAATTTGTAAATCTGTAAGCCCCGCCGTCACATGACGAGATCGGAAGCATTGTTTTTAAACTGGAGAAAAGTCTATGCAAACCGTCGAAATTGGCGCTCATCGCCCCCCTGCTGTTAAGGAAATTCATATCGTCTGGATGACTACCGGACTTGGCTGCGACGGAGATTCTGTCTCTATCACCGCTGCCACGCTGCCCAGTGTCGAGGAAGTCGTCATGGGTGCAATTCCGGGTCTGCCGAAAGTACACCTCCACAATCCCGTGCTTGCCTATGAAGTCGGCGACGATTTCATGAAATATTGGTTTCAAGCGGCCGAGGGAAAACTCGATCCGTTCGTCCTTGTCCTCGAGGGTTCGGTTCCCAACGAATCCATTAAAAAGGAAGGCTACTGGGCTGCGATGGGCACCGATCCCGATACGGGCCAGCCTATCACAACTAACGAATGGCTCGACAGGCTCTCTCCAAAGGCACTCGCCGTGATCGCGTGTGGCACCTGTGCGACCTACGGCGGAATTCATGCTATGCAAGGAAACCCCACCGGAGCGATGGGATTGGCAGACTATCTAGGCTGGGGTTGGCGTTCCAAAGCGGGACTGCCAATCATCAACGTGCCGGGATGTCCCGTGCAGCCGGACAACATGATGGAGACCGTGCTCTACCTGCTTTACCAGGCGGCGGGCTTGGCCCCGATGATCCCACTTGATGACCAGTTGCGCCCGACGTGGCTTTTCGGAAAAACAGTCCATGAAGGCTGCGATCGAGCCGGCTACTACGAGCAGGCTGACTTTGCACACGAATACGGCTCGCCGAAGTGCATCGTTAAACTCGGCTGCTGGGGTCCGGTTGTGAACTGCAACGTGCCAAAACGCGGCTGGATGGATGGTATCGGAGGTTGCCCGAATGTTGGTGGCATTTGCATTGGGTGCACCATGCCAGGCTTTCCCGACAAGTTTATGCCTTTCATGGATGCCCCGCCGGGTTCTGCGGTCTCCACCAATGTCGCCGGTATCTGGGGAGGTATCGTCAGAACGCTTCGCGGCATCACGAATCGGTCAGTCAACAAAGAGCCGAGGTGGCGACACCGGCGGCGTGAAATCACCACCGGATACACACCCAGCCACTACGGAACCAATCGCTAAATTTGGAGGTAAGAAAATGGCAACTGTAACTCTGCCCGAGAAAGAAACCACCGCTGCGGGGGGCAATGTCGTTGAGATGTCGTGGGATCCGATCACGCGAATCGTCGGCAGCCTCGGCATCTACACAAAAATCGATTTCGACGCGAAGAAGGTCCTCGAATGTCATAGCACGTCTTCGATCTTCCGCGGCTACTCGATCTTCATGAAGAACAAAGACCCGCGGGATAGTCACTTCATCACCAGCCGCATTTGCGGGATCTGTGGCGATAACCATGCGACCTGCTCTGTTTATGCCCAGAACATGGCTTATGGCGTAAAGCCACCCCCCTTAGCCGAGTGGATCGTGAATCTCGGCGAGGCCGCCGAGTACATGTTCGATCATAATATTTTCCAGGACAACCTCGTTGGGGTGGACTTCTGCGAGATGATGGTCAAAGAGACCAACCCGGGTGTCTGGGAGAAGGCCAAGAAGACGCCGGCGCCTCACGCTGTGGACCACGGCTACGCGACAATCGGCGATATCATGAAGGCGCTTAATCCTTTTGAGGGGGAGTTTTACCGCGAGACCTTACAGGTCAGTCGTTACACGCGCGAGATGTTTTGCCTCATGGAAGGCCGGCACGTCCATCCTTCCACGCTCTACCCCGGCGGCGTGGGCACGGTGCCCAGCATTCAGGTCTTCACCGATTATCTCGTGAGACTCATGAGGTATGTCGAGTTCATGAAGCGCGTCGTGCCACTGCATGACGACCTCTTCGACTTCTTTTATGAAGCGCTGCCAGGCTACGAAGAAGTGGGAAGGCGGCGCATTTTGCTCGGCTGCTGGGGATCATTCCAGGATCCAGCGGTTTGTGACTATGACTATCGGACGATGAACGAATGGGGCAAAGCGATGTATGTCACCCCCGGAATCGTCGTGGATGGTGAGCTTATCACCACCAATCTCATAGACATCAACCTGGGGATTCGCATTCTGCTTGGATCGTCGTATTACCAAGATTGGGAGAACTCGGAGACCTTTGTCACTCACGATCCTCTCGGCAATCCCATCGACAAACGACATCCCTGGAATCAGACCACTATCCCGCATCCGCAGCGACGGGACTTCGGTGGAAATTACTCATGGGTCATGTCGCCCCGGTGGTATGACGAGCGCACGGGCGATCATCTCGCTCTTGATACTGGCGGCGGTCCAATCGCGCGCCTCTGGGTGACCGCACTCGCAAACCTCGTCGATATCGGCTACGTCAAAGCTACTGGCCACAGCGTAAAGATTCTCCTGCCTCGGACGGCCACCAAACCGGAAGTAGAGTTCGAGTGGAAGATCCCAAAGTGGAGCAACGCGATCGAACGCGACCGGGCCCGGACTTATTTCCAGGCTTACGCAGCTGCTTGCGCACTCTACTTCAGCGAGCAGGCACTCAATGACGTGCGCGCCGGACGGACCCGGACGTTTACACCGTTCAAGGTTCCCGACGAAGCCATCGGGTGCGGCTTTCACGAAGCTGTTCGTGGCGTTCTATCGCATCACATGGTCATTCGTGGCGGCAAGATCGCCAACTATCATCCATATCCACCCACGCCTTGGAACGCGAACCCTCGCGACATCTATGGAACGCCTGGACCATACGAAGACGCCGTTCAGAATACGCCGATTTTCGAGGAGAATGGTCCCGACAATTTCAAGGGCATCGATATAATGCGAGCTGTCCGAAGCTTCGACCCGTGCTTGCCTTGCGGTGTTCATATGTATCTCGGAAACGGCAAGACGTTGAAGCAAATGCACACTCCAACCGCTTTGATGAGCCTGGCAAAGCGATGAGCACCGCCGATGCCCCACTGGCACGCGCGATTCCGCGGATCGAAGCCTCTCCGGAAGAAATTTACGACATCGAGCTTGAGCATAGCTTGCTCGAAGCCAATGCCAAGCTCGCGGAGGAGAACCGTATCCTGCTGAAGAAGCACGGCATCACCGCCATCGACTTCATGGGCGCGATCGGTTCGGGCAAGACTACGCTGATCGCGCGCTTGGCCGAGAGGTTGAAGGACAATGGCGGGATCGCAGTTTTCAACGGTGATGCCACCACCAGCGATGATCAAGATCTTGTCGCTGGCACCGGCGTTCAGGTGGTCCAACTGGCCACGGTCAACGGCTGCCATCTCGATGCAAACCTCGTCGGAAAGGCCCTGCGGAAAATCGAGCTCGAAGGTCTCCGACTGCTTTTCCTCGAGAATATTGGCAATCTCATTTGCCCGGCGGAATTCCCGCTCGGCGCCGATGCTCGTGTGGTTGTCATTAGCGTAACTGAAGGCCCATGGAGTGTCCGCAAGCATCCGCATATGTTTCTCGGCGCCCAGATTGTCGTGATCAACAAGATCGATCTGGCGGCGGCAATGGAAGTGAAGGTGGACACGCTTGCGGCCGACGTTCACAAGCTCAAACCGGATGTCAAGGTCATCCCGACCAGCTGCAAAACGGGCGCGGGCGTAGATGAAGTCGCGGCCGCAATCCAAGGTGTCTAAGGAGNCGCATGCATGAGCTTTCCATNGTCTCGTCAATCGTAGAACGCGTGCTGGAGTTCCTCGACGGTCATNAGGCCAAGCGTGTTGTCGCCCTGCGCTTGGCGATCGGCGANCTCACCTGCGTAGATGCGGAGCAACTTCGTTCTTGTTACGAACTCGTCACCGAGGGAACGGCTATCGCTGGGTCCGAATTGGAGATCGAGCAAACCAAGGCCCTGGTAAGATGTCCAAACTGTAACTTCCAAGGGGCACCGAAGTACTGGGATGATGCGTTGTCCAACGCCTCGATCCCAACCCTGCAATGTCCCGGATGTGGGTTCGGCGTCGAAGCCATCGAGGGGCATGAATGCGCCATTCAAGGAATCAGGTATGTCGCATAGCGATTCAAGTCCGCTTAGCAGTGAGCTGAATCAGCACGGGAAACGTGTGCAAGAGCTCATCGCGGAGATCGAAGGCGTGACCGATCCGAACGCCCGTGAGCTTCTCCAGGAATGCATGCAGGAAGTGCTCGCCTTCTATGGCCTCGGTTTGGGTCGTATACTCGAAGTCGCCAACAGCGTTAGTGGAGGGCAAGCCGTTTACGAAAAGCTAGTCCACGATAGCGTTGTCCGTGGCTTGTTGCTCATCCATGGCCTGCACCCTGTGCCGCTGGAAGATCGCCTTCGTGAAGCGCTGGCAAAGGTGCGGCCTTATATGGAAAGTCACGGCGGAAATGTCGAATTGCTAAGTCTGGATAATGATGTCGCCAGCTTGCGATTAGTCGGCCACTGCGAAAGCTGCCCCTCCTCAGCTGTCACCCTCGAACTTGCACTGAAACAAGCCATCGAGGAGGCGTGTCCGGACCTCCTTAGCTTCGAGTGCGAAGGGGTCGCGGAGACGGCGAAGGGTGACGAGCTGCACGTTCCGAATGGCGCGCCAAGCTGGACCCCGCTGGATGATGTGCATGGTTTGGACGAGGGAGGATTGCTATCGGTAAGCGCCGCGGGGATTCCACTCGTCCTCTGCAAGAGTGAAGGTCGACTCTACGCTTATCGAAACAGATGTCCCGCGTGCAATATGCCGCTTCACCTGGGGACGCTCGAACGCACTTTGCTAAGCTGCCGCGCTGGTCACTGCTATGACATCCAACACGCGGGACGAGGGGTCGGTTCCGCAAACCTTCACCTTGATCCATTCCCCTTGCTGGCCAGCGGCGGTCTCGTCAAGGTCGCATTGCCAACGGAAGGCGGCAGGATTGCTGCCGCTAACCGGGAGCTCGCCGCGGCGAGATGACATCGGTGTCGCTGACTCTCCTTTCTATCCTATGCTTCGGCTTTCTCCTCGGAATGCGGCATGCCTTCGATGCCGACCATGTTGTTGCCGTTTCCACCATTGTCAGCCGCAAGTCCAGCATCGGGGCCGCAGCATTGACGGCCGTTTCTTGGGGCGCAGGTCATGGACTCACAATGCTTGTGGTCGGCGGCGCGATTGTCTTATCCGGATTCACCATACCAAGACCCGTGGGGCTAAGCCTCGAGCTAGGAGTCGCCTTAATGCTCATCGTGCTGGGTCTGGTGAACGTGAGCGGCATTGTGCATGAGGCTCGCGAAACGCTCGCGTCGAGCAACCCTGATCGAGGCGATGGCAGCTCCCGGCGGCGGCCGGAAATCCGCCTTGATGAGTCCGGTCTCTATCGAGCCGTGCGGCCGATGGCAATCGGTGTCGTGCATGGGCTCGCCGGCTCGGGCGCCATGACGCTGCTCCTGCTCCCCATTATTCACGACCCAATTTGGTCCATGGCGTACCTGGTGACATTTGGCGTCGGCACCATCGCGGGAATGATGCTGATTACGGTGATTGTTGCGACTCCCTTTCTCTACATGCAGACACATCGGCATCCGCTGCGGCGTTGGATGGCCGCAGCTACAGGGGTGCTCAGCATGGCCTTTGGCGCTTTCCTTGCCTATCAGATCAGCTTCGTCGATGGGCTCTTCACTTCGACAATGAAATGAACACTGAGCGCGCCAAAGTTGCGGTGCGGGGAGCCGTTCAAGGCGTGGGATTTCGTCCGCACGTTTTCCGGCTCGCTACCGAACTGCAACTCCAGGGTTGGGTGCTCAACTCTTCACAAGGTGTCTTCGTCGAAGTCGAAGGTGCATCCGATAGGTTGCGGCAGTTTCTCCTCCGGCTCGAGAAGGAAAAGCCCTCACGCGCAGTGATCCAGAGCCTGGAGTATTCCTTGCTGGACGTAGCTGGCTATGAGGGATTTGAAATTCGCGAGAGCGAAGANTGCGGTCCGAAGACGGCCTTGATCCTCCCGGATATTGCGACATGTGAGGANTGCTTGCGCGACATTCTCGACCNCGGCAACCGACGTTACCGGTATCCATTTACAAACTGCACGAATTGCGGTCCGCGTTTCAGCGTCATCGAAGCCTTGCCGTACGATCGGCCGAATACTTCGATGAAAGGATTCGTGATGTGCCCGGAGTGCGAACGCGAATACCGCGATCCACACGACCGGCGTTTTCATGCGCAGCCCAACGCATGTTCACACTGCGGTCCGCAGTTGGAACTCTGGAATGTCGACGGCACAGTCCTTTCACGGGCTGATGATGCACTGTGCCAAGCAGTCGAATTGGTGCGAGATGGAAAGATATGCGCACTCAAAGGTCTTGGCGGCTTTCAGTTGATCGTGAACGCTCGTGATGAGGCTGCCGTCGCTCGGCTGCGCCTTCGGAAGCGCCGCGAGGAAAAGCCCTTCGCGGTCATGTACTCATCTCTAGAAGCAGTCCGTGAGACTTGCAGGGTTTCGCCGCTGGAGGAGCGTTTGCTGCTTTCGCCCGAATCACCCATTGTGCTGTTGCGGCGCTTGGAAGGCGGCTCTTCACGGACACTTTGTGCCTCCGTTGCACCACGAAACCCGAACCTCGGCGTGATGCTTCCTTACACACCCCTGCATCATCTGCTTTTGCGCGAGCTTGGCTTTCCAGTGGTCGCCACCAGCGGGAATCTCAGTGACGAGCCGATATGCATAAGCGAAGAGGAAGCCCTCGAGCGCTTGGCCGGCGTTGCGGACGCCTTTCTTGTGCATAATCGCCCGATCGTGCGTCACGTTGACGACTCGATCGTTCGGGTGGTGCGGGATCGCGAGCTTGTGTTGCGACGCGCCCGTGGCTACGCGCCGCTGCCCGTGAACTGGCGTACGCCACTGCCCTGTGTATTGGGCGTCGGCGCACACATCAAAAACAGTATCGCCCTCAGCGTTGGCAACAATGTCTTCGTCAGCCAGCACATCGGTGACTTGGAGACCGTTCAAGCGTGGGGGGCGTTCCGCAACGTCGCCGCCGATCTACCAAGGATCTTCGATGTGTCGCCAGAGACGGTCGCCTGCGACCTGCACCCTGATTACCTTTCGACAAAGTACGCGGCTCAAGCGGGAACTCCGGTTCAGAGGGTCCAACATCACTGGGCGCATGCGCTGGCATGTATGGCCGAAAACGAGCTCGAGCCACCGGTGCTCGCGGTAGCGTGGGACGGAACTGGATATGGTCCGGATGGCACTATCTGGGGAGGCGAATTTCTTCGGGTCACTGCGCTTGGTTTTGAACGAGTCGCCCATCTGCGGCAGTTCCACCTGCCGGGTGGCGACGCGGCCATCAAGCAGCCGCGGCGGTCAGCTCTCGGATTACTGCATGAGATCTGGGACAGTTTAGACATTGACCTCTCCAAGTTGGCGGCGGTGCGCGACTTTGAGGAGCGCGAGTTTGCCTTGATTAAGCGGATGCTGATCAAAGGAGTTAACGCACCGTTAACTTCGAGCGCGGGGAGATTGTTCGATGGCGTCGCATCGTTGATAGGGCTGCGCCAGCACGCGACCTTCGAAGGACAAGCCGCCATGGAATTGGAGTTCGTCGTCGATCCCAATGTCAAGGACGCCTATCCGTTCCAAATGCAAGGCAGTGATCTCTTCATAGCGGATTGGGGACCGACGATCGAGGCGATTATCGACGAAATTGACGCTGGCTACGGCGTCGGAGTGATCGCCGCTAAATTCCATAATACCCTCGCGGAGATCATTGTCGCCGTGGCATGCCGGATCGAGCAGCAGGAGATCGTGCTCACTGGCGGTTGCTTTCAAAATTGCGAACTCACTGAGCGTTGCGTGCAGCGTCTGGTCGAAGCAGGTTTCCGACCCCATTGGCATCAACGTGTGCCGCCAAACGATGGCGGAATTGCTCTCGGCCAAATCGTTGCCGTGTCGCTTGCGACCACGCGTGCGCGGTCCGAACTTAAGGAGGTCTCGGTGGCATGAACCTGGTTTACGCAGATCTCACGGAGGTGTTCTCGAAAGACGGGATGCGGATGGGGAAAATTCGCATCGGTGGCGCCCTTCGGAACATTCCGCTCGATCTACTTCCAGAGGCGAACTGCGGCGACCGTCTGCTTGTCTGCGAAGGTGTCGCGATCGCGAGAGTCGAATCCTCGAATACCTCGGAGGAGAAATATGTGTCTAGCCATACCTGGTAAGCTGTTGGATGTCGAGTCAGACGCCAATGGGGTGCGGATGGGTCGAGCCAACTTTGGCGGCATCGTGAAGCAGGTCTGTCTTGAATATACGCCGGACGCTCTTCCTGGCGACTACGTGCTGGTACATGTGGGCTTCGCTCTGGGAAAGGTCGACCAGGAGGAGGCCGAACGAACTTACAGGCTGCTCCAGGAAATGGATCAGTTGCAGGAACTCGAAATTCCCGGCGTTGAAGAACCGACCTTTGCACGAGGAAGTTCGCCATGAAGTACATCGACGAATATC
>Ga0065705_10002252_pt1 | contig 10354 bp, 7 predicted proteins | sample SwibulcommuniRL2_FD_59092 | JGI IMG/M metagenome (GOLD analysis project Ga0065705, IMG submission 59092) | Bulk soil microbial communities from switchgrass field near Rose Lake, East Lansing, Michigan, USA - RL2 Bulk Soil v2 (version 2) | ecosystem: Environmental > Terrestrial > Soil >... | reverse complement strand
CCGGCAAGCTGATCACGTCCGGCACGATTCGCACGTCCAGATCGATAAAGGAAATGACAATCAGGGCGGCGACGAACACGAAGCTGACAAAAAACGTGAATCCGAAACCGAAACGCTCGAACAGCGCCAGGGCCAGCACGGCCGTCAACAACTCCACCACGAAATACCGCGGCGAGATTCGCTCCCCGCAAGCCCGGCAACGCCCGCGCAAAATCAAATAGCTGAGCAGCGGAACATTATCGTAAAATGAAATAGCGGCTTTGCAGTTCGGACAATGCGACGGCGGCGACACGATCGAAGCGCCGCTGGGAATTCTCAAAATACAGACGTTGAGAAAACTTCCCACCAGCGCGCCGAAGACAAACACAAATAAGTGAAACATAATTCCCTTAGTGTACTATAAAGTGAATTGTCCGGGGAAATTGATTTCCAGTTTTGCTCAGCTTGGCGATTTGATACATTGCATTTCTTAATGAAACCACGTGTGTGTGCGGTCATCCTCGATTATTTCGGCGCCGAAAAAACTAAACAAAGCACGTCGTCTCTTCTCGGACAGGATCTTGAAACCGTCTACATCCTGGACAATTCGGGATCTGACGACGCGTCAGCGGCTTTAGAGCGCGTCATCGGCGAGCTGTCTGATGCGGCTGCCGGAGTCAAAATCAGAGTTCTTACCGCCGGAAAGAATCTTGGATTCGCAAAGGGCGTCAACTTCGTCCTCACCCATGATCGGCGGTGCGAGGCTCCCCACGACTACTACCTGCTATTAAACAACGACGCCGTCGCTGGAGCGGACTTAGTCGTCAATATGCTTGCCGAGTTTAAAAAGGACTCGACCGTAGCCTTAGTAGCGCCGCGGATCGTGTCCAACGATCCGGGGCGGGAATTTGGTATTTGGTATCATCGCTATTTTGGCTTGCTGCTTTCCCGCCCGGGTCTCGGTCGCTTTCACTATTTCACGGGTTGCTGCTTACTATTCCCGAAAGATTTAGTAACCGACTCCGGAATTTTCGACGAATCTTTTTTTATGTACGGCGAAGATGTCGATCTCGGCTGGCGCCTGACAAGCCAAGGGAAAAAGATGGTCTGCGCGATCGATGCACTCGTACAACATGACCTTGGCCCATCAGTCAATCGACGCAGCTTATTCTATGAGTACCATATGGCGCGGGGCCACCTTCTTCTAGGGTTCAAAACTTGGTTTTACGCGGTGGAAATTCCATTTTTGCTCGCCACCAAAACTTTAGCGCTGGCGTGCCGCGCTATGGTTCGCTCGACTCGATTCAAAAGCTTGGCACCAGTTCTCGGACTTTCCATATCGTGGATGTCATCAACGATACAATGGCCAAAACTTAAACCAAAATAAGGATAAGGGCAGGTTGGATTTCGGTTGATGCCTGCTCCAGCTTTCCGATGGGACGGATTGAAACTAAGGTGCGTTGCATTTGTGTACGGTCGGCCCTGAAAGCTCGTTCCTATTATAGATAGTTGTCACGATGAATTTGTTATTTCCGCCAGAATGGTTTGAAGCTTTCGCCCCACAACACCCGGAGCGTAATTTGAATCTACGTAGGCAATGGAATTATTTGAGAGGGATTGCCAGAGAGATTGCTGACTATAAAGTTTTATGACTTTCTCCGCGAAGCAGCGCGGCGTATCAGCTATTAGCGCGTTACAACCGTCAATTAAGTCCATGCCCTCGGCCCCAATTGATGTCGTCACAACGGGCAATCCGTATGAGAGGCTTTGCCCAATTTTACCCTTTACGCCAGCACCGTATCGAAGTGGAGCCACAAAGACGCGCGCGCTTTCAAAGAACGGAGTGATGTCTTTAACCCACCCGGTGACCATCACATCTAAAGATTCCAATGCTTTCACGCACGGCGTCGGGTCATTGCCGACAATGAATAGTCTAACCCCGGGGAGTTCCTGTTTAACGATCGGGAAAACTTCCTTGACAAAATAATGAATACTGTCCTCGTTCGGCGGGTGTTGAAATGCACCTACAAACAATAGATTTTTACGACCGGCGAAGGGTTTGACGTCGGCAGTTCGCTCGTGGATGTTCGGGATCACATGCACTTTGAGCGCGGGGCGTTCTTGCAAGAGGAGATCTCTCTCTATAGGGCTGACGACGAAAGTAGCGTCACTGTCTGTTGCCAATGAGAGTTCTAATTTCTTATACCTGCTAGCTTTTCGTTGTCCGAGTTTGCTTCTTTCAAGATCGGCACGCCTACTTTCCCTCAAAAAGTATAGGTCAACAGTATCGTAAATGATTTTGGCTCGAGGCGCGAATTTTCTGAGCCGTCGGAGATATTTTTTTCCCGGTCCTGGGCGCGAAACAATGACCAGATCTAAATGCGGTGCGAGCTTCGAGATAAACTTCCACCGCCGGCACGGCCAATAAAGCACCTCAATGCCCATTCGCTGCAGTTCCGCTGTGTAAGGCTCCCGGCGCGCCAAATCGGCAGGCAGAAACGTCACGAGCCAACCCATTTGAGTGAAAAGGCGCAGCAGTTGATGCATACGCTGGGAGCCCGAATCGCGATCATACGCGGGGACTTGATGATCGATGACGAGCATCCGCTTTCCCTGGGCTCGCTGGCGCGCGACGATCAACTCGCAGTTGGCATCGCTATGGTTTTCAGTCAGCACCTCGCCCCATTTATTCCGGAATTTTTCCCGATTGACGACTTGGAACTTTTTGACACCCTCAGATACAGCGATTCCATTCGATACGCCTTCATGATGGATCACTTCGGCCGCGGGTTGGTATATGATCTTGTAGCCCGCTTGCCTCAGCGCAAAGGCCAAGTCCGTGTCTTCGTAATAGGCCGGTGCATAGCGCATATCGAATCCGCCGAACCGTTCCCATAATTCTCGACGCACCATGAGGCACGCACCGGAGCAGTAATCTACTTCGCGGACAAAACTGTACTCCGATTTTTCAGGATCGTCGCCCCTGCCGTAATTACATCCGGAGGCGTCGCTCCAAATGATGCCACCAGCTTCTTGCAGTCTCCCGTCCGGATAGATGAGTTTGGCGCCCACCAAGCCAACGTTTGCATCATTTTCCATCACGTCGGTAAGCGCCGCCAACCAGCCGCCGCGAACCTGCGTGTCATTGTTTAAAAACACCAGATATCGGCCGGCGGCATGCCGCGCGCCGACATGGCAAGCATTGAGGAAACCAGCATTCACGCGGTTCCTGACGATCTTCAGATTGTCGATCTGAGACAACATGGCCGCAGTATCATCGGTCGACGCGTCGTCGACCACAATCGCCTCGTAGTTCGCGCTGGCGGTATTTTTCAGTACTGATTTGAGACAATTGAATGTATACAGTTTTTGGTTAAAAACCGGGATGATGATGGACGCTGACGGGTTGGTTACTTTGGGCAAAGATAACGGCTGAATTTCCGTCGTCCAAAAAATGTCGCCGAGCCCACGCGCGGTTTTAGCTTCTGGGCGTAGCCACCGAACGACATTTTCCTCTCCGCTTAGAATCCGACCGATCAGTGCGCCCGCTTTTCTCGCGAGTTCCGCTGCTCCGTCGTCCGATAGTATTTCAGAAGTTCTGAGAACTTTTCGATAAAAATGCCAAAAACTGCTCGCCAGAAAGCTTACTGGTTTCATCACATCAGTTAGTTTTTATCACTTTCCTAGATATGCGCCCATAGACTTTGTGAAAGCTTGCTGATTTAGTCAGTCCACTGTGGCGTTGGATACGCTGCGGGTCGCTGAGATCGCAAGGGCTTGAGAATCTACGGTAGAAACGATAAACCTACGTTTGCCACAACGCAACGGAGAACATCTGCATCTGCTGTTGGCTCTTGACAATAATTTTTGCTCCGATTCTGCCTTTCCTGGCTCACCCCACGGAAGTTTCTGTAAAAGCTTTTTCCCGAGTACGGGAGGTTCACCGTTTCTCATGTCTGGGTAATTTGTCTCGGAGAGGCCTGATAAACCTTCTGTAAAAGCGGTAAGCAAGTGTCTGCCGCACCGTATCGGAAAACCGTTGTAATCTGTTAACGCGTTCCTCCATGGAACATAGTTGCAAGGCAATATAGTCTTCTAACAAGTCACTCTGAACCGGAACATCGAGGTTAGCATACGGTTCAATTAGTATTTGAGGATTCACCCAAAGTTGAAAGTTCGTTTCGGTTCTTACTGCAGATTGAATCACGCTGTATGGCTCCATGGATGGAAATGTTGCGGATAGAACGACTGCGATTTTTTCCCGGATCGTTTTTGCCTCCGAATAAAGCTTCACGGTGGATTGCGCATGATCGCAGAACCAAAACAATAACCCACGTGCGCATAGCTCCTGCAACGTAAATGGACTATGATTGACAAACTCTAGATCAAAAGCGGCCAGTTGACCGGTGGGTAGGCGAATAAGGTTTCGGGGGATACAATCCCACGCATTCGAGCAAATATGCTTACCGTCAGGATCTGTAAAATACTTATGGACGTATTCTGACCATTGTCTCACGACCTCTACAAAGTCATTGGACCGACCCGAAATCGCGCATCTGAGCAATTCAACTTCAACGCTCGATCCGTCAAAAAAGGGCTGTTCTGGCTCAGGGTTAAGAGAAAAAACAGCGGCTGAATCCGGCGTTTGTTGCCTACCCACATATGGATAAACTTTTTTCACTATGAGATGGTTGTCGCCTCGTTCCAACGTAGTCCTGGAAATAAGCGGCATGTTTTGTGCCACACGCTCCGACCAAACAACCCACGACATTTCATTAACACTACCGGATTGTTTTCCGGCAACGACAAGAAATGAATTACTCAATTCATTTAAGAGACCTGCCTTCGCGATTTCGTTCGCCATCAAAATTCGATTCCCATAAATGTAGCGCGACGTCTTTTGATAGTCCTCGAAACTATGCCTAGAGGCCCAATAAGCAACCGAGTCGTTCTTTAAGTCCACCGCTTCGTCCGTCAAAATTACACGTGCAAATTTGTAATCCGGAAACGGATATAGAAAACGTACAACCTGAAACCCCGCCTCTTTGAGTAGCTCTGTCAAGCCAAAGCGAGAGAAAGTCTTGGCCTTGGCGAAAGTCGGATAACCATGAAGACCTTCCATCGGAGCGCCGGAATGGTCTTCGCCTGAACCGAGGAAGTACTTGAGCCCAAGTTGATTTTCGATCGCGACCACCAAGCTCCCGCTGTCTTTCAAAGCCCTTAAAGCAATTTGTAGACAGCGGTGAAACGGATTGCTCCCCGGTATGAATCCCTGGCTCCACTCCAAAACACCAACAAGAAATACTAAATCATACTCTGGCGCGGGAATTAATTTAGCAATATCAGCGGCGAAAACTTGCACGTTTAAAAGATCTTCACATCGCTTGGCACAGATACGGGCACGTGTAAGCGCGCCCTCGATTGCGTCGACGTGTTGGAATCTTTCGCCCAATGCTCGGGTAATTGCACCACAACCAGCCCCCAATTCGAGAACACGTTGCGATGGCGCGAAGGGCAAGCAGCGAACGATCGCACCTCGGTGAACGGAGAAATGATATCTTCCTGGCCATGAATTCGCCGCGTTTTGGAGTTGCCATGACAGCGAAGACAAGTCATCCACCGAGCAAACAGTAGCTAGAAGGCTTTCTTCCTCACACGCACCATCTGAATAGAGCAACTTATCGCTCGATGGATCACCAAAGAGATTCGTCGCGAGACGCTCAAAAGTTAGGCCAAAAGTATTCATCTAGAGGCGATCAAAAAATGCGAGAGGACATCGCAAGTTGTACGCTACTTGAGCGCCGGTAAAGCACGGAAGTCCGACTATTAATAACTAATTCTCGGCTCTCATTCCTAATCATCCGTTTACCGATTAATCCCAACTCCAGATAACCGCTCTACCAAGTAGTGGGTCAAAAAAGTGCTTTCGTCGAAAACTTCCACGTCAGGAGGTTGTCTTAAAAAATTCTCTCCGCGGTCTAACTGGTCGTATTGATGATGCCAACCCATGGCCTTTTCTCCTGGGCTAAAGCGCGCAACCCGTTCCGCAAAAACCTTTCTTACTCCATGTGCCTGCGAACGAATTGGGTAATGCTTTAGCAAAAACTTGAACGGATAAACCCGTCTTCCATCGAATTCCACCTCATGCCCTCCAGAGTTTTTCAAATGGACCGGACGTTTAAGATTTTTCCACGCCTTAACCTGGGAAAAATGGCCAAGCCTTTGACCAAATGCGAAGTGCACAAAATAGCGTCCAAAATCAGTGCCGGGTACGTAGCCATTATCAGCAGGTGGGAAAACCAAAACCGTATGATCGATAGCGTTAAAGCCTGAACGGTCTACTCGATAGAGACCATCCCGCAGCGATGTCCCTGACCAGGGTGATTCCCGAATTTCGTCCACGTCGTGATGGATAAACCAATCGGCCGAAATTTGCTCGGCTACTTCTTCGACACGCCGCAGTAAACGCCCCCACTCATAGTGTTGTGGCGGGCCATCAACGGGAAATTTCTCAATCGCAATGAGCCCTCGATCAAGAAACGTGCTGGCTTTTTCACACGTCGCATCTGTAGACCAATTATCAATGAGATAGACCTCGATCCCCTGCTGAATCAAACGTGAAATTGCCGGCACAATAATATCTTCTTCGTTGTACGCTGTCATAATCGCTACGACCCTAAAGCGATCCGGGGCTCGCACCAATTCCGGCACGGAATCTCCAGCCAGCACCAACAAAGAAGTCTTCTTTTCTAGATCCTTGCTGTTATTAGCAGTTAATCCGCTGAAAAGGATGTTGAAGCCAATCGACTGGACGAGATGCTCGAGCTCTACCAGACTCCATTCTCGCACGTGACTGGGATTCGCTGGCGGGCCCCAATCTTCAGGACCGCGTACACGATCACGCTCAGGTGTCGTCAAGACAGCTATCGACGCGTTGTTTAACCAAGAGCGTAGGTTTTTTAGCAACGTAACTGGCTCGACAAGGTGTTCAATCACATCCGAACATACAACAACTGATCCTCTGATTAGACTTTTGTTCAAGGGAATCGGTCGCGGATTCTCCAAATTCCACTCGACCCACCGGCCGCTGTCGTAATGCGATCGGCAATAGCGGATGTTTACCCCGTAATCCACACCAACTGTTTGGAATTCAGGTTGCAGAGCGACCAGCTTTTGTGCCCTTCCACACCCTAAGTCGACAATGTTTTGACTACCGAATTTTCGAGCCAAGTAGCCGACAAACGGATAAACATCAGGCTGATGCACCACGCCGTTTGCATCGGCTATAAAATCTTCGAAATACTGACACTTTTCCTGAGACTGATACCCATCCTTAATGAAATATCGGTTTTCATGGGTTTTCACTGGACCGGAACCAAAGTTGGAAAGGTATCGTGAAATTGACGATTTTAGATTTAGCATGGCACTAAAGCATTTGCAGGATTGAGGTTTTGGGTTAAATGATTCTACAACCTTCCCCGGTCAACCTAACTTTTCCCAAGTCACAACCGATTCCGGATCAAATATACCGTGGCGCGACTCCTGTCCGACCACTTGAAAGGGAAGGTGATCAATCTGAAGGTCGTGGACGACGTACCCCGTCGACGCTAACTCTTGGGACCCAACCGAAAGCAGGTATTGTCCGGGATTGAGACGAATGCGTTGTCTGAATGTGACCATATTAACATCGCCGGCCTGCCTATAACCGGTCGAAGAGTTTTGGAATAATGTATTGGTTCCACATAAGGCGGTCCCTTTCGGGTCCTTAATCACAAACGATACAATTGCTGTTGGCATGTTTTCGTTATGCCGTATTTTTACACGGATAAGATAATCTACATTGCGTTCCAAGACCTGCACCTGCAAGCCTTCAGTTGAAAATATCCCGCTTTCTATTATTTCCGATCTCCTGGAACCGTATCGATGTGCGCTGGGATTTGTTGCAAAGATATCCGACCACTCCGTCTCAACTGATTGTTTTGAGTTGACAGCGTCATCAAATACAGTGACATTTCCGTAAGGCGCCGACTTACCTTTCATCCGCAACAAGTAATTAAACTGATCGACGACCCCTTTGGGCTGTCCTTCTGCCGCGACTTTACCCTTGTTGAGTAGCAATGCGCGGCTACAGTGAGCGGACACTAAATCAAGACTGTGAGTCACGAAGATAATGGTTGTACCTTTCGCAATAAGCTCCCGTAGTTTCACGAAACACTTTGCTTGAAAGAGAACATCTCCCACCGCAAGTGCTTCATCAACAAGTAAGACATCAGGATTGTTATGAATCACGATGGCAAAGCCCAACCGCACAAACATTCCTGATGAGTAATGCTTGACAGGTGCGTCAATAAAGTCTTCTAAATCGGCGAATTCGATGATCTTGTCGAATTTCTCATGAATCTCGGTTTCGGAAAGGCCATTTATCGCCGCACTCACTCGGATGTTTTCTCGTCCGCTAAGTAGCGGATGAAACCCTGCACCGAGTTCAAGAAGCGCGCCTGTATGTCCACAGACCTTAATCGTACCTTTATCAGGGAGAGTGATTCCGTTAAGCAGCTTTAAGAGCGTACTCTTGCCCGCACCGTTGGCGCCAATGAGCCCAACGCACTCGCCGCGTTTCACTTCGAATGAAACATTGTCCAAGGCCCAGAATTCGTCCGGTCGCAAGCCATCCGAGTTCTGTGGAAGCCCCAACACATCGCGCGCCACGTCTCTCACGCCGTAGAGCATCGTACGTTTTAGTGAGCGGCAGAATTTCTTGCTGACACCCTCGACGCTTATGATCGTATCAGACGACATAAATGTGAAACGAGTTTAAGCGTAGCCCGCCACGCGAGGAATAGTCACTCGAAAAGCGCGCCAGCCGGCGAGCGCCAAGACCAGCGAAAGAACGCACGCAACCGCGAACATCTCCGGCCTGGTTAAGAATCCCTCGGCGATGAGGTCCTGGCTCGCCGTCAGGAGTGGACTGAGTGGATTCAAAAGATTAACCAGAAAGAATGGCCACCGCACCGGCGGTGGGTAAAGTACTGGCGTGAGAAACATGCCCATGGTGAGAACTGTTCCAAGTGCATTTCCAGTGTCGCGTATCACCAAATTGGCGATGGATAGGACAAAACCTAAACCAAGCGCCAAGAGCATGACTGGCAATAAAACTAAGGGCACAAAAATGGCTCCCCATGAGGGCATCACTCCGTACCAGATAAAAACGGCAACGACCGGCACAAGCCGCACGACAAAATCAAAAACGGGCGGTCCTACGGCCGCGATGACCAGCGCTTCCCGGGGAAAATTGACTTTGGTCACCAAAGAGCCCGAGGACACCAAGCTAGCCGTACAGCTTGAAAGGCAACCGGCGAAAAGCTGCCACACGCTTATCCCCCACAGCGCATAAGCGACATAGGCGATGCGAGTTCCGCCAATCGGCAAAACCCGTGTTGCGTGAAGAAATGCGAATACGCTGACGGTCGCAAGTTGCGGAATAATTGCCCAGATATATCCCAAGATCGATTGACGATAGCGCACGGAAATATCGCGGAGTATCAACAGCCAAATCAATCGGCGGCTCTCGACTAATTCGGCAAACATGATCCTCCAACCAGAAACGCCATTACGTCGCGCTCCGTTAGGCGTATAGACGATCTCCAATTCGTCTCGCTTCGGAGCGGCTGTTGGAGCGACGACCGGTTGATGTGGGCGAACAACCTCTTCCANGGTCAATGTGTTATCGACCTTTCGTTCCTTAAAGACGATGAATTATACTTCGACGGAGCATTTTTTTCCAATTTTTTGTGCTGAGCGACAACGAACGCAAAAAAATCACCCGCCGCTCGCAGTCGTGCCAAGGCGAATAACCAGGTTTAGAGCCACGCTCGAATATCCTCAGATTGACCGTAAGAACGGCACCGTGTTACGTTTAGTCTACAGGAGTTTGCATGGCAGCAGAACGGCAAAAACGTCGGTCGTCCCGGGGCGACGCCGATCACCGCTATTTCCAGACACACTTGAGTCGGCTCGTTCGAGAGCGTGGCGGCGAATGGATTGTTCTTGCCGAGGGGAATCTTGTTGGTATAGGGAAAAAACAGCGTGTGCCGGGGCTCATCAAGAAGGCGCGCTCCAGATATCCCCACGCGACTCCGTTCGCCGCTCCCATACCGACCAAAGAAGACCTTGAGTGCGTTCTCTAGTCTTTCCTTATACTCGCCTCGGCGGGCACTTTGCGCCTATTATTCCGGTTACCCTTTTCGGCCGAGACATACCGTTTAAAACAGAGACCTACGTCGATTCCGGAGCCTTTTGTTCGATATTCCACAGCGAAATCCTCGGCGCGCTGCACCTGCCGATGGGTCAAGGGCGAGTTAGAATGTTCAAGGCC
>Ga0065705_10104898_pt1 | contig 10355 bp, 12 predicted proteins | sample SwibulcommuniRL2_FD_59092 | JGI IMG/M metagenome (GOLD analysis project Ga0065705, IMG submission 59092) | Bulk soil microbial communities from switchgrass field near Rose Lake, East Lansing, Michigan, USA - RL2 Bulk Soil v2 (version 2) | ecosystem: Environmental > Terrestrial > Soil >... | reverse complement strand
GCCGCCTAGGTCCTCGGCGGCGCCCGCACCGTCAAGTCCGAGATGAGCCGCAACCTAGAAGAGCCGAGCTGCCCGGGCAGCTCGAGATCCGCCCGGGCAGCTACGTCCCCTTCGCTTACAGGTACGTGGCTAGGAACTCTTGAGCGACGGCCGAATCGACCCGATACTCCAGGTTCGGCCCCGCACAGCGGTAGCTGAACGTCCACGTGTTCAGCGCGACGATGGTGTCGCCGTGGAAGAGTGGCCCGCCGGAATCGCCGAAGCACACCCCCGCCGTGATCTTCAGGAACCGGTCCGGGAAGGCATCCTGCCCCGCGATCGCGGTCACGTCGCGGTAACTTCGAATTCCGTCGAAGACGGTGATCGCGTTCGGTGCGGCGCCGCTACCGGTGATGAATTCATCGGTGCCGTAGCCGACGACGGTGAACGTCTCGCTCTTCAGGTCGAGCGTGTCGAGATAGCCCTCCTCCGCGATGGGCGCCGGCGTCACGCCGTCGACCGACTCGGTAAGAAAGACGAGCGCGATGTCCTCGGCCGGAGGCGCCAGGCATGCATGCTTCGAGTTGCCGAAACAGGGCCCGGCCGTGAACCAGTCCGGATGGACGACGATGTGATCGACGGTGTAGTAGGGCGCGTCCCCCTCGGGATCGAAGGAGATCCTCAGGTCGTCCGGACCGAATCCGTCAGACCCTTCCTCGACGAGAAAATCGGTGCAGTGCGCGGCGGTGAGAACCACGTCACCGCGGACGAGCGTCCCGGAACAGAAATCGAACCACTCGCCATCGACATTCAGCTGCAGCACGCCGACGTTCGCGTACGTATTGGCCGTGTCCGAAGTCCCATCGATCACGGCACCTGCCGGGGCGGCGAAGAGCAGGACCGCGAGTGTCGCGGCAGCCGCCAAAAGCTTCGCGGCGCTTGGCATAACGCGCATTTTTCCCCCTTCCAGCGTTTGGCGCGCCTACCCTATCCTGTTTCAGCTCCTGGGCGAGGTCAGGGCTACATCCCGAGCGCCTTCGCCGCCCGCGCCCGCTCTGACGGCGTCATCGAGTCGAGCACGGCCTCGCGCGCGGCCATGTAGTCCTCCTGAAAGTCGGTGAGAGCCGCGGGATCCGGCGGTACGGAACGCCTCTGTACCGTGACCTCCTCCTGCAGCGACTCCGCGCGCCAACGGCTGAGCTCGGCGGCGAGTCCACCGAGGGCCGCGTCCCCCGGGCGGGCGACCTGGATCCCCTTTTCGAGGAGGACGCCGAGGTGGTTCGCCGCAGTCACGCGCGCACCCATGTCGGGGATCAGCCCGCCCTCCTGCCGGCAGAAGCGCGCCAGGCACGTCTTGATGATCGACGTGTGGTCGAAGAGCTCGTGCGAGACGCCGGGGCGCACGCGGGGCGAGACGGCGATCGCGGGCACCCTGGGGCCGTAGGAGTGGAACTCGGGCCGCGGGTCGTCGTCTTCGGCGCTCGGAGGCTCTACGTGGTCGAAGAAACCGCCGTGCTCGTCGTACGTGAGGACGAGGAGCGTCCTCTCCCACGCAGGGCTCGCGACGAGCGCGTTGAGCACGCGGAGTACGAGCTCCTGACCCGCCCGCACGTCTGACGGCGGATGGTCGTCATTCGAGCCGGCAGCGCCGCCGACGTCGACGAAGTTCGGGTCGATCCAGGCGACGTCGGGAAGCAGGCCTGACTTGGCGGCCGAGAAGAAGTCCTCCGACGAAAACGGCGACGAGAACGGCCGCACGTTGTCGAACGTCTTCGGCAGGTAGTCGCGGTCGATGGCCCAGATGGTCGCGAAGACCTCGTGCGTGTACCACCGCCAGGTGGCTCCTGCCGCGTCCAGCCGGCGGACGAATGACGGCAGGTGGTAGGTCGGCGGGCTCGCGTTGTCGCGGCTTCCGGCGGCCCGACCAGCCACGGCATAGAGACGGTTCGGAAAGGTCGCGCCCTTGAGGGAACAGAACCAGCGGTCGCAGACGCAGAAGCGCTTTGCGAGGAAGTCGTAGACCGGCAGCTGCTCACCGTCGTAGTACCCCATGACGACCACCGGCTCCGCTGAAGCCGGATCCGCCCGGGTCTCGATGTAGTCGGCGGCAAAGCCGCCGTTTTCGCCGGCGACCTGTCGGTCGACACATTCGCCCGAGTGGCAGGGATCCTGGGCCTTTGTGAATGCGGTCTTCTCGAGCTTGAAGATCGGATACGAGTGGCCCCCGTACTCGTTCGTCATTCCCTCCTGGAGCCCGTCCACGTCGAGTCCGGCCGGCCCGAGGGAGAGGTAGCCGAGCATGTGGTCGAACGAACGGTTCTCGAGCATGAGCACAACGATGTGCTCGATCTCGTCGAGCGAGTCGATCGAGTCGTCGAGCTCGATGTGGATGAACCCGGCGGGAGCGGCAGGCGTCCGCCCGAGGAGCGAGCGGAAGAAGCCCGCGAGGCGGGAAAAGAGTGTGCGGACGGCACGCACGATCTCGGTTGGACAGGCTAACCGACGTCAGTCGGAAACGGCGTCGCGGGAGGCCGAGTAGAGCGTGAGCTCCTCCCGGAGCCCCTTGAGCGCAACGGGCCCGATCTCCTCGAACCGAACGCCCTCGCGGCCCCAGCGCTCCTTCACCTCGCCGCTCACGAGCACCTCGCCGGGCCGCGCGTAGTCGGCGATCCGCGAGGCGACGTTCACTGTCCGCCCGAAGTAGTCGCCGTCGCGGAAGATCACGTTGCCGGCGTTGATGCCGACGCGGGCTCGCACGTCCACCGCGGCCGGCGTCTGCTCGACGAGGTCGAGCCCGGTCAGGACGGCCGCGCTCGGGTCGTCGAAGTGGAACATGACGCCGTCGCCGAGCCACTTCACCGGATTCCCTCCGTGCGGCCGGGCCGCCTCGTGCACCAGCGTCGCCAGGCTCTCGGCCAGGTCTGCGCCCGCCTCGTCGCCGCGCTCCTCGGTCAGCGCCGTGTAGCCCGTCAGGTCGAGAAAGGCGATTGCGGGCGGGCTGGGCGTCCGCTTAGGCGCGAGGCCGAGCTCCTGCAGGTAGTCCTCGGTGGTCTGCACGGTCACGGCAAGGATCTCGTGCTCGAGGTGCCGGCCGCGCAGCCAGAGCATCAGCTGCTCTCCGAGGTTCATGAGGCGGAGCCCCACCGCGCCGGCGACGTCGCGCATCTCCTCGTCCGTGTAGCCCTCCTGGCGGAGGCGGGCGAAGATCGTCGCGCCTGCGAGCTCGAGATCCGAGGCGACGACCTTGAGGATGTTCTGCCCGTAGACCCGGGCCAGGCGTGCGAGCTCGTCGTCGTCGGCGGACGCCCAGACCTCGAGCAGCTCCCTCAGGGTGGCGACCTCGTCCTCGCGCAGCCGCCCGTCGGGCTCCGGCTGGGCGACGCCGAACTCCCGCAGGAGCCGGGCGATGAGCTCCGGCGAGCGACCGACCTCGGCGGCCAACTCGTCCACCGTCGAAGAGAGCGCGGCAGGCTCGGGCAGGTAGAGGCCGAGGTTCTCGTAGGAGAGCTTGCCCTTCTCCACGCCGCGGGCGATCAGGCCGAGGTCGATTCCCGCGTCCTCGAATCCCTTCATGAGACGGACGCGGTGCACGTCCTTTGCAGAGAACGGGCCGTCCTCGTCGCGCGGGACGAGGATGCCCAGAGCGACGAGCTCCTCGATCCGCTCGACCGGGCAGGCCGAGCGCTCGGCGATCTCCGCTTCCGAAAGCCCCACCCGTGCAGCGTAAGCCCATCCGTAGTTTTGGGAAGCACGGTTCGGGGCGATCCCCGATGGCGCGCGGGCTCTCTTCGCCGACCCTCCGAGTAGAGACAAACAGGAGGTGGGAGCAATGCTCACGATCAAGGACGCGGCTGAGGACTTCCTCGCCCACAAGCGCATCGCGGTCACCGGAGTGTCCAGGAGCCCGAAGGACCACGGGGCGAACTTCGTCTACCGGCGGCTGCGCGACCGCGGCTACGAGGTGTTCGCAGTCAATCCCAACGCGGCCGAGGTGGAAGGCGACAAGGCCTACGGCAACCTCACTGCGATCCCCGGCGGCGTCGAGGCCGTCGTGATCGGAACGAGCCCCGAGCACGCGGACGAGACGATGCACGAGTGTGCAGACCTCGGGATCAAGCAGGTCTGGATGCACCGGTCGTTCGGAGGCGGCAGCGTCTCCGACACGGCGACGCTTTACGGCCGCGAGCGCGGCATCACCGTCATCGACGGCGGCTGCCCGTGCATGTTCGGCCTCACCGCCGACAGCGGTCACAAGGTGATGAAGGTGTTCGCGACCCTCGCCGGCAAAATTCCGAAGAAGGTCTAGTACTCGTCACGTCTGCGCATCCAGAAGCTCGTGTCGTTGCGCCCCTTCGGCGCGCGGTCGAGCCACTGGTACATCCCCCAGAGCGAATCCACCCCGCGCTGGAATGCGGAGTACGTGTGGTAGACGACCCCGTCCTCGAGCGCGAAGGCGCTCATCCCCGGGGCCTGGCGCGTGTACGCCGCGGCGTCGGTCCCCGTCATCGCGGCAATCTCCGTCAGCCCTTCGCTGGGCGATTCGAGGATCGGTGTCGTGTCCATCGGGCGATAGTTGTATTCGACCTCGTTCGCGCGCTGTTGCTCCTCCGTGAACGAGACGTTGAAGTCGAAGTTGAAGTCGCTTCCGAACGACGAGGCCCACGGAAACGTCCAGCCCATGCGGCGCTTGTACGCCTGCAGGGCCTCGAGCGGCGCCTGCGACACGGCCATCATCCCGACGTCGTGGTTCTCGAGGTGGACGACGAAGCCGTTGAAACCATCCGCGATCGTCGAGCACACCGGGCACCCGCCCGTGTACTCCGGCCCGAACATGAAGTGGTACATGAGGAGCTGGGAGCGGCCGTGGAAGAGATCTGGGAGCGACGCGCTCCCCTCGTCGGTCTCGAAGGTGTAGCTCTTCTCAATACGGACCCACGGAAGCTCCTGCCGCTGCTTCGCGAGCTCGTCTCCGCGGCGGGTGTGCTCCTTCTCTGCATCGAGCAGCTCGAGCCGGGCGGCGAGCCACTCCTCGGATGTTCCTGTCCGATGGTCGGTCATGCGTTCTCCCTTCGGCGCGGGATTACGCCTGTGTTCTACCTGGCCGGTCCCGGCTTCCGACGGCGGTCCTAGATTTGATCCGATCAAGCGCCCGGCCCTCTTCTGGATCGACGTCGCGGTCAAGGCCGCTCTCATCGGCCTGCTTCTCTTCGGGGTCCTCGCACCGGACCTGCCGCAGTTCGAAGGCAAGGCGTGGCTCGGCCGCGCGCTCGCGTATCCGATTTCTGCGCTGATCGTGCCGGTGGCGTGGCTGCTCGTCCAGCGCCGGCGCGGGCGGGCGGTCGACTACCCATACACGCTCGACATCCTCCTCGTGCTGCCGTTCCTCATCGACACCGCCGGGAATGCGGCGAACCTCTACAACACGATCGACTGGTGGGACGACGCGAACCACTTCGTCAACTGGGGGCTGCTCGTCGCCGCGTTCTGCCAGCTGCTGATTCGGCTGCCGCTCGGCCGGTTGGCCGGTGTCGCCATCGCGATCGGCTTCGGGGCGGTGACGGCCATCCTCTGGGAGTTCGGGGAGTACTTCGCATTCATCCGCAACTCGCCGGAGCTCGCGACGGCCTACACGGACACCCTGGGCGACCTCGCCCTGGGCCTCACAGGCTCGGTGGTCGCGGCGGTTTTGACGTACGCAATCGTCCGACCGAAGCCGGTCCCGCGTTCGACCTAGACGACCGCGAACAGCCGGCGCGGCTCGTCGAGGCCCTTGAGCTCGTGCAGGCCGTGGTCTTCGAACGCGATGCCCGAACCGGCGACGAGGTCGCGCACCGTGGAGGACACCAGCACTTCGCCGGGACCGGCCAGGGAAGCCACGCGCGCCCCGATGTGCACCGCGATGCCGGCCAGCTTGTCGCCAACAACCTCGACCTCGCCCGTATGAAGGCCGCTACGAACCGGGATCGCGAGTCCAGCCAACGCGTCGCGCACCGCGACGGCGCAGCGGATCGCCCGCGCCGGCCCGTCGAAGGACGCGAGGAACCCGTCGCCGGCCGTATCGATCTCCCGTCCGCGGTAGCGGGCCAGGATCTCACGCACCGTGGTGTGGTGGTGCTCCAGCAATGAGCGCCACTCCTGGTTGCCGAGCTCGTGCGCCCGTTCAGTCGAGCCGACGATGTCCGTGAAGAGCACGGTCGCCAGGATCTGCTCGGGTTCGGGAGCTTCGCGAAAGCCCGTCAGAAACTCGCGGGTCTCCGCGACGACCTGATCGGCGACGTCGAACCAGGGCACGTGGTCCTGCCCCGCGAGCTCGACGAAGCGGGCTCCCTCGATCTGCTCCGCGAGCCATCGGCCCTGCGCAAACGGGACGATGGGGTCCCCGGGCACGTGCATGACGAGCGTCGGCACGTGGATCGACGGCGCGACGTGCCGGACGTCGAGCTCGCTGCCGAGCCGCATGAACGCCACTGCCGCCGCGGGTGAAGCAGCGGTTCGTTCGAGGCGCCCGACCCACTCCATCACCGCCGGGTCGTACTCCTTGCTCGGCGCGAACCAGACGCGCTTTGGCTGTCCCCACGCCATCTCGCCGGAGAGGATCTTCTCGAGGTGTCCCTCGTACTCCTCGCGCGTTTCTTGTCCGAGAGGCCAATCGTCCTCGAGGATCTCCTTCACCTCACCGCCGACGAAGATCAGCCCGGCGGTTCGCTCAGGGTGGGTCGCCGCGAAGACCATCGAGAGCGGAGCGCCCTCGCTGACGCCGAGGAGGACGGCGCGTTCTGAGCCGACGGCGTCCATCACCGCCCGCACGTCGTCCATCCGCTCCTCGAGGGTGCCCATCACGGTGCGGTCCGAGAGGCCCATACCGCGCTTGTCGAAGAGGATCAGCCGCGTGAAGCCGGCGAGCCGCTGCATGAATCGGCGGTACCCCGGCAGCTCCCAGTACGTCTCCAGGTTCGTGAGCCAGCCCATGACGAAGACCAGGTCGACGTCGCCCTCGCCCAGCACCTGGTAGGCGATGTGGACGTCGCCGGAGCGCGCGTAGCGGACTTCAGGGAATGCGTTGGCCACGCGGCGAGTATCCCACCGGCGAGCTGCGCGCCAAAAAATGACGCGAATGGATCAGTTAGGGCTGTGCGCGCCGCCGCGAAGCTGAGTGTGTGGACGAGTCCGTCTCATTCGAGGTCGCCGACTTCGCGCTCTGCCTGCAGCTCTGCAAGCGGCTCCGCCTGGACTGGGAGGCGCGGCTCGTCGGGCGCACTGAGTCCCATTTGGTGGCCGTCGACACGGACTCGGCGGACGGGCGGGTGGAGCTGCTTCTCGACCAGGTCGCCCACTGGGCTTCAGAGGTCGGCCTTTCCTCTGTGTCCTTCCATGTCGGCGAGCAGATATCGGTGGTCTTCGCCAAGGAGTCGGGCGAAACCAGCCTCTGACGTTTGACCCGTGCGCGGCCGAGGCGGAGACTGGTCGAGGTGCTGGAGGACCTAGGAGCGGATGTCGAGGGCGCGCTGGAGGCGATCAGCGTGCCGAGCTACGTCCTCGACTCCTCGGGTGTGGTGCGCTGGCTGAACCCCGCGGCCGAACGCCTCCTCGGTGACGTGCGCGGCCGCCACTACACATCCGTGGTCGCCCGCGAGCAAACGCGCCTTGCGCGCGAGCTCTTCACGCAGAAGGTCCTCGGCACCGTCGAGGTCACCGACACCCCGGCGACTCTGCTGAACACGGACGGGAGCCGCGTCGACGTCGAGATCAGCTCGGTCCCTCTCAGGAGCGGTGGGCATGTCATCGGGGTCTTTGGTCAGTTCGCCGACGTGCCCGACGACCCGCCGACCGAGGAGATCCCTGGGCTTACGCCGAGACAGCACGAGGTCCTGCGGCTGCTCCAGCGTGGGCATTCCACCGAGCAGATCGCGGCCGAGCTCAACATCAGCAGGGACACCGTGAGGAACCATGTGGCCGACCTCTTGCGCGCCCTCGGCGCCAAGTCGCGCCTCGAGGCGGTTGCGCTCTCCTTCGGGCGCTAGCCGCTCGCCCAGAAGTCGCGCTGCTCGACCACCAGGCCGTCCGCGTCGAAGCGAAGGACCGAGACGCCTGCGAGCTCCTCGGTTCCGCCGTCCCTGAGCCTTGTCTCCGCCGACCATTCGACGGCCGCGCGGTCGCCGTCCACGACCGGTTCGCCGAACCGGCACTCGGCGGACTCTTCCGCCTCGAGCGTCGGCACGATGTAGTCGGCCGGAGGGACCGCGTCGCGGAACGGGTGCGACTGTTGCGTTGCGGAGGGCGCGTAGAGGGCGAGGATGCTGTCGGCGTCGTGCTCGCGCCAGCCGCGCGCCCAGACATCCCGCCAGCGCTCGGCTGCCTCGCGGGTGTCCATCAAGAATGGAGGGCGGCCGCGAGCAGCAAGGTGGACGGCATCACGTGCCGCGCAATAGTCGATTACCCACGGCCGCCATGGGCTGAAAATACTCCTCCGCGGGCTTCACGCAAAGTTCATTTGCGTAGACCCCACCGTTCTCGCTAGCTTGAAATCGAAGGCAATGAGGCCTCGCGAGCCATGGGCTCCCGGGGCCTTTTTCATGAGCGAGACGAAGGAGGTGAGAGATGCTGGAGGTAATCGTTGGAGTGATCGTCGTGGCGGCGTACGCTGTCCCGGTCGGGCTGGCGGGGCTCGCGCTCAAGCCCGCCGGAGAAGTCGTGGAGCGTGTGGGTCGCTCGGCGGCGCTTTAGCCGCGGACTATGACCTGCACGCGCTGCACCGCGTTGTTGCAGACGCCGTCCCAGTTCCACTCGGGCGTGAGCGGCTGGACGTCGCCGGCCTCGTCGGTCGCGCGGCAGCAGAGCTCGTGCTCGCCTGGGGCGGCGTCCCACGCGTAGCTCCACCCGCGCCAGGCGAACTCGCCCACCTGCTCGCCGAGTTCCGCGTTCGCCCAGGTCCCGCCGCCGTCGTCGCTGAACTCCACGCGCAAGACCGGCGCCTGGCCTGACCAGGCGCGTCCCTCGATTGAGCACGAGCCCGGCTCGACGAAGCGCGTCCGCGAAAGGAACTCCGGAATGCCCGGCGGCACCAGCAGCGAGCGCGGCCTGATGCGGGTGACCGGCTCGCCCTGCTCCTCCTCGGACTCGCGTACGTGGTAGGCGACTTCCTGTTGCCAGCCCGTGAACGGCTTGGCCACGGCGGTGATCGAGCTGAGCCACTTCACGTGCGTCATCCCGTACCAGCCGGGGACGATCAGGCGAAGCGGGAAGCCGTGCTGCGGAGGAAGCGGCTGCCCGTTGATCTCGTAGGCGAGGAGCATCTCGCCGCGCCGCGCCTCGGCAACGGGGAGGCTCCGCTCGTAGGCGTGCTCGACGTCGCCCTGGATCCCGCGGTCGAGCCCGCTGAACACGATCTCCTGCGCCTCCTCGGCGAGGCCGGCCTCCTCGAGGAGCGGCGCGAGCGGCGTGCCGGTCCACTCGGCCGTACCGACCGCGCCCTCCAACCACGGCTGGCTCAACGCCCGCGGCTCCATGAGCGCCCGTCCGTTGCCCGCGCACTCGAGGGTCACCGGCATCGTCCGCGCCGACCGCGCCTTCACGTCCGCCAGCGTGAGCGTGAGGGGCTTCTCCACGAGCCCGCCGACCTCGAGCTGCCATGTCTCCGCGTCCACCTTCGGGATGTCGAAGTGGATCAGCAGGTAGTGCAGGCCGATCGGCGTGATGTCGTGCTTCAGGGCCTCGAGCGGGATCGAGTGGTTGCGCCCGCTGAGCTGCAGCTCCTCGAGCGTGATCCCGGAGGTGTCTGCGGTGGCCATTGGGTCGCACTTGCGAGCCTATCCTGAGACACTTCGCTGATGCTACGGACCTGGATCGCCCTCCTGGCGGCCTTCCTCGCCGCTCCTTGTGCGGCTTCGGCCGCACCCGCGCCGACGGCGAGCACGACTCTCAAGGTCATGAGCTTCAACATCTTCTACGGAGGCGACGAGCTCAACCTGCAGACGCGGCAGTTCTGCAGGGACCCGGCCGGGTGCCCGGAGACACTCGACCAGGTCGTAGCCGCGATCCGTGCCTCGGGCGCCGACGTTGTCGGCCTGCAGGAGCCGACGATGAACACCCGAACGATCGCGGAGAAGCTCGGCTGGAACTACAGCGAGCGCACGTCGTACATGTCGCGCTTCCCGATCATCGATCCGCCCGGCGCGAACGGGCTCTACGTCTTCGTGGAGCCGGAGCCGGGGCGCGTCGTCGCGGTGGCCAACGTCCACCTGCCCGCCGACCCGTATGGGCCCTACGAGGCGCGCGACGGCGCCACGCGCGAGGAGGTGCTGCAGCTCGAGGACGACCTGCGTGTGCCCGCGATCCAGACCGAGATCCGCAAGCTGCCGAGGCTCGCCGCGCAGGGC
>Ga0065705_10104897_pt1 | contig 10356 bp, 9 predicted proteins | sample SwibulcommuniRL2_FD_59092 | JGI IMG/M metagenome (GOLD analysis project Ga0065705, IMG submission 59092) | Bulk soil microbial communities from switchgrass field near Rose Lake, East Lansing, Michigan, USA - RL2 Bulk Soil v2 (version 2) | ecosystem: Environmental > Terrestrial > Soil >... | reverse complement strand
TGCCTCACGGGAGACGTGTTCGCCTCCACCCGCTGTGACTGCGGCGCCCAGCTGGAGAAGGCTTTCGAGGTCATCTCGCAGGCGGGGAAAGGAATCATCGTCTACCTGCGTCAGGAGGGGAGGGGGATCGGGCTGGTGAACAAGCTCAAAGCCTATGAGCTCCAGGATCGGGGCGAGGACACCGTCGAGGCCAACCACAGCCTGGGCTTCAAAGCCGATTACCGGGAGTACGGCACAGGGGCCCAGATCCTGCGGGATTTGGGGGCCAGACGCCTGCGAGTGCTCACTAACAATCCGGTAAAATTCATTGCGCTGAACGGCTACGGCCTGGAAATCGTGGAGCGGGTTCCCCTGGAGATCCCTCCCTCCACCGCCACGCTGCGCTACCTCAAGACCAAAAAGGAAAAAATGGGGCACATCCTCTCCCTGGTGTGAGGCGCTCCGCCCGGCGTTGACACTTACCCCTCAAAAAACCTAAAATCCCACGTTTCTTCATAGACTTCGCTCACGGACAGGCCATGTTCCAGCAGTTCAGCGACCGAATTCAGGGAGTCTTGCGTCAGCTTCGGGGTCTGGGTCACCTGACCGAGGCGGCGGTGAGCGAGGGACTCCGTGAAGTGCGGCTTGCCCTGCTGGAGGCTGACGTGAACCTCCAGGTTGCGCAGGATTTCCTGACCCGGGTGAAGCAACGGGCGGTGGGAGACGAGGTGATGAAGAGTCTCACTCCCGGGCAGCATCTCGTCGGTATCGTCAAAGAGGAGCTCGAGGCGCTGCTGACGGGGCCGGGACAGAAACTGAAGACTTCCGGAATGCCGCCAACCACGCTGGTGCTGTGCGGACTCCAAGGCTCCGGAAAGACCACCACGGCCGGAAAGCTGGGTCGACTTCTCAAGGAGCGCGGGCATCTGCCCATGCTGGCCTCCGTGGACGTGCATCGCCCGGCGGCACGGGAGCAGCTGGCCACGGTGGCCCGGGCGGTTTCGGTGCGCTGCTTCGAGGAAGCGGGCGAGGATCCCGTGGCTCTGGCGGCGGCATCGGTTTATGCCGCGCGGCAGGCCGGGTGCGATTTTCTCATCGTGGACAGTGCCGGGCGACTGCAGATCGACCAGAAGCTGATGGAAGAGCTGGCCCGCGTCGTCGAGCGAGTTCAGCCCGCCGAAGTCCTGTATGTGGCCGATGCCATGTCCGGTCAGGACGCGGTCCGCAGCGCCCTGGAGTTTCACAAGCGGGTCAACCTCACCGGCGTCATTCTCAGCAAGCTGGACGGCGACGCCCGGGGCGGCGCGGCACTCTCGGTGCGCAGCGTCACCGGGGTTCCCATCAAATTCGTGGGGACGGGAGAAAAGCCCACCGACCTGGAGGCGTTTTATCCCGATCGGATGGCGTCGCGAATCCTGGGAATGGGCGACGTCCTGAGTCTGGTGGAGAAAGCCCAGAGCACATTTCGAGAAGGCGAAGCCGAGCAGCTCGAGCACAAGATCCGAAAGCGCGAGTTCACTCTGGAGGATTTCCTGGATCAGATTGCCAAGGTCCGCCGCATGGGAAGCTTGAAGGAGATCATGGGGATGATTCCGGGGCTGCAGGGGGTCGCTTCGGGGGAGGTGGACGAAAAGCGCATCTCGCGTACGGAAGCGATCATTCGCTCTATGACCCCGAGGGAGCGCTCCGCGCCGCAGATCCTGGATGGAAGCCGGCGCCGGCGCGTGGCCTCGGGATCCGGGACCTCGGTCCAGGAGGTGAACGAGCTGCTGAGACAGTTCAAGCAGGCGAGGAAGATGATGAGGATGTTTTCGGGAGGCGGGCCGCGCCCGTCCCTGAAAACTCTGGCCAGAAATTTCAAGCGATGAACCGGCGATGAGCCTAAGCATGTTTCGGGAGGAACAGGAATGCTCAAGATTCGATTGAGACGCGCGGGAACGCGCAGCAAGCCCTTCTACAGAATCGTGGTTTCGGATTCCGAATTGCGGCCTGAAGGGGATTTTGTCGAAAGCCTGGGTCACTATGATCCCAAGACCAAGCCGAGCAAGGTCAAGGTGGACGTGGCACGCGCCGAGGCTTGGATTCGCAAAGGGGCGCACGCTTCGGATACGGTGCGCAAGCTCCTGGAACGGGCACGGGTCGGACAGCCGTAAAAGGGGGCACAGTGGTGACTGACGATGCGGGCAGAGTCGGAGCCATGGTGGAGACTCTGGTCAAGGCCTTCGTGGCTCATCCGGAAGCGGTGGAAGTTTCCGGGGGCCTGCGCTCCAATACCGTCGTCTTCGATCTGAAGGTGGATCCCCAGGATCTGGGAAAAGTCATCGGCAGGCAGGGACGGACGGCACGGGCCCTGCGCACTCTGGTAGGGCTGGCCGGCGAAAAGCTGGGCAAGCGCACCCTGCTGCAAATCCTGGAATAGTCATGTCCAGCATACCGGCGCCCCCGCAGGAGGAGGGCTGGATACTCGTTGGCCGAGGCGCCCGCTTGAGAGGGGCCGAAGGCCTGCTCACGGTCCGACTGGCGCCGTCTGCCGTAGAGCCCTTCAAGGCGGGTCAGCTGCTTCGTTTCCGTGGCAAGAATCTCTGCCGGGATCTGCTTATCGAGAGTGCCGAGCACTACCGGGACCGAGTGATTCTCCGGCTGGACGGAATAAGCTCCGCCAGCCTCGCAGAACCCCTGGTGGGCTCTGATATCTTCCTCCAAAGTAAGGATTTGGTTGATCTCCCCGAGGGCACCTATTATATTTTCCGCCTCGTGGGATTGGAGGTTCGAGCGCCGGGAAAGGGCCGGATTGGCAAGGTCGCCGACGTTCTCCGTACCGGCGGCACAGACGTCCTTCTTGTTCAGGGAGAAGGAGTTCGGGAGTTGCTGATACCCTTCACCCGCGCCATTTGCCGGCAGGTGGATTTGGAAGCCGGCTTCATCGAGATTGACCCTCCCGAGGGGCTCCTGGAGATTGATGCAGTTTGACGTGCTCACGATATTCCCCGGGATGTTCGCTGGACCGTTGACGGAGAGCATTCTGAAGCGAGGGAAGGAAAAGGGGCTCATCGAGGTGCGCCTGCACGATTTGAGAGACCATGCTCATGACCGCCACCGTCAGGTGGATGACACTCCCTATGGAGGCGGCGGAGGGATGGTGCTGATGCCGGGGCCCGTGTTCGAGGGAGTGGAGTCGATTCGGGAGCGCTTTCCCGTGGAGCGGAGCCAGGTCATTCTGTTGAGTCCCCAGGGAAGGCCGTTCCATCAGGGGCGCGCCCGGGAGCTGGCGCGAGACTTCGATCGTCTGATCCTCATCTGCGGACACTATGAGGGAGTGGACGAAAGGGTCCGCGAGTTTTTGGCGGATGAGGAAGTGTCCATTGGTGATTACGTCCTGACCGGCGGAGAGCTTCCGGCCATGGTCGTGATCGATGCCGTAGCCAGACAGATTCCGGGCGTCTTGGGAAGCCCGCGAAGCGCGCAGGAGGACTCCTTCTGCGCCGACGGAGGGTTGGAGTATCCGCACTACACCAAGCCGGCGGTTTTCCGCGACAAGCCGGTTCCGGAGGTGCTCCTCTCCGGAAATCATGCGGAGATTCTCGCCTGGAGGCGTCGGAAAGCTCGCGAGGCCACCGAGATCAAGCGGCCGGACTTGACGGGCGCCGAGAGGAGAAACTCCGGCGGAGAGTAGGGTTGGAGCAACGAAACAATTTCAACGAGAAATGGAGAGGCGTCATGGACTGGGTCAAGATGGTGGAAGCGAAGGAGCTGCGGGAAAAGGTCCCCGCTTTCTCGGTGGGCGACACCGTCAAAGTGCACGTGAAAGTGAGAGAAGGAGAGAAAGAGCGAATCCAGGTGTTCGAAGGCATGGTCATTGCGCAACGGGGTGGGAGCGTCAACACCTCCTTTACCGTCCGAAAGATTTCCGATGGCGTCGGAGTGGAGAGAATCTTCCCGCTGCACTCTCCCATCCTGGAGAAGGTGGAAGTCATCCGGCAGGGCCGGGTTCGCCGCGCCAAGCTGTTTTACCTGAGGGAGCTGCGCGGCAAGGCGGCCCGGATCCAGGAAAAGAAGTACATCTGAAGCAGGTCGTCCAACTTGCGCTGGACCCATGAAGACGCTTTGGCGAGAGACGGGCACCGCTTCATCGCCGGCTTGGATGAAGTGGGGCGTGGCTCCCTGGCGGGTCCGGTAGTCGCCGCAGCAGTGATATTGGAGCGTGGATCTCGCTTGCCGCGGGTAAGGGACTCCAAGCTCCTTTCGGAGAATGTGCGCCGCCGGCTGTTTGGCCAGATCGTGCTTTCGGCGAAGGCCTACGGCTTTGGAATCGTCGATGCCGACAGGGTGGATCGAGTGAATGTCTTCCAGGCAACGCGCGAAGCGATGGGGCAGGCGGTGGCGCAGCTCTCCCTGCCGCCCGACGTGCTGCTCATCGATGCAGTTTCTCTTCCTGCCGTAAACCTGCCCCAGAGATGCCTCATTCACGGCGATCGAAGATGTCTGTCGATCGCGGCGGCGTCCATCCTAGCCAAGGTTTACCGCGATGAGATGATGAAGGAGTTCGACTCACTGTTCCCCGCCTACCGGTTCCGCGCGAACAAGGGGTATGGGACGGTAGAGCATCGCCGGGCCATCTTTGCGGTGGGATTGTCGCCCCTGCACCGTCGAAGCTTCTCCGTGCAGAGGCCGATTCTCGACGGGGGTGCTTGAGATGGCCTTGAACCGGGCCAAGGCTCTGGAGACCGCCGACAAGCTGGTCCGCCAGGGCAAGCTCGATGACGCCATCAAGCACTACCTGGTCCTTTCTGAGGACAACCCGCGAGACGTCAATACCATCAACCGCATCGGAGATCTCTACGTCCGGCTCCGCAAGAACAAGGAGGCGATCCGTCAATTCATGCGAATCGCCGACTTCTACGCTGGCGACGGCTTTCACCTGAAAGCCATTGCCATGTACAAGAAGATCACCAAGCTCGAACCCACTCACGTTGAAGCCAACGAGCGCCTGGCCGACATGTACGGCAAGCAGGGACTGGTCACCGAAGCCCGAGGTCAGTACGCGGCCCTGGCGGAGCAGTGCCTCAAGGCAGGACACAAAGACAAGGCGCTGGGAATTTACGAAAAAATCCTGGTCCTCGAGCCTGGAAACTTGAAAGTCCGGCTGCACATCGCGGAGATGCACGCCCGTGACGGAGACCCGGCGCGGGCCGTGGAAGGGCTCCTGGTGGTCGCGGCCGAGCTACGCAAGCGAAACATGGGCGAGGAGGCCCTCAAGGTCCTCCAAAAGGCATCACGGCTGCAACCCTCCCATCCCGAAGTGCTCGGTCAAATGGCAGAGTTGCTGCAGGCGGCCGGCAGGAACTCTCAGGAGGTCCTGGGGGTCTTGGAATCGCTTCACCAGGGGGATCCGGAGAACCAGCGAAATCTGCACCTCCTCGGCGAAGCCTATCTTGGAGCGGGGAAAGTTAACGATTTTCAAAAACTGGTCGCTGCATCCGCCGCCGGGGAGCCGAGGATCGGGTTGCTGGAAATCGAAGCACGTTTTCTCGCCGCCCGGAACGAGCCGGGAAAGGCCATAGGAAAGCTGAAGGAAGCCGCTGATGACTGCCTGAAGGGGGGCAACAGCGAACGCGCAGCTTCACTCCTGGATCAGGCCCATCAAATCTCCCCCGACGACCCGAATCTCCTGGACCGAATCCTGGAAATTTGGAGTCAGGCGACGCATCGCGATGGAATGGTTTCCGCGATTGAAAGGCTGGCGCAGCTGCACGCGCGGCGCGAAGACTGGAGGCAGACTGGACTCTTCCTGGATCGGCTGAATGACCTGGCGCCGGAGAGCGCGGTCGCCGGCGACCTGCGTGGAAAATTCGCCGCCAACCTCGCGGGGCTGTCGGGCGGCGAAAGCTCCTCCAGCGCGGGGGATTCGGCCGTGCCGACGCTGGATGAGCTGGAGAAGGTTGTCGACCTCGAGATGGCGAGCGATGACGATTCCGAATCCGGCGATATCCTCAGTTTCAGCAATGACAATCCGGTGGACGAAATCGGACTGGGAGACTCCGTCATCGATTCCCTGCCGAATCCTCTGGAGGCCGAGGACGAAATCGTCATTGGCGAGCAGGAGCAGGCCTACTCGGGAAAAAGCGTCATCCAGGAGATGCGCGGAGATCCTGCGAAGCCCGACTTGGACGAGGACTTTCTCAGTGAGCACCTCACGGAGGCGGAAGTCTTTCTCAAGTACGGACTGGTCGAGAAGGCCCGGGAACAGCTTCAGGCGATTCTGGACCGCTACCCGGATCACCTTCCTTCGCTGATGAAGATGAAGGAGGTCTTTGTCGAGGAAGCCAGGAAATCGGAGGCAGCTCGGTGCTCCCTCAGGGTGGCGCAGCTGCTTCGGGAAAAAGGGGATTCGGAAAAAGCGTCGGAATGGGAGGAGCAGGCCAGGGATCTGGATCCCTCCGCTGGCGGCGATGATAGCGAGTCAAAAGAGCCAGCAAAGCCGGTTCCCAAGGCCGCCGCGGCGCCGACCGTTTCCAAATCGGCGGGACAATCGCTGGCAGACCTCAGCCTGGACGTGGAGGAGCTCTCCATCGGAACTGAATTGTCCAGCGTCTCCAGTCTAGAGGGCCCTCTGGGATTGGGCACCGACTTACCCGAAGAAGAGCTCACCATCGATCTGGTGGATGACACCGAGTCAGGGGAGCCGGACGAAGGGCTCATTACCGACCGCATCAGCCAGCTGGAATTTTCCCTCCAACAGGGGTTGCACGAGGAGGCTGAGGAGATCTTTCGAAGTTTGGAAGTAGCGGCGCCGACTCATCCGGATCTGCCCCGCCTCCGGGCAAGGATCAAGGAGCCCCGCGCGGCTTCGCCAGCCCCGCCCCTGCCTGTCGCAGGAGGCGACCTGGACATGGACGTGGAGCTGGCTTTCGGCGGAGCGCCGGAGAAGGAGGCGTTCCCGGCGAGCCAATCAGCGGGCGCGACGGGCGGAGGTGATGACGGTTTTTTCGACCTGGCGGCGGAACTGAGGGCGCATGCGATCGACAGCACTCCCGAAGAGGCAGGCGAGGCACCGAGCGGGCTGACTTCGGGTGAAGAAGAGAGCATCGACGAGATCTTCAAGGCGTTCCGCAAGAAGGTGGACCAGCAGGTCGAGGAAGAAGATTACGAGACCCGCTACAACCTCGGAATCGCGTACAAGGAAATGGGACTGCTGGACGAGGCGATCGGGGAATTCCAATATGCTTCGCGTGATCCTAAATTGTTCATGGAATGTTGCAGCATTCTGGGAATCTGCTTTCGCGAGAAAGGCATGTCGGAGTTGGCGGTGAAGTGGTACCGGAAGGCGCTTGAAGCGACCGGCCATCCCGAGGAGAAAACTTTGGGGCTGCGCTATGACCTGGCCGAGCTGCACCTGGAGCGCGGAGAACACTCCCAATCACTCTCGCTCTTTTCCGAAGTCTATGGCATCAATTCCAACTACAGGGACGTCGCTTCTAGAATTCGCGAGCTGAAGAAGCGGGTTGGCTGAGGCATCAGAAACGTCTCCGTTCGATCGGCCGTGCCGTTTTCGCATTGGTGGGAGGACATCCTGCGCCAAAAGGGGAACACCGGCACCCGTTCCTACGCACCTTCTCTTCCACCCCGCGAGCTCGGAAGTCCGCGTAACTCTCATGCCTGCAAGTAAAATCCACACCAAAGAGGGAAAACTAGCAGGGGTGACGCTTTTTGGCAGCAGAGTTGCTAGGTACGAGGCCAAGCATTCGGAATGAAGTGAAAAGTTGAATCGCTGTTCACTCCTTCCGAATCTCAAGAGCTAAAGTACCGGCAGCTGGTGTAGGGAAGAGCCATTCCCCCAATTCCTACCCTACCCCCCCACCTTAGAGAGAGAGCAAAATCGCCCACACCAGCTGCCGGGCGGTAACTCTCCCGTTCCTCGGGCCGCATGGTTCTTTCCTTGACACAAGCGCGTCGCTTTTGATAGGGTGCCGACTGCAATTGCCATAAAACAAACGAGATAATCAGCGCGCCTGCTCGCCCGGCGGAAAGGCGGAGTTTCCATGACCGAAGCGAAGACCTATCGAAATTTTATCAACGGCGAATGGGTGAGCTCGACCTCGGGAAAGCTGTTCGATAACCGAAACCCGGCCGACTCCAGTGAGATCGTTGGGGTCTTCCAGGACAGCACGGCAGAGGACGTGCAACAGGCCGTGGAAGCGGCCCGAGAAGCCTACCGAAAATGGCGCCTCACTCCTGCTCCGAAGCGCGCCGAATATGTTTACAAGGTCGGTGAGATTCTCATCCGTCGCAAGGAAGAGTATGCCCGGGAGATGACCCGGGAGATGGGCAAGGTGATCAAGGAGACGCGCGGCGACGTGCAGGAGGGGATTGACATCGCCTACTACACAGCGGGAGAAGGACGCCGCATGTTCGGCAAAACGGTCCCCTCCGAGCTGCCCAACAAATATGCCATGTCAATGCGGATGCCGGTCGGGACCTGCGCGCTCATCACACCGTGGAATTTCCCGATGGCGATTCCTTCGTGGAAACTGATGCCCGCGCTGGTCTGCGGTAACACGGTGGTCCTAAAGCCCGCATCCGACACGCCTCTGAGCACCTATCACCTGGTGAAGGTTTGCCAGGAAGCGGGAATTCCACGGGGAGTCGTGAACCTGGTGACGGGTTCGGGAGCCTCCGTGGGAACTCCACTCATGGAGAACCCTGGCGTGGACCTGGTCTCCTTTACGGGATCCACCGAAATCGGCGGGAAGGTGGGCGAGACGGCCGCGCGATTGTTCAAGCGCTGCTCGCTGGAAATGGGCGGCAAGAACGTCATCATCGTCATGGATGATGCCAGGCTCGAACTGGCACTCGACGGAGTGCTCTGGGGAGCCTTCGGGACCTCGGGTCAGCGGTGTACCGCGACCAGCCGGGTGGTCGTGCACAAGAAGGTTTACGGGGAATTCGTGGAGAAGCTGGCAGAACGGGCCAAGAACCTCCGCATCGGAGACGGCCTGGACGAGTCGATGGAGATGGGCCCGGTCATCAACGAGGGGGCCGTCAAGAAAATCGCCGAATACGTCCAAATCGGCAGGGACGAGGGGGCCAACCTTCTGTGCGGAGGCGTCCGGCTCACCAAGGGGGAATACGGTCGCGGAAATTTCTTCGCCCCCACGGTTTTTTCCGATGTCGAGCCTGGGATGCGATTGGCCCAGGAGGAAATCTTCGGTCCCGTGCTGTCGATCATCCCCTGCGATTCTCTCGACCAGGCCATCGAGATCGGCAACGGAGTGAAGTACGGCCTTTCCTCAGCCATTTTCACGCAGGACGTGAACAAAGCCTTCATCGCCATGCGGGATCTTTTCACCGGAATCTTCTACGTGAACTCTTCCACCACCGGGGCCGAGGTTCAGCTGCCGTTTGGCGGGACCAAGCAAACCGGTAACGGGCACCGCGAGGCGGCGGACACGGCTTTGGACATTTTCTCCGAGTGGAAGTCGGTGTACGTGGATTTCAGCGGAAAGCTTCAAAAAGCCCAGATCGACAGCTAGCGTCAAGCCCGAACCAGTTCCACCGCCTGCGGACCGAAGAGTGGCGCGCACGGAGCTGAGCGCGGATCCAAGTTGAGAGAAAGGTGGTCATGATCCTCGGAGTACCCAAGGAAATCAAGGACAACGAGTATCGGGTGAGCATGGTTCCGGCCGGGGTCAAGAGTCTCACGGACGCCGGTCATCGGGTTTTGGTGGAGAAGGGAGCCGGCCAGGGGAGCGGCGTGTCCGACGAAGAATTCGTTAGGGCCGGCGGCACGTTGGTCGAGTCAGCGGCGACCCTGTTCGCGGACGCTGAGATGGTGGTCAAGGTAAAGGAGCCTCAGAAAGATGAAGTGGCGCGCCTGCGGCGTGGGCAGATCCTCTTCACTTACCTTCACCTCGCACCCGACGCGGAATTGACCCGCGGGCTCCTGAACGCCGGAGTGGCGGGTATGGCATACGAAACGATTGAAGAGACGGATGGCTCCCTGCCGCTGCTGACCCCCATGAGCGAAGTCGCCGGCAGAATGTCCATCCAGGTGGGAACCCACTACCTGCAGCGAACCCAGGGCGGAGTGGGCATTCTCCTGGGCGGAGTGCCCGGCGTGCTGCCGGGGCAGGTGGTCATCATCGGGGGCGGAACGGTGGGAACCAATGCCGCCAAGCTCGCCCTGGGCCTGGGGGCACGCGTCACGGTGCTGGAGCGCTCGGCGGCGCGCATGAGGTATCTGGATGATATCTTCGGGGGGCGCGTGGAGACCCTCATGAGCAATGCCTACTACCTTGCCGAGTCGGTGGCGAGAGCGGATCTTCTGATCGGCGCCGTCCTGATCGCCGGCGCCTCCGCCCCGAAGCTGGTGAAGCGCTC
>Ga0065705_10003354_pt1 | contig 10358 bp, 18 predicted proteins | sample SwibulcommuniRL2_FD_59092 | JGI IMG/M metagenome (GOLD analysis project Ga0065705, IMG submission 59092) | Bulk soil microbial communities from switchgrass field near Rose Lake, East Lansing, Michigan, USA - RL2 Bulk Soil v2 (version 2) | ecosystem: Environmental > Terrestrial > Soil >... | reverse complement strand
AGAAACCTGCAAAGACGTTGCGCTGATACCTCAATGGTTCTGGATGTTGCTCCCAAACCAGCGGATCTGAAGCTGCCGCATACAGCAACTCAAAATCGGCAGTCTTCAATGGACGCAGAGAAACTATTTCTCCCAAGAGCGTCGGTTGAAGATCAAAGTGCAGTGCTTCGTTCATAGGAAGTTTGGTGCCCAACGACCCTGGCTCAGCAACGGCCGCCGCCAGGTGCAGCGAAGGCGACAGTGATGCATGCCGCCGTTTGCCGCAGCGCATGGTTTAGGCCACACATCATCTCAATAACTTCATTGGCGTTTGAGCCCATCACGAAAGGCAATCGCTTCGAGTTCCACCCGGACAGCGTCCATGACGGGAACCACCGGTCGCGCCTCGAATTCAAAAGCAGGCAACATCGAGCAGAACTTGTGAACCGCCAACGGATCGTCGCAATCCAACATCATATACCCGCCCCAGTCGCCCACTCGCACAACGAACAACTCGATCTTAAATCCGGCGGGCGCCTTCCATTGAGTGAAAACCTCCAGGATCCGCTTCTGGGCATTCTCATACTCTATAGGTGAACCTTGCGGACGTTCGGACCAGGTGATCATGTATTTCATATACTTTATTCTACCTTTCCTGTTCGGCTAACTTCATTTTTTGTTTTGTTGCTATCAGTCTCACCGCAACCATGAGCCGTCAAGGCTGAGAACGCCCAAAGCTCCTCCAGACTGACCGATGATTCGGCGATGCAATTCAAGCGCTTCACTCAAGGTTAGATAGCGCCCTGGGCGTCCGGAAGTCTCAGCCCACGCTTCTGTAAGAAGTATCGACGATGGCCGGTCGGAAAGCCCTCTAACAACCCAAACACCTCATACCCCCGCTTCTGATAAAAGCCCAGCGCTTGGAAATCATACGTGTCCAGATAGGCCTGCCGACAACCGCGCCGTGCGGCTTCGTGCTCAGCCCGTGCCACCAGTTCCGTGCCATAGCCCTGACCTCGCAGCGCCTGCGCTACCCACAGATGACTGATGAATAGCCAACCCCAATGGGTATATCCGTACAAGCCACCCGACATTTCGCCTTGGTCATCCCGAATGAAAATGGCCAAGCGTTGCCAGTTTTCTTTCTCGGCTTGGGTGTCATTGTAGGAGACCAAATTTCGGATCAGGAGGTGGATGTCGGCCTCGGAAGGCTGATCATCCATCGAAATTGTGTAGCTTGCCATACTCTGTTTCTCACGTTCTTGGGGCTAAACCCCTATGGGTGAGCTTCGTTCACGAAGCGACGGTGGCAATTCGGTGTGAGCCGCTGAACGAGAGCGCTAACCGGTGCGCGCTGTCTTTGCGCGCGTCCGTGTTGAGCGGGTGGTGAGACCTGACTTTGTTTCGCGCAAACGTCCTGAAACGTATTTATGCAGCACGCTGGCGATCAGAGTCTGATAAGGAACTCCTTCCTCATAAGCGCGAGCTTGAAGATCCATCAAGTCGGCCTCGGAAAGTCGGATGTTCACGCGCTTGTTCTTCACAAAGGTGGCTCGCGCGGTCTCCCGGAATCCGGCAAGTTGGGCTTTCGTCGGACGAGCAGATACCAGCACCCCTTTTTCATATGCGCCGAGGATCTCCCGCTCAAATCGGTCAAGCTTCTTCATCGGTCTCTCCACTTCGAAGATAATTTCGTGTCGCCTTTCGGCTTGGGATAATTGTCTTTAAAATAGTGCGTTTTCTCTTCGACTGAAGGGACAAGAAAAATATAGTCGCGATAGGCCACAACGAGTACAACCTGACCTCTGTATCGCCGCTGGTTCGGGTGAACCAGAATGTCCTTCAGGCCGTCTTCCTCAACCGCAGCAACGATTTCTTCAAAAGATATGCCGCGCTCAGCTTTCAGCCGTTCATTCTTATCCGGATCCCACCGGAGCTTCCGTCTAACGTAAAGCTCAGCCGTCGCTTTTGGCGATCGGTCTGAAGCGAAAAGTTAGGCCTGAAACGTAAAAGGTTCAAGTCTGAAACCGCTAGTAAAGTATAGACGGGAAATAGCAGCCATCGGGATCCTGATACGTGCCCGTCGCCATCAGCGTCATCGGTTTGACTGCTCGGAAACCCTCGCTCAAACACCAGCGGAAAAGGGTGGCTCGCCTTACCGGCAACAGGAAAGACAACGGCTCTGCATTCATAGCCGCAGCACCCAACAACAGCGCTTCCATATCTTCTTCTGTCTCGGCCACAGCGTGACTCCGCGACCACCTAGTGAGCGCCAAGGCATACGCGGTGACATGACCTTCACGCAAAGCGACGAGAGGAGACGAGGCTTCTAGTGCGTCCCGCAGTTCATTGAGGCGTTCGAATCCGTGCACCCTCCTGCAGAGTGCCGCACACTCGCCAACATCTTCGCTCTTGATGGGCCGCACCTCTGCTCTAAGAGAAGGCTTGCTCGCAGGTTTACCTCTCATCAGCAAAAGCGGCTCCTTCACCTCGAATCCAGATGACGCATAAAGGGAGACGGATACCATGTTGAAGGAATCCTGAACGAGACGTACGCCGACGGCGCCGCGGGCGCGTTGGAGGACTGGGTCCATCAGGCGGTGCCCTACACCGCGCACTTGGACCCCAGGATCAACCGTAACCGGTCCGAGACCACGGATAGGATCACGTTCGTCTAGGAAATTAGAGCCAATGACTTGACCATCGCACTCGGCGACGACGCCAAATATCGAGGGATGAGTTATGCAGAAATTCGCGCGCTGGATGGCAACTTCCACACTTGGAAATTGCGGTGGAAATCCGTGGCGGTCAAGGATTCCGTTGAATGCTTCGAAAATAATGCGTCCACAAGTCTCGGCATCAGCTGCGACCGCTGGCCGGATTTTTAGATTCATCTTGTGTCCTTTGGGTCCCGTAACGAGCAGCAACCACGCATGCGATCCTGGCCTAACGCTCGAGATCAACGGCCGCGAAACAGCAGGCACAAGCCCGCTGTGAAGCGCTCCGTTGCATCGCGTTGTTGGGCGTCAATCTCCATGGTGACAAAAGCTAACCTTGTTTACTTCGCCGGAAGCCGCAGGGTCGCGAGATCGGTTCCCACAATAATATTTCCGGTGAACCCGCCCGCCTCGACCGCTTTGCGGTAATCCGCTTGTGTCAACGGACCGCCCGGAACCTTCCAGCGGTTGTGTATCACTGCTCCGAGCGATGGGCCAAGATGTGTGAGCATAAGGTGCTTCGCTCCCACGCGCTGTGCCATGGCGCCGAGATCGGAGGCCAGGCTTTGGCGATAATAGGATAGTGGCGGAAATCCGCTGCCCCGATCCGGCCCCAAGACGGGGTGGAACGCTGAGTGCACAATGATGTCCACCCCCTTCGCCAATTTCTCCACTTGATCGGACGTCGAGGACGCGCGTGGTGGCGCGAGCACATCGTTGCCTGCGTCGCCGCCGATCACCACACTTCCAGCCGGCGTGTCCACGCGATAGGATGCATGGCCCGCAGTGTGAGTAGACCGGATCGCGCTGACTTTCACGTCACCGGATGACCAGACGACCTGCGGCTCGTCCTTCGGATCGAACGTGATCACATTGGTCAAATCGGCTGGCCCGCCCGCAAGACGCTCCTTGTCCTCGGAGCGGCGCTCGGCGATCTCGCCGGACTGGAGGAAGGCTTCGGCAACATGCGTCACAAATTTTCGGCAGCTGTTGGTGTGCCCCAGAACGGATGTCGCATCCGAACTGCAGACGATGTCGATCTTTGGCCCCTTCAAGTACCAACGCAGCATCATGATGTCGGCAAAACCCTCCGTGTGATCTCCATGCATGTGCGTAAAGAAGATTGCATTGAGTTGTACTGGAGTCACATTGATCTGTGACAGCCGCATGTTTGTGCCACGTCCGGTGTCGAACTGCAGCTTCATGGCCGCACAATCGTTGCTGTCGTCGCCGTAACGCACGAGGGTTCCAGCGCCAGCCTGACCGTTGAAAACCGACGGACCGCTCTGGGTGCCTGTCAACGTGACCATGAAACATGGAGCAGCTTCCGCCATCGGTACAGAGGGCGCGAACCACATACTGCCGACAAGCACTATCGCGATAGAGATACTCTTCATAAACACCCCCTATGATTGTTTTGCTGTGACGCCCAACGCTTCCGCTCACCTGCGGTCAGCCGGCGGGTGAAGCGGATTGGTTAGACGCATTTCTTAAGCAGCATAGCGGATCACTTCAAGCTCGGCAGTGCTGTCTGCTCGACCGAGTAGGCTGTCGATGCGCGCCATGACAACATCTTCGATGAGATACTCGCGGCACGCTCCGCACTGCAACACCGGCAGTTGCTTCAAAATGACGATACGTTCTTCTGACAATTTGAATGGCAAGTCGGTAGTGATTGACTGCATGCGTGCGCCGCAGACTCTACATTTCATGAGGGCCTCCTTCGCGTTTTCAGATCCGCTTCCCATTTCTTCTTGGTTGGGATAATACGCCGTGACGATTCGAACGTTTTGACCTTCAACATCCGCCCCAAACAGGACATGAAACGCTTCATCACCATGTTTTTCCAGAAGGATAGCTCGGAAAATATTTATCCTCTGGGTACGCTTCAACTATTCGTAGTTCTCGGTTGCTTGAATGATCGTTTCACGGGCAATGAACCGCCGTCCCAAGCGCATGTTCACGTGGTAATTCCGAAAAATTCGACCGCCGCGAACGCACTCTCGGATGAACGATAGCGAGTCGTCAGGAAGCTTTCGTTCGGCCACATCTCATGTATAGCTGAAGTTTCTTGGATCGTCTAACGTGCCCCTAACCGGCGCGCGCCGCCTTTCGCGCGTCCGTGTTGAGCGAATGGTTGGGCGCCATTGTCAGCGAGACGCTGCTGGCGCGACCACAGCGTCCTTGAACCCGGCTTTGTCGAAGGCCCGGCGGACAACTCCAGTCGCCTTCGCAGTCTCGATGAAGTCGGTAACGTACGCCAGTGCGGCTGGCCGGTTTTTTGGTACTGCCACGGCGACCCCCTCGTCATGAAACGAACCTTCCAGAACGCGCGAACCGGGCACCTGGGCAGCGAGACCGTCAAGAGTTTCGCGGCTCGCCGCAGTTGCATCGACTTTTCCCGCCCGGAGTTGTTCTCGGATCTCGGCTAGTGTTTTGAAGCGAACCAGTGTCGCGTTCTTGAGAGCGCGTTCTCTATTGCTGGCGGTCACGGATCCCTCGGCGACGGCAATGCGCACGCCAGGGCGATCGATATCCGATTGAGCGCGGATGGGAGAGTTCGCCGGGACGAGGTATGTGAAGTTCAAAAAGAAGTATGCAGGCCCGTAGTCCATCACCTTTGCGCGCTCCTCGTCAAAGGGGAGGAAAGTGACGTCCCACGCACCTCGCCGAGCCGCTTCGAGTAAATCCACGTAGTTGTCATACATGACGGGCTCTACCGGCACGCCAAGCTTTTCGCCGAGCGCTTTCGCCAAATCCACTGGAACCCCCTGTGGACGACTGGTCACTGGATCGACTTTCGCGCGGAACACGTTCGCTGTCGGCCCCACGGAGATAGCGACCCTCACCTTGCCCGTCGGCGCAAGCTGCTGCCTCACTTCCGCAGAGCTTCCGCCGTTTCGCAGTGAGCCACAGGCGGTTACCGCTACAGCGATAAGAATGAGGGCCGATTTGAATAGATTCATCTTCATTTTCTAACCTCCGCGGATATGAATTGCTGCCCAACGCGAAGGCTAAGAAGCGCGCGACCTGCGCGCGTCGTTCTTAAGCCGATGGCTAGCGACGGTGGGCTCGTTCGCGCCAATAGCCCGGACGACGACGATGGTGAGCCACGGCAACGAGGTAAATATAATCTTCCCAGACACAATAGATGATATTGTAGGGAAAGCCCGGAACGATCCGCTTGCGGAATTCGCCAGCAAGGGGAGCACCCGCTTCCGGGTAAATAGTAATTCGCTCCACGGTGTGCTCGACGGCTGACAAGAACCGGAGACCAAGCCCATCAAGCCGCGCTTCATAGAAATCGAAAGATTCGCGCGTCTCCGCCTGAGCCTCCGGGTGAAAAATCGCCTCCTTCACGCTTTCTTGTTCCGCAACTCAGCAAAAACCTCTCGCGCGGGTATCCCCTGCACGACACCATCGCGCAATTCTTGAAACCGCCGCTCTGCCTCGGCAATCCAGAGCTTTTCGATCTTCTCTGGAGGTTCTGTAGCTTCCTCTAAGCTGGACAGGAGGCGAACTGCAAGCCGGGCGCGATCCTCGGCCGACAATCGCAAAGCATCTTTCTCAATTTCGGGTAAGGACTGTGCCATTTCGATCTCCTTGTTGAATACCATACCACGGGTGCAGCGATTCTCGCTAACGTTAGGATGAGCGACGGGTTTTCCGCGTTCGCTCCATCCTTTTGTTAGGCGCTCCGACGCCGTACTTTTTCTCTAAAGCTTCTAGCGACACTGTTTTTCCTGCCCGAATTTCCTTCCTTGCTGTTTCGATGATTCTCAAAAACTGAGGATTAGTACTCAACGCTAGCGACTCTCGGTCCACTTTTCTGAGAGACACCAAAGCAGCAACGGGTCGTTTCTTTTTGGTGAAGACAAGTGTCTCTTCCTCTGCGGTTTCAGCAACATCCAGAAATGACTGGATCTCTTTCGGTAATTTCATTGCCTTCATATATGTATCTCCTTGCCTGCAACGATAAGCCGATTCCCTTTTTTGATTCCGATGGCGAGGACGTTTACGAGGTCCAATTCCAGTGCATCCACTTCATAGAAAACCCGTAGAAACCCCACTCGTAATTCCCAAGGAGCAAAAGGATTCGGACGCAGCTGCTTTCGATTCCGGGTTTCTCGTAACGGCTCATATCGCAACTGCGTCTTTACAGCATTGAGCACAATCGCTTGTTGGCGAGCACTGAGATCTGCAAAATGCTGCTCCGCCGACTCCGTAAACTGAATCCGGTACGCCATAGAGGGGAGTCTACCACTTCTCTATTATCCGGGCACGCCGATCAGTGATTCCGACGCAACCTCACCCACTGTCATAGTACATTCCGCTCGTCGTCTGATCCGGCAACGGCTGAGCCACAAAAAGGACGGCAAGAGGCATTCCTAGATCGGGGGTGATGTTTCGCCTTCCTCGCGCAACTCGGCGAGAGTCCGTTGGAATCGCGATAGGACCCTGGCCTAGCACGCTGAACACTGGTTCCGCCTAACGTTAGGATGAGCGACGCGCCTTTCGCGTTCGCTCCATCCTTTTGTTAGCCGCTCGGCGAGGTAGAACCGCTTTTTTCATCTCTTCTAGAGACAAAGTTTTGCCAGCAGCAAATTGTCGGCGTGACTTCGCGATGATCTTCAGAAACTCCGGATGTGAACTCAAAGCCAGGGTTTCTCGATCCACATTCTTTAATGGAACAACCGCAGCAACGGGTTTATTGCGCTCGGTGACGAGTACTATTTGCTCATCCAATTCCTTCGCGTACTCCGCCAATGACCGCGAAGCACTTGCAAGCTTGATCGTTTTCATAGCTCAATCTCCTTACCGGCTATTCGAACAACATTTCCTTCCTTTTTCCCCACGGCCACGATGCGGACCACGTCAGGGTCGCCAGGAACGACTTCATAGAATGCCCGAAGGTTTCCGATTCGTAACTCCCAAGGGGCGACGGGGTTCGGACGCAAAGGTTTTCGATTCCGCGTCTCGACTAATGGTTCGTGCAAAAGCTGTCGTTCGATCACTTCCAACGCCGTTGATCGCTCTCTCGCAGTCAATGCTTCCAAATGCTGTCTCACAGCGGGTCGAGAGCTTGGATGATCTGACGACAGTAGGTGGACTCTGGGCCTCCGAGATTGGTGTGTCCGTGGCCCCGTTCGCTAAGGAATTCGAGGGCATTATTGCGCATCAGCCCGTGACGCATGAAAACCTGCTCGACGGCGATTGGCTCCGACGTTAGCACGGTCAGCTCCTTGTGGTCATCCAGGAATATCTCTTCATGTCGATTGGCATCGTAGCATGCGAAACCGTGCTCAACCATTCCGTCGTGGAAAAGGGTGGAAAGATGTGGGGCAAACGCCGCGTCAATGCGGGCGCGCGGCAAGAAGTCGCTCAGAAACGTATCGACGCGATCGCCGAACCAGTGGCCTGCGAGAATCGCGTAGAGGGGCTCAGGAAGACACGTATCGACGAGCGCAGTTACAAGAGTAGGGAGACGGTCCACCGAACATGCGAGGTGATACACGCATTCCCACTTCTGATCGGTTGCCGGTGCCACGGTGAAGCCCGCCGTCGGGACGACGACAGCGCCCGATGCCTCCCTAAGTGCGACACACTCTGCGTGGCAACTGGAATATTGAGTTCATTGGAGAATTGAAGCCGAACGTTAGGATGAGCGACGGGTTTTCCGCGTTCGCTCCATCCTTTTGTTAGGCTGTCGGGAGCCTGCCATTGGCTGTCGCTCATCACCGGGTGTCGGCGGGACATCCGGCACGCGGGCCAATATGCGATCAAATGCCGCAGGATCCGCCCGGCGTGCCCGCTCCTCCAGGTACTCTTCAGTCAACAGGGCGGCCATCTTCTCCGCCACTGCCGTGGAGATGAACTGGTTGATCGATATGGACTCTTTTGCAGCCAAGTCACGCACCTTGCGATGTAACGACTCTGGCAGCCGCAAACTCAACATACTCATAACGATTCCTCCAAATGTCGTAAGAATTGACCCGGTCGCAAGATCGTCACGCCGAGTCGTTCCGCACCCGCAAAGTCACGGACATTGTGGGTAACGATGTATTTGCAGCCAGCCGCTACCGCCACTTCGAGTACGAACTCATCGTTAGGATCGCGCAGCAGCGGACGCCAAAGAAAGTGGATGGACTGCCGCTTGCCCACTGCGCAAAGATAATCGACGATGGTGGTCACTGCGGAGCGCCGCAGACCCAAGCTCGTAGCGTGGCGCATTAGCACGTCTTCGTATTCAAGGGCCAAGGGGACGGAAATACCGATCTCAAATTTTCCCGCCCGCAGCAGCTCAATCAACCGAAAAGAGGCACCTTGCCGAGATCGGAAGCCAGCGACGCAATGGTTAGCCACTTCTCGTTTGTGATAATGCTCTGACTGTGACGTTTCCACCAGGTTGAACTTGAATGACAAGCTCATAACCTCGAAGCAGAGACATTCCAACAAGTGGAACAGTCTCGGCCTGGTCTACGGAAATTCGTCGCGCCTCATCGTCCCAATCGACAGTGGCTTCGTAAATATCAAAAACACTCTCACTTCCGTCGGCCAAAAGAGCGCGACCGCGCTGGCGCCACGTTAAACCGAGCTGGGCAATAATAGCTGACGGGAGACTGAGCCAGCCGTCAAAACCTGTATCGATGACTGCTTCGATCTCCTGATCTTGGCCGGCTGGCCCACGCACCCTAATCCGAATGACAGCTTCATGGCGTTCGGTGACAACGCCAGTAATCATATCGCGGGAGATCGGGGCAAGGAACCGAAGTGACGCGCGTAACGAGAGCCGATCCGCCTTAGCCAGATTTGGGCGTTTGGAAAACGCGCCAAAAGCCGGTCCGAAGCAGCGAGTTCATCGGCGTCAACCTCGTATGCTCCGGTCTCGATGTCGATCGCGACGAACTTTCCTTCGTTTCCTGCTTCCAGAATGGAACGAAGGTCATTCTCATAAATTGCGTCGCCGCGGCGAGCAAACTCTTCTTTACTGTAACGTGGCTGAAACTTCATCGTGAAAACCAACTTTTCATCGCCGATTTCAAATATACATCAGCTTTGACGAAGTTACTAACGCGCCCGGGCGGCTAACGTTAAGGCTGAGAAGCTGCGGCCCGCGAGCCAAGGGAGCGAGTCCGAAGTCTTTTCTCAAGCCGGATGTGGGCTGTCCTTTCGTCGTCAGACCCCACGCATTGCTACGTTCGGGTTTACTCGCTTGAGCTCAGTCAAGAATTCGTGGAATCCGGTGAATTGCTGCCCCGGTAGCACAAACCCAAAGCGAGAAGAAACCCCACGCTACCGGACTGACAACATCGGACCCAGAGGCCCAGATCCACATCAAGCCGACGGCCGTAACGAAAGCTAGAAATTGCATAACGAAGACAAATAGCCAGTACTGGAGCTTGGATTTACACCCTCGAAAAGTCGTCGTCATCCTCTAGGAACCGACATCATTTCTCAGATCAGCCTAACGTTTGAATCCACCCGCTCGCGGAAGCGGGCGAAGCCCGCTGTAGCGAGTCGGGTGCAACGAGGGGTTAGCCTGAATATCTCACCAAAATAAAAGACAAAGGCCGCTCTTCGTGGCATAAAAGTTGTGCCAACAAACAGTTACGCGCAGGGAGAAGAGCGGCCTTATGGAAACACAGTGTATACAAGAACAGA
>Ga0065705_10104896_pt1 | contig 10360 bp, 10 predicted proteins | sample SwibulcommuniRL2_FD_59092 | JGI IMG/M metagenome (GOLD analysis project Ga0065705, IMG submission 59092) | Bulk soil microbial communities from switchgrass field near Rose Lake, East Lansing, Michigan, USA - RL2 Bulk Soil v2 (version 2) | ecosystem: Environmental > Terrestrial > Soil >... | reverse complement strand
GGCGGTCGGGCGGCACCCGGTGTCACGCACGCGGATGACGGTGCGCGCTTCCGGCGGCCGAAGCGCCATCACCGAGTATGAGACCTTGGAGCGCGTGGCCGGATTCGCCTTCATGAAAGTGCACATCCTGACCGGCAGGACCCATCAGATCCGCGTCCATTTCAAGCACCGGGGGCATCCGGTCGTGGGAGATTCGGAATACGGGGGCAACCGCTTCACGTCCATCAAGCGTCCGGAATTGAGGGATCCCCTCGTGGCCTTCGGGCGGCTGGCATTGCATGCCCAGCGCTTGGAGTTCCGCCACCCGGATTCCGGTGCGCCGTTGCGCTTCGAGGCCCCGCTTCCCGCCGATTTCTCGATGCTGCTGGAGCGACTGAGGGGCCTGCGTTGAAACCGCAGCGCTTCATCCTGGCAGGACCCGGGGCGGTCGGCATCAGCCTGGCGGCAGCGTGGGTCCGAGCCGGCCACCGCTGCGTGGGTATTTACGGCCGCGGTGCACGCGGTCTCGCCCGGGGAAAGCGGCTTCTGAATACCCGTGTCATCCATCCCGGCCAGGAGCACAAACAGAAGGACTTCGATGTGCTGCTCATCGCGGTTCCGGATGATGCCATCGCCGCGGTGTCCCGAGCCTGGTCCCGGCTCACCGATTGGAAAGGAAAATGCGCCTTTCACACCAGCGGCGCGTTGACCTCGACCCTCCTGGCACCCTTGCGCGATCGAGGCGCCCGAGTCGCTTCCCTACATCCCCTGACCAGTGTTCCCCGCCCCTCGACCCGCCCAAAGCTGTTTGAAGGCATCACCTTTGCCTTGGAAGGGGACGCAACGGCCTGCATCCTCGGAGCGCAAATCGTCCGAGTGCTGGGAGGTCGCCCGCTCCGCATCCCGCCGCGCGCCAAGGTTCCCTATCACCTTGCGGCCTGCCTCTCTTCGGGATACTTGCTGGCTTATTTGGTCATGGCCTCCGAGCTGCTGGAAAAGTCGGGAGGCCTGCCGAGGGAGCGATCGCTTCCCCCCCTGCTGCAGCTCGCTGCAGCGACTCTGGGCAACGCCAGGAGAGTCGGTGTTCGGAGATCGCTGACCGGACCTGTCGTGCGTGGCGACCTGGTGACCCTTGGCCTTCATGCGAAAGCGCTGAGGGGCGCGCCACCGGAGCTTGGCTCGATCCACTGCATCGTGGCGCGCAAGCTGCTGGAATTGGTCAAGACCAGTGGCTTCCAGGAGAATAGGCTCTCCAGGAAAATCGGCGCCCTTCTCGCTCCGCGCTCGGCGACGGTCAGGGGGTGGGAGCCGCGCAGCCGCCGTTGCCGGTAGGCGGCCCACAGGCTTCGGTCGTGGAAGTCTTGGTCACGACGGATTTCACGATCGGCAGGGTGATGTTCCCGGACGGCGCGATGTTCCCGGCGCGGTCCACGGCTTCAACATGGTACTGATAGTTCAGGATGTTGGTCGCGGGAAAGGTCACGGTCGTGGTGAATTGAGAATAAGTGCCGAGATGGTCGGTGGTGTCGGTCGACAGGATGCAGTCATCCGGCTGCGCGCTCGTATCGCTCTTCATATAGAAGTATCGGGTATAGACTCCGTCCCCCTGCACCGCGTCCCCGGAAATAACCGGGTAGATACCATTGGTGGTCGTGACCGTCCCCACAGCGTTAGGCCCCCCATCGAACATTTCCAGGCTGATTTCCTCGACTGCGTTTCCGCCCGAGCTGCCGGCCGGAGGGTCGAAGAATCGCGCCAGGACGACGAGAAGGTTGGCAGCGCCATCGGCGTCGGTGATCTTGGCCGATATCTTGACCAGGTCGAGCTGAGCCGTTACCTGGTTGACCGTATCGGGCTGGCAGCAACAGGTGCAGAGCGGCGGGTCCACGCAACAGAGCACGGCGACCGGGCTGGTGCAGGCAAAGGTCGCGGCTTCTTTGGTGATGGAAAGCTCGGACACCACCGGCGGCGAACCGAAGAAATTCGGGGCGTCGCTCTCGGATGCTTTCTTACAGCCCGTCACCAGGGAAATCCCGGCCAACAGAATCAAGAGTACGGCGTGTCGCTTTGCCACTTGTTTGTCTCCGCGAGCCATGCCCAGCCTCGGGGTACGATCCCCGGGATCTCGCAATTCGTTCATCCTTCGGGTGAAACCGTAATTCTAGGAGGTGGCGGTTCGCGCTGTCAACTCTCTGCATTTACCTCGGGCCAGACCCCTTTCCACGGCGCCCCCACACCTCAACCAGCCTGAAAGTACCGGGAGATTGCCCTCCGGTCAAGGTGGCACTTCTTGAGTCTGCTGCCCGGATGCAGCATGCCGTCCTCAGCGGGGCTGATTGACACCCCTCGAGCCGCCCCCTAGAATCCACACACTTCGGAGGGTGGCATGTCCGGCAAGCCTGTTCTTACCGGGGATTTGAATTCCGTCGCGCTGGCGGACGTGATCTCCATGCTCAATCTCTCTAGAAAGACTGGGGTTCTCCGCTGTACACGGGGAGCCGACACGCGCTCCGTTTTTTGGGAGCAGGGGGAAATCGTCTTTGCCAGGTCCAACTCGGTTCGCGACAACCTGGGATGCTTTCTGGTTCGGCGTGGTCTGATCACTGAAGAGCAGAACGCCGAATCGGCCCGCCGCATCACTCCGGACACACGACACGGCAAAGTGCTGGTGAGACTCGGGTTCATCACCACCGAGCAGCTCTGGTGGGCGGTCAAGAACCAGGTGCTGGAAATCGTCTATGCCCTTTTTCAGTGGTCGAGCGGCTATTTTGAGTTCGTTGAGGAACCGGTGGAGAGCCGCGAAAAAATCACCCTGGCCGTCCCGACCACAAAAATCGTCATGGAGGGGATTCGCCGGCTGGACGAGTGGAACAAATTCTCCACCCGGATTCGGGACATCGGCATGCTTCTGGAGCCTGTCCCGGGAAGAGTGCCGGGGGTGGGTCGGGAGCAGGATGCCTCCCCCGAGGAGCGCAGGATTCTCAACCTGGTCAACGGGGCGCGCACGGTGGGAGAGATTTCCAGGCTTTCCGGCCAGGGGGAGTTCGAAGCCTACGCGGCTCTCTATGATGCACTTCAGGCCGGGGAGATTCGCGAGCGGGGTGTCTAGCAGCGCCGTCAGCAGGATTTTTCGCAACCCGGTGTCACAAGCACCGACTTGAGCACCCGTCGCCATCCCGCCGAGCTGTTCGCATAACAGAATTCATACTCTTCCATGGCTCTCGCCACCGTATCGCGCCATCTAAGATGTTCCCGAAGGGGGGTATCGTCGAGGCGGGGAGATGGTAAGCCAAAGGCTTGAGCGTTGGGACTTCAAGGACGGAGTAATCTGCCACGTCCGGCCTAGGTAGGCATCCAGTTCGTGGCAAGGTATCGATGACAGGAGGAGAAACGCATGAGACGACCCCGTTGGCTGTCGGTCATTCTGTGCGGCCTGGTGGCCGGTGTCGTTTGGTATCTGCTCTCCGTCGTGTCCGTTTCTCTGTGCGCGTCTGACCTTCTCGATTCGGTACAGACCAGAGCTCCTCATCCCGCTCGTGGGGGCGGCTTCTTTTTCGCCTTGGACATGCTCATGGGGATTTGGACCATTTGGCTCTATTCGGCTCTTGCTCCAGCGTACGGAGCGAAACCGACCACTGCGATCATCACAGGCGTTGCTTGGTGGATCATGAAATCTCTCCAGAGTGCGAAGTGGGCGGGCCTCGGTTTTGTCGAATTTCGAGCGGGCCTCGTTCCTTTGGGTGCGATGACCCTCGTGGCGGCTATCCTGGCGTCGGTGGCAGGCGCGTTTCTTTATAACAAGGTGAGCGTGCCGGCGGATCAAAAGCTTCCTGCGGCCTGATCCTCCGGGGCTGGCAGCCGCCGGATCGGGACCGACTTTGGGCCTTTGAGGAACAACGAAGGTGAAAACCATCGGAATCGTGGCGCATAGCGCCGAAGGCGGTGCCCTTTGCTTTCTCACCGCGTGCCGCGAGGGTGCTGTGCACCTCGGTCCTCACATGCACCCCAACATCGTGGTGAGCGCGGTGCCCATGGGGTTGAGCATGGCAGGCTGGCAGACGGGCGATCACGCAAGCGTCGCGCGAGCTCTCTCCCAGGGTGTGCAACAGGTAGCGGACGCCGGGGCTCATTTCTATGTTTGTCCGGATAATACGGCCCACATCGTCCTGGAGCAGATCGCCATGGACCTGCCGCTACCGGGACTGCACATCGCGGATGTGGTGTGCCATGAGATCACGTCTCAAGGCTGGAAGCACGTGGGCCTTCTCGGCACCAAGTGGACGATGACCGGGCCTGTCTATGCGAAAGCGCTCGAGAAGCGAGGGCTGAAGCATTCGATTCCCGAGGGCTCGATGCGGGAGAAGCTGAACACGGCGATCTTCGAGGAGCTTTGTCAGGGGATCTTCAGCGCGCCGACCACGAAGCTGTTCTTGGAGGCCATTGAGGATCTGGGCTCGCAAGGCGCCGATTGCGTCATTCTCGGTTGCACCGAAATCCCGCTCATCATCACCTCGGCCAACTCCCCGTTACCAGTGCTCGATTCCACGCGGCTTCTCGCAAAGCACGCAGTTCTCGAAGCGTTGAACGAGCAACCCATCACCATCCAGTCGGGCTGGCTGGCGAGGTCCTGGGGGATCAGCGTCGCGGGTCCGGCATGAAGCGTCCGACCGCGCGATGAGGTTGGATTCGCTGGGGCCTTGCTGGGCAGCTCAGCCCTTCTCCAGGATCGCCAGGCACTCAATTCCAGCGGTATGCGGAAAGAAGTCCACGGGAAGCACTTCTTTCAGCGTCCACTCCCCGCTCTCGACGATGTCACGCAGGTCCCGGGCCAGCGTGGCGGGATCGCAGGAGAGGTAGAGGATTTTCCGGCGCGCCACGCAGGCCAGGCGGCGGGCGCCCTGGCGAGGCAGCCCGGTGCGAGGGGGATCCAGCACCACGATGTCGAAGGCCGGGCTTTTCCCGGCCCACCGGTCAATCGCTTCCCGAACATCCGCCAGAAGCCATTCAATCCCGGAAATTCCATTTAGTTCGGCGTTGACGCGGGCAGCGCCAACGGAATCAGGGTTCCCCTCGACCGCGGTGACCCGTCTGCCGCTCCCAGCCAGAAACAGCGTAAGGGCCCCCACGCCGGCATACAGCTCCAGGATCGTGTCGCTCCCGGTTCCGCAACGCCGGGCGATTTCCTTGAAGATCTGCGCGGCGAGCGGTGGATTGGCCTGGAAAAAGCTCCCGCCAGGTATCCGGAGGCGAAAACTGTCCAGGATCTCTTCGATGTGTCCCGTGCCGGCCAGCAATTGTGGTCTGCCCCTCGTTGCGCTGGACCGCGTCGAGCCCTGCTGCCAGAGAACTCCTGCCAGGAGTCCATCCGCTTGGACCCACGTCTCCGCTAACCGGCGGAGATCGCGCGAAGCAAACCGCTCGCCGCGAAACAGTGCGACCGGCAACACGGAGAGTGAGCCGCTTTGAAGCTCCAGTTGCCGGGGGCGCTGCGAGGGTCTCAACGATCGGAGATCCGGCAGTAGCTTTTCGTAAGTTCTCTGGAGGCCGTTCTCGGGGAGCAAGCATCCGGGCACCTCGAGGATTGCCGTCGGATTCTCACGGCGATGAAGTCCACCGCCAGTGCCTTCGACATCCGCGAGCGCATAACTCATGCGGCGGCGGTATCCGAACGGGAGGCTCGATGGGATCACCTGCTGCACCGGAGGATCATCGAACTTCCCGATCCTCTGCAGCAGCTCGCGGACCTGCGCGCCTTTGATCTCCAGCTGCAGCGCGTAGGGTATCGGTTGGTAGGCGCAGCCTCCGCACAGGGGATCGTGCGGACAGGGGGAGGCCTGCCGATGGGGGGATGGGGTGACAATCTCCAGCAACCGTGCCCGCGCGAAGCGGCGGGAAAGCTGAGTAATCTCCGCCTGGATTCTTTCTCCCGGCAGCGTCCGGTCCACCAGGACGACGAATCCTTCCCGTCTGGCGACTCCCGAGCCGCCGTACGCCAGGCTTTCAATCATCAAGTCCACCCGCGCGCCGGCTTGCAGTCCGGCGGGGGGCGGAGTGACATCAGGCACTTCGACGGGCTCGAATCCAGCCATGACCCAGAACGATCACGAGCCAGAGAGCAATCATCACAAGATAGGCCTGCGGCATCGACGGCGATCTCCCAGATTGATGCGTTGCTGGACACAGCGCGCCCAGTATATGGAGGAGCCCTTCAAGGCGTCAACGCCGGGTCGTTTGCATTCGCCACGACGCATGGGCTAGCATCTGCTTCCCATCGCGGAGCCAAGTGTGAAACTCCGGGAAATCATTCCCTGCCAGACCTGTAATCGAGACATCGAAGACTTGGCCACGGGACTGGTCGTGTGGTCGACCACCAAAGACAAGCCCGGGGCCGCTTCGATCAAGGTGGTCCATGCCGTCACGTGTGACCCATGGAAAGGGGCGGCTCCGCACTCCCGCCCGCTGCTCGAGTTTCGGGACAATCCCCAGGAAATGCGTCGCCTGTGGGCCTCCCTGGTCAAGGAGGGCGGCATCGCCGCCGTGATGGCCTGGGAAGTGCTCGGCCGCATTTACGAAGGGATTGGCGAAAAGGAATTTTTCCGCATTGAGGAACCTCCGACCTCCTGAAGCTTTCGAAGAAAACCGCCGAATGGGAGGACTGTGATGCTTCTGGAAAATCGCCACGGGCTGATTCTCGGGGTTGCGAACAAGCGCAGCATTGCCTGGGGAATCGCCCAATCCGCGGCGCGCGAAGGGGCCCGCCTCGCCTTCACTTATCAGGGCGAGCGCCTCGAAGAGAATGTCCGGGAACTGGCCGGCACACTGCCGAATTCCGCCATCTATCCCTGTGATGTTTCAAGCGACGCCCAGATCGACGATCTCTTTCGCTCCCTCCAGAAGGACTTCGGGCATCTGGATTTCCTGGTGCACTGCATCGCCTTCGCCAATCGCGAGGACTTGGAGAGCGATTTCGTGAAGACCTCGCGCGATGGCTTCCGCCTGGCCCAGGACATCAGCGCCTATTCTCTGGTGGGACTCACCCGGGCCGCGCTCCCGCTCTTCCCTTCCGAGGGCGGCAGTCTTCTGGCCTTGACCTACCTGGGGAGTGAGCGGGCGATCCCCCGCTACAACATCATGGGGGTGGCCAAGGCGTCTCTGGAAGCCAGCATCCGCTATCTGGCGAGCGATCTCGGCCCGCGGAATATTCGAGTCAACGGGATTTCCGCCGGACCCATCAGCACGCTGGCGGCTCGCGGCATTCCTGGATTTACGTCGATCCTGGATCACTACCGCGAAAAGGCTCCCCTGCGCCGCAATGTCGAGGTCGGTGAAGTCGGGGACGCGGCCGTCTTCCTCCTGAGCCCGCTCGCGCGGGGCATTACGGGGGAAATCCTCTTCGTCGACGCCGGATACCACATCACCGCGGTCTGATCGTTCGAAACCGGCATCCATCAAGGATTACTGAGCCAGATCCCCCAAAAACCCAACTCCCACAATAGATCTGGCCATCCCGAGGTATGAGAATCTCAATTCAAATAAATCACAAGAATTTTCTTGACCGACCCCTGACTCTGCGGTATTAAGGAGAGAGCAACACAGGGGTGGAGGAGAGATTCTTGGAAATGGTCCGACATCCCAACGAATAGCCAGTGGTTTCGACGTGGGAGTGTGGCAAGGGAACGAGGGACCGACACCTGGTAACCCCTGAAGGGAGGACCCCTCTCCCTCCCTATCCAGTGGCCTTTGCCACGCTCCCGCTGTAACTGGAAGCCCCGCCAACATACATCCCGTCAAGCAGATGAAGTTGCCCTTTCAGTGAGCACTTTGCGCGGTTTTCCAGTCAGCCCCCAATGGCGCTTGGCCCAAGGGAGGAACTCGAACCAGTAGGCATAGGCTTGCCATGGACCAAAGCACTCGTAGAGGGCTAGGATCTGGCGCTCCGAGGGAGTCCGACCCCCGAATCGCTCCTGGCGGCAATACAGGTAGACGGAGCTGTCCACCGAGATTTCCCCCGGGTAGCCCCAGACCATCAGCAGATACCGCGCCGTCGCTTTTCCAACTCCCACAATCGACAGCAGAAGCCGCAGTGCCTCTTCACGGGGGATATTCCCCGTCTCGAGCTGACGCCAGAGGGGATCTCCCTCAGCCACCCGTTGCGCCCAGGCCAGGAGGTAGGGCACCCGGTATCCAAGCCGGGAGATTTCCCGCAGACGCCTCTCCCCGACCTGAAGAAGATCCTCAGGAGACGGGAAGGCACTGCCCGCAGTGCCGTTCACTTTTCTGCCCAGAGCGGCCATCCGGTTGATCGCCAACACCGCCTGCTTCCAGGCGATGTTCGTCCCACAGATGGCCTTGGTGATTTCCTCGTAGCAATTGCCGCACCGGAGGAACCTGCCGGCTCCCGTACGAGGCACGTAGCGAAGCCGCGGCTCACGCCGGCACAGCTCCATGAACTCCGACAGGTCAAGATCGAGATTCAGGATTCTCCGCACTCTGGACAGCAGGATCTCCCATCGAGACCGGGACGGCCGGCCGGCGATCCATTGCACCCGCACGGCACGGCCCGCTCCGCCGCGCTGACTCAGCGAAAACCGGTGGGTGGATCCGTCGGGAAGGGTTTCGCTGCGGAACAATCTGGCCGATGCATCCTCCCACCAGAAGGGCGCCAGCTCGTACCACCCGTGAGACAGCACCGTCTCCCGGAGGCTGAATCCATCCGGCACTTCCAATCGTTGCACGCGCGATCTCCCGACTCGGGGAGCGTGCGAAATCGATGCGGTTCGTTTCCGGCGTCGCATGTCCTGATTCCCGGTTTGGACGAGGATAACATGCCGGATGGCGTTGACGGTCTCAGCGGCCGACGCTAAGATGGCGCCTTCCTCGCCGGTGCCCTTCTCTTCCGGAAGGTGCCGTCGCCTATTGAGGAGAGACCGAGCGTGCGCAGAGCCCTGTACTCCGTGGCATTGATCGGCCTCCTGTGCCCGTTGCTTCTGCACCTAACAGCGGCCACCACCTCACCTCAGGGAGCTCGCGTGTTTCCCTACCCCACCTACCGAAAGACACTGGGAAATGGACTGCAAATCGTCGTCGTGCCCTTCGACTCTCCGGGCCTCGTGGCCCACTGGATCGTCGTCCGTGTGGGAAGCCGCAATGAAATCGAGCCGGGGCACTCGGGATTTGCCCATTTCTTCGAGCACATGATGTTCCGGGGCACCCAGAAGTACCCGGAGGAGCGCTACAACGCCATCATCAAGCAGATGGGCGCCGACTCCAACGCCTTCACCTCGGACGATCTGACCGCTTACCACATTCTGGCGGGCTCCGAATCGCTGCCGCAGATCATGGAGATCGAGAGCGACCGATTCCGCAACCTCCATTACGACAAGGAGGCCTTTCAAAAGGAGGCGCGGGCGGTTCTGGGGGAATACAACAAGAACTTCTCCTTCCCCGAGAACAGCATCGACGAAAAGCTCTACGACTCTGCGTTTCAGGTCCACCCGTACAAGCACACCACCATGGGATTCCTCAGGGACATCGAGGACATGCCGAATCAATACGATTATTCGCTCATGTTCTACGATCGCTACTATCGCCCGGAGCACTGCATCCTGCTGGTGGTCGGTGACGTGAAGCCCGAGGCGGTGTTCGACCTGGCCCAGCGCCATTACGGCTCATGGAAGCATGGCAGCTACATCATTCAAATTCCCCAGGAGCCCCCGCAGACGCAGGAAAAGCAAGCTCGGATCCAGTGGAAGAATCCGACCTTGCCCTATCTCACCATCGGGTATCACGGTCCGGCTTTCTCCCCCCGCGACAAGGACATGCCGGCGCTGGATCTGATTTCTCAGCTGGCTTTTTCGGAGACTTCCCCCCTGTATCGCAAGCTGGTACTCGAGGACCAGCTGGTGGACAGCCTTTATGGAGGGGCCGGCGATCGCCGCGATCCGAATCTGTTCGTCATCTCGGCGCGCATCAAGGAGCCTCAAGGGATTGCGCCGGTGCAGGCGGCCCTGGACGCGACCCTGGAGGATCTCAAGACCCACCCTGCGGACCAAGCTCGGCTGGATGACATCAAGAGTCATCTGAAATACTCGTTTCAGATGCGGCTGGACACGGCGGATTCGGTGGCCTCCACCCTGGCTCACATCCTGGAGCTCACCGGCGACCCGGAGGATTACAACGAGCTGTACCGCACCTACGACTCGCTCACGGCTGCCGATCTGCAGGCGGCGGCCCGTAAGTACTTTCATAATGATAACCGCACCGTAGTGCTCCTCAGCTCCGAACCAGGGGCGGGGAACGGACCCAAGCCTTGAGCCCGAGATCCGCGGGCGCTCTGGCGGGGCTCGCCTGCGCCGTTTTCGTCTGCCTGGCCCCCATGGCT
>Ga0065705_10104895_pt1 | contig 10361 bp, 19 predicted proteins | sample SwibulcommuniRL2_FD_59092 | JGI IMG/M metagenome (GOLD analysis project Ga0065705, IMG submission 59092) | Bulk soil microbial communities from switchgrass field near Rose Lake, East Lansing, Michigan, USA - RL2 Bulk Soil v2 (version 2) | ecosystem: Environmental > Terrestrial > Soil >... | reverse complement strand
CTGCCTGGGCCTCGGACGTCGAGCAGCTCTCGGGCAAGCTCGACCACCTCGCGGCCGTCGAGGAGACGATCATGGACTCCCTGATCCAGGGCACGGCCTCGAAGGCTGTGTATCAGGAGCGCATGGCGAAGCTGGCGCAGCAGCGTAAGCGCCTCCAGGAGCAGCTGGAGGTCGCCCGGGCGGCCAAGGACAAGCTCGCCTCGGCAAACGCCACCACGGACGGCATAGCGCGCCTGGTGGACGAGCTGAAGGTGAAGGTCCCCAAGGCCACGCCCAAGCAGCAGCGCGAGCTGGTGCGCTTCCTGGTGCCCAAGGGTGGCGTGCTCCTGGACCGCAACGAGGACGTCACCGTGCGCATGTACTTCGACGAGACGGGTGCCTCTGAAAAAACGGATTTCGAAGGCACCCTCCCCGAGCGCGTCGTTACCCTTCGCGTCGCACGCTAACCGTCAGCCCCTTCCGTCCCTCCCCGCAATCGAGCTTGTGCGCCTGGTCGAGGTAGAGCCTCGCATGGCACTGAGGGCAGGTAGGCCTCAGCCTCCGCATGATCGCCTCGTGTCCCTGGTTCCACTTCCGACGGAAGCTCCTCCACCGACGACTACGCCTAAACGCGGTCGTAGCCTGGCGCTTGGGAATCGCATACCCAGCATCGTCGCTAAGTAGGCGTCCAAGCAGCGTGCTCAACATGTACGAGAGGGGGCGGCTCATGGTCACCTGGTTTTAGATCATGTCTGGGGTTTATGGTGAAGGAGCTAAGACAGGATCTAAATGGGATTGTGGAAGAACTGCGAGGGTTTGCCGAAAAGCAGGTTGAGGTCGTGGAGGATGTCGCCGCAGGGTACGCCACTGGCGAGGCAGTCCCTGATCTGCCACACCAGCTCCCAGATCGCATCGGTCGCTACGAGCTTCTGCCAGGCATAAATCGCCGCAATAAGCCCGACTACGCCCTGAATCTCGTTCACGTCCTGGCCCGCCGCCCAGCCCAGCGCGAGGAACATGCCCGGGGTCATCTCGCAGCCCACCTCGTAGCCTTCGAGGAGGCACATCACCCGCTTCATCGGTACGCCGTGGCCGGCACGGGGAACACCTGGCGCCAGCTGGTCGGCTCGGTGTAATCCGAGTCGTCCATGCGCACCTCATAGACACACGCCCAGAAGGACCCGCTCGCCTTGTGTCGCACGACGTGCTGCACATGCGGCTGGGGGAAGTTGGTGATGATCGGATCCTCCTGCATGCGCTCGTACTCGGGATCCTTGTCGACGACTGCGGGCGAGCGGCGTCCTGGGCTCATGGTCTTCTCCTAGAGGTGGCAGCGCCTGCAGATCTTGGCGCCCCAGCGATTCACGGTGCCTGGTGGGTTACACTCCGCGCAGGGCTTCGAGAGCAGCAGGCGCGCGGCGAGCATCGAGAGCGCCGTTCGCGCCAGCCTCAGCATGACCCTAGGTTCGGCCCCCCGAAGGTGCAAGCGCACCCTCGGTTGCAGGTGCTGGCCGAGGCCTGGCAGTCCACGACATGCGTGTTGAGACCGCCGCGCGGGTTGAGGTTGCCTCCGCATTCGCCGTAGATGGCGCAGGCTCCAGCCAGGCAGCTGTTTTCTTCGCTGTCACAGTCCGAGTAGCACGCTTGGCGCATGAGACGGCGGATGTTCCACATGTCACTCGTGCTCCAGGGGTACGATCGGCACCAGTCTTGGCACTCCGTCAGATCCTCCCAGCACATCTCGTGGTCCTCGGGCGAGATGCACGTGGCCCGCGGGTTGTGCTCGCACGGGCCGGAGTGCCTTTCCGCGCAGTTGAAGGCCCGCGAAAAGTAGACATCGTCGCAATCTTGATTGCACTGTGCGAGCTTCTTCATGTCCTCGTCGACAACGACACTCGCCGCAGTACTGCTCTCGATGTCATCGTCGAGGGGGACGTCTTCCGCCACGCAGCCGCCCAGCACGAACACTGTCGCCAACACCATCACGCTCTTCATTGTCGAAACTCCTCACAGCCACGGGGGCTGTTGTCGCGAGCGGCGCACCATGCGCCGCCGTCGTACCAGTGCCACCTGACTTGACCGTCTGGATCGCGGCTCAACTCGCCGATCGGCCGCTCTTCCCTTGAAGCCGTGGGCTCCTCCTTGGGTGTCGTTGGGCGGCTTGGGGTCGCGGTGCACGCGACCAACAGCAGCGCTAGCGCGGGCACACGCACGTGAGCCCTAGCCCGCAGTCCGAGATACACTGAGTGCGGGCCGCCCGGCAGTTCTCCTCTCCGCCGCCATTGATGACGCACTCGAATTTTTGCCGATGGCAGCGGCTCTCACAGCTCGCGCATGCCTGCGGATCGGCAGAGCAGACACATCCGCTACACATCTGCTGGCCGCCTCCGCCCCCGCCGCCAGGCTCATCACCTGGAGGTGTGCCCGTCCTGCAGAGGAGCGGGTTATTGCAGCCCCCAGGTAACTTGTCGCCGTCGATGACCGAGGACTCTTGCGAGTCGATCGGCTCGTCGGGATCCGCACTGCACGCCGTGAAAACGCCCAGCACCACAACCAACAGGAATTGCTTCATAGAGCCTCCTTGGTGAGGCGCGCACTGTCTTTCCGGATCCTCCGCGAGTCAAGAACTACACGCGGTAAACGTCGTGGGTCCCGCGTACCCAGTCGAGAAAAATCGTTTTGTCATGACAAAAAAGCTTGCAGGCAAATGTATACGGCGCGTAGGGTGAGGCCGCTCGTCCACACCTACGGGGGGTAAACATTGACGCACGTTCGGTCAGGGTCCCGTGTCACAATTCGCCGCATGGCACGCACGCGTAAGAACAAGCTCACGCCCCATCCCGCCCCCGCTCCTCACAAGGACGTGGTGAAGAGCGTTCGCATGCCCAAGTCGCTAGACGAGGCGATCGTCAAGCGGTGCGGTGACCTCAGCTTCTCGGCCTGGGCCTGCGAGATCCTGCAGAAGGCCGTCGAGACGCCCGAAGACGAAGCCTGTCGCGAAGTCGAGGAGCTGATGCTCCGACGCGGTGTCACTCTCGAAATGCTCCAAGCCCGTGCCAGGTAGACGGGTCGCATGCGCAACCAGGCCATGGAGGAGGAGAGCGAAGATGGGGGCAGCTCGTCGCCAGGAGTCTGAGGAACCAGGTAAGGCCATGGATCGCTTTGGGGAGGCCGTAGAGGACGCTCTGAGGCCGCATCTGGCCGTCGGCCGGAAGACCACCACCGACCTGCTAGAGCAGGCTGTGGAGGCAGTCGTAGACGCGATGCGCGGGAGGTTCATCATCGGCGTGCGCAAGCCGCGCCCCAGGAAGCAGACCGAGCGTGCGCTCTCGCTGCGCCTGCCCGTCGGCATCGAGATCTCGGCCACCCACAAGGGCAAGGTGCACACCGTGCGGGTCATCGGCGAGCACCAGGTCGAGCTGGAATGCGAGGGCAAGATCGAGCGCTACGAGTCGCTCAAGGCTGTAGCCGTGGCGATCCAGGGCTACCCTCCGAGCGTGAGCGGCTGGCGGTTTTTCTTTGGCACGTTGAGCTACGAAGAGGTCGTAGCCCGGTACGGGAAGGCGAGGGAGGAATGAGCACCCTGACGAGGTTTCTGAACTGGGTCCACGGGCAGAAGAACTGCCTGAACGGCGAGCGCTCTGGCCCCATCGAGGTCATCGAGCCCTCGCTGCCCCCTGAACTGCGGCTCTGTGTCGTGGGCGGCAAGATCCACTGCCTCCACGGCAAGGACCGCTGCTGCTGGTGTCGGATCCGAGCATGCCGAGCGCAGGCGTGATAAGGAGGAGGGCATGAAGAACACTGCCATTCAGACCCTGGTCACCAAGTTCACGAAGGACCTCAGCGAGGTGATGCTGGGCATCATCTACCAGGAGGGTGCTGCAGCCCTGGAGGCAAAGCCCCGTCGAGGCCGTCCACCTCGTCGGCCCACACAGATCCTGCGAGGCCACAAGCGGCCGCCCCAGTACATCGAGAAGATCTCGCGGCGGATCGGGGACATCCTCAAGCGCGAGGGTGGTGGCCTGTCGAGCGAAGATCTCCAGGAGCACCTCAAGCTCACGGGGAACGAGCTGCAGCTGCCCCTCAAGCGTCTCATGGAAGCCAAGCAACTCCGCTGCGAAGGGGTGGCCCGTGGGCGACGCTACTGGCTTCGTTAAGGGCTACGAGATCCAGGAAGGCGACCGTACCGGTTGGAGCTGGGGCTGGAACGAGGCCAGGCGAAGGCCCGCGTTTCGCGCGCTAGAGCGCGGCATCCCAGTCTTCAACGTCTTCGCCGAGGGATCGTTCCCGCGAGGGAGTGCTATCGGTCCATGGGTCAGGGATCTGATCAGCATGCTCGAAGCGAACGGCCTCGACAAAACCGGCTTCCCCGTTGAGGAGATGCTGGCCAGCGCTCGCGAGTACTACCTCAACCTCGACACAGGCCTCGTCTGGGATGAGGCCTCGTCGTGAGCCACGACGAGCTGCGCCGCAAGCTCTTCGAGCTGATGAAGATCCTCGCTGAGCCGCAGTACGCCCTGGCTTACCCGGTGGAGCCCGAGTACCCCGCTGATCCGTGGCCAACTATCCGCATGGCTGTCGCGAGGCTGGCCCTTCGCTCGAAGCGCCTGCAGTCCATCGAGGCTGCAGCAGACGAGCTGGTCGAAAAGTACTTCGCGAACTACCCCCACGAGCTTGAGCACTGCTATGCCGCAGTGCATCGGCTCAAGGAGACACTCGAATGAGCGCAATCGCTGTGAAGGGGCAGAAGGAATGGCGTCGGCCTCGCGACGGCAAGGAATTTGTCGGCGTGCTCGTCGGGGGCTATAGCGAGACACGGAAGGAGATCATCGCCGAGGTCTGGAAGCGCTACGGGATCCGCGTGGTGAACCACTTCGGGCTTGAGAAGCGCAAGGAGATGTCTCTCTACATCCGTTCGGATGCCGAGATCTGCATCATCCTTTCCCAGGACATCGACCCCATGTTGCCGCGCGTGCTGAAGGCTTGCGCCGCTGGGATGATCCCCACCATCGGGATAGAACGTCGCCCGCACACCTGGGATACTGCGTTTGCTACCGAGGGCTTCTCGAATCCGCCGAAGTGGCGCGATGGCTTCCTCATCGACAACCCGGCCGACCCCGTGAAACTCGAGGAGCAGCGCAAGAAGGAGCTGGCGGAACTTGAGAAGCCTCGCGTTGCCTGGACCGATCCTAAGCTCGCCGTCAGCCCCAAGCCCACGCTCGCCGACGTGGCCCCTCCCGTCTCGCAGATCGTGAAGAACATCATGGCGGCCCCGGCGCCTGGGAAGCGCCACGTGCGCGGGCCCGTGAACAACAAGTTTGCCATCCTGCTCAGGAAGACTCGTACGGACGCGGGCCTCTCACAGGCCCAGCTCGCGAAGAAGATGGAGACGCGGCAGAGCGTCGTGTCGCGCTGGGAGCACGAGACCGAGCCCAGCCTCCCGCTCTACGAGGCGTACCTCAAGCTCCGTGAGATCCTCCCCGGCCTGCCCGTCGAAGTCGAGGGCATGCAGGGGAAGAAGGTCTTCGAGGAGCGCGCGCGCAGGGAAGAGAAGGCCGCGCCCAAGAAGTCGCCTGTAAGCCTGGTGCCTCCGCCTGCGCCCTACGTGCCCCCGGGCACCAAAACGGCCGCCCAGGCCTTCGGAGCCGCACCAGCGAAGGCGCCAGAGCCCGAGCGGACGCCTCCTCCGCCGCCCGCGCCCGTGGTGGTGGAGACGCCTGCGCCTCCCCCTCCGGTCGCGCCGGTCGCCCCTCCTCCACCCAAGGAGGACCCCGAGGTGTTCGCCAAGCGCGTGATTGCCGCCATGGCGCCCCCTGCGCCCGCCGCCCAGGTCGGCGAAGAGCTGCTCACGGTGAGGCTGCGCAGCGGAGGCAGCATCACGCTCACGGCCTCAGTGAGCCTCATGAAACTGAAAGGGCCCGATCGCAAGTTTGTGTTCGACATGATCGACATGCTGCAGGCGTACGAGGACGAGAGCACGGAGGGGCTGAAGTGAAGCCGAATCCGGCTGGTGAGGAGTGGCTGGAGAAGCTGGAGGCGTGGCTGGCTGCAAACCAGCACCCAGACATCATCTACGTCCTCGCTGTGGGCCATCGCGACGGCTACACGTCGATGCTGGCCAACATCGGAGAGAAGAGCGCCGTGGACTTCCTGAGCACGTTCATCAAGCAGACGACAACAGCGCCGATCTACAGCTCGGTGGCGAAAAAGGAATAGTGGTGGCAAACCCGAAGATCCAGAAGGCGCAGGAGCGACTGATGCCGACGGTAACCAAGGTCGCCCGCGCCATCGAGCACCGCATCCCCGACGATCTGCGCTACGTCATCCTCGTGTTCGCCCCGGACAACGACGGGGATGGGCTGGACATCGGCATCGCGTCCAACTCGACCCCTAGCGCCTGTGTGATCGCCATGGAGAAGATGATCGCGGAGATCGAGTCGAAGACAAGTAACTGAGCTGTACTCGGGCGTGGTCCAACAGGCAGGACGGCGGCCTTTGAAGCTGCGCATGTTCCAGGTTCGAATCCTGGCGCCCGAACGTGACCGGCCGACATAGGGTTAGTGGGAGCCCGGCGCCTTCTTAAGGTGCAAGCGCTGGTTCGATTCCGGCTGTCGGCCCCTTGGAGGGTTGTGCGTAGTGGGAACGTAACCGGCCTGTGACGCTGGTTTCGCCGGTTCGATTCCGGCACCCTCCGCTTTTCGCCGGTGTAGAGGTAGTGGGAGCTTCGCCGAATTTCAACTCGGAGGCGTCCGTTCGATTCGGATCACCGGCTCTCTGGGCGCGTAGTGTAGTGGGAACACAGCTAGCTAAAGTCCTCCGTAATAATGCGGGGGCATTCACGACCCCGGTCGTCGGCATCGTCACTTAGTACAGGGACCTCATCCACCCCTCAAAGGCTAGAAATCACGGGTCCGATTCCCGTCGCGTCCACCAGGAGGAAGCCATGCAGGACCACAAGACTCAGCGTTGGTCACCCCTCATCGAGCAGATGCGCAAGTGCGACGGCAAGAAGCGCTACGACTCGAAGATGCCCGCTGAGCAGCATGCTCTCAAGCTGCGCAAGGAAGAGCGAGGCCACAATGCCACGGCCTACCCGTGCGAGTACTGCAAGGGCTGGCACGTCGGGCACCGTCGGTAAGTGAAGGTGATCGTGTACGACTGGCGCGGGCTCACCAGGTTCGCGACGGGGCTCTCCGTCGTGCGGATCATGGAATGGCTGCGCCGACAGCTGCCCAGGTGGGCCGCGTGCTCCTGTGGGGGGAGCTGGCGCGTGAACTAGGAGGGTGGAGCGTGATCGACTGGGAAGAGGCGAAGAAGATCCAAGACAGCTACGTGAAGATGGGCATGAAGAGGCTTAGGCAATCGAGACACCTGAACCCGTACGTCTTCATCCTCACCACCGGAGCTGGCTTCGACAAGATCAAGGAAGACGCAAAGTCCGTGGGCTGGAAGGTGCTGGCCAATCCTCATAACCTGCCCCTAGAGCAGAATGCGAACGTCGCGATGGTGGTGGACATGGCGCCCACGCCAGAGATGCTCGACGGCTACATCCGGTTCTGCTGGCCCGAGAACGCCAAGATCTTCGACACGGGCCTGACGATCGGGAAAGCCTCTGGCCTTAGCGACGAGAAGGTTCTCTCCAGCCTCCACAGCGCGTTCTTCATGGTCACGGACATGCACCAGAAGGACGTGGTCGCAGCGATGTGTCGCGCCGTGGCTGCTAAGACAGACGCCTACGCCACCATCATGCTCACAGAGGGATGGATGCTCAGGGCATCTCCGGGCGACGAAGCTGGTCGAGAGCACGTCGAGGCCGCACGAGAGCGCGCGGTCGAGTACGAGCGCGAGAACCCTAAGAGCTGCGATGGAAGCTTTCGCCGAGAGGCTGGCTCCATCGAGGTGCTCAACTGCTCACTGACCACGCGCAAAGGCCAGCGCATGATCTCGATCCCGATCTTGCGCAAGTTTGATGCGCGCGGGCGTGACATGGGCAAGGTGACGGGGTTTGGCCCGGCTGAGGATCACGATCTCTCCGCAGAGGGGGCGAAGATGAGCGGCCGGATGATGGACTTCCTGAAGCAGCTGGACGACTAGGGCTCTGGCGGGACTTGCTTGGCACCAGTGGCCCTGGCGATCGCCAGGCTCTGGTCGAGCAGGCGCTGAGACATCTTCGTGAGCAGGTCGAGCTGAGCCTCTACAGCCGACTGTCGAGCGCGTAAATCCTGAACCTGTGTTGAGAGCGTACCCAGCTGAGTGCTGAGGTTGGCCTGGGTGACTCCGAGGCGAGCCGCGGACTCTGAGCGAACATCCTCGACGTCCTTGTGCTTGGCCACGTCGCGCTCCCAGGTCGCGAAGGCGACCCCAATGGAGAAGAGGGCCACTGCGACGGCCACGAGCACCTTGAATGGCTCCAGGCGCTTCACAAGCCGCTCGGCTGGGGCTGGCGGCTCAGCCGCTGGAGGCGGCGGCATCGTGGGGAGTGGAGTCGAGGCTCGCGGTGGAGGTGGAAGCGGTGGAGGCAGCGTCATAGGCACCTCCTAGAATTCGCCCTTTTCGTTCGCCGTGAAGATCAGGCGTAGCTCGGCGAGCGTGAGCGCCGTCGCGCCCGTGGCTCCACCGAAGGTGCGCAGCTTGTTGAGCGCCGCGAGGCGAGCCGCGCGAAGGCCTGGCTCAGCCGAGTTGGTCGCCGCATTCATGGCGTTGTGACACGCGAGGCACTGCTGACCGTGCCCGCTCGTGATGTCCGGGCCAGCGGGCAGGTCATTGCGCACAGCCACGATGTTTCGGAATCCAGGCTGTGCGCTTCGAGTCGCGTGCTGCGCATCGAAGGAGTCGCAGATGAGGTTTCGAGCCATTGGCAGCCTCCCTTAGGTGAACTTCGGCACGTTGATGAAGAAGTCACCCGCAGTGCCAGCGCTTCCGTTCGTGCCCGTGCCGACACCCACACCCACAGCGCCCGCAGACACGTCGGGGTTGTTGCCGGAGAACTTGCCGCACGTGATCTCGATTGAGCCACCGCCGCCAGGACCGCCACCGGCCGCATTGCCCGCAGTACCTGCGCCACCAGCGCCACCCTTGGCGCGGATGGCTCCGTTGTTGATGACTTCGCCAGCGCCGATGAAGCCGAAACCACCACCAGCGCCAGAGCCGCCGCCCGCGTTGGTACCGTCGCCGCCGCCCGAGCCGCCTGAGCTGCCAGCGCCCGCGCCCGTATTGAAGGCCGAGGCATTGGCCGACATCGAGGTGAGCGAGTTGTTGCGCAGGTAGCGACCGAGCGAAGCGAGCGTCACCGTGCCCGCAGTGCCACCGCCGTTGCCGCCCGAGGTGCCGCCCGTGCCGCCTCGGAAGAGACCGCCCAGCGCGCCAGCTCGCGGCAGAGGCAGGTTAGCCGCAGCGTTGCCGTTGGTACCAGCGCCCGTACCGCCGTTGACTCCGGCCAGGTTTGCCGGGAAGGAGCCCTGCGTGAAGGCTGCGCCACCCGTCGCGCCCGAGGCGTCGGCGCCATCCCAGTGGATGACTCCCGAGGCATTCACCGTGACCTTGCGCGCGTAGATGCGCCAGCCGCGCGCGACCAGGATGCCCGTGCCGTCGACGACGAGGTTGTTGTAAAACATGTCTCGGGTGAGCGTCGTCGTGCCGCCCGAGATGGTGACGTCACCGTCGGCACCGTCGCTCATGAGCGCGCTCATGGTGGCGACGGCCATGGCCGCGAGCGTGGTGGTATTGGCGAGGTTGATGATCGCGTCGGTGCCCACGATGGTGAGCGAGCTGTCCGAGGATCCGGTAACGCCACTGCCGCCAGTGGCGTTGTGCGGCATGTTGTCGCCGCGACGATCCAGGTTGGCAGTCGTCATGATTAGCCCTCCGGCACGATCGGCACGAGGAAGGCGCTCACCGTCATGCCCGTGCCCGTGAGCGTCGTGGCCTGCAGCGCGATTCGCTCAGCCGCGCTGAGCCCGTAGATCGGCTGCGTGTGCACGAGCGTGGTGGTGCCCGTGATCGTCGTGCCGTCGTTGAGCTTGCCGCGGTCGGCGATCGTCGAGCTGATTCCAGCTGGCGCCCAAATGTTGGGCGTCTTGAAAAACAGCCAGATGATCCCCTGGAAGGTGAGCGCGCCAGTGCCAGCGCCACCGACGACAATCTGGCCGTTGTTCCAGCGCTTCTGCCAGTAGAAGCCGAGCGTGGCCGTGCCACTCTGATCGCCCTGCAGCGGCTGGCCGTCAGTGGCCGCACTAGGGGCGCTCGTCGTCGCAGTGACGGCGTTGAGGAGTCGGAGCATTTGTACCTCTGGGGGTGGAGCGGGGTTACTGCGAGTGACGCTGCGCTGACGTAGGCTCCACCGTGCCCATGGGCATCGGCTTGGTCGGGGCCTGAGGCTTCTG
>Ga0065705_10002987_pt1 | contig 10361 bp, 8 predicted proteins | sample SwibulcommuniRL2_FD_59092 | JGI IMG/M metagenome (GOLD analysis project Ga0065705, IMG submission 59092) | Bulk soil microbial communities from switchgrass field near Rose Lake, East Lansing, Michigan, USA - RL2 Bulk Soil v2 (version 2) | ecosystem: Environmental > Terrestrial > Soil >... | reverse complement strand
CACGCTTGGGGTGCGTGAGGTCGCGAGTTCGAATCTCGCCGTCCCGACCAATACACTTAACGAGTTACGGCTGTCGCTTGCGGCAGCCGTTCTTGCGTTGTGGCAAAGTTGTGGCAGATACCATTACGCAAGACGCGCACAGCTTCCACCGCAGCCTGTTTAGCTCGATCGGTAGCGTGTGTATAAGGGCGCGTGGTTTGCGGATCGGAATGGCCCATAAGCGAAGCAATGGTCACCTCACTACAGCCAGCCTCCGCGAGCCTCGTGCCATACTTACACAGCTTAAGTGATCACCGATGTGCTACGTAGCCAGCGGTTACTTACGCAAGAGAGTGCCAGAGCGATCGTGATAAACGCTCGAGGAGATCGCCACAAGATCGAGGAATGCTGCAGCCACCGTGGTTCGCTCGAATCAGTGTTTTCACTCAATCGTCGTAGGTAATAATACTCATGCCCAATCCTGCTGAACAGCCTAAGCTTGCCGAGCTTTCCTTACTTTGAGATGGTCAATGCACTATCCATCTCTTCGCATATGCTGGCTTACATCATTGCCGCTAAGGCTGCGCGATATGAAACCCGGCCCTTATCGAGACACAATAGTCGAAAGACACCTTTTGGGAATCAATCGTGGCGCCCGCGTCGCCCCTGGCGGTCTGAGATGGGCTTTTAGATAGGTCGGGATGACTTTAAATTGCTCCGCGACCTGGACTTCAAAGTCCGCGCCAAAAGTTAGGCTGCGTTAAGGATGACGGTTGCGAGTTGCGGCATGGGTAACTCGCAAGGAGTGTCAGTGACTTGACGCGGCAACGACGCTGAGCGGGATGCGCCAGGCAAGGGCATTTCGCTCAGCTCGTTTTGGATAAGGAAAAGACGTCATGATTTACTGACAGTACCCTCATTTCAGTCCCTTTGGGCCAGGTCCGGCTTGCCATTTCCGCCACAGTTATTTTGCTTGTGCGCCGATCCATCTACTGCGATTAAGATTTTCGTCGCTAATTCTCTCTTGAAGTTCTACGTGGCGGGAGACCGGACGCCCTCGAAAACATAACGGGCAATCTCAACTCGGTTGTTGAAGCGCTTCTTATCCAGGATGTGGCTGATGTGGTTTTCGACCGTCCGCACACTGATCTCTAATTCAGAGGCAATCTCTTTATTGCTGCGGCCGCGGGCGACTAACGCAGCGATTCGGTTCTCGGCCTCAGTTAGCTGTTCATCAAAAAACTCTGCCTGTCCCTGCCCCTGGGCGCCGACCAAACGAGCGATCTCAGCGTGAGTTCGTTCGACCCGGCTAAGAATGCCTCTAATTACCGCGATTAACTCATCAGGTTCGAAAGGTTTTGTCAGATAGGCGTCTACTCCGGAGCGAAAGCCTTCGATGCGATCGCCCGTCTCACCTTTGGCGGTAAGAAATACGACGGGGACCAAAGCTGTCCTCGACGATGCGCGTAACTGTTGGGCCAGTTCGTAGCCACTCATGCCGGGCATGCGGATATCGCTAACGATCAGATCGGGAACCGATTGAGCGACGCTGACCAGGGCCTCCGCGCCGCTGCGCGCGGTTATCACCTCGAACCCTTCAGCACGCAGACACGCTTCCACGGCTCGCAAGAGGTTTACTTCATCATCAACGACCAGCAAGCGCTTCGACATTCTCGGTTTCCTCGTTCCTTTCTTCCGCCTGAGGGCTCGGCGCCTTTCGCAGATATATCGTAAAGGTGCTGCCGACATTGACTTCGCTTTGGACAACCACTCTGCCGCCGAGTTGTTCGATCAATCCGCGCACAAGATAAAGACCCAGGCCGATGCCGGGTTGATCACCGGTATCACCCGACTGTACTCGCAAGCCGCGATAGAACCGTTCAAAAATATGTGGCAGGTCGTGCTGACTGATTCCAGGGCCGTTGTCTTTAATATATAAGCCGGACTCATCAGCCCTGGTTGTCGTGCCCAAAATGATGTGCCCGTTCTCGGGCGTGTATTTGATAGCGTTCTCCACCAACATCGAGACAGCTCGTCGGAGCGCGGATTTGTTGCCGAGCGCAAACACGGGTTGCTCGGACAACTCGGTTACCAGAGCCTGTCGCCGCGCTTCGGCAGCATGCCTTTCGAGGCCGGCACAGGCATCAAGAATCTCGTCGAGATCGACGCGCTCAACCTCAACCTTGTAGGCGCCTGACTCAATCCGAGTCAGATCGAGGAGGTTATTCACAAGATCAATTTGGCGGTCACATTCAGAGGCGATGGTTTCCAGGTATTCGTTGCGTTCCTCCGCTGAGGGTCGAGAGCGTTGGAGCACATGAGTCAGGGTTTTGATGGTAGTTAAAGGTGTGCGCAGCTCATGTGAGACGCTGCCAACAAAATCCGACTTTAATCGATCAAGTTCCGAGAGTCTTTCTTCCCGTTCCCTAATCTGTTCCGCCATCATGTTGAAGGCGGTCCCCAGCTCACCCACTTCCCTGGGAGTATCCACGGGGGCACGCGCCTTGAGATCGCCATACCCGAGAGCCTGGGCCACATCTCTCAAACGGTGAACCGGTCGGACAATGCTCCTTTGAGTGAAGTAAGCGGCTAGCACCGCACAAACGAGCGCCAATAAACTAAAGAATACATAGCGATTGAATTGGCGCCGCATCGGCTCGAAAAGAGTGGCACTGGGAACGCCCACAGAAACGACGAAGCCGGTCGCGCCGGCGCGAGCGAGTCCATAAACCCGCCATACCTGATCGTAAGGACTCTCCAATTCAACAACTGCGACGCGCCGAGCACCCAAAGCGCTGAATAACGGCGAACTGTTTGGCCCCAAATCAATGGACGTTTTACTCGTCTGTTTGCGATAAATCCGCCTTCCCTGAGAATCGAAGATGCCGATTACGGCGCCTTCCGGCAGTTGAATGTCGCGGAATAGGTTAGTGATTGCATTTCCATCAATGCGCGCTATCACCGCCCCTCCCGAGGTAATCGGAACCGCTATCGCAAAAACAGGACGCGATTCGTCGCCCGTTCGATCAGACACCAGCACCCACGAATTTTTGGCCCGCGACTCTGTTAGTAGATACTGGACCAGCGCCGTCGGTGGCTCAGGAGTCGGTGGTTGGGCCAACAAAGTAGTCCCCGATTTATCAACGATCCTTAGGTCGATCCAGTTAGGACGGGTCTTGACTACGTATTGGAGGTTGTTGTTGAAAGGGTAATCTTTGCGATCGGCGGCTACCGCAGCAATGGTGATCAATGGTTGTCGTTGCGCATCCACCCAGTGCTCAAACGCTATAGCTGCTAGTTCGGACTGTTGGCTAACTGAGTCCTCAAGTTGCAAGCGGCCGATGCTACGCATTTGCCTGAGCGCCAGCACCCCAACAAGTGCCAGCGGGATGCCGATGCCGATGGCAAGCAACAAAATCCTTCCGCGAATGCCTACTTTCATAATTCACAACCGCAAGCAAGCAACCATCGTTCGTTAGTATTCGGTGCGAGATGATCCTGGAAGCAGTATAGGCCAGATGTTCAGGTTGACGCACGAATAAGTTGTTCCGGGTTTATCGAATAGGTGTAAACACTTATGTGGGGTGAGTAATCATTCCGATGTTAACGGGATCGTATCAGTCCATTGTGGAGTAGGTAGGGAAGAGACTGATCACGGTCCAGATATTACAGACTGGAAACAAAATCGTGGGCGCAGCAAATCAGAAAAGAGCGGCAACATCTCATCGGCTATTCGCCGTCCCCAATGAATTAACGCGCGAAGGCCTTTCGATCCGCGAAATACCCTGGCGAAAAGTCGGAGTCTTCATTGCTCTATCTCTTAGCTTCTTTCTGCTCGGCGCGGTGCCGATGTGGCTTAAGGTGCGCGACAAAGATGGCGACCTGGCAGTCGTGCAACGCGAGCTTGGGCTGAGCCAAATGGAAAACGATTTATCAGAAGCCGTCATCGATGCTCGCCGTGGTGACTATGAACCGGCGAGGCAAACCGCCAGCGATTTCTTTACCGGACTACGGAATCAGGTGGACAAAGAAGACAATCCTGCGATCTCAGGCAATCAGCGTGAGCAGCTGAAAGGCATCCTTACCCAACGAGATGACATTATCACGCTCCTGGCTCGTGGAGATCCGGCGGCGGCAGATCGTTTATCGAATTTCTATGTCGCGTATCGCCAGACCATGAGTGGTGTGCAACCGAGCAATGGAAACACGAAATGAAAAAACTAATGAATCGAAACAACCGATGAGAATATTGATAGTGGGTGCCGGTAGTGCAGGACTGACGACGGCTTTCTGGCTCAGCCGCGATGGACACAATCTAACCATTGTCGAAAAGTCACCTGCCTTGAGAGACGACGGGCATCTGATCGACTTCTTTGGCGCGGGCTACGACGTAGCTCAGCAGATGGGGATCATTCCCGATCTTGAGGCGATCCACTATCCGATTTAAGCCGACTTTGCCAAACTAAAACATCGAGAAGCCGGGCAGCCCTTTGCTAAGAGCGTATTCGTGAGCAACCAGGTTGGTGGACGTGCCGTTCAAGGCGCACATCCCGCCTAAAGTAGCCGTGTGCGACATGGGCATGAGCATGCGGCCGGCACTGGCGCCCGCTGCGACGACAGACTTCAATCACGATTGGGATAAAGACTGCGACCGCAGCCGTATTGTTGATGAAGGCCGATAAGATCGAATGGGGGGGGAGGGACTTGCAAACCTAAGCAGCTACCATCAAGCTTGACGCGGTTCCTATCTTAGCGATAAAAGACTCGCACGGTATGAAGCATCTTTAATTGACGGGAGATTCGTAGATGAGTACCGATGAGCCTAAGCCGTCTCAAACTGATCCACGAGTAAAGCGGATCGCCATTTTCGCGGCTATCGTTCTGATGGCCTTTCTGATCGGGCTCGTGCCAATGGCGCTCAAGGCGTGGAGCAGTGCTAACGAACGCGACGCAGCACAGAAGGAACTGCGGTTGTGCCGGCTTCAGGGCACTCTGGCCTCTGCGGTGATTTATGCCCGGCGAGGTGAATATGAGCCAGCGCGGCAAGGTACCAGTGATTTCTTTACCGCTCTCCGTAGTCAGGTTGATGTCGCCAACAACCAATCGGACTTGACGGCTCCGCAAAAGGACGGCCTCAAATCTCTAATGACTGACCGCGACAATCTCATTACATTATTGGCGCGGAGCGATCCGGCTGCTGCTGATCGCCTGTCCGATCTCTACGTTTCCTATCAGAAGACTATGGGCAAACCTTAAGGGAAGTTGCTTACCTGAAGGGTTTTCTCGCTGAGTTCAAAAGCGATGGAGATTGATTCTTTGGACGGTAACCGTCACCACCGGACTAGCGCCGCCCGTTCTGCAGTAACAAATCCAATAACCATCAAAGAATAGCCGCGGCCATTGGTACGCCGATTAGCGCGCTCGCTTCAATTCCGGGGACAGTGTTGGCGATATCACCGATGAGATTAATTGCAATCATGGTGACAGCGACTCGGTGACCCCAGCGCGCCCCGCGCCCTAGTCCGATCGCCGCCGCCAGGCAAGCGGCACATACCGCAAGCAACAACACAACCGCCCACCAGCCTATGCTCATGAATGCGACCTGGGCGCGCGGGTTGAGCCGCAGATTGGCTTCAAAAAACTATTTGGGAAGAGTAGAGAGACGCTTGCGGTGAAACTGATGAGGGCGCCAACCAGAAAGAAGAGACTAAGTGCTGTCACAGCCCACGGACGATTCCTGGTCATGAGATTACAGGCGGGCTATCAGCGCCTCGTTTCCAAAAGGCCGCTTTGACGTATACGATTCGTCTTCATCAACGGCGCTCGTTAACTCCTTAGGCGCACACTCGGCTGATTAGTCTCTCAATCGATTCTCTATCTTTTCACGCATGAGGGTAAACACCTAGACTTCGTAGGTGGTAGCACTCTTTTATCTCTCACCATTGAAAATGCAACTTAGCAGAATTGAAGCAGCGGGCGAGCGAGCTTGTCTCTGGACAAGATTCCATCGCTTCAAACGCCACGCCCACGAAGTCTAAAGACAATGGACTATGTACCCTTGATTTCAGGATATTTGTTGTTGACTTTGGCATTCATGTTTGGCGGGAGAGAGCGAAGGGCCTTTAACGTTGCAAGTCATGCTGCAGCGGCAACATTGATAACTTTGCTTTGCCTTGCGTCGCTTCTCTGGTTTATTGGCGGCACCTTGCGCCACTTAACAACACACTAAATCTTGAAAAGTGCAGTTCTAAAGTCCTCAAAACGCAGCAAGTGAATCTAGTTTTGCGCGTCTCTCAAACTGGCGTTACCCATCATGGCCCTGATCGAGGCAGGGAAATAGGTGTAAACACCCTCGTACGCCTTCATTCTCACCACACCGATCTCCAAGTCGATTGTTTACGCTTAAGGGAAAACACCTATGTCTGATAGGTGGTAACACTCTTTCCTCTCTCACCCATTGCAATGCAAGTTAGCGGCATTAAGGCAGCGGCCGAGTGAGCATGTGAGCGGGCAAGATATCAATCGCTTTAGGCTCGCCTCGCTGCTCNGGTTCATTAGCGGCCCTGTCCGCGATTTAACAACACACTGAATCCTGGGTAAGGACGCCATGGTCCCAGCTGACCTGGCGGCAAGCATGGTAGATGTTGACCAACAGACGAGTCGCCTGTGGCTTGACGGCGGACAACTCCACAGTGACGGAGTTGGCGGAAGCGCGCTGATCTGACTCAAATCGCTGGATCGGGCGAGCCGCCTGGAGGCCTCAGAGCCCGAGTACCATCGTTTTCTGTAAAGCAGGCTGAATGCGATCTGGAGAAAAAGCGGAATGAACAGCAGCAATCTAAAGATGGTGCCACGGGAAGGCCCGGAGATGGTGCGGCGGAAAGCCGCAGACGCTCAAGGCGAGTTAGTTGACTTTCTCTCCAGCACCTTACTGCAAGCTAAGGCCTTGATGCTTAAGAAACAGGTTTCAGCATTTCTAAACGAGTTGGATGCCCGGGATAACTTGTGGGGTTTGGATCTCGACCAAGGAATCAGTCTTAAAGGTGAGGTGCGCCGTTTCGAGATTGGATTGATTCAGCTTGCGCTCAAACGAAGCGGAGGGAGCCAACTGCGCGCTGCTCGAATGCTTGACCTAAAGCCGAGCACCCTATGCACCAAGTTGAAAACCTACGGGATCTTGGTCGAAGACGCGCGACAGTAGTTCTTACAAGCAAGCACTTACTCCTTCAGTCCGCCAGTCGATCGCACGCTCGGTTTGAGCGTTGCCGTTCGAACTATGTGGTTGGATGCAAGCCGTCCGTTCGCGTGAGTCGCAATCTCGGTCGTCCTGAGCGGCGACCGACCGTTCAAGGGAAGCCTTGAAACCTACACCCTACGAGGAGCCAACTATGAGTAAATTCAGTCGCTACCTAAAAATGAGAGACTTTAGCAGCATGTTGTTAGTCGGCTTGGCGATTTTTGTGACGCAAGTCGCCATTCAAGCTCAAACGACGACGGGCAGTCTTAAAGGCACTGTTACCGATCCCACCGGCGCAGTTGTAGCCGGGGCAACGGTGACGGCGGTTAACGTGGCAACCGGCGCCCAGCGCATCGCCGAATCCAACGATGCGGGAATATTCGATTTCCAAACTCTACAGCCTGGAAAATACAATATTACCGTCGATGCAAAAGGTTTTAAGAAGTCAGTGTCCCGTGACGTCATTGTCTCAGTTACGCAGGTTGCTCAAGTGACCATACCGTTAGAGATCGGTGCGGCGAGTGAAACGGTCACGGTCTCGGCCAGCCAGGAGGTCATCAACACCTCCAGCCCAAGCGTTACCAATATTATCAACACGCGGCAGGTCGTCGATCTTCCGCTGGCTAATCGAAACCCGATTGAACTGGCTGGATTGCAGGCGGGTATCGCGGTAGTCGGAACCGACGTCCGAGGTGCGTCCGTAAGCGGTCTTCGTCAGACGGCGGTCAATCTCACCCAGGATGGCATTAACGCGATGGACAACTTCGTGAAAACGAGTTCGTTCTTCGCCATCACTACTCCATCGCTGAACTCCACTTCTGAATTCAGCATTACCACCAGCACGGCGGGAGCGGACTCAGGGCGCGGTGTCGCACAGGTCAACCTCGTCACCAAGGGTGGCACAAACGAATACCACGGTGGAGCCTTCCTCCAGATTATTAATAATTGGACCGACGCCAATACGTGGTTCAACCAATCCATAAAAGCGGCCAAGCCGATACTGCGCCAGCATTACGATGGTTTTGACGTTGGCGGGCCGATGTACTTCCCTCGCTTTGGCGAAGGTGGCCCGAGCGTTTCGAGCGGAAAAGACAGAGCGTTCTTCTTCTTCTCGTACGAGAGGTTTGTCCAGAGTGATTCGCGTTCGCGTAACCGCACGGTCCTGACTCCGGAAGCCCGGCAAGGGATATACAGGTATACGGCCGGCGGTGTTGTTCGGACGGTCAACCTTCTGACGCAAGCCAGCGTCCCCTTCCATACGTTGAATCCGGTCTTGACGGCCCATCTGAACCAGATCCCTGTTCCCAACAATTCCACCTGTGCCGCCAGCGATGGTTTCAATATCAGTTGCTTCCAGTTCAATGCTGAACAACTTACCTCAAACGATAAATACGTTTTCCGGTATGACCACCAGATCTTTAAGGACAGGGACCTGGGTTCTCATAAAGTTGAATTTGTTCTTAGCCGCGTCCTTACCAGGACGTTCCCCGATGTCACCACCAACGGACTGGAAGCACCATTTCCGGGCGGCGTAAATGGGTTTCAGGCATCAACGAGAAACCTGGTCACGCCGGCCCTGGTATCCACCTTTGGAAGTAACGTAACCAACGTCTTACGGTATGGCCGCCAATGGGCTCCGGTAGATTTCAATCGCGACCAGCCGCAGCTCGTTCCGTTTATCTCGTTGCCGGGGGTGCTCACAAACTATGACAACACCTTCCTGCCTCAGCCGCGAAACACGATCGTAAACCAGATCACCGACAACCTTAGTTGGGTTAAGGGTAATCACTCTTACAAGTTTGGCATGGACTGGCAGAATGTTCTGGGCGTCAGCTTAAACGACGCCGGCATCGTGCAATTCAACCAGCTCGGTGCAAGTACGGCTAACCCCTCCGGTTTGACGATAGCTACTAATTTACCTGGCGCTTCCTCCGCTCAATTAACGGCTGCTAATACAGTCTATGGCGCGATCGTCGGCCTTTTATCAAGCGCGACCCAGACCCTTAATGTCACGAGTCCGACCTCCGGTTTTGTGCCTGGGGCTACGCGAGACAGGCAGGTCCAGGGGAAGGATCTGGCGCTCTTCGCGCAGGACCAGTGGCGTATGAGAAGTAACTTTACGCTGAGTTACGGCGTACGTTGGGACTACATGGGCGTTCCGACCGTTCCCAATGGTCTGGCCATTCAACCAACGAATTTTGATTCTATCTGGGGCATCTCGGGCGTGAACAATCTCTTTAAACCGACCGCGGCTCCTGGTAGTCAAACGGCGGCCGGCGCAACCCTGAATTTCGTCAGCGGCGATACCGGCATTGGCCTTTACAAGAACGACTGGAATAACTTTGCGCCGTTCGTTGGTTTTGCCTACTCGCCGGCCTTTAAGTCGGGATTCTTCCACAAGTTGTTTGGTGATGAAGGCACCAGCTCCTTCCGTGGCGGATACGCGATGACCTTCCTGCATGACGGAGTCACAACCTTCACCAACCTCCTGGGAACGGGCACCACCAATCCCGGACTGATCCAGTCGGCTAACACGTCGGTGCTGAGCGGCGTCGTGCCACCCAACAATCAACTTCGCGGCCAGCTGACTGCCGCAGGCGTGCCTTTGATCTTCCCGACGTTTAAGATTCCGATCACCGATCGCGAGAATTTCCTGACGACTAATGGCACCAGCGGTCTGTGGACGGCCGATCCCAATCTTAGGGCCGCCTATGTGCACCAGTGGAATTTCGGTATCGAGCGCGAGATTTTTAAGAACACGGCGCTTGAGCTCCGCTATGTTGGCAACTATGCGCCCAACACCTGGCGTGCTTACGACATTAACGAAGTTAACATCTTCGAGAATGGGTTCCTGAAAGAATTCCTGAACGCCCAAAGGAACCTCACGGCTCGTGGCGGAACAAGCTTTGCCCCGGGTTGTGCTACTTGTTTGCCTCTGCCGCTCTTTGACAAGTTCTTTACCGGTCGGCTAGGCGATTATACGAACTCAGGGTTTATCACCAACCTGACCAATAACAACGTCGGCGGCTTTGCAAGTACGTTGGCGTTCAACGCAACCTACAGGGCTAATCGCGAAAACCCTGCGCTTGGATTGGCGGGAAACTTCTTCGTGGCAAATCCAAATGCAGCTTTTGTGAGAATCCTG
>Ga0065705_10003898_pt1 | contig 10362 bp, 10 predicted proteins | sample SwibulcommuniRL2_FD_59092 | JGI IMG/M metagenome (GOLD analysis project Ga0065705, IMG submission 59092) | Bulk soil microbial communities from switchgrass field near Rose Lake, East Lansing, Michigan, USA - RL2 Bulk Soil v2 (version 2) | ecosystem: Environmental > Terrestrial > Soil >... | reverse complement strand
ATGAGGATACCGACGACCACGAGAGAGGTAACCGCAAGAATATAGAGAATACCGATGTTGAGATCGGCGACGATCAGGCTGGCGCCGAAAGGAATGACAACAAAGGTGCATAGAAAACCCATGAAGACGACGTAGGGCGCCAACGAGAACAGCTTGGAGTCCGCCGCCGTGGGAATCAAATCTTCTTTGAGCAGGTTTTTGATGCCGTCGGCGAGCCATTGGAGAATCCCTTGCGGCCCGACCCGGTTGGGTCCGACACGCGACTGCATGCGCGCCCAAACCCGCCGTTCGAGCCAACTGGTGACTCCGGCAAGCGGCGCGACAAACACGGACAGCACGACCAAAGCGACGAGCACCATTGCGATGGCATACACGCCTTCTTTGGGCATGCCGGCGAAGGCGCCGTCTTTGATGAGCTGATCGATATAAGCTTGCATGATCTGTTTATGATTCGAATTTAGCGGTCGATCTCGGGCGCATCGACGTCGAGACTGCCGATCAAAGCGATCAGGTCTGCGAGCATGATTCCCTTGCTGAGTTTGTCGATAATGCTCATCGCCGTGTACGAGCCGGTGCGAATCCTCACCCGATAAGGATATTCGCTGCCGTCGCTGACGACGTAAAAGCCCATGTCGCCGCGTGGCGCTTCGACGCGAGCGTAGCATTCGCCCGCCGGCGGCCTGAATTTGCGCGGGACCTTAGAAATCGCCGGCCCCTTAGGCATCATCTTCAGACACTGGCGTAAAATTTTGCAGCTTTCCTCCATCTCGCGGATGCGCACCCAGTAACGGTCGAAGCTGTCGCCTAGCGTGCCCANGTGGGCGGTACCGATGGGAATTTCGAATTCCAATTCAGGATAGANNGAATANGGAATATCGCGGCGGATATCCCATTTGACCCCCGAGCCGCGCAGATTCGGTCCGACCAGATTATACGAAAAAGCGTCTTCTCTGCTGACCACCGCTACCCCGGCCAAGCGCTCGATAAAAATTTTATTGCCCGACAGCAAACGGTTGAACTCATCGACGATCGGTTCGAAATGGTCGACAAACGCGCCGATCTTACTGCAGGTTTCCGGAACAATGTCGTACCCCACGCCGCCGATGCGGATATAATTGTAGGTGAGCCGCGCGCCGCAGATTTCCTCCATCAAGTTATTGATGGTTTCCCGTTCTCTGAGAGCATGGACGAACGGCGTCATGGCGCCGATGTCCTGACCAAAGGTGCCAACGGAAATCAAATGACTGGCAATACGATTGAGCTCGCAGGCAATCACGCGGCAAAATTCGCCGCGCCGCGTCACCTCGGTTCCAGCCAATTTCTCCGCGGCCATGCAGAACGCCTGGTTGGCGAACATCGCGGCTAGGTAATCGGCGCGGTCCGTGTACGGCACGTAACCGTGGTACGTCACCTTTTCGCCGATCTTTTCGATCGAACGATGGAGGTAGCCGACGTCGGGAATCGCCTCGCTGATAACTTCACCATCGGTCTTGACCACAAAACGGAGCACGCCGTGTGTGCTCGGATGTTGTGGCCCGACACTGATGGTCATGTCTTCGGTATTTAAGCCAGTGCCTGTATCCATCGATTCCATCGCTCAACCTAGCGCAACAGTTTTTCCACCAGCGGCGCGCGCTGGGTGCTGATGCCGTCGTACTCTTCCTGCTCGACGTAGTCTTTGCGCAGAGGATACCCTATCCAGTCTTCGGGCAGCATGATGCGTCTTAAATCACTGTGGCCCTCGAAAATCACGCCGAACAGATCGTAAACTTCCCGCTCAAACCAATTGGCTACCTTCCAGACGCTTTCGGCGGTTGCAATCTTCGGGTTATCGCGCGGCAAATCGACTTTAAGAACGATTTGATGATTATGGGTGTACGAAAAAAGATGATAAACGACTTGGATTTTTTCTTCCTTGGGCCAATCGAGCGCGGTCAAATCGGAAAGAACCTCGAAATCCATGCCGCCTCGGTCACGCAAAAAGCGGCACACCTCGACGATCGAAGATCCGTCCACCCGCAAATAAGGCTCCGGAACTTCACCCTTGAAATCGCTGACTTTGCCCGGGAACTGCTGTTCCAAGGCGGCGTAAATCTCTTGCGCGTGCATCGGGTCCGGCCTAAGCCCCGGCGGCCTGCTCCTCCGCCTTACGTGACGGCTGCTTAACCAGCCAGCGCTCGCGCATCATTTTGTCTTGAATGCGAAGCAGCCCCTCGGTCAGGGCTTCCGGGCGCGGCGGACAGCCGGGCACGTAGACGTCGACGGGAATAATTTTATCCACGCCCTTGCAAACCGAGTAGGCAAGTTGGAAAAGACCGCCACAGTTCGAGCAGCTGCCCATGGAGATCACATATTTTGGATCGGGCATCTGGTCGTACAGCAGCTTGGTCCGCTTGGCCATCTTGTAGGTCAGCGTTCCGGCGACAATCATTAAATCCGACTGGCGTGGCGTAGCGCGCGGCACGGCGCCAAACCGGTCTAAATCCGCCCGCGGACCACCGGTCTGCATCAGCTCAATGGCGCAGCAAGCGAGCCCGAACAGCATGTACCACTGCGACGAGGCTCGGCCCCAATTGAGCAGATCATCGACCTTAGTAGTGAAAACCGTTTCCGGCAGGGAATTGATTAGTGGTTTCATTCCATGTCTCCTGACCGGATCAAGCCCGGACCTTCTTGATCCAATCCAGATCTCCCTTGACCCAGGCGTAAACCAGCCCTAGAAAAAGAATGCCGACGAAGAGCAGAATCTCGATCAGCGCGAAAACACCCACTCCGCCTTCAACCCAACGCCGAAACACCGAGGCGACGGGGAAGAGAAAGGCGATTTCAACTTCAAAGATGATAAAGATCAACGCGACGAGATAAAAACGAATGTTAAAATTTACCCACGCGCTGCCCATGGCGGGCTCGCCACACTCGTAAGTGGACAGTTTTCGGGCCTGGGGATTGGACGGGCGGAGCAGCCGTCCGATGAGCAGATTCACCCCAACAAACCCAAGTCCTAATGCCGTGAACACTAGGACATTAGCAAAATCAAATAACATCGTAAGTTTTCGAAATTACACTAGAAGAAGAGTCTAAAATCTTATAATCACAAAAGCTATGGAGAATCAACCGACAAGCGCATGCTCAGCCGACTGGCTTGTTTGCGATCCCGGGCGTTTTTGACTAAAGTCAGCGCCGATTTACTGGAAATAGCTATTCATCGCGTCTCACCATGCCAAACTCGCGTTCGTCCAGGAGAAATAGCAATCCGGAAAAAGTGACAGGTCGGCCGAGAATATGGCCCATGATGCTGTTTTTCGTCCTATGCCACCTGCTCGCAGGTGCTCCAGCTCAAAGCCAAAACCGTCTGACAACCGTACGCACAGCTTACAGCGCCCTTTCGGCAGGCATCGGCACGCTATGGCTCACCCAGGAGCAGGACTACTTTAGAAAACACGGCCTCGAGTCGAATTTGATCTATATCCGCGGCGGCACGACGGCGGTGCAGGCGCTACTCGCCGGAGAAATTCAGTTTGGCCACTTGTCACCCGCGCCGATGATGACGGCGTGGGCGCAAGGCGCTGACTTTGTGTGGATTGGCACAACCACGCATCAAATGGTTTTTACCCTGATCGCCGAAGCCGCGATTACCAGAGGTTCCGAACTCAAGGGGAAAAAAATCGGGATCACGCGCATCGGCTCGGCCAGCGATCTGGCGGTACGCGCCGCCCTCGAACAATTCGGGCTCGGCGCGAAAGACATCACAATGATTTCGCTCGGTGGTATTCCCGAGATCCTCGCCGCCATGCGGGCCGGCGCGGTCAATGCCGGTATTTTGTCGCCGCCGACGTCGACTTCGGCACGAGACTTGGGCTTTCGGCCACTGTTGCATATTCCGGACTTGGGCCGAGAATTTACTTTTTCCGGGATTGCCGCCCGCCGCTCCTTCATACAAGGCCAACCGGAGATCGCGCGTGCTTATATGGCGGCACTGACCGACGGCGCCAGAATCTACCGCGAGGACAGCCGCGCGGCATTACGCGTGTTGCGCAAATATCTTCGCGCCGACGACCGGATTTTGGAAGGCGGCTACAAAGAATACGGCGCCGCTATAAGCAGCCCGCCCTATCCAGGCCTGAAAGGACTTGAGGCCGTGCGCGACAGTCTTTTGGAATCGACACCTCAGCTCAAGGGAGCCGATTTGCGAAAATTCGTCGACGACAGATTCGTTAAACCGCGCTAAGCGCGCGTGGGAACCAAAGATTATGGCTATGCGATTGGAAACCGAACGAAAGGTGCGCCGCTGGCGCGAACAGCGCTGGATCCTGGATCAGGTGATTCAAACCCGCGGCATCGACTGGGATCAGGGCCGAAGCGGAAAAATTCTACGGAATTGTGGTCCGGGCGTGGAGGCGGATCTCAATGAAATTTGCCGGCGCATCCAAAAGTTTGTCGATATCCCGCGGGAGTTTTCCAGCGCTGCCGCACGGCGTGAGGAACAAGGCCGCGCAGCCGAAACGGCCGGCAATTTGACCCAAGCACGCGATCACTACTACATCGCGGCTTGTTTCTACACCAATGCGATGTGGGCAATCTACGAGGAAGGTAATCCCCAGCGGATTGCGTGGCAGGAGCGAAAACGCACCTGCTATGACAAGTTTATTCAATATGCCGGCCGGCCAATCGAACGCGTGGAACTGCCCTACCAGGGCAAGAAAATCCAGGCGATCCTGCATCTGCCGCCAAGCAGAAACGCCAACGACAAGGTGCCATGCGTTATGTACATCCCGGGCATGGACGGCGTCAAAGAAGACAATCCGGCGAGCGGCGACCCATTCATCGAGAAAGGCTTCGCCGTGCTGGCTATCGACGGCCCCGGACAGGGCGAGACGCGCGAAAACGGAATTCAATGCACCGCGTCCAACTACGCCGACGCCGGCAGGCTCGCTTGCGACTATTTGATGAAACGACCGGAAATCGACGCCGACCGCATTGGCGTCATGGCATCAAGTATGGGTTCCTATTGGGCGCCCCGCGTCGTTGCCGACGAAAAGCGTTTCAAAGCCTGCGCCGTAAGCGGCGTGTGCATGGAACCTGGCCAGTATGCGATCTTTAATATGTCGTCGCCGACGTTTAAGCTCAACTACATGTATATGTCGGGCTACGATGACGAAGCGGCATTCGACGAATTCTGCAAGACGCTTTCTCTGCGCGGTGTGACCGCGAAAATTTCCTGTCCCTACATGGTGGTCGCCGGCGAGGACGACGAGCACTGCGACATGAGATTCGTCTATGAGCTCATGGGCGAAATTCCCGCGCCCAAACTGCTCTGTGTTTTTGAAGGCGAGCGTCACTCGATACGAAATCCGAAAGCCCGTCCCTTGTTGGTAAACTGGCTGATCGACACCCTGCTCGGCAAACCTTTCAAATCGGAAATAGTCCGCTTCGAGACCGACGGCAAGGAAACGCGTCGGGAATGGCCGTCGGCTGTCAGTCATCAGTGATCAGCCCAATGCGCCCGAACTTCCTTCTGACAACTGCCTGCTGAAAACTGACCGCTCGTCACGAAGTGGCTAAGGGACCGCCCAAACAAGAGCAACCGGACACCCGAGATGAAAATCGCCTATGGAGACTTAATCGGCGGGCTAAGCGGCGACATGTTCGTCGCCGCGCTGCTTGATCTCGGACTATCGCTCAACAAACTCCGCTCCGAGTTGCGAAAAATCCCGACACTGAAGTTCGCCATCAAAGCTACAAAGAAACCTGTCCACTCGGTTCGCGCAACGCGGTTTCATGTAGTGTGCGAAAAAANCGAGTCGCCTCGTTCGTGGAAACAAATCCGCGACCTGATCAAGCNCAGCAGNCTCGGCGCNGANATCAAAACAACCGGNATCGAGATCTTTACCTGCCTGGCGCAAGCCGAGGCAAAGATTCACGGCATCGCCATCGATAAAGTTCACTTCCACGAAGTCGGCGCCACGGATTCGATTGTCGACATTATGGCTGCGGCGATCGGCATCTACGAACTGGGCATCGATGATTTTCATTTTTCAAAGATACCGTTAGGGAGCGGCATCACCCGTTCGCAGCACGGCCCCCTCCCCATCCCCGGCCCCGCTACTCTGGAATTGCTCAAAGGACTCCCGACAATTGGCGTGGACGTCGACGGGGAAACGGTGACGCCCACGGGCGCAGCGATCATCCGCGCGCTGGGCGAACATTTCGGCGACCAGCCAGGCATGTCGATCGAAAAGATCGGTTACGGCACCGGTCAGAAAGAATTTCCCGATCGACCGAATCTTTTTCGACTCAGCGTCGGTGAAAGCGACAAGCGAATGAAGCACGAAGAGATGCTGGTCATCGAAACCAACATCGACGACATGAATCCACAGTACTTTGACCATGTGATGGAGCGCTTATTCACCGCCGGCGCCCGCGATGTTTTTCTCGCGCCGATTCAGATGAAAAAAAACCGCCCGGCAACTTTGCTCCGCGTCATCGCGGAAACGCGCGATCGTGAAAAACTGGCAGGCGTCATTTTTAAAGAGACGACCACCATTGGAATTCGCTGCTACCCCATAGCTCGGATCATCCTGAAACGGGAATCGAAAAAGATAAAAACCCGCTATGGCGAAGTCGCGGTGAAAATCGTCGTGCAGCCGGACGGGCGCAAAAGAGCGGCGCCGGAATACGACGATCTCAAACGTATCGCGGCGGCGAAGAAGTTACCGATCAANCTGATCCATGATGAAGTCATGCGGCTCGCCGAAAAGTCGCNTCGCTGAGACGTTGACCTATGGCCGACGACTCGTCCGGCAGCAACNATCAGCGCCAAACACTAAGACCTTGGGCTTCACTGNGCTATCGCGACTACAGTTTTTTGTTTCTGCTCGCCTTCTTTGCCATCAGCGCGCAGCAGATGCGTCTGGCGCAAAACCTTTATCAAGTTTATGAAATTTCCGGGTCGGCATTTTGGCTTGGCATGACCGGGCTCGCCCAGGGAGTGCCGATCTTCGCCCTCGGCCTGTTCGGCGGCACGCTGGCCGATTTTCTCGATCGCAAGCTAATCCTCCTGATCACTACCTTCGGAAATCTTCTGGTTGCGATCACGCTCGCCATCTTGACGCTTACCGATCTGATCCAGGTCTGGCATATTCTCGCGGGCACGGCGCTCACCTCGGCGCTTAATATCGTTCTCAACCCGACGCGCATGGCACTGATCTCCCATCTTGTGCCGCGCTCNCATCTGACCAACGCCGTCGCGCTTAATTCGANCGTTTCGCAGGCATCGCACTTCGTCGGACCCATGCTGGGCGGCTTGAGCCTCGCCTGGATGAGCACGGGAAACGCTTATCTGTTAAATGCGTCATTCTATATTCCCGCCATCGTTGCCGTCGTGCTGCTAAAGGCACCCGCCGCCGACAAGTCGGCGCGGGAGAAATTCGCCCTGGCGAGTTTTTTGGGCGGCGTCAAATTTCTTTTCTCCGAACCCATCATTCTCACCCTCGTCCTGCTCGATTTCGTTGTCATCGGGTTTGGTTACTATCGGCCGCTGCTGCCGATCTTTGCCAAAGACATCCTTTTCGTCGGACCGGCCGGTTTCGGCATGCTCTCATCCGCTCCGGCGATCGGCGGCGTTGTTGGCACCCTCGTGCTCCTTGGGATCGGAGACGTAAAGACCAAAGGCATGCTCGCCTTATGGTCTTTCCTCGGCTATGCGATCGCCTTGGGCGTTTTTGCCATCTCGACTACTTTTTGGCTGTCCCTCTTGCTACTCAGCACCATGGGACTGGCCAATTCCCTGCAAGCCGTCATGCGCCAGACCAGCTTTCATCTTTTAACGCCCGATCATGTGCGCGGCCGTGCATTCTCCGTCTTCAATATGTTTTCCCAAGGCGCCAATGCCGTCGGCGCTGCAGAGGTCGGCTTCATGGCCGCCCTCCTCGGCGCGCCGGGCTCGCTTTTGTTTGGTTGCGTGGTCGGCGGGTTACTAACCGTTGGGTGCTGGGCCGTGATACCGGGGTTACGAAACTTTGGCGCAGAACGAAGTAGATCCTAGAAGTACGCCGCGTCGCAAGACCGCTTAGGGGAGCTTGAGTTCTCTTTGCACTTCTCTCAAAAGCGTAACATCCCGCACCTGAGAAAGCGGAATTGGTTTGTCCGTTCGCACCGTCGCTTTACGCGATTCGATGGCGAACTCGTAGGTCTTGTCGACCGTGCCGCCGTCCGGACTGAACGACGGGAGAATCGAGTCGTAGGAATCCCTCGCCACGTCGGTCGTTTGGCTCAACCAACGGCTCATAATTTGAATCGTGTCATCTCTGCGCTCATGCATGAAGCGCAGGCCACGCAGGACAGCGCGCAATACTTTTTTCGTTTCGTCGCGGTTGCTTTTGAGCCGAGAATCGGTCACTGCGACGGCGGAGATCGGACTGCCGATCTTGAGATCCTTGGGTCCGCCGAGGATATTGTAACCTTCCCTTGTCAGACGCACCGGACCGGGCGGGACGGTACATATGGCGTCCACAAGTCCCTTTTTCAAGATTTCCACGCGCACCGGCTCGTCGCCGGCCAGCGTAACGAACTGTACATCTTTCAGGTCCAACCCTTTGGCTTGAAGTATGGCTTCGGCGGCCAGATGGTCCGAGCCGCCGATCCGCTGGGTGCCGATTCGCTTGCCGCGCAGGTCATTGATGGTTTTGATCTCCGGTCGTCCGACCAGGCTATGCAAGGGCTTGTCGGTCAAGACCGCGAGAATTTTAAACGGCATGCCTTGCATGGCTCCGCCGATAATGTTGCCGAAGCTCAAGGTGTAGTTCACTTCCCCACTGATCAGTGCCGGGACAGTCACCTGGCTACGCATCTGGATGAGCAGCGGTTCGAGGCTCTCGTCTTTGAAAAAACCCCTGGCGGCGGCGACTTGCGCCGGCAAGAACGCGTAGCTACGGCTGCTGTAGGAAATAATCACCTTGTCGGCCGCGATCGCGCGGCCGGCGAAACCAGCAAGCAGGACGGTCATTCCAAGAAGATGGCCAATATTCATGCGCGTTTATGGACCTCATGAATCAATACGGGATCAAGCAGGTGCAGATCGAACTCTTGTTCGAACAAATCCAATGGAAAAGTATTTTGCGCTGCTGCGGCATCCACAAAGGGCAAATCGCCCAAACAAGGAATTCCGGTGAGACCCAGCAAAACCTCGCGATTGGTGTCGGCCGCGAGCGAACGGTCATCGGAGACGGCGTTGAGAACGTAGCCAACCACGCTCAAACCTTTGCAGCTCGCATGCTCCAAGGTGAGCAACAGATGATTGATGGCACCGAGCCGATTCGCGGCGACAATCAATAGAGGCAGTTTAAAGACCCGGGCAAAGTCGGCGTATGTATAACTCGGCAACAGCGGCACCATCAGGCCGCCGGCGCCCTCGACCAGCGTCACGTCGTGGCTCGAGCTGATGTCATTGTAAACGGCCAGCAGATGATCGATATCAATCGTCACGCCGGCTCTTTCCGCTGCGATGCTTGGCGCCAGGGGCTCTGCGAATCGGTAGGGGCAGATTTTTTCAATAGGCTCGGCGCAGCCTGAAGCGTCTTTAAGGCGCAGGGCATCCGCCGGGATCAGCTTTCCGTCGCTGTCCTCACAACCCGTTTCCGCAGGCTTCATGACGCCGACCCGATAGCCGGCGTCGCGTAGATAGGCCGCCAGTGTTGCCGTCACAAACGTTTTGCCGGCGCCGGTGTCCGTGCCGGTGATGAAGATCCCCTTGCTCATTAGTTTCCGGTCACCGTGACGATGCAGTCGTAAACGACGTCGAGCAACGACGCCAATTCCTCGTCAGTGATGCTCAACGGCGGCATCAGAATGATGATATCTCCCAATGGTCGAATCATGATGCTGCGCTTGCGCGCTTCCCGTATTACTTGATGTCCGATTCTCTGTTCCGCTGGATAATTCCTGCGGCGCGCTTTGTCCTCGACCAGTTCGATACCGACCATGTAGCCCCATTGGCGCACGTCGCTCACGTGCGGGAGCAGCGACAATTCCTGGTGCAAGCGCTTGTGCAAGTAAGTAATGCGCGGCTGCATCTTTTCCAGGATACGTTCGCGCTCGAACAGCTCCAGATTCGCCATCGCGACGGCGCAACCCAGCGGATTGCCCGTGTAGGTATGGCCGTGGAAGAAAGTTTTGAACTCTTTGTACTCGCCGAGAAACGCCGAAAATATTTCTTCCGTTGCCAAGGTCGCCGCCAGTGGCAAGTATCCGCCGGTGATTCCTTTCGCTAAACAGAGAATATCCGGCGACACGCCGGCGTGCTCGCAAGCAAACATTTTACCCGTGCGGCCGAAGCCCGTCGCCACTTCGTCGAGAATAAACAGA
>Ga0065705_10104893_pt1 | contig 10367 bp, 10 predicted proteins | sample SwibulcommuniRL2_FD_59092 | JGI IMG/M metagenome (GOLD analysis project Ga0065705, IMG submission 59092) | Bulk soil microbial communities from switchgrass field near Rose Lake, East Lansing, Michigan, USA - RL2 Bulk Soil v2 (version 2) | ecosystem: Environmental > Terrestrial > Soil >... | reverse complement strand
GCCCTCGATCTCTCCGTACTTCCCTCGGTAGATTGCGACGCCTCTTCCGCGGTCCTCAAAGAAGCCATGGCGCTGGGCAAGCCCGTGGTGGCCACTGACATCGGCGGGGCGCGGGAGATCATCGAAGACGGCAAATCCGGGCTGGTGGTGCCGCCGGGAGATTCTGAGGCCTTGGCACAAGCGATCAAGCAGATCCTGCTGCGGGAAGATCGGGGCAGAGCCATGGGAGAAGAGGGGCGGCGGCGCGTAATTTCCCAATTCAGTATCCGGCGGCTGGTGGAGGGCACGCTCTCGGCCTACCACCGAGCCCTGCAGGTCTGCGAGTTACCCAACTCGAAGTGGGAATAATTAACCCCAGGTCTTCCAAGCGAAAAAGGCCAGCACCAGGAGCACGCCGGTGAGAACCAGGTACTCCTGATTCTTCACTGCTTTCTCGAGCGACCAATGGGCGCGCTTACCCGGGTAGCGCCGCAGCGAGGGCAGGAGTATCGGCACTGCGGCATTGTATTGCGAGAAAGAAGCGCCGTGCATCTTATGCAGCCGGGCTCCTTCCACCCTGAGCTTGCGAGGGATGTAATAGCCAAAGAACACCACGTAACCCAATACCAGCGCAACCCAATTGAGGTTCCAGCGGCTCCTGGCCATGACGCAAAAGCCGGTGAGGATCAACAGCCGTCCCAGGTAGAGTGGATTCTGTGTGAAGGCATAGGGTCCGGAGTCGATGAGCTCGAGGGACTTTACCAGGTGGCCGGCGGCCCAGATTCGGATGGCTTCCCCCAGGAATACGATGATCGCGCCGGCCGCAAACAGTCCCGGCGTGGGGGTGGAGAACCAGACGAGGATTCCCACGAATAGGTAGACAAGGGCCAGCCGAATGTAACCTAGGATTCTGCTCCGCTGAGAGGCCACAGGAATCTCCTTTCGTGGGTTCGAAGGCGCGAAATCTTAGGGGAACCCAGGGAGGGTGTCAACGCTGCAACCTCCTACGACTTGCGGCCCGCCCTCCAAATCGATCGAATGCGCTTGCCGAGACGATACCACGCGGGAGGGTGAGTCAGCTCGTAGTGCTCGGTGTCGCTGAGGCTGTGAGGAGCATGGCGATGTTTGAGCTTGAGCACCGCCCGGTGGTCGGTGCGGCAAGCAATCTGGAAGAGGCGTCCCCGCCAAGATCTCTCGGAGCCTTCCCGGAAGGCGGCGGTCGAGAAGTCCACCAGATAGGGTTCATTTCCAGGGCCCATCAGGACGTCCCGATGGTGGAGGTCCCCCTGCGCGACTCCTGCACGATGGACCGATTCGAGCAGGAGCAGGAGCTTCGGGAAGAATTCGGGCGGGACCTCGCCGCGCCGAAAGTGCGACAGATCACAACCCTCCACGAACTCGACGGCGAAGGCAAGCGCGTCCACCTGACCGGCGAAGCGTGGGATTCCGGCGATGTCCTGGAGCTGGCGATAGGCGCGAACCTCGCGCCGGACCATGCCCCTTCCTAGCATCAATCGGATCCAGGCGGGGCGGGGGGCATAATCCTTGACGATAAGCCGGACTCCGTCCTCTTCCCAGAGAAAGATGTCCGCTTTGGTGGCGTTTCGGCCGGCGCGAAACCTGAGAGGTGGGCGCGCGCGGAGCGCCTCGCGGGTCGGCGCCTGCATGACGGCCTCGGTCGCTGATTCGTTATGTTACGATAGACCAATTGTTTAGGCGGCGGGGAGAATACCACAGTGTCGAAGACCCCTCAATCCATGACGAGTGACTGGGAAACCTCGTCGATACTCTCAGAGGCGGACTTCCGCGGTCCCGCAGCCAAAATCCTTCACCAAGGCGGTTGGGGGAAGGCGGATATTCTGTTACTGGAGTCGCCGACGAGGAAGGCTATCGTCAAGGATTTCAGCAGAAAGCTGCTGCCCGTTCGGTGGTACGGGAGATGGCAGATTCGCCGCGAGGCCTCCATCTATCGAAGACTCGCGGGAATCCAGGGAATTCCGCGATACTTCGGCAGAATTGGCAAGAACGCCATGGCAATCGAATATGTGGAGGGGGAGAGGATATCGCATTGGAGACGGCGAGAGCTCCCGCCGGAGCTATTCACGCGTCTCTGGGATCTCATCAAGGCGATCCACGCTCGAGGGATCGTGCACATCGACCTTCGTAAGCGGGACAACATTCTCATCAGCCCTTCCGGCGAGGTCTTCATCATCGATTTCAACGCTTCCTTTCGGTTCGACCCCGGAAGCCGAGGAGCTCGCTGGTTTCTCCCGACGCTGAGAAAGATCGATCACTTCGGCTTCCTCAAGTGGAAAGCCGCTTTGGCTCCAGGGCAACTCAGTGAAGCGGAGCGCCATGCCTTCCGTCGGATGTCGGTCTTGAGACGCTTCTGGATTTTCAAATGATCTCGCCGCAGGTCAGTGTCGTCATACCGCTTCGCGATGAGCGGGAGAATCTTAGACCGCTCTGGGGGGAGCTCAGAAGCGCATTGATGAAGAGCGGCAAGTCTTTCGAGGCAGTTTTCGTGGACGACGGGAGCACAGACGGTAGCCGGGAGACGCTGGTCGACCTCGCACGAGAGAATCCCCAGGTTCGAGTGCTGGTCCTCGAGAAGCCTTCAGGTCAGTCTTCAGCCTTGGATGCTGGATTCAGAGCAGCTCGTGGCGATCTGATCGTTACCATGGACGCCGATCTGCAGTCCGATCCCGCCGATGTGTTGATGATGCTGGAGTCTCTAGGAACCCTGGACGCGTTGGTGGGCTATCGGATGCGGCGTTGCGATTCACTTTCACGCCGTCTCGTTTCCCGGTTTGCCAATGCCGTTCGAAATCGGGTGTTAGGAGAGTCGATTCTAGATACGGGATGCTCTTTGAAGGTATTTCGCCGCCCCTGCGTGGACCGGCTGAGGCTCCGGGACGGGATGCATCGGTTCCTACCGGCCCTCCTGGCTCTGGAGGGCTTTCAGGTCGGGCAGGTCGGCGTCGCACATCGGCCCCGACTCTGGGGATGCTCCAAGTACGGTCCCACCTCCAGACTCCTGCGGCCTCTAACGGATCTGATGGCGGTGAAATGGATGCAACGACGCAGGCTTTCCTATCGGGTCCATGAGGTGGCCTCAATCAAGGAGACGGAGCGAAGTAGCCGGGTCGGGTGACGACCCGGGCGTCGGGAATCTTCACTTCTACGACTACCTCCCGCCATCGGCCATCGTGCGATTGATTCGTAGGGTTGTAGCTGAGTGAGTATTGCCTCCCCAAATCCTCCGTAATCTGCTGGTACACTCCGGACAGCTGGCTCGAATGCTCCGGATTGTAGAAACGTCCGCCGGTTTTTTCCGAAAATGTCTGCAGGATTTCCCGGAGGGATCGGCGCTGCGCGAGGTCGGTCTCATCCTCCAGACGTGCTCCCAACCCGATGGCATAGATCACAACCTCGGAGCGCACCACGGAGTTTACGGCTTCCTCGAAAAGATGCAGGCTTCCGGGTGCGTTCTCCCGAAAGGCCTGATCTCTCCCGTCCGAGAGCAGAATCGCCGCCTTCCTCCCCTCGAGGCTCTTCATGGTCTCAGCCACCCGGACTAGCGAGTCATAGAGCGCCGTGCCGCCCGCGGGGGTAATGGACTGTATGGCACGCTCCAGTTTTTTACGGTCTGAGGTCAAGGGCTGGAGCATCGTCACCTGATCGTTGAAGCTGAACACCATCGCTTGGTCCGAGGCGAGCATCCTCTTGACGAAATCCGCTGCGGCACGACGGGCGGTTTCCATCCGCTCACCGGTCCCCATGCTGTTGGAAGCGTCGATCAGCAGGGCTATGCTCAGAGGCTGTCGCGCGGCGGTGAAACGATCGATGGTTTGTGGTTTGCCATCCTCTAAGACCTTGAAATCGTCCCGCGAGAGATTCGTGAGAGGGTGATTGCGCCCGTCGAAGACATTGAGATAGAGATCGACAAGGCTCACCGATTCTCTCTGGCCAATCCTCAACGGAGGCGTCTCCAGAACTACGGTGACCGCGTGCCCGTTGTTGTCGATTGCTTTGGCGGTCAGTGTGTGGGGATGAAACTCCTCGCCCGCATTCCAGACAAACTCGTAAGGGGGCTTGTCCAACACCGCTATCGGCTGTGAATCGATCGAGACTTCGATCCGCACGACCCGCATTCCTTCTGGGGCGGTTGCTTCAAGGGCGACACGAGTTTCACCGGCCACAGGGCGGTTGGGAGGAGGCGCGGTAAAACGAATCGAGATATCCTGGGCTGTGGGAAGGGAATGGGTAGCCAAGGCAAGACTCAAGGCAAGCAGCAAGGGCCGGGGGGTCCCTGGAATTTGGAGGTACGTCAGTAGGCGCGAGCCAGAATTACCCGGGTCCTCGAGAGGGAGCCACAAAATAGGCAGGCTCCCTCGCTGTCCTGACCCTCCAGCGGGATGCACCGGATCGTAGCCTTCGTTTCTTCCTTGATCTTTTTCTCGCATTGAGAATTCTGACACCAAAAGGCCTCGAAAAACCCGCCCAGGGTCTCGATCTGCTCCTTGAACTCGGGATAGGTACCGGCAGGCCTTGTATTGTCGTTTCTGAACTTGAGCGCCCGCTCGTACAGTGCGCGCTGGAACTCAGCCAGGAGTTTGGGAAGCTGCGCTTCCAGCTCTCCGAGGGGCACCGGCACCTTCTTCCGGTCCAGTCGTGACGCGACCATGGCATGACCCTTGGCAAGATCCCGGGGACCAAGCTCGATCCGCAAGGGGACGCCTTTGAGCTCCCACTCATTGAACTTGAATCCCGGGGAAACCTCTTCGCGAAGGTCAGCATGAATCCGAGCGACAGGAGCCAGAGAGCTTCGAATCGACTCCACGGCCTTCCCTACGGCGACCCTTTCCTCTTCAGTTTTCCAAATGGGGACGATGACGACTTGGATTGGAGCCAGGGCTGGTGGAAGTATGAGCCCCTCGTCGTCGCCGTGCCCCAACACTAGTGCACCGATCAGCCGGGTCGACATGCCCCAGCTTGTTTGCCATACGTGCTCCATCCCCCCGTCTCGGTTCTGGAATTTCACATCAAACGCCTTCGAGAAGTTCTGTCCCAAGTTATGGGAAGTACCCGCCTGCAGCGCTTTCCCATCCTGCATGAGGGCTTCAATGCAGTAGGTTCGAAGCGCTCCGGCGAATTTCTCCTGCTCGCTCTTGAGGCCCTTCAGAACTGGAAGCGCCATCTGGTTGTGGGCGAAGTCGTAATAGAGATCCAAAATCTTACGGGTTTCGGCTTCAGCCTCAGCCTCGGTGGCATGCGCGGTATGACCCTCCTGCCAGAGGAATTCGGTCGTTCTCAGAAACAGGCGTGTCCTCATCTCCCAGCGTACGACATTGGACCATTGGTTCAACAGTAGGGGAAGGTCCCTGTAGGACCGGATCCATTTGGCGAACATGCTATAGATGATGGTTTCGGAGGTAGGGCGGACCACGAGCTTCTCTTCGAGCTCCTTACCGCCCCCGATGGTCACTACGGCCAATTCTGGGGAGAAGCCTTCCACATGTGCTTTCTCCTTATGGAGGAAGCTCTCGGGAATGAATAGCGGGAAGTAGGCGTTCTGGTGCCCAGTATCCTTGAAACGAGCATCCAGCATGGCCTGAATCCTTTCCCAGATTGCGTAGCCCTGGGGCCGGATCACCATGCAACCCTTCACGGGGGAATAGTCCGCCAGCTCCGATCGCAATACCACATCGGTGTACCAGCGAGCGGCGTCCTCGCTGCGGGGGGTAATCACTTTCGACATACGCGCCATCCACTCCTACGACGGGGTTGGGCCGCCATACACTAGGGGAACGAAGCGAACCGGCAGGAGCCGCCGGGAGTGTAACTCATTCCCGGAGCGGAGGAACTGCCAAAGCTCCTGGTGATCTACTCCCAGGGGGATGATCATCCTGCCTCCGTCCGCGAGTTGACCGTTGAGTGGCGCCGGCACATCCTTCGCGACTGCGGCAGCCAGGATGCCATCGAAGGGTGCCTCCTCTGGCCAGCCCTGCCGCCCATCGCCAACGGCGAACTCGATATTGCTATAACCCAGGCGATTCAGCAGCCCGCGAGCTCTTTGCGATAGAGGTTCGAGAACCTCGAGAGTAAACACTTTTCGAGCCAATTCAGCGAGCACCGCTGTCTGGTAGCCCGACCCGGTACCGATTTCCAGAACTTTCTCCAGGCCCGTCAGTGCCAGCTGCTCTGTCATGAAAGCCACAATGTACGGCTGGGAGAGGGTCTGGCCTAGGCCGATGGGGATCGGCGAGTCCTCGTACGCAGCCTCCCTTTGCTCCGGATCGAGAAACAGGTGGCGTGGGACGCGGTTCATTGCGTCCAGGACTCGAGAATCCTGAATGCCCCTGGAGACCAATTGCGCTTGTACCATCTGGTGTCTGAGCCGGGCAAGCCGGATTTCCTCCCATCCCGCGCCGTTTTCCACGCATCCCTCCAGGATGGATTTCCTCAATTCCCTTGGATTCTAGCACATGCCGTCTGAAGGGCTTGGCTACAGGTTGCTCGAGAGTTCCTCCCGGCGCATGCGGCTGACTTCCTGGTCCGCCAGTCGGGTAGGCTCGGGCATGCGAAAGCGGCGCGTACATCGCATGGCCCATTCGGCTGACTGGCCAATGGAGATGAGATGACCTGGAGAGACCACCATCTCCCTGACATTCTCCCGTGTCCGCAGTACCGTGCCCACGCGGCGACCCCGGTAGGTGAGCGGAACACGCGCGCCACGGTGACGGGAGACCTTCGTATGATGACCGACCAGGATGCTCTTGGCGCATCCAACCGTGGGGATCCCCAGGAAAAGTCCCAAATGGCATGCGAGCCCCATGAACCGCGGATGGGCCAAGCCTTGCCCGTCGCACATGACCAGATCAGGAATCCTGTCCAGTCGGCGGAAAGCTCTCAGAAGTGGGGGTAGCTCTCTAAAGCTCAAAAGACCCGGCACATAGGGAAAGTGGAAGGTGCCCCTGGCCCGGGCTATTTCCTGAACCTCAAGACCTGGCCATGACAGGAGTACCACTGCGGCGAAATAACGGCCCGTAACGGAATCATAGGAAACGTCGGCCCCCGCCACGCGTGCGATCCGACCTTGCAAGCGGCAAAGACAAACCCTCGACGAAAGGTGTGCTTGGAGAGCGATGGCACGGTGTGAGGTGAGATTGAACGAGTGAAGAGCCGCCACTCTCAAATGGAGATCCTCTATTTGCTGACAAATCAAACTAGCGGGAGCCGGTTCGACTGTCAAACCGTGTCAGGCGCATTGACACCGTCCAAACCGCTTTCTAGAATTCAAACAGTGGAGCCCGCCAAACTATGCTCGACTTAATTCAGGTGAAATTCCGAGTTTACCTCGGTGTCGCCACGCTTCTGCCGCTTGCCATGGGCTGCAGCAATCCTGGTGTAGCCCCAGAGGACAAATTGGTCTTCCAGTACTCGGAGGGCATTCAAAGCCTGCATCAGCCGACCTACGAAGATTTTTTTCTGAGCTGTCATCCCGAATGGTCAGACAGGGATTTGTCAGCTCGAATGGCAGCTTATGAGGAGACCAGGAGAAGCGGCAAAGTCACCTTTTCCGAGGATGGCGTTGAGTTGATCAAGGTGGCGATTTTGGGTAGAGGAGGCTACTTCAAGGTTCTAGGCGTGCTGCGGGAATCGAACCGACTGCAGTTTCGAACTTTGGTAAAACCTGACTACGCTTCCATCAATTACATCGACGGGTCTTCATTTCCAGCGGGGGCGGTTCTCTATCTGTTCGGAGAGCCCTTGGGAACCGTAATCTCCTTGAAATTGGGAAAGGTTCGGGGTCCGGAGCGGAGTGTCCTGGAATCCGTGGAACTGAGTTGGCTGTGGACCCCGGTTACACTCGGCAAATCGAATTGGTGTTTGGAATCCGTCGCCCCCATTCCGTCTACCGCCCGCTTTCGGTCACTGCAATTCAACGAGGTTGAATCATCCGAGAAGCAGCAATCTCAAACAGGGCCCGCCAACTGAACGCTGGAATTACTCTTCACGGGCTCCCGGACCGGATATCCGGCAAAAAAATCAGGGTACCCGAAGTACTTTGACGGTCACATAATTGGACCGGATCTCCTTGCCATTTTTTCCAAACACTGAGACACGGTAGAGGTAAGAGCCCGCCCGGTATAGGTCGAAGGACTTGCTGTAGGTCGTGGCGACGGAGGGTTCGGCCTCATCATGCACACAGCGGGGAGCTTCCGTGACGCGGATCTCCTTCTCGGGGCTAGCCCCTGGATCGACCCTTACCCAGGTCACCGCGGCGTGACAGAAATTCGGGTCCTTTGAGTCAATGCCGGTCAGCGTGGCCACTAATTGAACCGTTACGGGTGCGAATGCGAATGCGGGGGTTGAGGTAAGCGCCAGCTTGGGCTGGCTTTCTTGCTGGGTCGGATCGTTTCCTGCATAACCGGGGGCCGCAATGAGACACAATAGGAGCACGCTGGCTGCTGCAAGCCTCGGTAGCGGGTATCGACCGTCGTCAGGTGGTTTCGGTTTTGGGAGCATGCGGCAACCCGTAAGACTTTGACCCCCAAAGAGACTTTACGCTCCGGCCCAGGAAGGGGTCAAGGACCCTGTCGGGGCGGTGCGGTTTGACCACCGCATGGGACACATCAGCCTAAATTGGACAAGTCCAGGCGGACCAAGGGTATGGAGAGGCGAATCACGCTCCTGCAATGGCACGCCTTAGATCCAAAGCAGGTATGGCACGCTTCTAGCTCAGCAATTTGGGCAATCCCGCGGTGGTACGGGGAATTTGCGTACCGGAAGAGGAGTAGGAGATGACAAAGCGTAGAGCACGTGGATGGGCGACCTGCCTCGTGGTTTGCCTTCCGTTCTTTTTCTCGCCCAGCCTTGCAGACGATTCCGGAGTGGATGCCAGCGATTCTATCGTGCCTGCACGCATCCGCACCATGGTGGATTCGGCCACCATTCAAAGGGATCAGGAACAAGACCGCATCTCTGCCACGCTGAATACTCCGGTTTTTCCAGGGGATCGGATTGAAGTAGGAAGTGGACCCTTGGAGTTGCAGCTTCCAGGGGGCTCCCTTATCTGGCTAGATGCAGGAGCTCGAATCCAGCTTCTTGCCGTGAAGGACTCGGCGGACGATTCACGAGAGGGAACTGTGCTCAGCCTGCAGGAGGGAACTCTTGAAGGAGAGCTTGTGAATGAGGGGAGCCAGGAATCGGAGATGCGGATCGACACGCCGGAGTCCTCTGTTTACCTCATGAGCCGTGGGCGATTTCGGGTCGAGACGACATTCGGCACGACCACAGTCACCTCGTACCGAGGAGTGGTGGAATTGGCAGGCGACGAGGGCTCCGCATTGGTGCGCAGCGGCCAACAGAGTCGAGTTGCGTCCGGGGATACCCCCGAGGAGCCATGGCCAGTCAACACCCTCAGGAGGGACTCATTTGGTGAATGGTGCGAGGAGCAGGCCGGGAATTTCCTCTCCGAGTCAAGTCCAGGCAACAATGGGATCGCTGAGGACGTCCCTCGACCAGTCCGACAATACGTTTCAGAGCTCGACTACTATGGGGACTGGCGATATGTGGACACCTTCGGATGGGTTTGGCACCCCACAACGATCCAAGTGGGATGGCGCCCCTATTACAGTGGCTATTGGACATGGTGCCCTCGCGGGTGGACCTGGGTCTCGTACGAACCTTGGGGTTGGTTGCCCTACCATTACGGCCGCTGGAGTTGGGTTACGAGCGCAGGTTGGGTATGGATTCCTGGGGCGGTTTATTCGGGTGCCTGGGTTAGTTGGGCCGTTACACCCTCCTACGTCGGGTGGTGCCCCTTAGACTTCTACAATCATCCTGCCTATGTCAGTCTCAACTACACCAACGTCACCGTGAGTCAGTACGGTGGTGGGTGGAACTTCTTGCCCGTGAATCGCTGGGGTGGCCGCAACCTGAATCGTGAGATTGTCCGAGCTGATCGGGTTCCCAGGCTACAAGGTGCCATTACAACCAGAACCCTCCCCCATTTCGATGAACGTCAGGCCCGTGTCCAGCCCGAGGTCGTGCAACAGATCGTCCGGAACAGCATCGAATCACCAGGATCCCCCGATCGGATTCCACGGGGATTGTCCTCTTTTCGCCAATCGGATCGACGCGAATCAGCCAATACACGGCGGGTCACTCCATCGACCCCGCGGGTAGGCTACGGTCAACGGGGTGCTGGGGAAAGGTCCGCTCCACCGGCAATCGGCCCTCAAGGTTCCACCTCTCCACGAGGGATTCCTCCGCGCCGTGAATTGCGCTCGGCGCAACCGATGAGTCCGCGCAATCCTCCCAATCCTAGAGTAGCGAACTCACAACCACGCGGGCAGGCGGGGGGACCCCAGGCTGAGGTC
>Ga0065705_10002245_pt1 | contig 10371 bp, 8 predicted proteins | sample SwibulcommuniRL2_FD_59092 | JGI IMG/M metagenome (GOLD analysis project Ga0065705, IMG submission 59092) | Bulk soil microbial communities from switchgrass field near Rose Lake, East Lansing, Michigan, USA - RL2 Bulk Soil v2 (version 2) | ecosystem: Environmental > Terrestrial > Soil >... | reverse complement strand
TGGGCCTTGATCATGGCGTCGGCCACCCCCTTCTGCTTCTGTACGACGTAAAAGCACCTAACGGTCAAAATAGCAATGAATTCAAGGCCTTATACCATTATCCCTCCGCGTCTCTTTAAGTACATTTTAGATCTAAATCAAACTGTATCATTTGTACAACTATTTGATTTTTCTTCCTTTTCTTGCAAGCTATTGAAATAAAATGAGTTTATAAGTAATTGGAATTCAATGGGTTACAGCGACAAAAGTTGTCAAAATACTTGACGCAAACCTTCCTGTCTCGTGGCAATGAAATGAGATGTCAACCAGTGACGTTGTCGGGTTATGCTGAGTGACCGCAAGTGGCCGACGCCGTGATCGAGGCCCAGGTGGTATCTAGTGCCGCCGTGCGTGATTCATTTCTTTTTAGCCCGCTGCTTTCCCCCCCCTCTACTGCATGCCATACTCTAGGCCGGATCATTGTTCCCTTGGCAGGCCATGACCTCTGCATCCGGGCAAACGCTTGCGCACACGTACCGTCGGCGGATGACGTGCTAAGAACGCAATGAACTATAAAGTTGACATAGCGGGCCTTATCAGAAGTAGCAGTGACGCATGTCGCGCTTGGTTAACATATCCGCCGTTATCAGATCCTGGGGCGGCTGGACCCGCTGGGGGAAGGTGGCTGCCTTATCACTGTGACCTTATTGTTTGGGTAGTGTTCTAAAAGTGGAGATGGGGGCTCAACTCAGAGCTCTCACCTCTTTTAAAATAGAGTCTTGTGGGCTTCACGTGTGGCGTATCGCTACATTTTGAACACCACCCGTTTCAGAACCCGTGCTAGTATCAACGTTCTACAACACCACCCTCTGTGAGCTTTTGAACAAAGAGTAGTAAGAATATCCTTGTGATACTGGGAGAAAACTTCCTACAAATCAAAGGCATACGAGAGAGCTACAGGCTTAGCGTGAGTTTCCGGTCCACTGCTACTCACAGACGAATTCCGCGGGTGCTTGTACGTAGGAGCAGCGTAATGGCAGAGTCGTCTTCCATCACTCCACTTCGCGTTTTCCTTTCGTACTCTTCTGAACAAACGAATATTGCCGAACAAGTCTATTTCAGCCTAAAGTCCTCTGGGCATGACGTGTTCTTTGATCGTACTAATCTTCGACCTGGTGAAGAGTACAACAGGGCAATTCTTGATCGAATCAGGTCGAGCGACTTATTCGTGTTCTTGATCAGTCCGTCCTCAATTCAAGATAGCGCCTACACGCGCACGGAAATGCGGTTTGCGCGTGATACTTGGCCCAATCCTGAAGGACGTGTTCTTCCAGTGCTCGCGGTGCCAACGGACTTCTCACAAATCCCGAATTATCTCAAGGCCGTTACCATCCTGCGCCCGGACGGCAACCTACCCGCTGAGGTTTCTGCGAGCGTGAACGACCTTGCTGCCGGGCGAACGCCACAAGATACCATCGCCGGAAAGGCAGAACTGATCGCCAAGGTGGCAATAGCGACAGAACAGTTGCAGCGCTCAGGAAGAGCTACCGCAATCGATAAGCAATGGGACATCGACCGGAAGAAGCTCTTCGGTACCGATCAGCCTGAGAAAGTGAAGGAACTATCAATCTTTGTTCCCTTTGGCCTAATAATGGTCTTCATTATGGCTCCATCATTAGTTTTATTAGTTTTATCTTATATATCTTATACTTTGGACACGTCTCTATCAGAAGTTTTATCTTATACTTTGGGCTATGAAGGAGGTATTCCAGCATTAGTACTAATAATATTCATAGTGCTATATACTCTTACTCTTATTTTCCGATTATTTTTATCGAGATTTATCGAGAAAAATAATCGGAGGGCGAGCGCCTACAGAGAAGCAGAGCAGCTGTACCATAGTCGAAGGAGGGAGGCACTGGGAGAAAAGGAGGATAAATTACCCGTGAACCGGGGCGTAGGGATGGAGGAGGCGAGTATCATCCGGCAGCGCCTCGCTGCTGGTGAGACGCGGGAAGCCCTGGCCGAGGAATACCAGATTCAAGTCTCGACCGTGCGCTATATCGAGAAAAACTGGATGTATGAGGATGCGTAATCTTTCAATTCCTTCCAGGGGTACGCCTGTGAGTAGCATCCTACAGATTTTCACGCTAAGGAATGAGGGTGCCGAAAACGAACGGCTCTGGAACGATACTTTTGCGCACATCCCGCACCCACTCGCATAAGCCATTGAATTTATTAGTGATTTCCTTTGTGGAACACATAGTCCTAAAAAATAACTAAAATAGAATCAAGAGGTTCCAAAGGGGTGCGGAATGTGCGTTTTGGAGTGCGAAAAGTATGATTTTCCTAGGCAACATGCGTTCCAGGGTAGCGTTCTAAGCGGAGACCGTTGAGTACTGTGTCTCTCCTCTGGGTCTATGTCCGGGAGCCGTGGCAAAATCTTCCTTACTGACTTGTGCTAATCCTGAGTCATCATGCCATGCTTCTACGTGTAAGGTTATCGCCCGTTAAATCGACACGATGCATACCCCTGCCACAGTGCCAACTTGGGTGTCCAACAACCCATTGCAAGAATCTGTGTCCGCTTGACTCCTTTTCCGCGTGTTTTTCGACACCCAGTACTCTGTTGCCCTGCAAAGGAGATGCCTGAACTCCGCCAAGCTTCCAGACCACAGCAGATGTGTCCGCTTCCATAGTGTCAAGCAAAATCACAAATAATGTGGTATCCTTTTCCCTGTTTCCGGTTGACCGCTCCCGTACACACTAGGACACTCCATGAAGATTACCCTTGGGCAGGCGGCAAAACAGGCAGGTATCAGCAAATCATATCTTTCTAAGCTCATTAAACCTCCTGTATCTCTCGACGTCATTTCTTTGGTGGCAAGCAGTTGCGGGTATAATAGGGGTGAAATCGAGCACCGCGTTGCGCATTAACTCACAGCGCACGTGGCGACCCAGAGAGGGCTCGCGGAACGTCCACCACACCGCCATCCGCCGTGCGCTCAGCCCGTCGCACCCATGCGGGAGTGTCACGGCGGGCGTTCGGGGCTACCCCCGAGGAGTGGCACCGCTCAGGCACCACACCGCGATCAGAGACAATCCGGTGGTGGCACACGGGAGGAGAAACGATCCAATCGCTTCACAATTCCTCGTGATGCGATGCCCGCCCGCCTCTCCTCTTTTCGCCTCCTGGCCATGGCCTCGCCAAACCGGAGGCTCGTTAGAAGCTCTTGATATAACAGTACACTAACGGAATCGCTAGAGGGGCATACAGTAGGTATATGTCGTCGTGTACGCTGTCTCACATCTGGAAAGAAATGCGGCATGATCCACAGGTGCCGCCGGGAGCACTGGTGGTTTCGATGAGATGGGGTCCGGGATTAACGATTGCCGCAAGCCTTCTGCGCAAGGAGAAATAATGGGCTTGCTTGAAGTCGGCGTGGTTTTTCTTTCCTTGTTGCAAGGTGGGCTCATGGCGATCGACGAGTGGGTGTTCCACCGGCGGCGCGGCCTCTCGTTGTGGGAACTTTGGGGACATCCGGTCGATTCATTCCTCTATGTCCTTCCACTTTCCGTGGCAGCGCATGCGTCTGCAACCTCGGGTTGGCTCGCGATCTATCTTCTGCTTTGCGTGGTCTCGTGCTTGGTGATCACGAAAGATGAATGGGTTCATGCAAGGGAGTGTGTGCCCGGCGAGCATTGGATCCACTCCCTTCTTTTTATCGTTCATCCTGTCGTGCTGTGGGGGGTGGGTACGATGTGGATTCAGGGCGAAGGAACCGTCTTGAGACGTGCCTTACCGGTCCTGATTTTGGCCTACGCAAGTTACCAAATTCTACGGGTGATCTTTTCAGAAAAGAAGAAGCGGCATCAGGTCAACAATAGCTTTTACGAGACTCTCGGCACCAGATGGTATGACGATGATACGCACGCCATAGCGCTCCTTCGGGTTGAGGCTCGTTATAAATTAACTTATGTCCTTGACATTTTTTCGAAGCTACATCTTTCAAAGAGTGTTCGCGTGCTCGATATCGGTTGCGGTGCAGGCTTTATCTCGAATCCCCTTGCGGCGCAAGGGTATGATGTCAAAGGGATCGATGCTTCGCCCAATGCCGTCGCAATAGCGCGCAGATATGCTCCTCAGAATGCGCGTGTGAGCTATGAGGCGCAGAATGCCTATGCGCTACAAGAATCCGATGGCAGTTTTGACGTCGTTCTCATGCTCGACTTCTTGGAACATGTGGATCATCCAAGCAAGGCCATCGCCGAGGCGGCGCGAGTATTGAAGAATGAGGGGATTTTGATCTTTCATACCTTCAATCGAACTCTCTGGGCGCGCCTTCTCGCTGTGCATGGAATTCAGTTCGTCACTAAAGATTGTCCGAGCCATATTCATGTCTATCATCTGTTTCTCAAACCTAGGGAGTTGGAAATCATGGCAAACGCGGAGGAATTGAGCATCGGCGAATGGCGGGGGATTCGCCCGAAGATTACGAAGGCTTTTTTTAGGTCGCTTTGTTATCGCCGAGTGCATCCAGAGTTTGAGTTTACTTTTTGTGCTTCGCTCGCTGTGGGGTATCTTGGGTATTTTGGTAAACTGAAAAGAGCATGCAGGTTGGATTCACATCCCTTGGCGTAACTCTCGGTTCTTATCGAGTCATTATCCGCCATTCCGCAGCACGTACGTGTCATTGAGTAATTTTTGGGTGTCGATACAATCTCCTCTGCAAAGGAGGAGATTATGCGACACTCGTATCGCCCTGCCATCCCGCCAAAGCTGCAACCGTATCGCACCCAGATCCTGGATCATCTTGGTCTTGTGGCGGGCATGTTTGAAAGACATTATCCGGAATAGTAACCGATGGTGTTAGTATCTTACAAACTACTGATACACATAGGACTACAAAAACTAAAAGTAGGCATTTTTGAGCTTGCCATAATCCTACCACTCTTTCACACTGGTCAGCGTGACATCCTTCCCCTCACAGGAGAGCCGCATGACCACCTGGGATGTGATCATCGCTTTGTTCTACCACGTCGATGAGCAGCTGCACGACATGCCCAAACACCCCAAGGCCCACCTCTGGCCCAGTGAGGTAGTCACCTTGGGGCTGCTGCATGCCCTCAAAGGCGTAGGGAACCGGGCGTTCCATCGCTGGTTGACGCGCGACTATCGGCCATTATTTCCCCGCCTCCCCGAGCGCACCCGGCTCTTCCGCCTCTTCAAGACCCATCAGGACTGGACGCAGGCCTTCTTGGCCGCTCCGACGGTCCTTGGCGTCATCGACACCTATGGGATTGAGCTCATCCACCCCATCCGGGAGGGTCGGAGCCCCCAGCAGATTGGCCGCAAAGGCCTCTCCAATCATCGCTGGATTGTGGGCGGCAAACTCTGCCTGCTGGTGAACCAATATGGCTTGGTAGTGGCGTGGGCATGTGACACGACCAATGTGGCGGATAACACGTTTCAATGGCTGATTCGGCCGTTTGAGGAGCACATGATTATCCTGAGTGACACGGGCTTCCATGCCGCGGAGGGCGATCCGAGCAACCTCAAACTGTGTCAGCGGGGGGAGTGGGAGGAGCGCATGTTAGTGGAGATCGTGCTCTCCATGCTGACGCTCGTCTGTCACTTCAAGAAAGTCATGCACCGTGTGTGGGCCTATCTTCAGGCGCGCCTAGCATTCACCATGGCGGCTTTCAATGTGCTCGTCCAGTGGCATGGCTTACGGCCCAATGCGTCGGGCTTCGTGCCGCTCTCGATGGCGGAACTTAGTTTGTAAAATACTAGTAGAATTTTATAGTATGTAAGAAACTAATACCATCGGTTAGTAACGCTATGGACCAGCCACAGGCCCATGACACCACTGTCTGGCCGTCTCCCTTTCCCCCTGGGGGTACTGCGTTTGCCCTGACCACGCCGTCTCAGAGGCCAAGAGGAATACGCTATGCCCAAACAGCCCCATGGCTTGGCGGATCAGTCAGAGAACATATGGCAACAGCCCATCGCATCGCCGATTCCCACGCTAACCGCCTATTACAGCAGTGCCGAAGAAAAGAACCGATTTCTGTCGCAGACTTTCAATCACATGGCGTCCCATTACGACCGCATGGAACGCTTACTCGGCATGGGTCGCGGCTCTTGGTATCGAGGCCAAGCACTACGACGCGCCGGTCTGCTGCCCCAGAAGAGTGTCATCGATGTGGCCGTCGGCACAGGGCTTGTGGCCCGAGAGGCGGTCGGCATCGTCGGAGACCCTACGCTTGTCGTCGGCCTCGATCCTAGTCCCGGCATGCTGCACAGCGCCAAGGTTCCGCCTGGCGTTCGTCTCGTCCAGGGCAGAGCGGAAGCCATGCCTTTCCTCAACAGATCGTTTGATTTTCTGAGTATGGGCTATGCCCTCCGACATCTCACCGACCTCTCTGCGGCCTTTCACGAATTCCACCGCGTCCTAAAACTGGAAGCACGGATGTGCATCCTTGAGATCACCCTCCCGCAAGGTCGCCTTGCCAAAACACTATTAAAGACATACATACGCCGTGTCGTACCGTCTGTTGGTCGACTCTTCACCCGCTCTGGCGATACGGCACAGCTGTGGCGTTACTATTGGGACACCATCGAGACGTGCGTCCCCGCTGAGAGCGTCCTGGCCACACTGCAAGCATGCGGCTTCGAGAGTGTGCGTCGAGTCGTGCATCAGGGCATTTTTTCTGAATATCAGGCTTTCAAGGCGTCGTGAGAGCAGTGGTACCTGCCCTTGTCGCCTTGGCTGTCGTTTCAGAAAGTCCGGTCGAACCGAACAAACGAACGTAAAGTTTCATAGCCTCACATAATCTTCGATAAAAACGTCAAATCGACTTTTTTTGACGTGATATGGACGACGATACTGGACCTCTGGTAGCAACTGGCCGAAAGTGAGCGGTCAGCCCTCATCACTGTCTTAGTGGACGTAATCCCGCCCGCATCCGCGCCGCTTCTACATTGAACTCATATTTCCCGTATCGATGAATGTGAGCAAATCGGATTGGCCACAAATGGGCGAGGCCTTCTTCCTGAACCGGATACCCCTCCCGTCGTATGGCATCCAGAGCAGCTTGTATGTAGACGGTGTTCCAAACAATAACAGCGTTGGTCAGCAGATTTAGACATCCTGCTTGATTGGCCTGGCCTTCCTCATATTTCTGGCTCACAACCCCTTCGCGTGCAAAGAAGAGGAATTTGCGGAGATCGTGGAGCTTTTCGCCTTTGTTGAGTTGAGTGTGGACGCGTCGGCGCAAGGCTTCATCTTCGAGGTAGCGCAACACGAAAATTGTCTTGACGAGGCGTCCGTACTCTTGGAGAAGCTTGGTGAGTTGCCCCTGGCGCGGATAGGCTTGAAGTCGGCTAATGAGGAGAGAAGCCGTCCCATAGCCGCGTTTCAGAGAGCCTGCCACACGCGCGAGATCGTCCCATTTTTCAAGCAACCGAAGGAGATCAATACGACCCATGAGTCGGGTATCAAGGCGAGGGTAGATCGCGGCATCAGTGGTAAGCTTGTACAGTTGCCGGTCGCCAATGTCGCGCAAGCGCGGGGAAAACTGCATCCCCAATAAGTCGAAGAGGCAAAACACTAAATCCGTATAGCCGGCAGTATCCGTTGTGTGCTCAAGGATGGTTAGGTCGGTTTCGTTGTTGAGAATTTCATCGAGGACGTACGTGGCATCGCGGACGGTTGATGAGATGACTTTGGTTCCGTATTGTGAGAATTGATCACTGCTCCAGGTGTAGAACGTAATGCCTTCGTCATAGCCAAAGTATCGCGGTAACGCCCTCGCGTTACGCACCTTGCCCTGGACCGGAAAGCGTTGTCCATCAGAGGACGAGAGCGTCCCGCCACCCCAATGCTGCGCCAGGGGCTGACGATATTGAAAGTTCACGAGTGTTGCCACCGCCGCTTTCAGGGTTTCCTCTCGTAGATACCACGTACTGGCCCAAGCCAGGCGGTCGTATGCCAAACCCGCGCTGTGAGCCATTTCAATCAACCCCATGTTGGTGCCTTGTCCCACAATGGCTGCGTGTTGGTGCAACAAGAGATCGTCCGTGCGGGGTTGCCCGCCTCCGGCATGGGTGAGATATTGGCTGAAGCCCGTCCATTGATCGACTTCAAGCAAGAGATCGGTAAGATCAACGTCGGGAATACGGCGGTGAATCTGGTCGTCCAGGGCTTGAACACTCTCGGGTAAATCCTCTCCTTCATCCATCGGCACGATCAACTCGCCCTCCTCAATGCGGATGCCATCGCTTCGGTCCAATACACGATCGACACGCGGTAGAAGGTCTTTTAATTCCTGGGCGCGTTCGCTCAGACGGGCTTTGCCGGTGGGGTCGAGATCAAGCTGTTGGCAGACATCCGTCCTAAGATTGGGCCACTCTGACCGGGGGATGAGAAACGTCTCAGGGTCAGTATAGCGTCGGCTATTCGGCAGATAAATGTCACCCGAGCGAAGCTTGTCGCGTAACGTCGAAAGCGTGCAAAGTTCATAGGCACGTCGCTCGGGTTGCCCTTCTGGTGCGACAAACCGTTGCCAGTTGTCTGGAACAAAATCGACCGGCACATCTTCAGGAAGCTTGCGTCGTTTGGTCGTGTTGAGCGAACGAAACACCTCAATGGCTTCCAGAAGGGTGTCGTCCTCCTCATGAGATTCGAAGGACAATGTATCCAGAAACTGAGGCGCGAATTGGCGGACATAGCTGTAATGGTCGTCGAGGAAGTCAAAATAGCTGTTTGGACGTCTGAGAGAGTGGGCTTCCTTGACCGCCATTTGCAGGTTGGAGCGCGGAATATGATGGTAGATCGCCTGACGCAGATTGTCATCGGTAACCGTATCATCAAGGACCAAGTCGCCGATCGTCTGCAACAGTTGGCTGTGCGCTTCCGTCGTCTCAGCGATCGCAGTCTGGTAATCTTGTAGGGCTTTTCTGGCCTTCTTATGACGCGATGCGATGCAGAGATCAAAAATATCAATACTCTCATCCGTCAGGTCGATCAGCGTCTGCTTCAAAAACGACAGCAGAATGGGATAGCGGCGCTCCGGCCCCATCCGACGCAGAGCTTGCACCGTATACTTGCGCCCCAGTCGGGCCAGGAACTTCTGGCGGTTGGGATTGAGAGCTGACATCTCCCACGCATCGACACTCCAGGATTGCAGCGTCACAAACTTACCGAGTGTGCTCAGTAAAGCCGTCGGCGTATTGGAGATGGCCGGTTGGCGAAACTGGTAGAGTTGGGTTTTACCCTTGTCGGCCTCGGTAATCAGCAAGCTATCGAGTAAGGTCACGCGCTCTGGCGTGAGCAGCGGCTGTAATCGGCGCAATGACTCATGATGGGCTTGCATGCGAGCAGTGACAACCCATCTCTCCAGCGTGGTAACCGCAGGCCGAATCATCTGCTGTTGCTTGAGGCGCTCACAAATCATTTGGAATAAGAGGGTAGGTTTATCGTGCTCAAGCGCACGTTCTGTCAACCATTCGACAATCTGCTCATGGTCTTCGATCTGAACACGGCGAAAACCCAAGTGATTCAAAACCGCATTGAAGTGGACACTGCGGGTCATACGGCGCTGACCATAATCTTGCAGAACGCTTGGATCGACCTTCAGCTGTCTCGCTAGAAAGGCGNTCATGTCACTTGACGCGGTATNGAGATTGGCNGGACAGAATCCGAGGTAGCGCACGGCACAAAGCTGGAGTGCNGCCCCCAAGCGGTTGCTTTCGCCCTGATAGGTATCAATGAGGGAACAATCGTGCTCGGTCAGGGTGAAATAGGTAATCAGGTCCCACTGCTGGATATCATCGGGAAAACAGGCCAATCGTTCCTGCTCTTTGCACGTTAGAAATGTACTTGGCATTGTTGGCGTTCATCCATGATCAAAAAGGGTGTTTGAAACCAGGCATGATTGGGCCTTGAAAAACAAGGCGCTTGACTTGTATAAAAGAACGGTCATAAAGGAGTTCCTTTCTGACCAGCAATGGAGATAACACATGGTGTTCTCGGGGACGAGCGAAGCCAGACCACAAGTGACGCCCATCCTACTGCTACAAATTGTCCATCGGCTACTGGATGTTTTATGACGAATGAAGCCAGTCGGGGATATCTTTGAGCACATCCGGTCTACCTTTGAGGCTCCAAAGCGCCCCTGTAATCGAGGCGCCGGCCCGTACCACTTTGAGCTGGCGCCATCGTCCGCTCCCACCGTGGGCCTCTACCTCGAGTGTGAGCACTCCATGATCAAGTTTTTTTAGGTTGACATCACCGGCACGTTCCGCATGACTTCGTGCGCTCGGTACTTCAAGGAAGGAGTCGGCTCGAGTCGTCCCAATTGACGCTGGATCATATGCTTGGTGGACCG
>Ga0065705_10000027_pt1 | contig 10375 bp, 9 predicted proteins | sample SwibulcommuniRL2_FD_59092 | JGI IMG/M metagenome (GOLD analysis project Ga0065705, IMG submission 59092) | Bulk soil microbial communities from switchgrass field near Rose Lake, East Lansing, Michigan, USA - RL2 Bulk Soil v2 (version 2) | ecosystem: Environmental > Terrestrial > Soil >... | reverse complement strand
CTACTTCTGAAATAGTGAAACACCATACTGTTAACTTGTGACTTATTTCACCAGAGCCCAATATCTTCCCTGGTACTATCACAACTTCTTTATCCTTAGTAACGTGTGCCAATTCACCTATGTTAACTTCCCTTCTGTTAGATCTCGACCTAGAGAGCTCTTTTATTACGGCTTTCCATATTGGCACTTTATTTTTCTTTAGAGCATTCCTTAGAGTCCAAATCGTATTGTTTAAAGTATCAGGAAACATGAAATATTCTCGCTTTCCTTAAACCCCAAATAAACGTATACCTAAACATTCTTTGGTAATGATAGTGATTGAATCACACTATCAAATTCGTTGATTTTTGAGCCTAGAATTTTGGCAGCCTCTATCACAATCTCTTGTGGTGTTAATGAGCCGTTTGATTCAATCACAAGTATAGAATCATCTTCGCCCTTCCCATCTTTAACTACTGCAACTGAGGTTGGTTGCCATTTTGCGTGGCTTTTTCCGATTCCTAACCTTGCATACGCCTCAAACTTTAATTTTTGAGCTGGAGCTAATGATACTATTGGGATTTCATTATTTACAGGTTTTACAACTTCGTCTTCAGAAATTAATTCTGCAGAAGTAATTACTTTAGTCTTGTCTTGAGATTCAGCATCTAAAACTAATAGCACTCTACACTTTGAACATCCAAGGGTGCTTTTACAATCACATAGATGCGGCATTACGAATCTCTCAAGATCTGTACGCAATGGAATTAGTCCTAGTCTATGGGCTATAGCTTCATCATGCATAACAGAAGAGTTTTCTAGTATTACTATATCATCAATTGCAAAAGTAGGGACTTGACTGATAGATAATCTTCTTAACGCATTCACATACTGCCTTGGAATATCGACAAATTCAATAACAATGTGATTATTATCTCTTTCAAGAATCCTAATTGAGTTCAAACCGTCCACGAAATTTTACTAACGTGCACTTAAAAATCTACCGAAAATAGCTATCATAATCATACTGATTTGTATCAAAAGCTTAATCCTTTGTAATGCAATAATTTTTCTAACTTGAATAGTATTATCAAACTTGAATATTTTGGAATATCCCCACTTGAAATAGAAGTCATCTATAATACTCTTTCTAAGTTTTCGGNAGTCGATGAGGGAAAAATTTTAGTTGAGGAGTCTGAATACGTAAGTCTGCTAAATATCGAGTTTCCAGTTGCTTATGATGAGTTTTTCTTTCAATCATTTGGTTTTGATAATTGGCAGAAAATTAAGTTTGTATTTAAAGAAATGAAACGTAGGAGAGGTAGAAAGCGGTTTAAAATAACACTATCTTTTTGTGGAATATCAACAGACATAAATTCAAAGTTGGTATTTTCGTTGACTAGTGAAATTGGTCCACAGTTTGAGTATGCAATTGAAAAAATAGAACATACCATAGACACAATTCATATAGAAATCAAAAATCTTGAATCAAAAAGACAATCTATGTCGTATACATTTGATGCAATTGCTATGAAGTGGGTCCTAGTTGATATAATTTAATGACCGCAAAACTGGAATCAAAATGCATATTATGCGTGAGGAAGGCCATTGAGGAAAAATATTGTAAATACCATTATGAGGCGTTACAATCTCTAGGGGTTCATTATGAGATATGGACAAGCCGTTACGGGAAAATTTCTTGGCATGATTATCTAAGGAGATTGAAGAAAATAAAGTATACTGGTAAGTGGGTTAAGGAAGTCATTGAAGTAGAGTTGAAAAATGTGTAAAAAATGAGATTATGATTCTTTTTGTTTACATTTCTCCCATGCCACCAGGAGGCATACCGCCACCAGGAGGACCACCTCCAGACTTGCTGGAAGCTATTACGTCATCAATTCTAAGAATCATGGATGCAACTTCTGTTGCTGATTTAATAATTTGTTCCTTAACACTAAGTGGTTCTACAATATCTAGTTTGGACATATCCACAACCTTTCCACCTCTTGCATCAATACCACTCCATTTTGATCCCTTTGTTTGTTTGGAGCGTAGTTCTGTAAGTGTATCTATTGGATCCATTCCAGCATTCTCTGCTAACGCGAGTGGAATAACTTCAAGGGATTCTGCAAATTTATCTGCTGCTAATTGTTCTCTTCCAGACAACGTGGAAGACCACTCTCTTAGTTTTCCTGCAACATAAGATTCTGGTGATCCACCGCCCGCAACTATCGAGGGTTTTTCCATGACATCTTTTGTAACCATTAAGGCATCATGTATTGAGCGTTCGGCCTCATCAACCACCCTTTGTGAACCTCCTCTAATAAGAATAGTAACAGCCTTTGGATGTTTACATCCTTCAATGAAAACCCATTTATCAGTTTCAACCTTTCTCTCCTCTACAAGATCTGCTGAACCTAGATCTTTAGAGCTCAAGTCCTCAAGATTATTAACCATTCGAGCGCCTGTTGCCCTGGACAATTTGGTCATATCACTTTCTTTAACCCTGCGAACTGACAAAACGTTGGATTTTGCCAAATAATGTTGAGCAACATCATCTATGCCTTTTTGACATATAGCTACATTTGCACCTGATGAAATTATCTTGTCTACCATGTTTTTTAGCATTTTATTCTCCTCTTCAAGAAACATCTTCATTTGATCTGGTGAATTAATGTTGATTTTAGCATCAAATTCAGTTTTCTCTATTTCTAAAGCAGAATTTATAAGTGCAATCTTTGCTTTTTCAACTCTCTTTGGCATTCCACCGTGAACAACTTCTTTATCAAGTACAATTCCCTTTATTAGTTTGGTATCTCGTAATGAGCCCCCTGTTTTCTTTTCAACCTTGACATCATCAATATCTATGATATAAGCAGATTCGTTTGGTTCTGAAACCTGTAAAGCTGCATTAACAACCACTTCAGATAATTCATCAGAGTCCCTTGAGACGAGTTTGGTTTGCATCGATGTTCTTGCTACTCTAATTAACTCAGATTTATTGCCTGGATCTATTTTTTGTGCGAGGTGATTATATATTTCAATGCTCTTTAATGCACTCTTTCTATATCCATCAACAATAATAGTTGGATGAACATCCTTTGTGATTAATTCCTCCGCTTTTTCAATCAATGCACCTGCTAAAACTACTACAGATGAAGTTCCATCACCTACTTCATTATCAGTAGCCTTACTGATTTCAACCATCATCTTTGCAGCCGGATGCTGTACGTCAATTTCTTTTAGTATTGTTGCACCATCGTTAGTTATTGTTACATCTCCTAGTCCATCAACCAACATTTTATCCATCCCTCGTGGACCCAAGGAGCTCCTTACTACTTCAGAAATTAATTTTGCCGCGGCGATATTATTTTTTTGTGCATCACGTCCCTTCGTCTGACTTGCCCCTTCTTTCAATATTAAAACAGGCATACCGCCTGCCGAACCTTGTTGAACTGACATTTATTTTATCATTTCTCCTAAAATTTAATCTAAAATCAAATTTTGGGATATTTTAAATTTGCGACTATAGAAAAGAATATTCAAATTTAGACTATTAAGTGGTCAAATTTTCCTGCCATCAGATCAGGGTAGATTTCCCTTGCTGGTTTGTTCTCTACTTTAATTCCACTGCTTACACAGGAGCCTATAATTTCCTTTACACTTGATTTTAGGCTTGTCGCATACGAAATATCAATTTTCATTTTGGCTATTTTTACAATTGCTTCCATGGAAATATTTCCAACAAAGTCTTTTCCCGCCGTACCAGATCCTTTAGATATATTAGCTTCTTTTGCTATTAGAGCAGTAGTAGGAGGTACTCCAACTTCTACNTTAAATTTTTTTGTGTCTGGATCAACATCCACTTTTACAGGCACCTTCATTCCATGAAACTCTTTGGTTTTTTCATTAATCGTATTAACTACCTGCAATACGTTAATACCCATCGGGCCTAAAGCAGGTCCAAGGGGAGGTCCAGCACTAGCTTCACCGCCGCTTACAAGAGCAGAAATAGATTTTTTTTGTTCCATCTTAGACCAGTCTTAGATTTATATTCTTTAATTTAATGGTTTTTGCTCCATTCTATGATGCCTTCTTTAGATAATTCGCATCTACGGTTACAGGTATTTGATACGGAGAATCTAACAATAACACAGTTGCTTCTTGTTTTTCGTAATCAACCCTAGTTATCTTAGCCTTCATGGATTTGAATGGCCCAGCTATTACTTCAACTGTATCATCTATGCTTAATTCCGATACTACTGGTCTTTTCACTAGATAATTTTCAATGTCCTTGTATGGTAATTCTCCACGAATTTGTCCTTTGACATGTCTTACCCCAATAAGAGCGTCGTAAGCAATATTAGAATTAGGAGCTTCAATAATTATGTAACCCTTAAAACTATCAAGTAGCAATATGGAACGCACAGCAATCTTCTTTGAGTTTATCCTATTTTGTGCCAAATTTACTACAATGTGTTCCTGACCACCACTTGTTCTAATTGCAAAAAATTTTGAATCTGATTCTTTGCTATTGGCTTCTATTTGAGGGTTTTCAGTGCTAACCTTAGTATCAATTGATTGATCCTTGGGTGTATCATATTCGGACCCGTCAGTCTCTACGGATTTTTCTTCGTCTATGCTCTCGGTCTTTTCGGAGGTAGTTCCAGTTTTCATATCCGAGTCGTCAGTAAAAACCTTATCCAGGTCATCAAGGTTGTCTTCTTTTTCTATAGTACTACCTTCCAATTATATTCAGCATACGATAGCTTGTTACAATTTATAAGTTTAATCAAAGATCATCTTTTCTCAAAATAAGCGTCATTCACAGTGNGACTAATCGATGATTCGCATCTAAAGGCTGAATTTCCTTACGCCCGCATATTTTTCTTTCTGGATGCAATTGAAGATGCAAAATAAATAATAAATCCGCATATGGCCATTATCAATCCATAAAGGGATAAGGAACCTTTGCTCAAGTAGGTACCAATTCCTACGATTATAGCTCCCATGACTAGTAGTACCATCCCAATTCTAGCGTACCTTGGAATACTTTTTGACATTTTCTTTTTTCTTTGATAAATTCTAATTTTAATTACTAATATAACTTATCATACGAAAGATACTCGAAATGAACTAGAGTGAGCAAAACATCACATTTTTATTTAAGAATATATTATTTGTCGTTACCAAATGAAGATAGCAGTCGTTGGAATGGGAGTTGCAGGCGCTTATCTTATGAACGGACTCGGCAAAGATCACGATAATTTCGTGAAAGGATTTGAAAGAATGCCTATTGAAGAGCATGATGCAGTTTGTGCATGGGCAACCTGTGAAAATATAATGGATGATTTGGTTAAAGAATGTGGCCTTAATTTTGATGACTATATTTTACATGAAGGAAAAACCATGAGGGTAGATATGGGTCAAAGTAGTAAAGAGGATAACAGTATTAATGTTGGATTGAACGGAATGGTTACTTATGATAAATTGAAGTTAATTAAGGATATGATACGAGGTACCAATATCCAGTTTGGGGTTATTCCAAAGAAAGAGACTCTTGAATCAGAGTTTGATCTTATTATTGATTCTACAGGTTTTCACCGTAATTATTTGCCGCGTCCCCAAAATGAAATGTGGATACCATGTATTCAGTATAAAGTGAAATATCAAGACAATACTCCTTTTGACGATTTTTACTTGAAAGCCTTTCCTTCAATGAAGGGCTATTTTTGGTATTTCCCTTTAGAAAATGGCTATGCACATATTGGCGCTGGAGATTACGAACGAAAAAATAACAATGTATTTGTCGATAAATTTTTAAAAAAACATAAATGTGAAATAATAAAGAAGGTTGGTCGTCCAGTTAGAATAAGTCCACCCAAAAATTCCGAACCTTTTACNGATGGCCGAAAAACTGTTGGCGTTGGTGAATCCATAGGGACTGTATATCCTTTGCTTGGTGAAGGAATCATTCCGTCAACATGGTGTGCAAAATTTTTTATCAAACACATTAATGACTTTAATGCTTATAGAAGAGAGGTCTTAAAGAAGTTTCAGATTTATGCACTTGTATTCAATTTTATTCAGATGAAAATTAATGGCAAATTTAATCTTTTTAAAAATGCTGTTGAATTATTTAAGATTTACAATCACATGAAACATGAAGAAAAGAGGTACGGAATGGAAGTGAGATTCAAAGATTTAATTAAAGTTTCAAGGATTTAAGTTCCATTACTAAGGTAGAATGCATTTTATATTTACATAGGACTTTACTATCAGTTCTTCAGTAACGCTTTTTGTAAATATTTCGTTTTCAGGAATCCCAGTAATAGAATCAATACAATTACTAGTCCAATGGCCAACGATGCTTTAATTATAGAGGAGATCAACCGATCCATAGTATTGTNGAATACATTGATATGTAATGGTCCAATTATAAAGACTAAAAAAAATGAAACCGTCATTATCATTATCCACATGATAAAAATNAGCATGAAAAGTCCAAACAATCTCATAATGATAATTTCCCAATCATAAATGCATATTGTATACCTATTGAAATAATGGCCAATATAGATGAAAACGTTGCTAATATGAAGATTCTGGTTATTATTTCTCGTTCAGACAGTGGACCTCTGGCAAGAATAAGTCTTACTAGTGTCGCAGGAGCACTATTATCTTTAGATGCCATTAATCGAAAATCATCACATATTGTTACTGGTCTGGTTTTGACCTGTCTGTGCTCTACTATTTTTTTTACACTAGAAAGAAACAAGAAGGAATTCATTACTGCCGGTAGAAGAGCAATTACCCCAATAATTTCTGAATTTCCTACTATTGATAAACCGGCATACATTGACCCTAATAACAATGTACCAGAATCTCCGAGAAAAATCTTACTTGGAAATTTGTGATATTGATAGATTGCAATACAGCCAAAGAGTAATGGAAGACCAATTAGAAAGACATTAGTATTACTAAATAGTATGACACCTACTAATAATGGTATCATTGTTATTATGATAAATCCACTTGCCACTCCATTAAATACATCTATTGAGTTTATAGTATTACCAACTATCGGAATTATAGATAGAATAAGCAGAATGTACAGTATTGGAATGAATGCACTATCAAATATTAAACCAAGATAATTCCCGTGGGTTCCTAAAACTATTATTGGAATAGCTGCCAATATCAAGGCTGCAGGTTTAAACCAACCGGGCATAGTTTTCAAGTCATCAATATATCCTATAATAAATGCGATAATTGTTGTTAATAAAACNGAGATTATTTTTACATCTAATATTAAAAAATATAGTATAATTTCACTAATTACTATTCCTATCAACAAGACAGGACCAGCAGGCCTTGGAACCATCGGTTTTCCAGGTTTATGATAGTCTACTACTACTCTCCCTTTTCTAGTTAGATATTCAATAAAAGCAGGTGTAATAAAAAATACAATTAAAAAGGAAACAGCAGACACGATAATTCCATAAATGGTAATATCTAATGGATAAATCAAATAAATCAATCACCTGTTGTAACTATACTGAAAATATCCTTTTGTACGCATTATTAATTACTCTCAATTTGTTTCTTAAGTTTTCTTGCAAGTTTAACTCCAATCTTTGGTATGGATCCTAATTTTGATTCAGAAATTTTGTCAATTTTAGTAACGTCGGTGATTCCTGCCCTATATAGCGATCTTGCCCTTATTCTTCCAATCCCCTCAAGTCGTATAAGCGGAATCAATTCTTTTTTTATGCCATGTTTAATTCTTAACCGTAGTATATTTATTTCTGGTAGAAGATCTTTTCTTCCTATCAATTTTGCAATTTCATAAAGACANTATGACAACCAATATGTCGTTTCAACCATTCTATGGAGGTCACCCGGTTCAACTCCAATTTTTTCATTTAACCTGGCTTCGCTCAATTCATCGATCCATTCTAAAAGTATAATTAAATTCTTTAGTGAATAGTCATAATTTGAGAGTCCATATGAACTAAGTTTATGCTTTTCAAACATTCCTTCGAAGTTTCCTATTTCACTTTGCCTCAATGTTAATTTCGGATAAAAATCGTAACAATCACTGATCCAATATAAAAAATTTATTCCATTATCATCGAATTGGTTACTATTGTAGGAATCTAAATTTTTCTTGAAATGAATTCCTGTTTTTGGATCAATATAAAGCATGGAAATGCGCCTACCAAATTTAGTAGCCATAAGTAAATCATTTCTCATGATTATCAATCCTTCATCTCTTAGATACTGCAAGAGTGAATCAATTTCAAAGCTAAGACTACTATTCCCATGATATTTAGCGAGGAATGTTTGTTCAAAAAAGTAAAGTAATTCAGATTTCAATATTTTAGGTCTTGAAGCTATGATCCCTAGAACATGCACTCTTAGTGCTCTTTCATTCATTAATTGAGACACGATTGGTTCCGGTACTCCCAATACATAATGATTGTAAAGATCTTCTGGATTCGTTCTCGAATCAGCGACTATAATTGCTTCTCCGTATTTATCATAAGCCGGCCTTCCTGCACGTCCACACAATTGTTTGTAATGCAATATACTTATTGGAACATTACCACCATATTCAGAATCGTATCTAAAAATACTCGTAATTACCACACGTCTAGCGGGTAGATTTACACCTGCAGCAAGCGTCGGTGTAGCAAAAAGAATTTTTATGATGCCGTTTCTAAACGCATTTTCTATAATTTGTCTGCTTTTTACTCCTAAACCTGCATGATGAAACCCCACACCTTTTGTGACTGTACTTGAGAGTGTTCTATTAAGTTCTGTATCATCTCCTTCTTTTAAGATTTCTACTCCTGTCTTGTGTGCTGACAGTTTAGAGGATTTATTGAGAAACTTGGACAATATTTCGGATGTTTTTTTTGCAAGTGACACAGTACGTTTACGTGTCTCTGCAAAAACAAGTGATTGTCCTCCATCATTGGTTATTGAATTAATGGCAAGGCTTATTATTGCCCCGGTTGAGTTACCAGTACCTCCAATATTTTTAATCTCAAAATTTGTGCCATTGTTCATAGTAACTTTACCAAAATCACAAACACCCTCTATCAATTCTGTAGGACGCCAGTCGCTTTCAATTGGTTCGCACCTTAACCAATCAGCCACTTCAATTGAATTAGATACCGTTGCACTTATTCCAATTATTTGAGGTTTTTGTGGCAATAGTTTGATCTTTGTCAAAATTATTTCNAGAGTCGGACCGCGTTCACGTTCTGTAAGTAGGTGTATTTCATCAATAATAAAGAGACCTACATCATAAATCCAATTTGCCTCATGCCTTAAAATTGAATCTATTTTTTCATTTGTTAATATAATAATATCTTTGTCAATCAATTCGGTTCCATAAGAGTCGTAGTCGCCAGTAGAGATAGCGATATTTATTCTCCGATTTTTAAAACAACTCAAATTTCTGATTATTTTAAATTCATTAAATTTTTCTGTAGCTAGTGCTTTTAATGGAGTAAGGTATACCACTTTTTTCCCCATGTTAAGAATATTTATCATCCCCATTAATCCGATTAATGTTTTCCCACTTGATGTGGGAGTTGTTACTAGTATGTTGTTACCATTCATTACNCCTTTTGATAATGCAAGTTCTTGCGGGGGATACAATGAATCGTATTTTAAAAATTCTAAAAGTTGCTTCAGACATTCTTGCATATAATTAGATTGAATTTATTCTAATTAATATATTAATAATATTCAANTTTTGATAAAGCGAACGTTGCAACTATTGACGAAAGTAAATTTGTACTTGAAATCAGATTTCTTTTAATGCGAATCTTTAACCCTGTTGTCTTTTACAATAAGAGCATTTGTGACACCAGTCAAAAAATAGATTGATTTCAAGCTTTCTATTTATGAATCAACACATTATCTTTCAGAGACCCCAGAACAGAAATCTGCCATAAAAAACCTTTTAAGTATTATTTTGGTCATCTCAATAGTAAAGTTTTTCTAAGAAATTACAGACATGATAATTGTAAAATTAGTAACAATAGGAAAGATTTTCCCTTATATATCTGGCAACTCACTCAGGGAATTGTATAAATGGTTACCATCCCAAAACTTTTGCAGATTTGGCGGCTNCGTCATCCAATGCTTGTTTAGGTTCTTTCAAACCATAGTAAACTTCATCCAATGCTTCCCTTATGTGTTCTGCNATTTGCGGATATTCTGGAATATTAGGTCGGCTATGTCCGATGNTTATCATATTAATTANTTGATCATAATATGGAATAGTCTTATTTGCCTCTATCACATAAGGAGAACCTTCTCCTATTGATATCTGGGTTGGAAGATTGGCATGTGATACTACGTAGGGAGCAAGTATGCT
>Ga0065705_10002196_pt1 | contig 10385 bp, 9 predicted proteins | sample SwibulcommuniRL2_FD_59092 | JGI IMG/M metagenome (GOLD analysis project Ga0065705, IMG submission 59092) | Bulk soil microbial communities from switchgrass field near Rose Lake, East Lansing, Michigan, USA - RL2 Bulk Soil v2 (version 2) | ecosystem: Environmental > Terrestrial > Soil >... | reverse complement strand
CCTCTTCCAAGAACCTGTTTATCCAATCTAATCACTATCTGTTTTTGATAAGAAAGTATTTAGTTCGTGGTAATTAAGCTTGCATTCATTTTGCGCGTACTTACCTTCATTTACAGGAGAATTGTCTCGGCGCGAACTATAATCATCAAATTAGTAGTTGATTAAACACTTTCCAAGTTGACCTCAAATGTATGCGGAGAGGAAAAATATGTGAAGTTCTCCTAAATGGATACTCCTGTTAATCGATTGACTATAAGAGAGGCTAAAATGGAAAATACTTAAGTTTTTACGATCGGAAAAGGGGAGAATGAGAACACCCATATAAATTTGAAATCTGCAATCGACAATTCAAACTAAATTTTCACATTATCGATTGTTTAAAAGGTGATTTGTTATTGCTTATATATTCGCAATGGAAAAAACTCTTATTGCCAATTTCCCACAAAGAGGATGATCATTTACCTCAAAGAGGTGTAAATAGAGGTAATTTATTTTCGAGAGCAAAAAGGATTTACGAACGGAACGGTCTTAATTATTTCATTCATACTTCTATTCGATATCTGTATGAGTTGTTTTTCACTTCTACACCTAACAGAGTTAAACTTTGGTACTACAACAAATTTAGATCGTCTGATACATTCACATTCAGAGGAAAGGAATACCAGTACGTATTTCATTCTTATACTCCTTCCTGGGCAAATGAAAGATGCGCAATACTCCCAATTGCGTGGGAATTAGTCCGATCATTTCAAAAACAAGGAAAACGCATCCTTGAAATTGGAAACGTTCTCTCGTATGTTTATCCCGTCAATCATGATATAATAGATAAATATGAAATTGTTGATGGAGTAATAAACGAAGATATTGTAAATTTCAAGACCGATAAACAATACGATCTTATTTTGAGCATAGTCACTTTACAGTTTGTCGGTTGGGAGGAAGTTCCTAGGAATCCCGACAAGGTTTTGATGGCTATAGAAAATTTGAGAAGAATTCTTGCCCCTGGTGGATTGATAATTATTATGCATGGATTAGGGGAACATAAAGAAGTGGATGAATTATTGAAAAATGGACGACTCAAATTTGAAAAGCAATTTTATTTAATGAAGACCTCTGGCTACAAATGGGAAGAATCTACATGGCAAGAAGTGAAAGATCTGCCTTATAATTACGATGTCCCCACTGCCAACGGAGTAGTTATAGGCTTAATTGGAACTGATATTAATTGATAATATTTTTAAATAGGAATACTAACGCAGATGTAAATTGAAAAAACGACCGTCAATATCTTCACACTTGTCATCCTCTAAAGAGAAACAATCAGGTGTATTGTTGATAGATACGGACGGTTCATCGTATTACACTTGCTATCTTGCCAGAGGACTTGCAAAGTTTCGAAAGGTAATCTTATACAGTTTCTCAGAAGAATCTTATAGTATTACGGGGGCCGACAAGGAAAAAGATATAGAATTTCATTATATCAAGAAATGGCTTCCAAAAGGATATTCTGCATTGAGAGGATTTGCACGAGTGTTTCTTTTATTTTTTATCTTGTTATCAGCAGTTATGAGGTCAAACTATGATATTGTACACATACATGAGCATTTACCGACATTTTTTTTATTTATTCCTCTGCTAAAAATACAAAGAAAAAAAATATGCTGGACATTACACGATGTAGAACTTTATAGAACAGATTCAGGAATAAGTGGGAGGCTCCAGCTCTTGTTTCTGAAAATTGTTTCTCAACCAAATATCGTAGGCAGATATGCTGATAGGATTTTTGTCCATGCTTACTCTCTCAGAGAACACTTGATCAAAAAAGGACTTGACAAAAATAAAATTGAGGTAATTCGGCATTTCGATTATAGATTTTTACAAGAGCATGAAGCAAAAATAATCACAAATATTCATGACACGACCCGGACCAATTACGTACTTTTCTTTGGTAGCATTGCTCCATGGAAAGGTATTGAAACATTGATAGATGCAGCAAAAATTGTTAGAAACAAACTTGGCAAAAAATTTTATCTTGTCATCGCTGGCACGCCATATGAGGGATACAAAAACGTCCAATTTTTTCAAAAACTCACACAGGACGACTACAAATCCATTAAGGTTATCAATAAATACATATCAAGTTCTGAAATTCCTGGTCTGATAAGAAAATCTGCTTTTCTAGTGCTTCCCTATAACAGCTCCTCACAGTTCTCTGTTAGCGGTGTGATACCACTTGCATACACATTTGCAAAACCTGTTATTGTATCTAGAGTGTCATCTCTATCAGAGTACGTAGAGGATGGAAAAACCGGACTTATATTCGATACCAATAATAGTAGCAAGTTAGCTGATCATATCATAGAACTTGTAGAGGATAAGTCTAAATGTGTAGAAATGGGAAACAATGCGCACAAAAAAATAACTACTGATATGTCTCTAGAAAGGTGCAGCAGCCAGATTAATAATATATATAACGATATTAGAATATAATACGTTATTGTCTTTATCTATGATGATTGGTATCAGTTTTAAAAAATTCTATTTGATCCGAAATATATAAGACAAAATGAAACCGCCATTATATACTGTATATAAAGACAGAAAAACTGAAAATACATAGAATAATAGTAATAGGGAAGTATTCATTAGGGCAATTTTTAGGGAAATGACGAATATGCTTGCAACAAAAATTGTAATAAAAAGAACTAGAATGGTAAAAGCGAAGTTACTAATAAATGATAACAAAATGAGACATACGCCAGTAAGCATAACTGCTAGCGAAAGTGCGTTGAATTTAGTAATAAGATGATAATCTTTTGCAGCATTTTTGCCTCTTTCGAATCCATATTTATAAAAATACGATACGAATTGACTGTAAGTTTCTATCCCAATAAAGTGATTGATTTTTGCAGCAGAAGTATAAAATATCCTATTTCCTTTTCTAAGCAATCTGTTGCAAAAATCAGAATCTTCATTAAATCTTAATGATTCGTCAAATCCTCCCTCTCTTTCAAAAAGATTTTTTTGAATGGCCATGTTGCAGCTAGCCACAGCGTACACGTCACGGTCTTTTTTGATCTGGTAGAACTGAGGCGATCCTCCACTGCCAAAATATGTGGCGAGTACAGAATCTATTGCTGTAGTAATTTTTGATTTTCTTTTATGTCTGAGTACATTTGGACCTCCTACAATTCCAATTTCTGGAGACATATGTAGAACCAAATTTTCTAACCAGTCCTTATCTGCCACACAGTCTGCATCCGTAAAGGCTAATATGCTTCCATTTGAAATTTCGGCTCCCAAATTTCTACCTATGGCCGGAGTCTCTGCTTTCTTTGAAATTGCGATATATCTTTTGCAATTCTTCTTCGATTCAGCGGCATTTTTTAATCGATTTGCTATCTCCAATGTCTTGTCCGAGGAAATTGCATCGACATAAATTAGTTCAAAATTAGGGTAAGTTTGTGCTATGATTGATAAAATGCAACTTTCAATAGTATCTTCTTCATTCTTCGCTGTCACTATGACACTTACCAAAGGGAAATCTTTAATCTGATGCATAGAAGGCTAATGATTTTTTTGTTATTTTTCTTATATATTAATATGGCAGTTCCCGACCTCTAGATTTTCTGAATATTGGGATATAGTCCCGCTAAAATATCCCACTTTTTGAAAGTATCGGAAATTCATAGCATAACAGGGTAGAATGACGCCGCAACTGCAACTGATATCTAGAAATCCGATTATAATAACTTGCTATCGTAGAAAAAAAAATATAATTGCAATTAAAAGATAAATCATTGCACGTCCTTCTCTTATCAGCAGGAAAGATTCTTAGTACACCATTTGGAGGTGAGGATCTGTTTAGCAGATCTTTGGGTAATTGGCTTGCGAAAATGCAGAAAGAAGTGACCCTAATGGGAATAGAATATGCAGGCATGAGAGTCAAACATCTCACGTATCTTAACGTAAATTCAAATAATGAAGCAGTTGCCAATATAGAGAAAAAAAAGAACAAGGTAAAAAAACCTGTTCTTGGATATCTTTTCTTACTCATTGAGAACAATTATCTGGATATTCCAGGTCTTTAAAATTTTAGCAATTAACCTGAGAAAACCTATAAGCATAATCCATGCACAAGACTCTGGTTATACTGGATTGGCCGCAATAGTCGCGGGCAAAATTCTAGGCATTCCTGTTATTATTACAATGCATGGTATTAGATACGAACAGATAGAATCAAACCCAGACGTAAACAAGGTAATTAAGAAAATAGCGCTTAGAATTGAAAGAAAACTTGATGTTCTTACATTAGGTAAAGCAGATTTAATTATTATAGTGAGCTCAACAATGAAGCACTATGTCCAAAAGATAATCGCCAAAACCTCTGTTATCTACATTCCTGTAGCCATTAAAACAAAGAACTTTGAATATTCTGAAGAGAAAAGAGAAATGATACGAAAAGAACTCGGAATACATAAGGATATCAAAATTGTAGGATTTGTGGGACGATTATCTTACGAGAAGAATCTATCTACGCTATTATATTCATTCGCAGATGCAGTGAACTATAATTTGTCTTTAAAACTAGTATTGGTCGGAGAAGGACCACTTGAATATGAACTTAGAAAGCAGTCGAGAGCTATACATATAGATGATAGTGTAATATTCTGTGGATTTCGTGACGACATTGATGAACTTCTTTCAGGCTTTGATATCTTTGTTCTTCCTTCATTAATCGAAGGAACTTCACATGCATTACTTGAGGCAATGACATGTGGGAGATCAATTATATGCAGCGATATTCCCGCAAACCGCGAATTAGTTACCAATGATAAGAATGCACTCTTATTCAATCCGAATGATAATAGTGGATTGAGCGCTGCAATTACGTTACTTTCTACCGATGAGACGCTCAGGAGGAAATTAGGCTCTAACGCTAAAATTGTTGCAAGCCAATACGATGAAGAAATTGTCTTTCCTAGATTTGTACAATGTTACCACGATTTGTGTGAAAAAAAAGAATAAAAAACAATAAAATGGTGTTTTGATGACTTTTATTCTCAAGGCATTTTTACTAAAAAGCAACTTATATTTTGAATATGTACGATCTTGTTTGGTTCATTCGACTAGGAAATATTAGTCATCGGTCTATTAGGCGTACCTTAGTTCGGTAATATCACATTCCAATTCAGATATCTTTTATTCTTCCCTTAAGTAACGCAGTTAAAGTATACAGGATAGCAGCTGTTGCGAGTAGTATGACCCCCACTACTGCGATTCCTACTGATATTAATATCATGTTAGTTGAAACATATCCTGTTTCAGAAAACAGGTTTAATGCATTTTTTATAAAGTACGCTGAAAACCCGAGAAGTACAATCCCTGGTAATCCATAAAATGCAAATGGATGGCGCAATGAAACGAACTGAAAAACAGAATATAGTACCCCAATACCATGTGTTAAAGGATTGTGAGTAGAAGTATCTTTTGCATCATAATTGATTGTAATCGGCACTTCCGTAGCCAGCAGTTTTTTTTCTCCGGCCCTTAACAGTATCTCTGTAGATACTGCCATCCCATCTTCGAACAGGTTAATTTTTGATAACGCATTCTTGGTGTATGCCCTAAATCCACTTTGAGAATCGGTAATACCATTATATGATGCAGCCTGAGTGAGTTTGGTGATGGTTTTTATGCCAAGGCTTCTATATTTGGGTACCTTTTGTTTGTCATTATTATTTAAAAATCTAGAACCTATGACAATATCAAATCCATGTTTTAACGGCTCTATCAGTACTGGAATTTGCTCTGGATTATGTTGACCATCCGAATCTAGAGTCACCATAATATCTGCATCCTTTTCTTTTGCTGCTTGAAATAAAGATCGTATTGCAACGCCGTAGCCTTTGTTTTCAGGATTTCTAATGACAACAGCTCCCGCAGACGTCGCGGCTTCATAGGTATTATCACTGGAACCATCATCGTAGACGATGATGTCATCAGTGTATTTTTTTGATTTCCCAATGATTTCTGCTATAGTTCCTGCTTCATTAAAAGCCGGTATACAGACCAAAATTTTAGAATCACGATTTGCACTCACTACGAAATCTTACGTAACTTACTCTTGTTAAGATATAAATAGATTTTATATGTATTTGCAAAATCGATTCGAAATAGGATGGCTTTTCGGCAATGGTCCTCCAATACTTTGAGATGCCACGAACNCTCCGATTCAATTAATTTTTCCACTAGATTTTTTCATGGCAATCAATATTGAATATTTTAACTGCTCTACTGCAAAACTGACCTGATAAAGATTGCTTACACAGGAACTAAGTATGGGTTAAAGTTTGTCGCCGGGAAATATTTCCTTACCAATTTATTCGTCCTCTTACGGCAAATTTTGATACGTAGTTGTAGCAAAATAAAACATAAACTTATCGCTTTGTATATGCCATTACTATTCCTACAATCCTATACGGGGAACTCATTAAAAAATTCAATTACCTAATGAAATTGCGAAGATTACAGATTGCATTTAAAAGACACACTAGTTCAAAGTAGTCCCATTGGCTGATTTCTTGTAATACATTTTGAAACTTTCTAGAGTTCTCAATGAATTGTGCAGAACCAGACAAATCGTACCGCGGTGCCAGAAAGTTCGATGATTCATGCTGCGGTGAACTGAAATTCGAAGGCTCAGGATTTCTGGGTTGAGAAAAGTTACAATCGGATTGCTTCAGCTTCATTTGAGGAAATGGATTGTACTTATCAGGATGTTTCCTTTGAATATGTTTACTTACATTCTCTTTTCTCATAGATCTCTGACTGCAATAAGGGCAGTTATACGGTGTTCTCACGCTTAACGAAGTCACTGCAGTGACTACGAAATATAACCGTTTCCCAGAACATTTTAAATCAGAGGAAAAACAANACAATATTGCATCAATGGATTATTTGACTTTATCCCATAAACTAGTTGATTTTTGAACGGCTAGTAAAATTAGCTGAATAGAATTTCGTTGGTTAACTGCATGCTAAACAAAGTAGTCCATCCATTGCAATTTTCTGGAATTCTTTGAGCTCCAAAGTCTTAATGCCTGCATAGAGAACATCGTGCACCAGCTGCAAGCACTGTCTTTTGACAATTGATATCTTATTGCACCCCGTCCTTCGCCGCTTGGGATGTAAAATTCCAATAGCCGCAAATGCAATCTCTCTATGACTTTGGTTAACTTGGACTTTTTCACAGTCTTTTCTAAATCTGAACGACACAAAATTAAAAGTCGTAATAACTGGGCAGTACAATCCGACTGTTCGACCGATCCTTTTCCTGTATCGCGAAACAAACCTCCATTGCTACTCAAGTCTACTTGATCCATAGCCCATTTAAGACCAATTAAGCCGGCAGCATAATGACTTTCACTGGATTGCATTATTCCAGAGCATATTAGGCCTTCACAAGCATAAAGATGTGGATGTAGATATACAATCTCTGAACTGGGATTGGTTATAAACTCTCCACTGTTTTTTTGCATCTTTTTAGCATATTCGCATAGTGAGTCTGAAATCCGAGCATATTCCTCATTCCTAGTTAATCTTGATAACTCGAGCAGCCCTAATGAAATCTTGCAATGATATGCTCCAGGTATCGTTGACCATTTGACAATCCCTCTATCTTCAGTGGCCTTGATTGATTTGAAAGAATGATCTAATCTGGGAATTAATTTCTCGCCATCGAAGAATCGTTCAATTAATATCTTTGTCATTTTTTCTACAAGTCGCAAAACATTAGATTTTCTTGTTATCTTGTAGAAGTTTAGCAATCCTATCATTACCATACTGTTGTCAAATGAGTAAAAAATATTCGACAGTTCGTTGGGTTCGCCGTGAGCAACTGGCGGCCTGGCAATTAGAAGATTTGAATGCATGTTTTTCCTAATCCACTGTGAGGCTTCTTTGGCGGCCTCTAACGCGAGAGGATTACCGAACTCCGACGCTATCCATAAATAAGAAGTAATGGCGTATCCGGTAATTTCACTGTAGATGAATGGAAAATATGGTGGCGTCAAGTTCTTCCAACCATAAAGGGCTCCTTTGTTTCCGCCTTCTTTTATCCTAATATCAGAAGATATGAGCCATGTCATGTTCTCGTCTAGAATTTTATTTGACTTTGCATATACATTTGATAAGTTCATATCTTGATTCGTGATCTTATGTCATAATTAGATAGCGAGTATTAAAGTATCAATGGCAGTATGTCTCAACTAGCTTTCCCGCTCGATGATTTGCCAACGTTGTCATCAGATATTTAGTTAACGTATAAGGCACCTGATCCCAAACTTTTCGAAATTAGGCTCTCTTGCGCAGGTTCCAATCTAACAATTTAGTGTCAATATTGCTTAGTGGAATGTAATTAATGATGCATGTGCACATTTAGGATCCCTTTTCATCATATTCCGTGCTAAAATACAGGAATTGAAACTCAATCATTTCATTCAAAAATGGCGTTTTGGCAGAATAAGGGAGCCTAGATGGAAATATGTGAACTTGTTCATCAGACAGGAGTCATTTCATTATTATTTTTTAAATACCATGTATTCGATTTCTAAATTCATTTGTTATTACTTCTCTACTTTGGAGTATTTAATTAAAATTCGCAAGTTTTATGAGTGATGATTTTTGCACAATAAAGTATTGAATATTGCAAAAAACTTTTCTAATCTGAGCGACCTTAAATTTAAATTTGTATTTTTAGTTACGTTATAGATTTGCGTATGAGAATTCAAGATAAAATTTTCAATAAATAATCAAGCGCAATGTGTTAATTCAGTCCTTGAAAATCTAATATTGTTCAATCTATGGAAATTTTTTTTCAATAATTTCAGCTATTTTAATNGCTGATTCTCCGTTACCATAAGGAGACCTAGAGGATAGTCTGTTAGTATTATTCATTTCAAATATTTTTATCTGGTCTAGTATTGCACCATGATCTATTTTACATAATATCGAGTGACCAGATTCTACTGATTCTGGTCTCTCGGTACAGTCACGCAAAATGAGTGCTCTCTTATTAATATGCGGGGAAGTAATCTCCTCTTGAACTCCGCCAGAATCGGTAATGACAAATTTGCACTTTCTAAGCATCCATAGAAATTCTACGTAACCCGTGGGATTAATGATACTGATATTCTTCCCGATTAGGTTTGCTAGACCAAATTCTTCAACCCTTTTACGCGTGTGTGGATGCATTGGAAAAACATAGTTAAGCTTTGAGACAGAAAGGGCGGTCAGGACTTGCTTTAGGTTATCTATGTGATCCACATTTTCAGCTCTGTGCATAGTAACCAGTACAAAATCACTAACAATCGCTGGATTAATACTCATTAAAGGATGGACGTTCTCTTTTTCAATTATATCATCATCACGACTTTCTTTACCTATACAGAGATTGATTGCATCTATTACTGTATTGCCAACCGTATGAACTTCCCCATGAACGTGTTCATCAAGGAGATTTTTAGATGAGGTCTCGGTAGGAGAAAATAGAATATCTGAGACATGATCCACCATTCGTCGGTTATGTTCTTCAACGACTCTCCAGTCATTGCTTCTCAACCCAGACTCAACATGCGCAATTGGGATTGCAGATTTTAGTGCGGCTAGCGCACTAGCAAGTACACTATTCGTGTCGCCTTCAACTAGAACTAAAGAAGGCTTCAATTTCTTTATGATAGCACCAACCTCGCTCAGAATTATTGAAATTTGTAATATTGGATTTGGCTCTTTCATTGAAATGTGATAGTCGGGTTTCTTTATACCAAATTCCTCTATGAAATTAACGAAAAGCTCATTGTCGTAGTGTTGGCCCGTATGAATATAAGTATAATTGATTGATCTCGAATCAAATATCTTCATAATAGGGAACATTTTAATTATCTCAGGTCTAGTCCCTGTGATGATGGCAATAGTCATTATCGTGCAGGTATATTTCAAACGCGATAAATAAATGTTTGAAGTGTAGGTTTGTTCACTTGCAACTTGCACTAAATACGCAAAATTTCAGAATTACTATTGAATGAGATAATGCATAAATTAAATTTAAATCGAAATATTCATTTGTCAACATCATAAATTATATTCGAGGATACTTTCAATATGTCTTTCTTTAATAGATATTGTAACTCTGTATATCCATATCGCTCTGCCAGCAGGAGCATTAGATTTTGCACAAAAAATATTGATTCAAATATTTGCGAGATAATATCTTCATTATATAGCTCAAAGTAAGAAATTTGCTGTCCTTCCAGTTTGCCAATCTTCTTGGATATTTGTTCTTCTTTCTGGCCCAGAATCCATACGTGGTGAGTTTTCTTTAATCC
>Ga0065705_10104892_pt1 | contig 10387 bp, 20 predicted proteins | sample SwibulcommuniRL2_FD_59092 | JGI IMG/M metagenome (GOLD analysis project Ga0065705, IMG submission 59092) | Bulk soil microbial communities from switchgrass field near Rose Lake, East Lansing, Michigan, USA - RL2 Bulk Soil v2 (version 2) | ecosystem: Environmental > Terrestrial > Soil >... | reverse complement strand
TTTTGGGCCTCGGGGGAAATCGCCCCCACCCCGAAGGTCCGGGCGCTGTCTCCGTAATAACCCTGGTAAACCGCCCCGCAATCCAGGCCGACAACATCCCCCTCCTGCAATAGCCTCTTTTTGGAGGGGATGCCGTGAACCACCTCCTCATTCACCGAAACGCACAGAGTATGCTTAAAACCCAGATATCCTTTAAACGCCGGGGTAAGACCCTCGCCCCGGATGTACTCTTCGGCGATCCGGTCCAGCTCGAAGGTGCTGATTCCATCCGCGACCTGTTCTTGCAAACGCAATAGGGTTTCGGCCACCACTTGCCCCGCCCGGTGCATTTTTTCGATCTCGGCTTTTGACTTCAAGGTAATCACGCCCACGGGAAACACCGCCTGGTTCAAGCCCTCATTCTATCGGGCTTTTTCTAAAAAATCGACCAGCCGTTGACTGACTTCGCGGGTTGGCCCGCTGCCCGGGATCGGTTCGAGCAGTCCCTTTCCCGTGTAGTAATCGACCACCGGAGCGGTCTGATCGCGATAAACCTTGAGTCGCTGGCGAATCGTGGCTTCGCGGTCGTCTTCCCGCTGGATCAAACGGCCTCCGCAGGCGTCGCAAATCCCCTCATTCTGGGGTGGAGAAAATTCCAGGTGAAAGCCGGTGCCGCAACGCTCGCAGGTTCGCCGTCCGCTCAGGCAACGCAGCAGCTCGTCTTCCTCAACTTCCAAATTGACCACCGCATCCAGCCTTTTACCCATTGTCTGTAACATTTGCTGGAGGCTTTCCGCCTGCGCCATGGTGCGCGGAAATCCGTCGAGGATAAAGCCAGCGGAGGCATCGGGCTGCTTGAGGCGATCCTCGATCAAGCCGATCACAACCTCGTCGGGCACCAGACGGCCGGCGTTCATAAACTTTTCAGCTTTCAGACCCAAGGGAGTATGGGCTTGGCGCGCGGCCCGCAACATGTCCCCGGTCGAGATTTGGGGAACCGATAATTTTTCCTGCAGGATTTTGGATTGCGTCCCCTTGCCGGAGCCGGGAGCGCCAAGCAAGATGATGTTCACCCTACTGCCTTCTTCCCTTGAATTTGCCGGCCTTGGCCCCGAGGAAACCCTCGTAATGCCTGGTCAGGAGGTGAGATTCGATTTGGGCCACCGTGTCCAGGGCGACGCCAACCACGATCAAAAGCGAAGTGCCCCCGAAAGTCACCGCTAGACTGGCGGGAATGCCGAACCGGGTGATGAGAATTTCTGGCAGCACGCAAACTGCGGACACGTAGAGAGCTCCGGCCAGGGTGATGCGGGTCAAAACGCGGTCGATGTAGTCAGCGGTGGGCTTGCCCGGACGGATCCCGGGAATGAACCCGCCGTATTTTTTGATGTTCTCCGCCACGTCGACGGGATTGAAGGTCACGGCGGTGTAAAAGTAGCAAAAGAAAATAATCAAGCTCACGTAAAGCGCCGTATGCAGCCAACCCGAGGCAAGGCTATTGGCCAAGGCCTGGAGCTTGGGATTCTCGACGAATTGGGCGATGGTGGCTGGAAACAAGATCAGCGAAGAGGCGAAAATCGGCGGGATGACGCCAGTGGTGTTGATCTTGAGCGGCAAATGGCTGGATTGGCCGCTATACATCTTTCGACCGACGACCCGCTTGGCGTAATTGATCGGGATGCGGCGCTGCGCCCTTTCGAAGAAAATGATCACGCCGATCACCGCGGCGATGAACGCAAGCAAGAGCAAAAAGCCGAACAAGGAGCCGAACTGCTCCTTGGTATTCCAAGCGTCCCGCAGGCCGGAGGGAATCCGTGTGACGATTCCGGCGAAGATAATGAGGGATATGCCGTTGCCGATCCCCCGCTCGGTAATTTGCTCGCCCAGCCACATGATGAAGGCGGTGCCCGCCGCCAGGGTGATGACGGTGGTGACATAAAACGACAGCCCGCCGACTCCCGGCAATACCACGCCCTGCTGCTCCAAGCCGTAGCTGATGCCGAAGCCTTGCACGATGCTAAGCACCACGGTTCCATAGCGGGTCCATTGCGTGATTTTCTTTCGCCCGGTCTCCCCTTCTTTCTGCAATTTTTCCAAGGCGGGAACGACGACGGTCAACAACTGCAGGATGATCGAGGCGCTGATGTAAGGCATGATGCCGAGCGCGAACACCGAGAATTGTTCGAGGGCGCCCCCGGAGAAAAGGTTAAATATCTCGAAAACAGTACCCTTGGAGACGATGCGCTGCAGCGCCTCGACGTTGACGCCGGGGCTAGGGACATACACGCCGACGCGGTAAACCCCCAGCATCAGGATGGTGAAGATAATTCGTTTGCGAAGCTCCGGAAGCTTGCCGATATTTGCCAGGCTAGTCGCCATCGATAAAGACCACGGACCAGAGACCAGGAACCACGGAGCAAAGACCTAGAATCTATTTCAGTCTGTGCTCCGTGGTCCGTGGTCTGGGGTCTCCCAGAAAAGTGTAAGAAACGTTTATTCCTGAGAAGGCAGAGCGCCCGCCACCAATTCGGCCTTGCCCCCCGCCTTTTCGATCTTGGCCAAAGCTGTTTTGGAAAACTTGGCCGCAACGATCGTCAAGGCTACCTTGAGCTCTCCATCGCCGAGCACCTTGATGCCGTCTTTCAGGGACTTGAGGCGCTTTTGCCCCTTCAGGTAGGCGGCGTCGACCTTGGTACCCGCGGGAATACCCTCGAGGTCCGACAGGTTCAACACGGCGTACTCTTTGCGAAACACATTATGAAAGCCGCGCTTCGGCAAACGGCGGCTGAGGGGCATCTGGCCGCCTTCGAAGGTCGGACCCTTGTGGTAGCCGCCGGCGCGGGATTTTTGACCCTTATGCCCCTTGGTGGAAGTTCCTCCATGTCCGCTGGCATCGCCCCGGCCGAGTCGCTTATTTTTTTTCACGCCACCCACAGGAGGCTTGAGTTCGCTGAGCAGGCTTTTCATGTTTTCCTCGATTATTTCTTCTTCGCGGTCTTGGCCTTAGGGGCCTTGGACTTGGCGGCTTTTCCGGTTTTCGCTTTAGGCGAGGCCTTTTCGGACGCTTGTCGAGCCGGTTTTTTCTTTTCGGCCGGCGGTTTCGCAGCGGGAACCGGACCCAGCCGGTAGGTTTCGATCCGCGCCTCCTTCGGCAACGCCTTGTCGGAAGTCTTTTCAAAGCGGACCAAGTCGTAAACCTTGGCGATCATACCGCGGACCGACGGGGTGTCTTGCAGGATTCGCTGCTGATGCCGGCGCCGCAGCCCCAGGCCCCGCAAGGTATCTTTTTGGCGTTGATCGCGGGCGATGCCGCTGTGAAGCAATTCTACTTTTAAATAGGACATAGCAATCTCGGTAATTGGTTCTTAGACGGCTTTTCTCGAGGCCAGCACTTGTTCAGGGGAACGCAGCCGAAACAGCCCGTTGATCGTCGCCTTCACCACGTTGTGGGGGTTGTTGGTCCCGATGCATTTGGTCAGGATGTTATGGATCCCGGCCGACTCCACGACGGCCCGAACCGCTCCTCCGGCGATCACGCCGGTTCCTTCGGCCGCGGGCTTGAGCATCACGTTCGCCGCTCCGAACCGGCCATGGATCTCGTGGGGAATAGTTCCCTTGATCACCGGAACTCTGACCAAGTTCTTTTTGGCGCGCTCCCCGGCCTTGCGAATCGCTTCGGGAACCTCATTCGCCTTGCCCAATCCGGCCCCAACGCGTCCCTTTCCGTCACCGACCACCACCAAGGCGCTGAAACTGAACCGTCGGCCGCCTTTAACAACCTTCGCCACGCGATTGATGCTGACCAGGCGGTCGATGAATTCGGAATCGGATTTATTTTCTAGTTTTCTTGCCATGGGAATGAAGCTCCTAAAATTTCAATCCGCCTTCCCGCACCGCGTCGGCGAAGGCCTTGACGCAGCCGTGATAGATGTAGCCGTTGCGGTCGAAGACCACCTGCCCGATGTTTTGCGTTTTAGCCCGCTCAGCGAGCCGCTTTCCCAAAACCTCGGCTTGGGCTTTGTTGGGGCGGCCTTTTTCCTGGCCTTTTTCCAGCGTGGAGACGGCCACCAGGGTTTTTCCGGCGCTATCGTCGATCACTTGGGCATACAGGTGTTTTAAGCTGCGGAAAATGGTGAGGCGGGGCCGCTCGGAGGTACCGGTAATTTTTTTCCGGATCCTCAGCTTGCGCTGCATGCGTCCTTCCACTTTATTTTTGCTCATAACGACATCCTTGAAAAAGCCGCCGAGGGACCGAAAGGTCCCGGGGCGGAATTACTTGCCGCCGCCCGTTGCCGCGGCCTTACCGGCTTTGCGGCGAATCACTTCGTCGGAATAGCGGATTCCCTTGCCTTTATAGGGCTCGGGGCCGCGAATCTTGCGGATGTCCGCCGCCACCTGCCCCACCAAGGCCCGATCGGCCCCGCTGATGACCAGATGGGTCTGCTTGTCGACCCCGATTTTGATCCCTTCGGGGATCGGAAACACCACCGGGTGGGAAAAACCCAAGGTCATGTTCAGGTCCTTGCCCTTGACCTCGGCGCGGTAACCGACGCCTGTGATATCCAGCTCTTTTTTAAATCCATCGGTGACCCCAACCACCATGTTGGCGACCAGCGCGCGGACCAAGCCGTGCAGGGAACGGGTCTTGGGCAGGTCGTCGGGACGCTTGACGACGAGCGTCTTGTTGTCGACGGCGACTTGAATCAGGGGATGAATGGAGCCTTGCAGCTTGCCGTTCGGCCCTTGCACCTCGATCGATTGCCCCGCCAAGTTCACCTTGACCTTATCGGGGATGGGAATGGGTTTTCTTCCGGTACGTGACATAAATCACCAAACGCTGAGCAAAAGTTCTCCGCCGATTTTTTGTTCCTTGGCGGCGCGGTCCGTGAGCAGACCCTTGGGAGTCGAGAGAATCGCCATGCCCAAGCCGTTGAAAACCGGCTTAAGGTCTTTGTAACCCACATAGACCCGCCGGCCGGGCGTGCTCATGCGCCGAAGTCCGACGATCGTGGGCTGGTTTTTTCCGGAATACTTAAGGCTCACCATGATCTTGCCTTGGCCCTTATGCTCCACAACGTGGAAGTCCCGGATGAAGCCCTCGTCCTTCAATAACTGGGCGATCGAAAGCTTCAATTTGGAAGCGGGAACCTCCACGATCTCATGACGAGCCGTCAGGGCGTTCCGGATTCGAGTTAACATGTCGGCGATAGGATCGGTCATCGCTACACTCTCCAAAAAAAATTACCAACTGGCCTTGGTCACGCCGGGGATTTCACCCGAACGCGCCAACTTACGAAAACATAAACGGCACATTTTAAACTTGCGCAGGAAGGCCCGGGGCCTGCCGCAGAGCGGGCAACGATTGTAGCCTCGCACTTTAAATTTTGGCTTGCGGGCCGCCTTAACCATTAACGATGTTTTTGCCATAAATTAGTCCTGTTCAATTTCTGAACGGCATGCCCAGCGCCTTCAACAGGGCCTTGCCCTCTTTGTCGTTCTTGGCGGTGGTCACGATCGTGATATTCATTCCGCGAATCTTGTCGATCTTGTCGTAGTTGATCTCGGGAAAGATGATCTGTTCGGTAATGCCCATGGTGTAGTTGCCGCGGCCGTCGAAGGCCCGGCCGCTGACTCCCTTGAAGTCGCGCACCCGAGGCAGGGCGATATTGCAAAGCCGGTTGAGAAATTCGTACATCCGGTCGCGGCGCAGCGTCACCATCACCCCGAGCTTTTGGCCTTCGCGCAGCTTGAAGGAGGCGATCGACTTCTTGGCCTTGGTGATCACGGGCTTTTGGCCGGCGATGGCCGCTAGCTCCGCGGCGGCGCTGTCCAGAACCTTGGCGTTTTGCAGGGCCTCGGCCAATGACATATTGAGGACGACCTTCGTGAGCCGCGGAACTTCCATGATGCTCGCGAATTGAAATTCCTTCATCAAAGCCGGGACGACTTCATTCTTATATTTTTCTTCGAACTTCGATTTTCCCACGACTGAACCTGCCTTTTAAAAGCTCGGGATTTATTTTTGCTCGAAAACATGCTGGCTCTTCACCGCGATGCGCACTTTTTTGCCGCCCTTGTCCGTTTGATTGCGGACTCGGGTGCCCTTGCTCGTCTTTGGGTCCAGCAACATGACATTCGAGGCATGCACGCTGGCTTCCTTCTCGACGATGCCGCCCTGACGGTTTTTCATATTGGGCTTGGTGTGCCGCTTGACGAGATTCACCTTTTCGATGAGCACCCGGTTTTTTTCCGGGTAAACCGCCATGATCCGGCCGATCTTGCCCTTATCCTTGCCGGTGATCACCACCACTTGATCGTTTTTTCTCAGGAAAAACGCCGCCATGACTAGAGGACCTCCGGGGCCAGGGAAATAATCTTCATGAATTTCTTGGCTCGCAACTCGCGAGCCACAGGTCCAAAGATGCGGGTGCCGATCGGCTCGTTCGCTTCATTGATCAGCACCACGGAATTTTGGTCGAAGCGGATATAGGAGCCGTCGGGACGGGATATTTCCTTGCGCGTCCGCACAATCACACCCCGCTTCACTTCGCCCTTCTTCACCTTGGATTCGGGCATCGCTTCCTTGACCGACACCACGATGACATCCCCGATCGAGGCGTACTTGCGGCGTGTCCCGCCCAGCACCTTGATGCACATGAGGCGTTTCGCGCCGGAATTGTCGGCCGAGAGCAATATGCTTTCTTGCTGAATCATATATTCTTAGCCTCTTGGATGGTCGCGGCTTTCTTGATGATCGATTGAACCGCCCAGCGCTTGGTTTTTGAAAGCGGCCGGCTTTCGATGATCTCGACCTGGTCGCCGACCTTGCATTGGTTTTTTTCGTCGTGGGCCTTAAATTTGCTGCGGCGCTTGTAGTATTTTTTGAACATTGGATGCAACACCAGGCGCTCCACCGTGACCGTCACGGTTTTGTCCATTTTGTCGCTGACCACGACGCCGATTTTCGTCTTACGTTTATGAATCTGTTCTTCCATAGATGGTCTCTTATTTTTTCCCGCTCTTCTGCGCGGTGATCGTCGCGACCCGGGCGATGTCGCGTTTAATTTCTTTCAGCCGATGGGATTTCTCGAGCTGGCCGGTGGCATTTTGCATTTGCAGCTTGAAAAGCTCCTCCTGCAGGTCTTTCTTCAAGACCGCCAATTCCTGTAAATTTTTCTCGCGGACTTCATCGGGCGTCACGGTAGCCCTCCCGGGTAATGATTTTGGTGCGAAGCGGCAGCTTATGCTTGGCCAATGTCAGAGCCTCCATCGCGACGGCGAGTTCGACTCCCTCCATTTCATAGATGATACGTCCCGGCTTGATCACGGCCACCCATTCCTCCGGGTTGCCTTTGCCCTTTCCCATCCGAGTCTCGAGCGGCTTCTTGGTGATGGGCTTATCCGGAAAAACTCGAATCCATACCTTGCCGCCCCGCTTGATGCAGCGATTGATGGCGATACGGCCCGCTTCGATCTGCCGCGAGGTCAAGCGCCCGCAATCCAGGGATTGGATGGCGAAATCTCCGAAGTTGAGGTTGCAACCCCGGTACGCCTTGCCCCGCATCCGGCCTTTCTGTTGCTTGCGGTATTTGACCTTTTTGGGAATCAACATAATGCCTTACTCCTCCACCGCCGCCGGGATGATCACCGGGGCGTGGACCTCCGGCTCTTTAACCTTTCCGAGAATCTCGCCCTTGAAAATCCAAACTTTGACCCCGATGAGCCCGTAAGTGGTGTGGGCTTCCGCGGTCGCATAGTCGATATCGGCCCGCAGCGTCTGCAAGGGAACGCGCCCCTCGCGGTACCATTCGGTTCGAGCGATTTCGGCGCCGCCGAGCCTTCCGGCCACCATGACCTTGATCCCCTTGGCTCCGAATTTTTGCGCCGATTGAACGGCCTTTTTCATCGCCCGGCGGAACGCGACCCGGCGCTCGAGCTGCATCGCGATGTTTTCGGCGACCAACTGCGAGTCGATCTCGGCCTTGCGGACCTCCTGGATGTCGAGGAATACCTCATTGCTGCTGTTCTTCTGCAATTCGGCCCGCAGCGCATCGATTCCGGCCCCTTTTTTGCCAATGACCAAGCCGGGGCGGGCGGTATGGATGATCACCTTGACTTTTTTAGCGGCGCGCTCGATCTCGATCTTGGAAACCCCGGTGGAATAAAGCTTCTTCTTGACCTCACGGCGAAAGCGCAGGTCCTCGTGCAGGGACTCCGAATAATTGCGCTTGGCGAACCACTTCGAAAGCCAGGGTTTGGTGATACCGACGCGAAAACCGTATGGATGAACTTTCTGTCCCATGAATTTTACTTTTCTCCCAAGATCAGCGTGACGTGGCTGGTTTTTTTCTCGATCTTAAAGGCCGTTCCCCGCGCGCGAGCCTGCCAGCGCTTGATGGTCGGGGCCTGATCCACCATCACCGTCTTGATAATAAGGTTATCCGGATCCATCCCGCCTTTTTGCTCGGCGTTGGCCAAGGCGGAGCGGATCAGCTTGCGAAAGTCGATCGCTACGTAGCGGTTGGTGAACGCCAGCATGTCGAGCGCCTGTTGAACTTTTTTGCCGCGAATCAGGTCCGCCACCAGTCGCGCCTTTCGGGGCGCCACGCGCAGGTAGCGGATGCGGGCTGTTGCCGTATCTGCCATTAGGGTGTCGCCTCCTTGGTCTTTCGGTCTCCGGAATGCATATGAAAAGTTCGGGTCTGGGCGAACTCGCCGAGCTTGTGGCCCACCATGTTTTCGGTGACGAAAACGGGAATGAACTTACGCCCGTTGTGAACCGCAAAGGTCATGCCGATAAAATCGGGAGTGATCATGGAGCGCCGCGAATAGGTCTTAATCACCTTCTTGCTCTTTTGATCCTGCTGGGCGTCGATCTTCTTTTGCAAATGGTCGTCCACGAAGGGACCTTTTTTGGTTGAGCGAGGCATTAGAGTTTGCTCCTCCGATCCTTCACGATAAAAACTTGGGTGCGCTTGTTCTGGCGCGTTTTATAGCCCTTGGCCGGTGTTCCCCAGGGGCTCGAAGGATGGTTTCCACCCTTGCTGCAGCCTTCGCCCCCGCCGTGGGGATGGTCAACCGGATTCATCACCATGCCGCGAACCGTCGGGCGAACCCCGAACCAACGAGTTCGTCCGGCTTTTCCGACCGCCATGTTTTCGTTCTCGGGATTGCTGACTTCACCGATGGTCGCCTTACATTCCACCAGGACCTTGCGGACCTCGCCGGAAGGCAGCTTAATCTGGGCATAGGCTCCCTCCTTCGCCATCAGCTGGGCGAAGGTGCCGGCGCTGCGGGCGAGCTGGCCACCCTTTCCGACCTTGAGCTCGATGTTGTAAATGTTGGTGCCGACCGGAATATTGCGGAGCGGCAACGCGTTCCCCGGAAGAATATCGGCGTTTTCGGAGGAGACCACCGTTTGCCCGACGGTCAGGCTTTGCGGGGCGATAATGTAGCGCTTTTCGCCGTCGGCGTAAAACAACAGCGCGATTCGGGCGCTGCGGTTCGGATCGTACTCGATCGCCGCCACCTTGGCGGGCACCTCGAGCTTGTCTCGGCGGAAGTCCACGATGCGGTAACGCTTTTTATGTCCGCCACCGACGTGCCGGGTGGTGATCTTGCCACGGTTGTTGCGGCCTCCGCTGCGGGTCTTGAGCGCCAGCAGGGATTTCTCGGGGCCTTTTTTGGAAAGCCCGGTGAAATCCGCGCCATTCATGCCGCGACGGCCGGGAGTCGTGGGATTGTATTCTTTCATCGCCATATTTTTAATAGGTCCTATAAATCCTATAGGTCTTATGTCTAAACGCCTTCGAAGAACTCGATCTTTTCGCCCTCGCGAATTTGCACGTAGGCTTTTTTCCAGTTGCTGCGCTGGCCCACCTTGGCGCCGACGCGCTTGAACTTGCCGCGGAGGTTCACGGTGCGAACATCCTCGACATGGACCTTGAAATTTTTCTCAATGGCCAGCTTGATTTGGTGCTTGCTGGCCCGAGGGTCCACCGCGAACAGGTATTGACCTCGTGTTTCGCGCAACACCGTGCCCTTCTCGGTGATCAGCGGCCGCTTGATGACTTGGTGTTGCTGCATAAAATAAACCTCGATCTTAGAACTTAAGCCTGTCCTTCACCTGCTCGAAGGCCTTGGGCGTCAGCATGACATGCTCGTATTTTAGAATGTCAAAAACGTTGAGCCCCGGGGCGCGCAGCACCTTGAAGCCCTTGAGATTGCGCACCGACTTTTCGACGATGTCGTTTGCCTCGGAGATCACCAAAAGCCCATTGGAGCAATTCAGCGCCTTGAAAAACTCCAGGGCCTGCTTGGTTTTCATTTGCTTCCATTGCGGCTCTTCCACCACCAGCAGCCGCCCTTCTTTATTTTTTAGGATCAGGGCGGATTGCAAACCTCGGCG
>Ga0065705_10104891_pt1 | contig 10387 bp, 9 predicted proteins | sample SwibulcommuniRL2_FD_59092 | JGI IMG/M metagenome (GOLD analysis project Ga0065705, IMG submission 59092) | Bulk soil microbial communities from switchgrass field near Rose Lake, East Lansing, Michigan, USA - RL2 Bulk Soil v2 (version 2) | ecosystem: Environmental > Terrestrial > Soil >... | reverse complement strand
TTGGGCTTGAGTCATATCATCCACCTGATGGATGAAAGAAAAAATATCGCCGAAATTACAGCGGGGTTGGATATCGCCAATTCATGCTCATTTAGCTCTGAGGGTTTCTCCAATACCATTGGTGAGTCAATGGCCTGTGGCGTACCTATTGTGGCAACCGAAGTCGGAGATTCTTCTGAGATTATTGGAAATGCAGGCATAATTGTTCCTCCGAAGAATCCGCCAGCTTTAGCCAAAGCCTGGCAGGCCATGCTGGAAATGCCCATAGCTCAACGAATGGCAATGGGAACAGAGGGAACAAAAAGAATCGAAGCTCAGTTCAGTCTTAAGACAATTACACATCGTTACCAAACTCTATATCAGTCGGTGGTTTGACATGTGCGGGATTGTTGGTGCTTTAATACGAAACGCAAACAGTTCTTCGAGTAAACTGGATGACAACATTCGGTCGATGGCTCTGGCTCTTTTACACCGTGGTCCCGATTTCGGCGACATTTGGGTCCATGCTGAAACTGGAGTGGGCTTGGGCCACCGCCGGCTCTCCATTCTAGACCTCTCCCCCGGCGGCAATCAGCCCATGATCTCAGCCTGCGGGCGTTACGTCATCGTCTTTAACGGCGAGATTTACAATTATCGGGAAATACGCCGGCAGTTGGAAACGGAATTTGGCGTGACTCAATGGCGCGGCCACTCCGATACCGAGGTGATGTTGGCGGCGATTTCGCATTGGGGAGTTGAAAAATCCATAAAACGTTTCAACGGAATGTTCGCGTTCGGAGTCTGGGATCGGGAAGATCGAGTTTTGTATTTGGCCAGGGACCGATTCGGGGAAAAACCACTGTATTACGGTTGGGTGGGAAAAGACTTTTTGTTTTCTTCCGAGTTAAAGGCCTTTAAAAAATATCCTGGGTGGAAAGGGGAGGTGGATCGGGATGCCTTGGTTCTGCTGTTAAGGTACGGATATATTCCGAGCCCATTTTCCATCTACCAAGGCATTCAAAAGTTACCCGCCAGCAGCTTGTTAAAAATCTCCTGGAATCCCGCTGAACATTCTTTTGCCCGTCCTGAAATTCAGGAATATTGGTCCATTAAAACCGTTGCAAAGAACGGGATCGCAAACCTTTCCCAAGCCTCTGAAAACGATTTAGTCGAGGAGTTGGAAGAGATACTGTCAGACTCCGTTAAAATCCGCCTCGAATCCGACGTTCCATTAGGGGCATTTCTCTCAGGCGGGATTGATTCGTCGACGGTCGTCTCATTAATGCAAAAGATAAGCCCTCGACCAGTTAAAACCTTTTCAATAGGTTTTCATGAAGAGGAGTATAACGAGGCCGGTCACGCCAAAGAGATCGCGAAACATTTGGGTACCGAGCACCACGAATATTTCCTAACTCCCGAAGAAACTTTAAACATTATTCCCAAAATTCCCTCGATCTACGACGAGCCTTTCGCAGATGCCTCGCAGATTCCCACCTTTCTTGTCTCCCAATTTGCCCGGCAACACGTCACAGTTTGCCTTTCGGGAGATGGTGGCGACGAGTTTTTCGGAGGGTATAAACGTTACCTTTGGGCAAAGTATTTTCAAAAGAGAATAAACAGGTTTCCTGCATTCTTCACAAATGCATCGGCCGGATTCGTTTCCTACATTCCGGCGCGGGTTTGGGATCGGTTGCTTTCTCCCGTCAAAGCCTTTTTGCCGGGTGAGCTCGGCGGAAGCTATTTTGGGGACAAGCTGCACAAGATAGCCGAAATAATTAAGGGATCCGAAAAAGATTTTTTTTATAAATCGCTGATCTCGCATTGGAGACAGACTGATAATCTGGTTGTTGGCGGGACGGAGCCCCTGACCGCAAATTGGGAAGGCCTTTTTGCACCCAATGGCTTAAAGCTCCTCGATCAAATGATGTTGACCGACATGTTCCTTTACCTCCCCGATGATATTCTAACGAAGGTGGACCGCGCCAGCATGGCCGTGAGCCTGGAGGCTAGGGTACCCTTTTTAGATCCAAGAATCGCCGAATTCGCCTGGAAGGTTCCGGAAAAGATGAAGCTCCACAAACGGTCCGGCAAAATGATTCTTCGGCAGGTGCTTTATCGCCATGTTCCAAAAGAAATGGTGGAAAGGCCCAAGATGGGCTTCGGGGTGCCAATCGATTCCTGGCTAAGAGGTCCGCTCAAAAATTGGGGGGAAGAACTTTTGAATGAGGAGAGGCTGAAAACCGAGGGCTACTTCAACCCGACAATGATTCGGGAGGCCTGGAAACAGCATCAGAGCGGAAGAAGAAATCTTCAATTTAAGCTTTGGAATGTTTTGATGTTCCAAGCCTGGCTCGAGAAAAATGAAGCAGAATAATAATAGTATAATATTGCTGCTGAATTACCTGGTTGGGGTTTTCCTTATCTCAATGACGCCGTCGTTTTTGCCGGAACAATATTTTTCGGATGGCGAAACCATTAAAGCATTTATTCCAGATGCGGTTTTCAAAATAGGACTGGATTCGTTCGATAGCTATGCGAATACCGCATTTTTTTACAAAATTTTGGGGCTGGGATCCGTGCTGCCCGATTGGATTGCCGCGTTCATCAGCTACACCATTCCATTTCTGCTGATCGTAGTGGTTTTAAAAAAACTAAAGCTTCAAATGAATTTTATTACGGCCGCCTTGTTTTCTGTTTGGAACATCTTATTAGCCGTTTACTTTGGAATGTATTCCAAAGAGCCTCTGGCATTAAGCTTCGTTACTTTGATTTTGCTATTGGCGGGATCAAACCGAGGAATGGTTCTGGGATTATTTTTCGCTCTTATTTACGCCGTATTTTTCCGGATTTATTGGCTAATTGCCATTGGGTTCTTTGCGGTTAACCTATTTTTAATAAGACGAAAGTATTCCTTCGCAGCTATTATTTTTATTCAATTAGCGATCGCCTTGGCGGTTTTTAAATTGGCCAATGTCGTCACTGGCCAATACCTTTCAGAGTTTCGTTCAATGGTCAACGAGCGGGAAGTGTACATCGAGGTTGCGACGATGGTGAACAATGTTTTACCAAACAGTTCCAGCATCCATGATTGGCTTAATGCCATTATTGGTTGGGGCATGCTGTTGTTTCCGCTTTACTTGATCAGAACTGGGGCAATGCAACACATTGTTTTTATGTTCTTTCAATTGGCGAACCTTGCGTTTTTCGTCGCGGCCGCTAGGTTCCTTGTAAAAAATATGCCGGCTGTAGAGTATTCTCTTGGTGGAAAAATTCGGCGAAGATTAGATGTGTCCATTGCTTGGTGCCTCGCCTATAGTTTCGTCCAAGGTATTTTTGAGCCAGATTTCGGGTCATTCTCCCGACACCAGGTCATTTTGTTACCGATGTGGCTTTGGGTCATGGTTACTTATTACCAGATGAAGGAACAGAACAAGACCTCCTGGTCCTGGCCTGCCGCTATGGGAGCCAAGCCCTCATGAAAATTTTTCAGATCACCCAGGCCTTCGGGGGCGGCGTGTTTTTTTCCGTTTCCAATATTTGCAATGGGCTTAGCGAACAGGGCCATGAAGTCACCTTGATTTTTTCAGAACGGGAAGAATTACCCAAGGATTATCAAAAGTATCTGCGTCCAAATATTAAACTGACCCCGCTTCCGATGTGCACCTCGATTCACCCATGGTATGATTTGAAAAGTCTCGCGGCACTTTATAAAATTTTTAAAAAAAACAAACCCGACGTCATTCATCTACATTCTTCCAAAGCAGGGGCGCTGGGAAGGGTCGCTGCATGGATGGCAGGTCTCCAGAAAAATACTTTTTACTCTCCTAGGGGCCTAGCCTTTTTGCGCAAAGACGTCTCTAGCTTTCAAAAGGCTCTTTTTGAAAAAATTGAATGGCTGCTCGCAAAATTTGGAGGCCAAATCATTGCTTGTTCGCAAAGCGAATTGCAGGAAGTTCAAGTGAAGGTAAGTTCGGAAAGGGCTGTTCTTATTGAAAATGCGGTGGATATGTCGCCGATCCCAGAAAAAAATTATGAGCTGCAAACCCAACATATAGTCATCGGCACCGTCGGCCGAATATCTCCGCAGAAGAACCCACGGGAATTTTTAGAGCTGGCGAAAAAATTTAATAATAATGGGGTGAAATTTATTTGGGTCGGAGGCGGCGGAGAAGGAGAAATCCTTAAAGAATTCAAGGATATAGGGATTGAAGTCACCGGATGGGTGACGCGTCAGGAAGTGCTTAAAATTCTCGGGCAAATGGATATCTATGTTCAGACCTCGCTATGGGAAGGAATGCCGCTCGCCGTGATTGAGGCGCAAGCTGCAGGGGTTCCTACCGTAGTGAGGAATGCGGTAGGAAACAGGGACGTCGTTTCTTCCGGTGAAAACGGCTTTATCGTTGACGATTTTCCTCAGCTTGAAAAATTTGTCGGCCAACTGATAGACAATGCCGAAATGAGGAAGAGGCTCGGACAAAATGCCAGGAGCACGGCTCTAAAAAGATTTAGCCTGGATAGGCTTCTCTCCGAGCTCGTCCCGCTTTACGAAGCGGCTTGTGCAAAACAAGCCATGTGCGAAACAAATATTAGCGATAAAAAAGCATCGTAAAACTCCATGATCAAATATTTAAAATCCAAGATAAAAAGTAAAATCCATTCTTTAATAGAAGGGAACAGCAAAGACATCTCGCTGGCCTTACAGCTGAAAGCCTTGAAGTCCACCGCGGAGTATGTCGCAAATAATTTACAAAAGGCAAAGGCCTTCGATACCAATCTCAGCCTAATCCAGCATGCCATTACCCTGAGCAATAATGACGGCGGTCTGGTTTGCGAGTTTGGAGTCTATAAAGGAACGACGCTTAACTTTATCGCGAAGAATATGCCCGGGAAAACCATCCACGGCTTCGACTCATTTCAGGGCTTGCCGGAATTTTGGCGTCCAGGCTTTGACAAGGGCGTTTTCGATATAAATCAAAAGCACAGTAGTTTGAAATTTGAAAAAAATATCCAGCTTCACGTCGGTTGGTTCAGCGAAACACTTCCAGATTTCGTTAAAAACAATCCTGGCGAGATTTCCTTTCTGCACGTGGACTGCGATCTATATTCTTCCACGAAGGACATTTTCCAAAATCTTGGGCCGAAAATAACTCCAGGCACTATTATTGTTTTTGATGAGTATTTTAATTACCCGTTTTGGTGGGACCACGAGTATAAGGCTTTTCAGGAATTCATCCAAGCCACCGGCTTAAAATACGAGTATCTGGGTTATAATCAGTTGAATGAACAGGTGGCGGTAAAGATTCTGGGTAGTTAAAAGTTAAGATCAGGCATTGCTCAAAAAAGGGGGATTAGTAAGCGCCTTTTCTTTTGACGGCGACTGGGAGGGTCTTCAATAGGATTTTCATATCCAAAAAGAAATCCAGGTTTTTTCGGTAAATAAAGTCCAACTGCACTCTCTCATCAAAGGAAGTATTGTTCCTTCCGTTCACTTGCCACATCCCCGTGATTCCAGGAAGAATGCTCTTATAGTCCTTGAATAACGAGCCGTATTTGGGGATTTCGTCTTCAACAGCGGGGCGGGGGCCTACAAAACTCATCTCACCCCGAAATACGTTAAATATTTGCGGCAATTCGTCCAAACTAAAAGAGCGTAAAAATTTTCCTACCCGCGTGATCCGAGGGTCATTTTTTAATTTACGATATTTATCGTATTCGATTTTTAATGCCTCGTCGTTCTTCAGAATAGCTTCCAATTTTTCATCTGCATCCAAACACATTGTCCTTAATTTAAGGCATTTAAACTTTTTTCCGTCTTTCCCAATCCTCTCGCTATTAAATACCGCCGGACCTCTCGAGTCGATTTTTATCAGTACCATTAAAACCAACAGCACCGGGGCAATCACAGGTAAAAGCAAGACCGCCAAAAATAGGTCGAAAAATCTCTTCAGGTAATCTCGATAGAAATGGATCTCGTAGGCGGGAGTTTCGTGGGATCGAAACTTTGCGCCAAGGAGTGGTAAGTTTTGAATTTTTTCAGAGCCGTCCATAAGGTAGTCGATCGCGTTAAACCTCGGGCTAATTGCTTAGCGCAAAACCCACCGATCCTCAAATTAATGGATTAAATTTACTTGGAGTGCAGCCCGGATTTTTAAGTCAATCGGCTATTTCTGTCAACGAGTTAGTTTTTTGTACTTTTTGCTAATTAAAATTCCTTCAACAAGGGTTCAAGGAATGAACGGCAGATGGAAGGCCAGTTTGTAATAGCTTGTACAAAATTTGGGCTCCCAAATACCCATTGCTTTCAAGCATATTTGCAGCTAATGCCCGAACCCATGCACAAAATTAGGAAGCATTTTTTCGTTCGAGTGCTCTGTCAGTTTTTGATCACTTTGTTGCTTAATTCCATCCTTCTCACCCCAGCCATGGCGCAACAATCGAGGCGCGGCCTTTTCATGCAAGATGATGTTCCGTCGCAAGGTAAGCCGGATAGTTTTGGCGAAAGGAATGGCGAAGAACCAGAAGAACCGGAGATCACCGAGCCAGGAATGGGAATGGACGGAATGCCCGGGGGGCAGGGCCGTCCCGGCATGGGCTCCGCGGGAATGATGGATCGCGGACTGATTTATCAAGTTCACGTGCTCGGCGAGGTGAAGCGCCCCGGGACTTATCGGGTGAATCCGTCGATGCGAGTCACCGATGCCCTGCGCCAGGCTGGAAATATCAAATCCAACGGTTCGGAGCGATACGTCGAGCTTCGCAAACAAGGGCAGTCTCATGGGCGAGTGATTGATTTATTTGCCTATAAAACCTTCGGGAACCTCTCGCAAAATCCTTATTTGCAAGACAACGACACCATCTATATTCCCTTAAAACGAATGGCGATTGAAATTGAAGGTCCGGTGCGGCGGCCGGGAATATTCGAATTAAAAACAGAGCGCTCCATTCAAGATGTCGTCAAGCTGGCGGGGGGATTTACCGTTGGAGTCAGCCAAAAAGAGCCCATCAAGGTGATTCGTTACGGGGGATATGAAGAGAAGGAAATTTTGGAAATTCCGACGACCGAACCCGACATTGGGCACTTCATGGTCCAGGACGGAGACGTGATTGTCGTTCCCCATAAATTTTTGACCCAGCACCAATTCGACTACAACCTCAAAAAGCTGCCCAACGACAATATATTCTACCCCTCCTATGAGGACCGGGTCTTCGTGATCGGGGCCGTAAGGGCGCCTGGGGCCTTCGATTTTAACCAATATTACTCCCTAAGGCAGTATTTGACCCTTGCGGGCGGCACCACCACAATGGCAAAGAATGGCAAGATCAGCGTTGTGACCGCCGATGGAAAAAGCTTTAAGGCCAAAAACGGCACCTACGACCGGGTCGTCAACCCGGGAGACACCATCATCGTGCCTGAAAAATCGATCCCAAATTCGTTTTACATCGGGCTGCTCCCCACGATTGCCTCGCTCGGTTTAAGCGCCGCGGCATTGTTTAGATGATTATGAATCACCTCCAGCCTAAATCCGACGATCGCCAGCCGGCACATTACGAAGGCATGCCGCCGATGTGGGCCTACCCTCAAATGTTTCACCAGCCTCAAGCCGAGGAGATGAATTTCTTGGATTACTGGCGGGTCCTGATGAAACGCAAATGGCAGATCGCCTTGCTCGCCTTGCTTGGCGCCGCGGTGGCCTTCGGTATCACATTGTTGATGCCAAAAAAATACACCACGGAGGTCACCCTAATGCCTATCACCAGCAGTGGGGGAGGGGGACTGGGAGCTTTAGCTTCGCAAGTCAGCTCGATGCCCCTGGTTGGCGGAGCCCTGGGCGATATAGGTAAAATGGCAGGGGGAAAATCGAAGGAGCTGGTCAACATCCTGAAAAGCCGAAGCTTGACTCAAAAAATCATCGCGCACTTTGATTTGATGAAGGTTATCTTTGCCAAGCAATACGATCCACAGACCAATACCTTTCATCCAGGCTTTCCCGCCTTCCTCAAGCCGGTTCCGGTTCTAGAAGACGGTGTTGCAAGATTCCAGAAAAAAATCGCGAAGGTCGAGGACGAGAAGAAAACCACCTTGGTGAAAATAACGGTCACCCTGCGGGATCCGGTATTGGCGGCCAAAGTGGCCAACCAGATGGTGGCCGAGTTGCAAGATTTCATCGAAAATAACTCACTCACCATCTCCAAGCGAAACCGGGTGTTTTTGGAAGAGCAAATCGTGAAGACTCGAGTCAAGCTTTTGGAAAGCGGCAAGGAGCTCAACCAATTTTACTCGGATAATAGGATTTCCAGCGTTGTGCCCCAGATCGACGTGGATCTGGGAAGTTATCAAACTGCGTCCAAGCCTTTTGCCGAATTCCAGGAGGAGTTCGATCAATTATCCCAAAAGCAAAACGAGATCGCGGCAAAAAAGGAGCAAGCCCGAGTCGCCCGTGTCCCAGGGCAGGTCTACCTGCAATTCCTCAATCTCAGCCGGGAGCTCTTGATTAAAACCTACGCGCTATTGACCCAGCAGTACGAGCTGGCCAAGATCGATGAGGCAAAAGAGGATCTGGCTTTTCAAGTGATCGATAAAGCCCAGGTCAAAGTACGGGCAAGCTCACCCAAGCTAATAATGAACGTTGCGGGTGGGTTCGGAGCGGGATTGATTTTAGGCCTGTTTTTGGCGTTTTTTGGGGAGTATTTAAGGAACGCGAAGGTCAAAGAAGTCCGAAAGGTCTAAAAAGCCAAGCGCTAAGCTTTCCTGAATGGTGATATTTTCTCCAATCTTCCGATCCTTTGATTTAAGCCTTGGATCATGTTTTTAAGCGCCCGAAGATCCAACCCAAAATCCCTTCGTTCCATCTGTTCTCCCGGATTTTTCTCAAGTTGAGCAAGACGAACAGCAAGCTTTTTAAACCAACGCTCCGCGGCCGCTAACCTAAATTTAACATCCGCCAGTTCTTGAGTCGGGTCTTCAAGATATTTTTCTCCGTAATAATATTTGGAATCCACTTCCCCGTTTCTAGCTTCAACAGCCTCTATTTTTTTCTCAGCTCTTTTAAATTGATGACAAATAATAAGGTATTCTTGCCTAAGATCCTCATAACTTTTGTGTAAAAAATCGAATCTGTTTTTGTTTTCGTGTTCAGATTTGGCAAAACCCTTTTCAATGGCTAAGAAGCGCGGTTCAATTCGGTCCTCATAGAATCGAATAAAACGGCGAAGGGTGAGAGGCTGGTCAAGGGAGTCGTTTTTCATTTCGAAATAATCCTTTGCGCCTATTACTTTTCTTTTTTTCATAAATCAATAGTCTCGATTTGAAAATCTTTTCCATCCGAAGTCAGAATATATCCTGCCCCTCCCTCGGTCGAATAAAGCTCCGCCCCGACATGCTTCCATCGCTCCACCACCTCGGAGGCCGGATGACCGTAAGGATTTTTGATCCCCGCCTGAACGAACACCGCCTGAGGACTTGTGGCGGCCACAAAATTGGCGTTGGAACTGCTCAAGCTGCCGTGGTGATCGGCGTGTAAAACATCGACCTCTCCTATCGCTTCTCCCAGCAGGCTCTCCACGTCTGGAGTTAAAAATCCGTTAAGCATACCGCCTCCAGTGAGGTCGCCTGCCGTGAGATAGCGGAAATTCCCGTATTCGATGAGCAAGGCGATCGAGGCGGCGTTTTCCTTTTCTTTGAAGGTTTCCGGACTGAGATCCACCCTGGAGGTATTTCCGGAAGAATCCCAAACCTCACCGTTGACCGCCACTATACGAATTTTCAAGGCAGGATCCAATGCGAGCTCCTGACCCAGTTCGACGGCTTGGCGGGGCGTTTGAGTTTCTTGCAAGGACTCGAAATAGGGAATCAAGCCAGGGCTCGAGTCGTAGGGAACTCCGCCTCGATCCCAGGCACAAGTCAACTTGATGTCATCAATTGTTCCCACCTCTCCATCTTCGCCGGCCAATAGTTCCGGCACGCCGCCCAGATGGTCGAGGTCGTAGTGGGTGATTAGCAGGCCGTCCAGCCGATTCAGTCCGAGTTGCTTGAGGAGGGGCAGAAGGAATTTTCTTCCCGCGCCTGGCGGCCCGGCGTCGATCAGGAAGCTTTTCCCATCCGGAGAGCGAATCAAGGTGGCGTCGCCTTGACCGATGTAGGGAAGGTAAATTCCTAGGGGGCGGCCCGATTCCTCGGGACTTGAGGAGTTGGAATTGCCTTGACGTTCACTGACCTGAAATTCGTTTGGGATAGTCAGGCAAGCTGCCAGCCAAAGTCCAATCGCTGTGATGAAGCACAGGATTGAGGCCATGCGAAGGCGGGAAAGGGAAACAGCCAAGGACATGGCGGGATACCATGCAGGGCATGTGCCAAGGTTTCAGCGCGGCAGCGGCAATCCGAAGAGCCAGTATTTAGATTTTAATTCTA
>Ga0065705_10002195_pt1 | contig 10392 bp, 13 predicted proteins | sample SwibulcommuniRL2_FD_59092 | JGI IMG/M metagenome (GOLD analysis project Ga0065705, IMG submission 59092) | Bulk soil microbial communities from switchgrass field near Rose Lake, East Lansing, Michigan, USA - RL2 Bulk Soil v2 (version 2) | ecosystem: Environmental > Terrestrial > Soil >... | reverse complement strand
GTCTGCCACCACCACAGGTAGCAGGTACAAGTCTCTTTGCAGTTTCTTCTACTAGCATCTCTTCAACTATAGCATATGCTAAATCAAAAAAGATCCAATACATGCTGGGGATTAAAATGGCGCTCTTATCAATTCCCGGTGCGATAATAGGGTCGTATTTTTCAACTGAAATCGACCCAGGTTATTTCAAGATAATACTTGCAATAATACTAGTTGGAACAGGAATTTATCTGATGTTTAAAAAAGAAATTATCAATGGAAATTCCTTGAAATTTAGTTCAACATGGGTAAAAATTCTTTTTTATTCCAGTACATTTGTTGCTGGAATTATCTCAAGTTTATTCGGAGTAGGGGGAGGAGTCATATATGTTCCTCTAATGATAATGATTATCGGATTAACGATGCATTTGGCTGCGCCCACATCGCAATTCGTTTTAATGATTACATCTTTAGTCGGATTATCTATACACATAATATTAGGAAATCCTCAATATCTCCCTGCAGTATTACTGTCAATAGGTGCGTTTACAGGTGCGCAGATAGGATCAAGATTAACATCCAAATTGAGTGATCAAAAATTAAGATTAATTCTTGGGATTACTTTTGTTGGTATTGCGACTAAACTAATGTTTGATTTTTATCAAGTTACGTATTCAACAAATATGACTTGAGATATTTGATTCCAAACCAAAGAAAATGGGATACACTTAACTCAGTTTTGACCCAAGTAAATGAGTAATTAATAATAAATATGAACAGGCTACGGTATCACAAAAGTCCTAATTTATCATAAAAGTAATAAAGCGGACCTAGAAATATCTATCTGACTCCAGATTATTGGCCCTTCAAATTCCAGTGAAAAACATACGTGTTCATGGAAACAAGATTCGTTATCTTGATTATAATAATTTTAGTAAGAAAAGAGACGCGTTAGTTTTATTACATGGAATAGGTGCTTCTGCAGAAAGGTGGTCTAAAGTGATTCCATTTTTTTACGAACATTTTAGGGTGATTGTCCCAGACATAATCGGATTTGGTTATAGCGATAAACCAACGGTGGAATATAATATGCCATTCTTTGTAAAATTCTTGAAAGATTTCCTAATTAGTGTAGGAGTCAAAAAAACAAGCATAGTAGGATCTTCATTAGGGGGATTGGTTGCAGCGGAATTTGCAAGTAAAGATAATAATATGGTAAACAAATTAATTTTAGTTTCTCCCGCTGGGACCATGAAGTCTTCTACTAAGATGCTAGAAGAATATATCTTGGCGTCGTTGTATCCAACACATGAAAATGTCTGGAGGGCCTTCATTAACATGTCGTTTGATCCCCGTACTGTTTCAGAACAAACAATAGAAGGGTTTATCGATAGAATGAAACTTCCAAATGCAAAGTATGCCTTCATGTCTACCATGCTTGCAATAAGAAATACTACAAATTTGGCTTCACGATTGGACAAGATATTATCACCCACGATAATTGTTTGGGGTGAACAAGACGAAATGATTCCCGTGAAATATGCAGAAGATTATAGGAATATACCTAATTCTAATTTGCAAGTAATCCCAAGATGTGGTCATACACCATTTACTGAAAAACCACAGGTATTCTCTAAAATAGCAATTGATTTCTTGAAGGGAATCAATAGTATTAAATAAACGTATTTTCAAAATTACTGTATGGGTGATAAGCCAGAATTTAATGAAGATATGGAATCATATAAGAAGGCAATAGACAGCACTAGTCAGGCACAGCAAGATCTTTTCAAAAAATTTTCTAATCTTCAATTGGACGCAATGCAAAATTTCTTTTCACTGTTGCAAGGTCTTACTTTTTATCATGCCATGTTCAAGACTACGATTCAAAGTGGCGGCAGAATTTCAATTCCAGAAGCTGAAAGACAAGCGTTGAAAATTGATGATGGAGACCTTGTTCAAGTAATAGTAATTCCGATTGAGAGAAAAAACAAGAATATCGCCAACAAATGAGTCGATCTTGTAATCTTTTGATTCACAAACCATTAATGTTTAGGTTAAATTGATTACTAATTAATTTGAACGGGTTTTAAGCCATTGTCCTACTTTTGGTAAAACATTATTTTGCGAATAACTACTTGCGATCAATCCGACGTGACCAGTATGGAAACGTATTAGTCGTCTGTCTTCACTAGATACCACTTCATTCAGNGGAACGCTACACTCTGGCGAAACAAGATGATCCTCCTCNGCAACGATATTAAGAAGTGGAATATTAATTCTCTTAAGGTCTACTNTAGCCTTCCCTAATTTAAACTNGTTCTTAAATAAGAGATTTTTTTTGTAGATATCATTTATCCACTGCTTTATCGTCTCACCCGCTATCGGAGGGGTGTCATACAACCATTTTTCAACACGCAGGAAGTTCTGTACGAACGATTCATTATCAATATTATCAATTAGATTAAAATATTTGTTAACCCCCTGCTTAAAAGGTTTTAATATGGAGTAGACTTCATAAAGTTTTTCTGGTGGTAGGTATCCAATTGTGGATACTAATTTATCAATATCCATCTGACGTGAAATGTTTGCTATAACAGTTGTATCTTTACTTGTATCAATTACAGGTGCAATTGTAACTAAATTCTTAATTTTTTCTTGATGTAATGTGGTATACATGGCCGACATAGAGGACCCCATACAATATCCATGAAGAGTAATTTTGTCTGCAGAATTATTATTTTGAACTATTTCGACACAATCATCAATATAGGAATTAACATAGTCATCAATCGATACATACTTGTCCATTCTAGTTGGAGATTTCCAATCAAGTAAGTAGACATCAAAACCTTGCGTCAAGAGATGACGGATCCAACTTTTATTTGGTTGCAGATCAAGTACATATGATCTATTTACTAATGCATAGACCACTAGTACGGGCGTATGAGAAAGCCTTTTCACAAGACTGTGATAATGTAAGAGTCGGTATAATCTTGTCTCAGACACAATATCATTTGGAGTATCACCAACAGAAATATGATTACCTTTAGAAAGTAGCTCGATAGTCCTGGCTACTTTTGATAAATCAACTGGATTACGATTTTGAGTAGCCTTATCTTGTATTACCATTTTTATACCATGCCAATAATTTATTTTCTATCGAGTTTTTCATATCGGTTTTTCATAATTCTCAAAGTCTTTTTCATCTCTTGTAGTTCCTTCAGAACCTCATCTAATTCGGACCTTGTTGGTATATTTAATAACTTTAGATTTTTTTCAGCTATCCTATTAATATAGTTTACAATATCAAGTTGCTTTGAGTATACCTCATTGTACGCTACAGCAAACTCTTTGGAGGAAAAAAGAGAACTATAAGCTTCTTCAAAGGCATCAATTACAAGAAGTCTTAATTTATCAGAATTAGCGTCCTTCAAGTTCGGATCGGATTTAGACTTCAGAATAACGTTTGCAACGGCCCTGAAATTGGCCTTTGACATTTGCAACCAGTAAGTGGACAGATTCTGCTGCAGATCCACTAGGATCCTATTCACTGATAGCAGATCCTCCATGTACTCGTTGTAATCCTTAGTTAGGGCATTAAACATCCCTAGTGTAGGAAAATTCTGTAAATTTTTCCAATTTTCAAAAAGATCATATTTAGTAAAATTGTTCAATGCATTATTTTCATCTTTCAATGCCTTATTACCTATTTAATATCTTCATCATTTAGTATATTTACTTTAAATAAAAATCACACTTGATCTTCTCTATTTATATGATGGTCATCTGAATTGAAAAGGTCGATATTTACCTATAGGATTATTAGATTCAATTACTGTTCTAATTTTGGAATTCGAAAATTAGTTATGTAGGTTAATAAAGTCTTTCAATGCAAGTTATCTATATGGGATTTACGGACATATTTAGAAAATGGAGACCAAAAGGAAAAATGTACAGCCTTAAATGTAATCAATGTGGAAAAGGCTTTCTATCCAGCTTCGCACTTGAGGCTCCTGTATGTGGCAGTTGTATGCAAAAAATAAAATCTTCTGACTCAACAATTGATTATGATAAAAAATGTGCCACGTGCGGTAACATGGGAGTTATATATGCAAAAACACAATGCTATTCATGTTATTTCAGACTTCAAAAGTAATAATATCCAAATGATAGTTGCGACAAATCGGACATTATTATGTACTTTTAATACACTTAACTACTTCATTAGATTATGCCATAGCATTAGTTTGCAGAATATTATTCAGACTATCTACTAATATGTGACTGAGGCGCTAGCTTCATTCTCCTTCCAAACCAAAGATGGGAGATCCCCTTGAATGACTTCATCTGTAACAGCTTCATTCCTGTAATTTTTTCTATTTTTGTTAATCCGGTCAAGTCAATACAATAATCTTTTGCCTCAATAACAATAAATTCTAGATCTTCTTCCTTCACCGTAACGTGATTATATTTTAGTAAATCACTTGATACAACAGTATGTAGTATCCAATAAACGCATTCGTCTATTTCTATCTGCATTAATTAATCAATTATGATAGAGTGATTTCTTTTAAGAAATTAGATTATTTCATTTAGAATAAATATTAGTAAAAATTTCTTGAAAAAAACTATCTAATATTTTGTATAATGAAATAATAAATTTGCAGGAAGCATAGCATAATAACTATCAAATAGTTCTATCACTCATTGGTAGGCCATGAGAATGACCCTAGATGATTGTCGGCGATTTCTGGGAATCAAATAATGTCATTACTTTTTGGATCTAGTTCTAGTTTTATTTAGTTTTAATACTATTATACCTGCTATCGCCCATAGGAATGCAGAGCTGATATAGTGGTCAAAAAGCCAAGTTATGCCACCTCCTATAGCAAAGCATGCACCCAAAATTCCAAGTATCTGTTTTCGTTTTACCATAAGTGTTTACCCTCTCAAGTTCGTTGTTCCGTATTGATTAAACTATCTTCTAATTAAAGAATTGTCTAAAAAATATTTCATTGCGATTCTCACTACTAATTTTATCGATTCTTAATTATATCTAAAGCTTGTTAAGAGTGTGTAAGATTTTTCCACCTTGCTGTTGTTTTTGTCTTTACTNTAGGAGTGACTCTACCATTTCTAATTTCTATCAATCAACCAATTTGCTATGCAAACTCTCCGACGCAGATATGTATCAACGGCGACTGTAAAATGAAATCAGGGTACGGAGGCTATCGTAGTCAAATAACACGTATTAATGATGAATGCAATGTAAATATTCTCTGGTTCTAATACGACTTATAAAGTAAATTAAACTTTACATAATAGACTTAAAGAATTAGTCAATTCCAAACAAGGCTATTGTAGAAGTTGAAGGAACTAACTGATCTTGTTACAAGATGCTGAGATTTCGTGTTCCTTTGCATTCTTATCGCATTTTTCCTTATCTACACTACAAATTTTAATGCTAATTCCATCTTTAGCTTCACCCTTTGCGCAATACCGAAGCTCTGAGGTATCATCTGCATAAACTAACACCATGTCCAAGCAGCTGATTGTTATTATAATGAATGCAAAGATCGTGATTATCGTTAGAACACTACTCATTAGGGATATTTAGGTACTAGGATATTTAAGCCAAACTCTACATCTGTAATTTTTCCTACTTGCGCCCCGTCTAATTTTGATAATTACTTCTGGGATGTACAAATGATCTATGAAAATGTTACTAATCATATCAAAATAAGTTGGTTAGATCTATTGGAATTAGTAACTAGATCAATTGTGAGAATTTAACCCCTTTGACCTTGGAGTGTGGAGTCTTCAAATGATGTGACACCAATCAATCGCTAGCTTCAAGACATATTTTCAATCACGAACGTGAGTTTCTTTTAAAAACATTCCTACCTCAAATAGTAAAATTGTGAATGGTATCTCAAAAGTGAAAGGCATGATGCAAGATGCTTGCATTACCCAAATAACCTCAAGATAACAGTAGTGTCACTTTTTGTAGATGTGGAAGAAAATCATTCACATATTTTTGCTATTTATTTCATGATTTATGTCAAAATTTAATTCTCTTGGCACATTTGATAATTCATTATTAGCGCTTCATTTCTTAGAGTATAAATCTGGTAAGAGATTACAGCACTCATATAATAATCAAATCGGTGCTGCTAGAGTGGAAACATAGGGGTTCCAATATTTAGTAAGATTCTTACATAAGAATCGTTCTTTTTTGTTATATTGGCTTGNTAATTTTAATGTGAGTATCTACTCACTATGAGGCATAGTCCCCCAGGATATGGATCATGGTNCTATCTACAAAAGTTCCTCCCCAAAATATGGAAGACAGGAAAGTATTAGTCCGGAAATACATTTTGATCCTAGTCTGGGAGTTTGAACTAGTATGATTATACTCTCTATGAACTTTCGATTTTTGTTTAGCAAATTTCAATAATTTATCATCAGTGGAATTACGGATCTTGCCGTACGTCCAAGTGACAATTTGTCGATTGTTTCAATAGGATATGAAAAGTTGTACCGCATCTCGTCTAGCTAGGCGATCTTGTATCAACAGATGTTACTAGGCCTGCAATGCAGCCAATAACTATTGTTACGACAAATATTACTGTTCCAACACAAATTCCAGAGGAAATCCCAATTCTTGAGGGATAAAAGATGTTATTTGCTTATTATAAATAAGACAACTGTTTATTTACGAGTGTCAATAACTTCTGGAGTATGGTTTGACTAAGTTATAGAATAAAAGGCATGATACTACCTGATGTTGATAATACTATACCAATGTAAGCGGTCTTGAGTTCCTGATGAGCGGTGGATGCAATTAATATCATTANCTGTCGACATCAGATTTCGTCATCTAATTGCAAACCATAGATAGCATCATCATCGTTGGTTCCACTAATGTAATCTTCGGTTACTGTTCCTTTGAAATCGTCAAGTCCGGATGCCGTTTTGATATCAATAATGGAAGAATTGAGACGGATGGACTACTAAAATTAGTGATCAGTAATTTTCAATTTTACTCCTTCCATACAGAACTATGTTAAGTCAAACTTAATACATCAATTAATAGGTTTTAGCATGGATAACAACTTAATAAAAATGATTTCAGAACAAAAGAAGGACGCCGTAAGGAACTTGTATTTATCTGGGATTGGTGAAGAATTCATTGCAATGCAAGTAGATTTAGAGATTCCCATTGTAATATCCATCCTGAAAGAACTTGGTATATACAGATCGGTGAAAGAAGAGGAAGTTGGATCTAATCAAAATTAAGAAGTTATACGACTTGGCAGGCCTATCAATTAGTTTCTATTGATAGGTATAGGATTTATTATTTTATGGTTGACGATGATACTGCCTGATAGAAAAAGTGATATCTCCCAAAATGTATAAAAAATAGTAATTAGTTTGTGTTAATTCGTATGTAAAAATTTATCTTCTTATGGTATCCTGTTACAATTCCCTCATGATTGAGCAGGGATCCCTGTAATTATGCTGACTATAGGTGATTCATATTCAATAAAGTAACACAAAAACGCTTGGTGCGTTGTATGTGTTATCACACAAAAGCCTACCTAATATCTAATACATAAGTCAAATGTATACTCCAGGCTGGTACTGTGATAGAATATTGGTTGCAAGAAATCTTAAAGCAATAGTCATTACTAAGAAAGCAATCATAAGTAATGTTCTTTTAAATTTAATCGGAATAACAGAGTGTTAATTCGTTACAAAGTTTATATATTCACTTCTAATTTTACTTGGTATTGAGAAGTGGATCACTATTAATAATAGGTGGTATAGCTACATTAGTCATTGTGGGAATTGCGTATAGTTTGTTTTACTACCACATTTTTAAATGGTAAAGAAAAATATTCATAGTTTATATTTAATATAGCGCCCTACTAGTCTGTGCCTCCAGGGACAGTAGCTTCAATATTTCCTCTTAAGGGAATCTTATTTGAGATTATAAAGTAGCAATATATAAGCTGGGTCCAATGAAGGAACAACTTTGGAATGGAGTGGAAGGGATTAATTTTGATTACAATGTAACTCCAAAATAGAATAATCAAGCTAAATGATAAATTATTTGAAAATAGATAAACTACACTGGTAAATCAATTTTTCAAAAACTGAAGACACGAGACTTAATTTGATCTCAAGAAGTTAAATATCCAAATTCAATTTTTAATACTTTTATTGGATATAAAAAGGAAATAAACTTGGAAGGAGGTCTTTATACTCCTATCTCTCTCGCTAGTTTCACAAGTTTTTTACCATCTTCAGTCAAATTATTAAATACTTTATTTTTAACGCTCTTTCGGGCTACAAGTCCACGCTTTTGCGCCTTAAGGAGCTGTTTATGTCCGTATCCGTATGCACCCAACTTAGTTAATAATTCTCTAGTTGCATATCCTCTTCCAGTACCAAGTGTCTTTAACAACCTCACCAGACCCTTTTCCTCGACAAGTATTTTTAACAATCTTGCTTCTTTCATATTGCATTAATATAAAAATGATTAATTATATAATCGTTACTGATTACCAGATACAAATTGTTGTATTTTTAATATCAAAAATCTATTTATAAAAATATTAAAATACAGAATCACTCTAGATTATTAACAATGACATCATAAACGTTCTATTTTATTATATACTAATCCCGTAAGTAAAGAGTTAGTTATCAAAATATCTTATTATTCTTCGTAGACGTTATATTCATTGATCTGGTAGCCTGAGCTATTACAAATATTCAGCTTTTTTGTCCTTGCATTCAATACCATTCAGCGCAAGCAAAGCAAGCACTTTTCATATGTAATTTCTTTTTATTCTCACTCATTTTTTCGCAACATATTTAGTAAGAAATTTTAAGAGCAGTTTGATTAAGCCAACATTCAAAACACACTCCAAGAGTTAATTGATATTCTTCCTTTTCATTTTTATTATATATGATATCATAATATATTATTGGTATCGACTACGACTTTTGCAAAATATCAAGATTTAGTAGCTAATATGTTGAAATTAATTCAACTAATAACAAATTTGATACTTAATTTAGTAATATTTCTTAAAAAAATCAGTTTCTACAGTATTTTCACTATTTTAACGTTTGGCCGGAACTTAAATACTTTGTATCAAATGATAAATTAAGACACTGTTGTAGATAAGGTTTTTATGGAATGTTCTAACAATAATTGTTTATTATGAGAAGAGGGGTGGAAATTCTCTCAAAGTCAACAAATGCCAAGAATGGGGATGAGCGCATTACTACGGATAGAGAAAATGCTAGACATTTGGAATATTTTAATAATGGTCAATGGCGGCATAGTGACAAATGTAAGGAGTTTACAAACAAAGAGTGTACGTTCAAGACACTTTACAGATCTTTACGATGAGCATCAATTTTTAGCCCTCTTCGCATCATATTACTTTAGGAGATAACTTTTTGATTCAAAGAGATCCATCATTCTCCATTATGATATCAAAGTCTGACATTGTGCGTACCAAGTTAAAACAAATCGATCGCCTTTGAAAAATCTCAAACGGAAATATCAACGTTTTGTTCAGATAATGATTTGATTAAAATGGAAAAACCAAAACCGATGATAATACCAGTTGTTATTCCAGAGGATAAATTACAATTTCTAAAGAAAAAATTAGACGATCCAAAAGTTTCACAATTTCTTAAAAGAGATTTTATTAGAGAAATCATGGGGGGCACCTGTTCTATATGTGAAGAACCACCTACAAAAATAGTCACATATCGAATGAAAGGTATTTCAGTGATAGAAAGATATTGCGATAAATGCTTGAAAAAGTTAAGTCTTGAATAGATATTTTACCACAGTAGATAAATAAGATTATTGAAAAACTCTCCGTCTATCTTGGAATACATTGTTGGGTTAATCAATTGGCTGGTGTTCTGATTTGCCCGGGCTAAAACAATAAATACCATTATATTTTTTCATTTTTTCATGTTTTCATTATGTCATAGTTCGTACTGGTATAGTACCGAATTATCCATTTCACTTATGAAATCAATATTGTGGGCAGGAAGGGAGTAGTATGGTGTTTCAGATCAATCTATATTAGAAATTCTAATTAATCTCAAACGAACTAGGGACTAATCTGGACAGAGTGTCGATCCTAAGCATTTATTCGGTGCAACCGCAATGCTCTCCACATTCTCACCTTCTAAGCTTGACACTGGTGTGCTTAATGCTGACGCATTTCCAATCGTTACGTTCCCTTCACTTGCCGCATTAATGATGTTTGCCCCTGTAGTATTTAGGTTTGTCACATTTAGTGCATTGATATCACTACGCTACGCACCAAAATGGATAGTTAGGACCTCCGCCACTAGAATAGAAATGAAAATGAG
>Ga0065705_10104890_pt1 | contig 10396 bp, 9 predicted proteins | sample SwibulcommuniRL2_FD_59092 | JGI IMG/M metagenome (GOLD analysis project Ga0065705, IMG submission 59092) | Bulk soil microbial communities from switchgrass field near Rose Lake, East Lansing, Michigan, USA - RL2 Bulk Soil v2 (version 2) | ecosystem: Environmental > Terrestrial > Soil >... | reverse complement strand
CACTGCAGCCGATTGGCTGTGAACAGCCCACCGGCTTGCCGCAGCCCACTGATTCGCTGCAATTGCAGCCGCCGCGATTGGCCAGGTTGAGATTTGCGCAACCGGAGGCAGCGCAGACAAACGCGGCGACAAGCGCCGACAAACAGGCACGCATGGCTGGTGGTTCCTTCCAGAATCTGGGTCGGCCCGCCTTCGCGGGACGGTGGGGAGGCAACGCGACGGTGCGGCGGGCCAGCCTGGTCGCACTGCGGGGCGCGAGCGGCGGCGCAAGGCACCCTGGCGCCTCACTTACTATTGGTCATCGGCGGCACAACCGCGAAAGTTGAAAGAATCGGCACTTGCGTCATGCAAGGAGCGGCCGGAATGCCGTGCGCCACCGGCACTTATGGCGCCTCGGGGGCACGAACCGGCTCATTCGCTGGCGCCTTATCGGGAGCGGTAGCCAGCGATGGGAGCGGCACCTGGGGCGCAGGAGGATTGACCGGCAGCCAATAGGCCCGAGCCGCAGTCAACAGAGGCAGCGCAATCACCACGATGGCAAAAATGACCGCCAGCAGCCGCGACTCGTCCCTGCGGGCCTGTGCGGCCTCGGCGGTTTCCATTTGGCGCTCCAGACCAAGCAGCGGGCCGTCGGGCGTGGCCGTGACGCGGACGACTTTGACAAAAAACCAGCCCGAATCGGAGCTGACTTCAATCCTCTCGCCGACCCGAACTTGGACCTCCGACTTGCAGACCACGGACAGGCCATTGAGCGACGTATCGCAGAGCTTGGCGGCAACTTCGCGCCCGCGGACCTTGACCACAACCTGATCGAAATCAGGCAAGGCCGGCATCCGAAAGGCCTGGCGGCGCTCGGTCATGGCAGACTCACGTTGGACCACAGGGGGAACACGCTGTGCGGGCCTACAACTCTACGTCGCGGCCGGGGGGCTTCCAGCGTGTGCTGGCGTGGGGTCAAGCCCGCATATTCCCACCCGGAGGGCCGCCCGTAGCGGTGGTGGTGGTTGTACCGGCGCGATTGGCCAGAAGGCAACGATTGCCAAAGTTGCCATAATTCGGGCTGGTCGGCATCAAAGACGCCCCTGATTTCTGGCGAATTCGGCCACTCGACAGAAACTGGCGATTGTCCGGCGATTGGTCCTGCCGCGCCAAATTGCATATATTTAGGAAGCCCGCTGCCGGGCTTTTCCTACCGGTCCAGTTTCCCCCTCTCCATGCCCGCGACGCTCGATCTTGCCACTGAAGTAATTGACATCTGCCACCAGGCAGCCGACGCCAACCGCAACTGCTCGGCGCGTCAGGGCAATGTCATCTGTTTGACGCCGGACTATGCCGACGACCTGATGATCGTCGCCGACCTGCACGGCAACCGGCTCAACTTTGAGAAGCTGCTGGCGATTGCCGACCTAGATGGCCATCCACGACGGCACCTCATCATGCAGGAAGTCTGCCACGGCGGGCCGGAATATCCCGGCGGCGACGGCGCGTGCATGTCGCACCTCTTGCTGGAGGACTGTGTCCGCCTCAAGACCGAATTTCCCGAGCGGTTTCATTTCCTTCTGAGCAATCACGAGCTGGCCGAGCTGGGCGACTTTCCGATCAGCAAGTCGCGGCGAATGCTCAACCTCCAGTTCCGCAGCGGCATTAACGAAATGTATGGCCAACAAGGCGAGCAAGTTCGCTGTGCCTATCTGAGGTTCCTGGCGACCTGTCCGCTGGCGGTGCGGCTAGCCAATGGTGTGTTCGTCAGCCACAGCTTGCCCGACCAGTGTGACCGCGAACCGTTTGACGCCAGCATCCTCGAACGGCCGCTCTCGTGTGCCGACTATCGCAGCGGCACGCCCGCGTTTCGTCTTGTCTGGGGGCGCGACTTCCGCGCCGCCAATGCCGAAGCCTTTGCCCAGCAGGTGGGTGCCGACATCCTGATCCATGGCCACGAACCATGTGAAGCCGGCTATAGCGCACCCAACCCCAGGCAGATCATTCTCGATGGTTGCTGTTCGCATGCCGCTTATCTGATCGTCCCCGTGGGGCAGAAGCTCACGCACCGCGAGATCATCTCCCGCATCACGAGCCTGCACCAGCCTTCGCTCCGCTGCTCGCGCAATACGGCCTGATGTGAGCCAGCCTTCGCCATCGCCTGCCGCTCCGCAGGGCCCCCCGCGTCCGTTGGGCCCCCCGCGCTTCCAGTTCAGCCTGCTGGGGCTGATGGTCCTGATGCTCGCCGTCTCGATGATTGGAGCCCCGCTCTTCTATTTCGTCCGCGGCTGGCAAACCGGCCAGACCGACATGAAGCTGATCGGAATGGTCGGCGTGCTGGCCGGTCCGCTGCTATTGACGATCCTTGTCAGCGTCATGGTCGCGGTCGCTCAGCGGCTTGGTCGCAGGCGATAGTCCCGACGTCCAACATCGGGCGCCACGCCGGATTGCGGTCATCCGCAATGGCGATCTATACGACCTTAGCACGCCTCGCAGGAAACCTTGCCGCCAAACCGCGCTCAATGCGTCGCACTGCAAGCTGGGAGCTTTCGTTTGGCCTCAAAGCATTTGGTCGTTCGAGCGATAATTAACCAGCGGTCAATGGCGGCCGGTCCCTCCTTACGTCAGGAAAATCCGCCGCTTTGTTCCGCAAGATTGTTGCGAACCACGGGGCCACCTGCTCCGTCTCGCTAATGACCACGGTCGGTGTCGGCCGTCGTCGAGTAACCGAGCGTCAAACTCCAATTCGGGGAGGCGCGTTTCAGTTGTGCTTTGGCCCAAAGGAATTCGGCCAAGCGCTAGAAAGTTTGAGGATTGCCATGCTCAAGGAAGATTCTTTGCTCAACGAACAGATCAAGCGTGCCATTCGCCACCGTGCCGGTCGAGCTCTGACGAAGGATGACCTCGTGCGCGCAGTGTTCGATTCGTTCCGCTCTCAGCAGATCGACCTCCGCAACGTGTCGCTCGAAGACATGAAAGCAGCCGTCGTCGAGGCCGCCCGCGCGGCGAAGTTCGCCGATCCGATGGCGGCGTAGCGGGCATCGCTTTCGGCCGGGAGCAAACATGTTCCCGGAATATGCCTTAGCGCCGCGCTGCCACGGTCCGCCGTGCAGTGTTCGCTGCCCTGCCTTCGCCTACACGCCCCGCTCAATCTGGCGGGGCTTTTTCGTGCGCCGGTAGAATGGAGGGATGAATGCGGATAGGCCAGCCGGAAGCGCAGTCTCACGACTCCTGGCCGCCTACAGGGGCAAGCTCGATCAAATGCCCCTGGGTGAATTGGCGCACCGTGTCGGCGAATGGAATTGCAAGCCCCACGAAACACAAGTTCTCGCGCTTACCGGTCAGCCTAGCAGGGAAGAGTTAATTAACGAGCTGGTTGGCAGGCGGGAACTAGAAATCGCTCGCTTGACGCCGCTTGAAATTGACGACCTGATGGACGAAGAGGTCATTTAGGCCCTGCCCAATTCCTAAGCACCGTGATACGCCCCGGCGCGGGCAGACGGTATCGCTACCGTGCGCTGAACGTACCTCCGACTTGAATCCGGGTAATCGATCTACCACAGGTACTCAGCACCGCCGAACCAGCCGTGATAGAAGACGGCACCATTGTCGTTCAGGAATTCCTGGCGAGGTCCGTTGACGAACGGCGGATCGGAATTGAAGTTCTCAGGCGCCAGTGCTACGCCATCGACGTACAGGAACGTGTAGCCGCCCCGCAGCGTCCAGTTATAGTTCAGGCGGTAGGTGACGATGATGTTGGCTTCGCCCAGGAAGGAGACGTCGTCTTCCACGATGTCTTCAACGCTCGGCGGGGGAACGCCGCCATCCACCGGAACGTTCGTGGTGATTGTGTTTTCGACCGCGATGTGATTCCCGAGCACGGCCGCTTTGCCTTCGGCCCCAATCCGCAGACCGGGCACGATGCACATCCAGATGTCGCCGCCGATTTGGGCGCCGACCATGTTGTTATGGACATTGATATTGTTTTGCAGTGCGGCAAGCGTATCGGGGATGGGCGGATCGGCGGCGGGATCGCCCGGGACCGTGGCCTGCACGAAGTAGTTGAAGTCTTCGTCCAGCTTGAAGTAGCGGAAGCCGCACAGGCACGAACCCTGGTAACGGCAGTTGGGGGCCATCCATCGCTGGCGGAAATTGACTTCGAAGCTGTCAAAGCTCGATTCGTAATCGATCGATGCGAAGTTCGCGAAGTCGGTCTCCGTAAAGCCAGCGGGATTATTCCCGAAATCGCTGAAGGGGGAGAAAAGCAAATTGCCCGGGTCGGTGACGCTCGCGGAGCTGTCCCAGAAGAACAGACCGAAATAGGTGAACTCGATGTCGCTGCCGGCCCCCCACTGAAACATCGCGCTGAAGCGAAAACTCGATTCGTTATCGAAGTCGAGGTCGGTCGTGTCGAGGACGATCGGGCCGCCGACTCCGGACGAGGCAAAGTCAACGCGCCGACCGGCGTCTTCGCGGCGCAAGGCCATGTAATCGACCGCGAAGTCGTACCAGCGGACCGCGGCGCAACCGCCATCGGGATAAGGGCAAACAAGGCCGAAGACGTCGCCCAAGAGGCCATTCTCACCATGGCCACATCCGCCCATCCCGCCGCCGCAGGCGTCGCAGCCCATCCCGCCGCAATACGGGCAGTTCCCCATGCCGTTGCCGTAGATCAGGTCGGGACCCATCGGCTTGCCGCCACCCCCGCCCATCGGCATGCCATCAGGCGCTGAGCCGTAAGCGCCATAAGCATCGGGCAGCAAGGCGGGCTGGCCGCCGGGACCCATGTAGCCGGTGGGCATGACGGGGTAACCGCCGCCCATCACCGGCATGTAGCCTTGGACCTGGGGCGTCATTGGCATCCCGCCGGGATATCCCATCGGTCCTTGCGCCCATGTGGCCTCGGGCGCCATCCAGGCCAGAATCGACAGCACGGGCAAGGTCCACGCCCATCGCATCTTCATCGGAGAGTCTCCGCGGCTCTTAGGTACCAGCAAGTTGTCGAATTTCGAGGTTGCCGCCAACGGCCTGGCTGCGCATCCCTGCGAGCCTGCCGTGCGGGGAGGTCGTTGGGACCGCCGGGAGGAGTCCATAGGCCGCCAACGAAAGCGCTTTTCTCGCTCGACAAGACCTATCGACCCGTCACAATGCTCAAAATCACTACTTCCGCTACAAACGGCAATTTTTCCGGAATTCTCAGGGTCTCGCTGGCTTTCCCACCCTCCCATCGCTGGCCACCGATGGTAATCTGCGAAATCCGCGGGAGGCACGTGAGTACACTAAGCGTGTCCGTTCGTTTAGCCAACCGGATCAAACGGTTTGGCAAAAAACCAGCAGCAAAAGGTTGCCAGCGCGAGTCTGGGTCGCCAGAATCAGGTCGGGACTCTTCACGCAGGGCCGCCTGAATTTCCCAGGAAACAGCAGCGGTCCCTAGTCCAGTCGATTTTTCCGTCCAGTCAGTTCGTCCATTGGTCGGCGAGCATTCGCTGCCGTGCGGGGCAAGATGGGCGCTTCAACGTTGACCGACGCCGATGCACTCGCCGAGGCAGTGGCCAAGAGTGGACTGCTGCCGGGCGATGCGGCGGCCAAGGTTCGTGAAGCAGCCGCTGGCAAGCCCGATGCCAAAACCCTGGCTCGCGACCTGGTGAAGGACGGCACGCTGACCCGCTGGCAGGCGGCCCAGTTGCTGCACGGCTACTCGACGCTGGTCATTGGCAAGTACCGATTGCTTGACCAGTTGGGGGCGGGCGAGACGGGGCGGGTGTACCTGGCCGAACATGCCCAGATGAATCGCCGGCACGCGCTCAAAGTCCTGTCGCGCCGGCAAACATCCCGGTCCGAAGTCCTGAAGCGGTTCCTGTCCGAGGCGCAGCGCGTGTGTGCGCTCGAGCATCGCAATTTGAGCCATGTGTACGACGTCAACCAGGAAGGCGACAAGTACTACCTCGTCATGGAATACGTGGAGGGCCAGGATCTGAAAAGGCTGGTCGAGGCCGGCGGGCCACTTTCCGCGGCCAAGGCGACTGCCCTCCTGCTGCAAGCGACCGATGGGCTGGCGCAGGCCCACCGTCAGGGCGTCGTTCACGGCGACCTAAAGCCGACGAACCTGATCGTTGATTCCAGTGGCACGCTGAAGGTCACCGACATTGGCCAGGCTCGACTCATCGTCGTGCCACCCAGCGGACCTGCGGAAGAAACCACCGAGGCGGCGGCTCTCGCTGCCGCTATGTACCGTGCCCCGGAGCTGGTCGCGGGCAAACAAGATGCCGATGTGAAGAGCGATCTCTATTCACTTGGCAACATCGCGTGCTTCTTGCTTGCCGGCAAAGCCGCCAAGGACGCGGGCGATGCTCAGCGACTGTTCCGCGGTGTGAAGGGAGCGCCAGCGGAACTGATTGATCTGTGCGTCTCGATGCTCTCCGCCGACGCCAGCCAGCGACCGGCGGATATGCCGGCTGTCCAAACGACATTGCTGGCGATTGCTAAGGGCGTTGCCGATTCGCAGTCAGCCAAGTCGGCCGTGCCGCCGATGCCCAAGGCCAAAAAGCCGCCAGTTGCCAAAGCGCTTGACTCGAGTGATGACTATGCGAAGGTGATAGCCGCAGCCCCGGCTAGGGAGCCGGAATCCGATTCCGGCAATCCGCTGGCAGGCCTGTCGATTCAGCCCCCGCGCAGCAGGTCCGGCAAGCCCGCGGTCAAGGCCGCGGCTGCGAAGTCCGATCCGGTGACACAAGCGCCAGGCACTGTAAAGTCGGCCGCCGCGACGCCGCCCAAGAAGTCGCTGGCGCCGGTGATCATCGCTGCCGCACTCGGGGGCATCGTGTTGGTTGGCGGTATCGCCGCAGCGGTCGTGGTTGGATTGAACTGGTCCCGTGCACCAGCACCACAAGCGGCCGCCGCCACGAAAGCGATCGACTCGACGGCCAAGGCTGCCGCCGACGCGGCCGAGAAGGAGAAGGAGATCGAAGCAGCTCTGGCTGCAATAGGCGAGAAGAATCCCGCGCCTTCGTCTGAGACCAATCCTGCCCCAGCGACCAGTGCCGCGCCAGCCAAATCGGCTGAGCCAGCGCCCGCGTCTGAACCTGCCAAACCGTCGGCCGAAACAAGACCAGAGCCCCAGACGGAACCCGCCCAGACGGAATCCACCAAGACGGCCCCCAACCCTGCCGAACCAACCAAAACTGAACCGGCAAATATCGAGCCCGCCAAGCCGGAACCAGCGAAGCCGGATTCAGCGAAGACCGATCCACCCAAGCAACCCGAGCCACCGCCCCTGCGTGAGCCTCCCAAGGCGGAACCGGCCAATCCCGAACCCGCCAAACCCGCGCCTGCCAAGCCCGCTGCCGCGTCAAATTCGTTCCAGGGCCTGCCCACCGCGATCGACCTTCCCAAATTGACGCCCGGCATGACTGATCCGCCAGCCGAGGCGCTGGTCTCCTTGGTGATCGGCCCGTGTACTCCGGACGCGACCGCACAGCTCAAAGGGGGCCAGTCCGCCCTCCGCGGTGGCAAGACAACATTCGAACTGCGCGAAGGCAAGGACGACCAGTCGCTCGGCAAGTGGGACGTGGTGATGACCATCGCGCAAGCGCCGCTGACCATTGCCCAGCTTAGCGTTCAGAACAAGCAGCTCGCGTTCCAATGGACGGCCGAGGGAGCAAAGAACGAATCGTCCCCCTATCTTGGCAATTGCAAGCTGGTCCTCTCCGCCGGCACCGACCAGCACGAAATCTCCCTCCGCAAACCAATCACGGGGGAATCGCTGCTGGTCGATTTTGACAAGCCAGGAGCCACAGTGAAATGGACCGTCGAGCATCTGCCCGATCCGCGGAAGATCGTGGTCGAAATTTTGCGTCTGGGCGAAGCCTTCCCTGCCCACAAGTTCGATCCCGGGCCGACGATGGCAGGCAACTCGGCCGACACGCTGGTGTGGATAGGAGCCGACCCGGAAAACGCACTGGTGGGTATGAAGTTCGAGACGTCGCAAACGCCAAAGTTCGTGCAAGTGAAAGGAACGGCGCAGCTCAAGTCAGGCGGCAAAGCGGAGCCGCTTATCAAACGCAAGCTGCAAGAGTTCGCCAAAGGGATCGATTCACGGCGGTTCTTCCTTATCAATAGACAGAAAACACTCGAAGAATCGAAGCCACAAACTGACCCTCAAAAGCAAGCACAAAAGGCTGGGCTGGATGCCACGAAAAAGGAACTCGAGGCATTGGCAGCGACAGAAGAACAAACCAAGCAGGTTCAGCAGATGATTGAGGAACTTAAGGACAAGTCCGAGGTCCACTTCCGCGTCTATTATCTGGCGGACGAACAGTCGCAAGTTGATCTCGTCGTCACCGACGCCGCGCCGGCCAAGGAGAAGAGGGCCGCGCCCAAACCCGACGCCGGTAAGGCCAAAAAGTAGGTCAATAGTCGCCTTTCGCTCTGCGAAAGAACGTTCTTTCGCGGAGCGAATGGCCGCAACCCCTACCGGGCCTTCCATTGGCCCGTGGCTGCCGTCGTCTCTACGAATGTGGCCGGTGATACGGAGGCGTCACGGCGAATGCCCGGCACAGTGGTCGCCCCGCTGCTGGTCGAACCAGGGGCGGACGAGTTCGTAGAAGGGGGAGACAGGAATCCGCGCGTCCGCTCGAGTGCTGGCGATGTTGCGGGCGCTGGGGAATTCGCCGGCGCGGGCGACGGAGTGAATGTGGCCCCCGGCACGGGGATAGTTTTTATCGGCGCAGAGTTTCTGAGGGCGGGCTGCGCAGCCACACCGCTTGTCTTGGGATTGGCTGCAACCACAGCGGCCGGTGCACTGGGCTCGGAAATCGTCGTGGAGAACGCAGGCCTCGAGGCCGCCGAAACGGGCGCTTTGCTGCCCGCCGTCGGCGCGGCTTCGACAATCCGGATCGGCTCTTCGCCGGAGCCGCTTGTGGCAGTCGAAAACGACGAACTCGACGAGCCAGCGGTGGAGGGCGTTGAAACGATCGGCGCCGCAGTAGCGGGCGTCCTGGCCGGTGTCGCGGAGATCGGACTGCCCCCAAGCTCGCTGCGGATCATGCCCCCGGTCCTCGGGGCCGCGCTCCCATCAGGCAATGTAACGATGGGCGGCACAGTGCTCGAGAGCGTCGGTGTCGCGGCGGGCGGCTGATAGTAACCCGGCTGCGGCGGAGAGTGCATCGTCGCCGGAGGAACCGTTGCCGGCCCGAACGCCGCGTACGGGTTGTTCCATGCCGGATTCTGGCACCCCAGCGCCGCCAGCAAGGCGGTGCAGCAAAGCAAGGTGCCGCAGCAAAGCAACGTGCGGTGCATCGACCGACCTCCGTGCCGAGAATCCGAAAAGAATTGCTCAAGAAACGAAGCGACCCGCGCGAACTGTATCGGCGGGTCGCCAGCGGGCAAAGATCGATTGGCGGTGCTAGCAGCGCTTGCAGCATCCGCTGCGCCTGATGCGCGCCAGCACAACCGGCCTACTTGCTCACGAAGAACGGGTTGTCGATCGTCTGCGGCTTGATCCCTTCGATCATCTGCGGCTTGGCTGATGGCGCCGGCGCCTGCGCCACTTTCGAATTGGCCGCCTTCACGTTGGCGTTCATGATGACCACCGGCTGCGCGGCCGGAGTCGCCGGCAGCATCGTCGTGGACGGCCAGGCATAAGGGCTCCAGCCATAGGGGCGGGCGATGATGTGCGGGCTGTAATAGACCGGCGGGTAGATCGCGAAGTACGGCGGAATGTACGATCCGCCTTGGCTATAGACGTAGGGATTGCCCCACAACGACTGGTAGTCACAGAAGCCGTAACCTCCATAGCCACAGCCATAACCACCGCCCCATTGAGCTTGGGCCGTCGCGGGCGCGGCGGCGAGCGCAAGAGCGGCGACGATTGCGAACACGACGGTGCGAATCATGATGCGAACCTCTGCTGAGAGCGGAAACATATCGGGTCTAGTTTCCACAGTAGTTACGCGGCCTAACCGTCACAACTGTCCCAGTGAGATTTTCTGACAAGATTTTTCGGCCGTGCCCAGGGCCGAAGCGAGAATCCGACCGCGGGCGGTTGTCAAGCCGCGGCCGGGATGTTCAGAAATCTTAGCGCGACGGGCCCATACGGCCTCTTGCTGGGCAGCGAATGGAGTGGTTAGCGTGAGAGGACCATGTCTGCCAGCGCCCCAAGCACGCTCGAACTTGAGCCGCGGCGCAAACGTCGCGCGCACGCTCGCTCCTTACCCCGCGCCGGCGCACGTCGGGCCCAGGCAAACTTTGGCCTGTTCATCGTCGGCACCGATACGGGCGTTGGCAAAACACGGGTTGCCGCGCTCATTGTTGCGGCCCTCGCCCGCGAGGGCCTGCGCGTGGGGGTCTATAAGCCGGCCGCCAGCGGCTGCCGGCGGGTTGGGAGGGCGCTTATTTCCGACGACGCCTTGGCCCTCTG
>Ga0065705_10002214_pt1 | contig 10398 bp, 4 predicted proteins | sample SwibulcommuniRL2_FD_59092 | JGI IMG/M metagenome (GOLD analysis project Ga0065705, IMG submission 59092) | Bulk soil microbial communities from switchgrass field near Rose Lake, East Lansing, Michigan, USA - RL2 Bulk Soil v2 (version 2) | ecosystem: Environmental > Terrestrial > Soil >... | reverse complement strand
GCAGCGCCAGTAATTTTACTTGTCGAACCATCACCAATTCTTCGTTTGCAGTTGAAAGAATGGCTGGAAAATGTTCTCACTGATTCTCGCATTCTCATTGCTGCGAATGGTCTCGATACCTTGTGGCGAGCCGCGCAGGAACAGCCTTCGCACATCTTAATTGAGATACACCTACCCGACATAACGGGCTACGAGATTGTCCGGCAGGTGCGTCAAGGCCTACCCACTGCCAGGATTATCGCAACAGGCTCGTGCGAAAGCCGCTTCATTCTCGACAGTGTCCAGTCTGCTGGAGCAGATGGATTTATCCTCAAGGATAATTTGTACGACGAACTCCTTCCCTTATGGGGGATACCTCTAAGATAGAGGATAACTAATGGGACAACCATTGCGCGTCTTAATTATTGAAGACTCGGAAGAGGATGCACAATTAGTATTGCGCGAACTGCGCCGCGGTGGATATGAGGTAGAGTTTGAACGCGTCGAAACAGAAGTAGCGATGCGAGCAATGCTCATCGAAAGACCTTGGGACTTGATTCTGAGTGATTACAATCTGCCTAAATTCAATGTGCCCCAAGCGTTGGAAATCCTAAAAGCCAGTGAGCTGGATATACCATTCATCATCATTTCCGGCACGATTGGGGAAGAGACCGCAGTAGCTGCACTCAAGGCAGGCGCAAATGACTTTCTTGTTAAGGGAAAATTCGCCAGACTGGGACCCGCTATAGAGCGTGAATTAGGAGATGCCAAAACGCGGCGCGAGCATAGGCAGGCGGACGAGAAACTGATCGCTTCGGAGACTCGTTATCGCCGACTTTTTGAGTCTGCAAAAGACGGCATCTTGATTTTGGATGCCGAGAGCGGACTGATCGTGGATGTGAATCCGTTTTTGATCACGCTGTTAGGTTACACCCATGAAGCACTTCTTGGAAAGAATATTTGGGAACTGGGTTTCTTCAAGGATAACGAAGCAAACAAGGCTAACTTCCTGGAATTGCAGCAGAAAGAATATATCCGTTATGCAGACCTGCCATTGGAAACTGCGAATGGACGAAGGATTAATGTGGAGTTCGTCAGCAACGTTTATCGGGTGAATCACCACAGGGTAATCCAATGCAATATTCGCGACATCACCGAGCGCAAGCAGGCAGAGGAGCAGGTAAATTATCATGCACGTCTGCTCAGGCATATTAATGATGCTGTTATTGCTACAGATGATCAGATCCGTATCACAGCCTGGAACCGCGCCGCAGAGCGAATATATGGTTGGACTGCCGCAGAAGTTATGGGGCGTAGCCTTGATGAAGTCTTGAGAGGACAACTTAACCGGGAGCAGCAGGCACAAGCCAAAGAACTTCTGCAAGAAAGTGGTTCTTTGCGAAGCGAAAGGATCCATGCGAAAAGGAATGGGCAGCCGGTTTATGTAGAAGAGAATACGATCGCCCTCACTGACCAGCGCGGTGTGATAACAGGTTATGTAACTGTGAATCGTGATATCACAGAGCGTAAACAGGCTGAAGAGATAATGAGAGAAAATGAACGCCTATTGTCCGAATCCCAAAGTATTGGCCATGTTGGAAGCTGGAGTTACAACCTTGTCATGGATTCTTTACAATATTCGGACGAAATGTATCGCATCCTCGATGTTTCGCCGAGAGGATTCCCACACACCAGCGAAGGATTCTTGAATCTGATCTACCCATCAGACCATCCACTGGCAGTCCAATGGATGGAAGATATTAGAATCGGCAGACAACCCAGAGAATTGGAGTTTCGCATCTTTCGTAAAAATGGTGAGTTGCGTTACATCCAGTGCACAGGCGCTATCATATTTAGTTCTACTGGAAAGCCAGTGCGCTTCACTGGAATGGCTCAGGACATTACCGAACGTAAGCAGGCAGAGATCCAGATCCGTCAGCAGATCGAGCACCTCTCTGCATTGAGGAAAATTGATCAGGCGATTGCATCCAACTTCGATCTACGCTTTACACTAAACACGCTTCTCACCGAAGCCAGAACACAATTACAAGTCGATGCGGCAGATATCTTGTTGTGGAATCCAGAGGAGCAGATGTTAGAATACGCCGCTGGGCAAGGGTTCCGCACTCATGCAATCGAAACCGCGCGGGTGCCTACTGGTAAAAGCTATGCCGGGCGGGTCACAAAAGAGCGGCGCTTGATCAAAATTGAAAATCTCGAATATCAGTCTGATGACCCGTTTCTCGCCACATTATTGACGGAGGAAAACTTCATCTCTTACTTTGGCATACCATTGATTGCCAAAGGAAAAATCGAAGGCGTATTGGAGTTGTTCCATCGTGTGCCCTTGCACCCTTATTCTGAGTGGCTTGATTTTCTTAATACGCTGGCAGGGCAGGCTTCCATTGCAATTGAAAACGCAACCCTGTTTGAAAATCTGGGACAATCGAACCGCGAACTTTCCCAGGCATATGATGCGACGATCGAGGGTTGGTCTCGCGCCTTGGACCTGCGCGATAAGGAAACCGAAGGTCATACACAACGTGTAACAGAAATGACGATCCGCCTGACGCGTCATTTAGACTTCTCGGAAGAAGGATTGTTGCATATCCGCTGGGGAGCGCTTTTACATGATATTGGCAAAATGGGCGTGCCAGACCATATTTTGCTCAAGCCTGAACCACTAACAGAAGAAGAATGGACCATTATGCAGAAGCATCCTCAATATGCTTACGAGCTTCTGCAGCCAATTGACTTCCTGAGATCGGCGTTAGACATACCTTATTACCATCACGAGAAATGGGATGGGACAGGTTATCCTCGCGGAATGAAAGGCGGGGAAATCCCTATGGCCGCGCGTCTATTTGCAGTGGTAGATGTGTGGGATGCGCTTCGCTCTGATCGTCCCTATCGCGCCGCTTGGTCTCATGAAGAAGCGTTGGCTTATATCCGCAAGCAAGCCGGCAAGCATTTTGACCCGCAAGTTGTTGAGGCTTTCCTTAAGATGATTGAATAGTCGGTTGGATCTGTATAGATCGTATGCGTGGGTTCTCGGCAACGTTGTAGTCCAAAACTATTTTGCCTGTTCAAACGCTGAGACTGGTTCTTGAATTGGATCCGCACTAACGAAGGGTAGTCTTCGCAAAAAAGAAATTGCTGCAGAGGGCTTTGTGACTTGATCATGAAGGCTCACAAGCGATTTTGTTAGTATTCTACATCAATAATGTACAGCGATTCCTATCCCAGCATCAACTTCAGCCGACTACGACACTCCACGGCAATTGCGCCCGTGGCAATCGTACGCGTTAGTTTCACGCTTCGCGTGCGATGACATGGTGCTGTGCATAGTCGCGCCTTCAGCATCGAGACTGTTGCTGCTACTGTTGTCCGCGCGGCATGCTTGAGAACTTGAGCATCTATCCAACGTGAAGACCAAGCCTTGCCAGGCATATTTTACGTCATACCCTGCGGGACAAATTACGCGTTATTGTAAGAGAGATTTCATGACCTCGTAAGGGGTTTTGCCCTCCAGGGAGAGATGAGGTCGATCATAGTTGTAAAAGTCTTCCCAAGCCTTCAGCTTCGCATTTAGATCCATGTCATCGGTGTACGTCAGCAGTTGGTAAAACTCGGTCTGATCCGTTCGGTGGGAACGCTCTACCTTGCCGTTCAGCTGGAGCGTTTGGGGTTTGATGTACACATGCCGCATGCCCTGGTCTTCAACATGCCAGTGAAAGCGAGCTTGAAACTCATGGCCCCGATCCGTTCGGATCGTGCTGATTCGGAAGAGAAACTTTTCGATGACGTAATTCATGAACTGGATCGCACGAGCCTGGTTATGTTCGGGATGGATCTGTAATGCACGAATCCGCGTGGCATCATCGATGGCTGTGTATTGGTACCGTTTCACGGTCTTTCCCGCTCGATCTTTTAGCTGCAAGAACTTCACATCCACCTGCACATGGTGTCCGGGAACCGTTTTGGCATACCGTTTGGTGTGCAGAGCACGCTTGGGAGCTGTTTTGGGCAATCGATTTACTCCATGAGCCTTCAAGACCCGGCTGACCGTGGATTCTGAAATCTTGATGCCATGATAGCGCTCCAGGTAGTACCGAATCCGCAAGGCTCCGAATTGATATTCCTTTCGGAGTGCCAGGATTTTCTCCACCACCTCAGGCGAGGTCTTGCTGGGATGGTGATAGGCAACCGGTCTTTCTCGATACAATCCAGATCGCCCTGCTTCCTCGTATTTCTGTTTCCAACGGTAAAAGCTGGAACGAGGCACCTCAAATTCCCCGCAGGCTTTGGTGACACCCCAATCTTGTGCAAATTCCAGTACGACCAGCTTCAGCCTAACCCTCAATTCTTCCTCGGCTTCTGGGTGCATATTATCCTCCGATTCACACCTTAGATACTACTCCAAAATGTCTCGGAGGATATGACGTATTACAAATAGAAGGTATTCCTGGAAAACTGTTTGGTTTGCCGTACCAAACGTTGGAATAAAACAGGAATGATTGCTGTTTGATTTGTTTTTTCATGTAGTCCAAGAAAGTTCGGGCGGATTTAGATAATTTCCTGTCTTTTGGGTAAGCAAGGATGATTTTGCTTTCAATCGTTTGATCCAAGGGAATCGCGAGCACATCGGAACGATGATAATAGTTGAGAACCATTTCCATGATCAAGACAACCCCGCTGCTCAATGACACCATGCTAATAATACCTGCCGCCCGCAGTGTGGAATAGAAAACCCTCGGTTCAATCCCGGCTGATTTACAGGCTTTCGTGGATAACTCGTGCATCAGCGTCCATTTATTGAATATATTGATGAATACTTACCCAGAAGATTTACGACAGCGCATGGTCCGGGCTATGGACCAGGGCCGTCCGAGGAGCGAGACTGTCTTCTTGTTTGAGATCTCTTTATCCACGCTTAAGCGATTCGAACGTTGCCTGATCGTCTCTGTATGCGCGTTCCCCAAAGGGAGAGTGGGCGAGAGAAAATATTCTAGATAATCGCGGCAAGAATACAACCGGCTTAACGGCAAGGAAGTTCATTTCTGAAGTTCTCTGGCATCGAGCACCTTAATCCATACGAGAATCCCATAGAACACGGGCGCCAACAGTAAGACAATCAAGATCATGAGAAGCGGAATGGTCCCAATCGGTGACACGCCTAATAAAACGATGAGAACACTCGCGATGAACATGGCGCGAGAACTCATCCAGAAAAGACTACGCTGGTTTTCAGGGATGTCAAGTCTTTTCGTAATCAACGCCGTGCTGATGAGTACACACGCGATGCTTGTCACTAAAAGCCAGCGAACCCCACCCGGCAAGGATTCGCCTGCATGTTCAACAACATTCAATATACTGGCTCCTACAGCGGTAATTCCCATGCTGACAGGGAGATGTAAATAAATCCATCCCAGCCCATTGGTCGTTCGAGAGAGCGGTGGACGGCCAGAAACAAAGTCAAAATAAATCCACCAGAGACCGATAGCGATTAGCATGCCGAAAAACGCAGCACCACCGGACAGCCAGCCCAAGTGAGAATGCTCGGCGACTCCGCTCACTACACCCGCGATCACTTCACCTAAGACAATAATAGTAAACGTTCCAAAACGTTCCACAGCCGAGGGCGATATCAACGCGAGCCTGTTTACTCTTTCCTGTATAGCTATGTTCCTGTTGGTCCAAAGTAGAGGTAACAAGGCCAGGTCTATCAATAGGGCTAGCACCCATAGCACAAAACGCGAGGGTGCGGGTATGAAAATCGAGACGATGAAAAGAACAGAAGTAATCAGAAAAGTGGAGGAATAGGGCTGCGAAAGGGGACGATGATTCAAATCATACACACCTGTACGCCACCATAGCCAGGTGAGAATTAAATGAAAAGCGGCATAAGCAAGTGCAAAACCTGTCGAACCTTCCCCAATTGCATTATGGGCAAAGACAGCCATCGCGGCTACTGTCAACATTTGTAAAAAAGTGAAAACGCGAGTTCGGATGTCGTTGTTTCCATGAAGGTCATGATACATGGCCCCATTGAACCACGCCCACCAAACAATGATGAAAAGGAAAACAAATGTACCGATGCCAGCCAAACTCATATTCCCGGCAAGCGTGTGAGAAAGTTCAGCTATGATGACCACATAGACTAGATCATAGAAAAGCTCTAGGAAGGTAACGCGGCGCTCTTCAGGACGATCACTTGCGGGTCTGGGTGGTTGCCACCAGCGGCGAAAACGGATTCGGTTTAGCATCGGAATTGATCCTCAACACTACTCGCGTGAATGAGCCATATAGCTACCGTGGAAAAGGCACCTAACACACCTCCAGCTATTCTATCATTTCAATAGCTGATGTTCGTCAAACCGCTAATAACAAGGCAATCGCACCTAATGTAGAGCCAAGTCCTGTGACGATTGCGGCGAATCATTTTCATGACGTTCACTGATTTTCTTCTAGTATTCTTGGAATGCGAACGCTGGTATACTATTTGAAAATTCGATCGACAACACCAGCAACGCTTGCTATGACACATAGTCAAACGGCTCGCAATCAACCTCGAAACGAAAATCTTGAGCCCGAAATTGCAGATACCCTTTGGTTATCTGCGCGAATTATCGGCAAATAACGTTCCCGTGCCGCAGTCTCCATTAAATGGATCGCGTGGGAGAAAAACCAAACCAGCAGGGTCACGGGTGCTTTGATTTTAATATAATTAGCTGGACTTGAACCTCACGGCATGTTCCTTAGATTCGTTTCGGCTATGAATCATATCCAGCGCGAATCGTTCTTTGATTCGAATGCGTACGAAAGTATTTTTGGAATAATATTATGAAGCGAGATACATATGAACAGGTCCTTCTATCGTGAGCGCGACTATGCCTTTGGCCAGCGAATTCTGACGCTGCGCACACAGCTTGGGCTAACGCAAACGGGCCTGGGCGAGCGGCTGCATATTTCCCGACGGGCGGTGACCGAATGGGAAGCCGGCAAAGGCTACCCCACGTCGCGACACCTTCAAGAGCTGATTGCGCTCGCCGTGCAGGCCTCAGCCTTTCCCGCCGGACGCGAGCCGGATGAGATCCGCGTTCTGTGGCAAACGGCTCACCAGAAGGTGCTGCTTGACGAGGGCTGGCTCGCGAATCTCCTTGCCCAGCCGCGCCCTGCGCCGCTGGAGACACCCCAACCGGCTGAGGCGGCTCAACCCGCCCGACGGCCACAAGTGGATTGGAACGAAGCGCTGGATGTCCCCAGCTTCTACGGTCGCGAGCAGGAATTGACGACGCTCACCGGCTGGGTGGTCGAGGACGGCTGCCGGCTGGTGAGCGTCCTGGGCATGGGCGGTATTGGCAAGTCGGCGCTGGCCGTGCGCGCCATGCGCATCCTGGCGGACCACTTCGACGTGGTGCTCTTTCGCTCCCTCCGCGACGCCCCCGATTGTTCCGCGTTGCTGGACTCCTGCCTGGCGGTGCTCGTGCCTGATCCGCAGACGCCGGGGCCCCAAAGCCTGGAGCAACGCCTGAGACGGTTGTTGGAGGAGCTGCGCCGCAGGCGAGTGCTGCTGGTGCTGGATAACCTGGAAACGCTGCTCGTCGAAGGCGAGATGCTTGGGCGGCTGCGTCCCGGCTACGAGGGATATGGGCAGTTGCTTGAGCAGATCGCCCAAACTGCGCATCAGAGCTGCCTGATGGTGACCAGCCGCGAGATACCCGCGGCCTTGCGCGCCCTGGAGGGCCGCCAAACATTCGTGCGCTCCCTACACCTGTCAGGACTGGAGGCGGCGGCGTGTGCGCTACTCCTGGCAGAGCACGACATCACTGGCTCTCCCGAGCAGCAGGCCCGGTTGCGAGAGATCTATGCGGGCAACCCACTGGCCTTGAACATTGTGGCCGAGACCATCGTCGCCCTATTTGGCGGGGCCATCGAGCCGTTTCTCTCGGGGGGCGCCATCATCTTTGGCAGCATCACTGGGCTCCTGGACGAGCAGTGGGCGCGGCTGGCCCCGCTGGAGCAGACAGTGCTGTGCTGGCTGGCGATCTTGCGCGAACCGGTGAGCATCGCCGATCTGCTGGCAGTACTGGTAACCCCGCTGTCGCACGGGCAGATGTTGGAAGCAATGGACGGTCTGCGCCGGCGCTCGCTTATCGAGCGAGGGCAGCGCGCCGGCAGCTTCACGCTGCAGTCGGTGATGCTGGAGTATGTCAGCGACAGGCTGGTGATGACAGCCGGCGAGGAGATCCGGCAGGGGCGGCTGCGCACGCTGCGTGAACACGGCCTGTCTCAAGCTCAGGCCAAGGACTTTGTGCGACAGACGCAGGAGCGTGTATTGCTCACCCCACTGCTGGCGCGCTTAGGCGGCGTTTTCCACGGGCAAGCCGCGGTTGAGTCGAAACTATGCGCGATCCTGGACACACTGCGCGCTCAGGCTGACGAGGCTCAGGGTTATGCTCCAGCCAACCTGGTGGCGCTGCTGCGGCTGCTGCGTGGGCACCTGCGTGGGCTAGATCTTTCACATCTGACCCTGTGGGGCGCCTATTTGCAAGATGTCGAGATGCAGGATGCGAACCTGGCCGGGGCGTCCCTGCGCGATTGCGCCTTGCGCGAGGCCTTCGATGTCATCACCGAGCTGGCCATCAGCCGCAGCGGTCAGTACTGGGCAGCCATTACCCGGCGAGGCGAGGTCCGGCTGTGGCGTGTCGCGGGCCGGGGCTTGATGCTGCATCTGGCCTGGCAGGCCCATACCGACAATGCGTTTGCGCTTGCCTTCAGCCCAGACGAACACTCGCTGGCCAGCGGCAGTCACGACGGCAGCGTCAAGCTGTGGGACGTCGCCAGTGGCGCGCTTCTGTGGTCCGATTGGCAAACCAATGCCGCTCTCTGCCTGGCTTTTTCACCTGATGGCAGCCTGCTCGCCGTTGGGGGTCATGACGCGACAGCCCGGCTCCTGGACGCGAAGCTGGGCACCTTGCGCGAGGCCGCGCCGCATACTAGCCCGATCTTCGCGCTGGCCTGGAGTCCCGATGGGCGCTTGCTGGCCAGCGGTGATGTCGAAGGAAAGGTCCGGCTGTGGGAGCAGCATGACGCCGCGCCCATGGATTGTATTGCTCTATTGGAAGCACATACCCGGCGGGTGCGGGCCCTGGCCTTTGCCCCAGACGGGAGCCGGCTGGCCAGCGCGAGTTACGATGGCACCATAAAGCTCTGGGCAGTTAGTGAAGCGTCCAGCTATGCGTTGCGCCAGACGCTGGAAGGGCATACAGCGGGCGTGCAGTCCCTGGCCTGGAGCCCGGATGGAGGCACCCTGGCCAGCGCCGGCCAGGACCACAGCATCCGGCTGTGGGACGGGGAACAGCGCGGTGCTCGCGCCGTACTGCAGGGCCACAGCTCCGCGGTCTGCGGCCTGGCTTTCATCCCGGGCACGCACCACTTGTTGAGCGGCAGTGAGGATGGCACGCTGCGTATGTGGGAGGCGGGCAACGGGGAGTTGCTGCGTATCATACAGGGCTACACGTTGCCCTGCTACGACCTGGCCTGGAGCCCAGGCGGCGCTACGCTGGCCTGCGCGGGCATGGATGGCCAGGTGACGCTGTGGGAGGTAGAAGGGACGGCAGAGCCCAGGGTGTTGAGCGGCCACCAGGGAAGCGTATACGCTGTCAGTTGGAGCCCCGACGGCAGCCGGCTCGCCAGCTGCGGCCCGGATAAGCTCATCCGCCTTTGGGACCCCATCGCCGGCGTCAGTGTTCAGGCCCTGCGCGGGCGTGGCGCGGACGACACGCTCTTCTTTAGTTTGGCCTGGCGCCCCGATGGGCGCACGCTGGCCTGCGGAACCTTGATGCGCGGTGCGCGGATTTGGAACGTCACTACTGGCTTACAGCACGAAGTGGTTGGGACGCAAGGCAGCTCAATCCGTCAGGTGGCCTGGAGCGCCGACGGCGAGCGGCTGGCCGGCGTGGGCGAGGATAGCCAGGCCTTCGTCTGGGATGCCAGCGGTGACAATCTCCTGCTGCGGCTGGCGGGACATTGCGGCATCGTCACCAGCGTGGCCTGGAGCCGCGACGACCAATGGATCGCCTCGGGGGGCAGCCTGCACGACACGGGCGAGCTNCGCGTGTGGAATGCCCGCAGCGGGGAGTGCGTCCGCATCCTGGCGGAGCACCCGCGAGGGGTTTGGGCGCTGGCCTGGGCTCCGAGCGGTGACCGGGTGGTGAGCGGAGACAGTGAGGGCACGCTGCGCTGGTGGGATGTGGCCAGCGGCAAGTGCGTCCGAGTGCAACAGGCGCATCACGGCGTGGTGCGGTCGTTGCGGCTGGGCCCCGACGGCCGCACGCTGGCCAGTTGCGGCGATGATGGCGCCATCGGACTCTGGGACGCGGAGAGCGGCCAACTGCGCCGCAGGCGCCGACGCGA
>Ga0065705_10104884_pt1 | contig 10400 bp, 11 predicted proteins | sample SwibulcommuniRL2_FD_59092 | JGI IMG/M metagenome (GOLD analysis project Ga0065705, IMG submission 59092) | Bulk soil microbial communities from switchgrass field near Rose Lake, East Lansing, Michigan, USA - RL2 Bulk Soil v2 (version 2) | ecosystem: Environmental > Terrestrial > Soil >... | reverse complement strand
GTAGGTGAAATTACAGTACCAGTTACGACAGCAAACGGTGGTTTGACAACTCCAACCATTCCAGCATTATCAGCAACTACAACTGTACCTATCTCTAACATAGATGGAGGGAATACACCTTTCACAATGAATGGTGTAACTTATCCAATTAAAGAGTTTAGATGCCAATGGAATAATAACATCATTGCTGATGACTTTAACGGCAGTGGTTTAGTAGACCAACTAACTACAGGAGCAATTGAAATATCAGGCAGTTTTGTCACACCAGTAGGCAAGAACTTATTACTTGAAGGATTTATGCATGATTTCCCACAAACAGGAGTTAATGCTTCCTATACATTCAAGTCAGGGACTATGGTAGCAAACTTCACTGAATTCAAAGTTGTAGCAGATGACAACCCACATATCTCAGGTCCAACAGATACAGATAAGCATCATTTCAACTTCGTAGCCAAGACTGGCGCACTAGCAACTTCTTAATAGGGTACTATACTACCCCTATATGTTATATACTCATCAGTGTATACTATAGTTAGTGAAATACAAAGATGAATCTAATAATGTCCGAAACAATGATGTCTGTCATTTATGATGACAGCAAAAAGGTGAGTAAGTAATGAGTAAAATCATAACTGCTCTAAAAACAACAGGCGCTATTTTTGCAATGTCTGTTGTCGTAACTGTGACGCAAATGTATGTAGGAAATGCGTTTTGGTTTATGGAGGCGCTAGTAAAGTAATGGAAAACTATCAAACAGCAACAGTAGTAGTAGGAATAATAAGCACTGTCTTATGGTTCTTAGTAGGGTTCGCAATACATCCTATAGCATTAATCCCAGCGCTAATAGCATTTGGATTTATGTTTACATGTTTTGCAGACACTAAACACTGTCATAGTTTAGGTGGATTATATATAGTGGTTGGAATATTATTCAACATATTATATCTAATACCTGGAATTATGGCACTCAGATGGAAACCAAAAACAAGAATAGTCTACAATTAGACTAACCCTATTTTTTACTTCCCTTTATTTTATTTTATTGACACTCTCTTATGAGTGAGAATAAAATTCCAGAGCCATCAGGCAAAACATTAGCAGATTTATTAAATGTAGCATCTTCACAAATGACTTTTGATAATATGACAGCGTTATGCAACCAATCAGAATATACAGTTGCAGGTGAAACTTATAAAAGAAAAATGTTAAAACCTAAAGATTTAGTGGCATTAAATAAATTACAGAATAAATTAGATATCACAGAAGATCCAGAAAAAAGAATGGAATGGATTAAACAACAAGCAATGATATGTTTAGAAGGATTAACAGAAGAGAAATGGGAAAATACCGATGCTGGAATGATGGAGATAGTTGTAGGTGCTTGCCTCCTAATATCAAAAGGGTTTCGTAAAGTTTAGTGGTCCAAACAATTTAGAATGGAAGAATGGTGCTTTATATGATATCTACGAATCAGATTTTGGTAAAGCACAATGTAATCCAATGGAAGCACGTATAGTTAAGTTATATCAACTTCTCGATAAAAATATTATGCCCTGGCATTGGGATTATTTTAATTATACTGGTGAGAATTCAGATATGATAGGTTTCTTTTATCCTGAAGATATTAACGCAATTATACAAATCAGAGAACTAGAAGCAACAGGCGAACAAAGGAGATCAAAAGAGAAAAAATAAATGCCATTCATAACATTCACAGTTGAAGGACTTGAAGAAATAATAAATAGATTAAATTCACTTGATTTACAAATGGCAAGAACTGAAGCATTACAAGAAGTTAGTGATTTTATGGCTAATGAAATGAGAAATAATGCTCATGTAATAACAGGACAGATGAAAGCATCCATTTCAAGTAGTGTTACTGGTGACACTGCAACAGTTGAAGTTCTTGCGCCTTATGCTGCTTTTGAAAATGCTAGAGTTGGAGGAATACAAGGACCTCATGATTTTGCAGATAGGGCAGTACAATCAACTACAATGATAGGACCAGATATGGTTAAGAGAGCATATAATACCGCTGTTATGAATATGTAAATATTACTTCCTTACTTTTAATTCAATTCATTTTATTTATATTGTCTAGTGGTTTTGGCGGTGGCGGCGCTGGTGAAATACGTTATATCATATCTGTAGATGATAGCCAAGCCATAGGAAAGTTACAGGGAGTAGGACAACAACTCCAAACATTAGGACAAAATTCTGCAACAGCAACAGATCAAGTTGCAGGAGTTGCACCAGCATTAGATCAAGTTGCTACATCAAGCGATAAAGTTAAGGAATCAAGTCAAACCGCAGGACCTTCAATAGCAAGTGTAGGAACAGCCATTGCATTTGCTGCATCATCTGTTATTAGTTTAGTTCAACAATACACCAGTTTAAAGAGAGCCCAGAACACACTTGAAAGGGCGCAGAATATAGAGAGAGGACAAGTTATAGCAATCACAAAACAACGAGAGAAATACAATAAAGCCGTTAAAGAATACGGTTTAAATTCAAAAGAAGCAAGAATGGAACTTGATAAATTAAATCTATTAGAATCAAAACACAGTACACAGGTTGAAAAAATAGGCCTATTGCAAGAATCATTAAGCCAGAGAATGTTGAGTTTTGCAGTAAGTGTAGTTCCTACAACAATAGGTGCAGTGTCAGGACTTGCTCAAACATTCCAAATTTTAGGCACTGGTAGAGGTGGCGCTGGTGGTATGCGTGGAGTTCTTGGATTAATAACTAGATTTGTTCCACCACTTTTAATATTGGGTGGTTTCTTACTAGCAGTTAAATTCAATTTATTTGGATTGAGAGATGCATTGGATGGAGTTGGAAAATCTATAGGTGATGCAATGCCAACACTAAAACCATTTTTAAATGCAATTAGAGATTTAGGTGTTGTGATTGGATTAGTTCCAGGTAATGCACAAGAAGCACAAAAGAGATTAAAAACATTTGCTGGTGGTGTTATAGCATGGAGTAAAGATGTGGCGAGTGCAATTGGAAAAATATTTGATAAATTAAAATCAGGTGATATAACTGGTGCAATAGATGATATTAAGAAAGGACTTAAACAGGCATTTGATTTAACAATAGGACAGATAAAAGTAAATGGTTTTACACTAACGCAATGGGTTGCAGGTTTACCTATTGTAATAAAACACCTATTTGATAAAGAAGGTGATTGGGAGGCTACAATTGACACTTTTAAAATCATCATTGAAAATTTTATTTGGCCTAATTTCACAGAAGAAGCAGAGAAAGGATTAGCAAAAGCCGCTAAAGATATTGATAGCGTTTTTAAAAATCCTGCTGGTGCTGGACTTGGAAATTTAGTTCTTGATATTAGTAATTTTATAACAATGGCAAAACAAGGAGACACTTCTAATGAAAAATTTGAAAATTGGTTAAGTACACAAATTGGTTTATTTAAGGTAACACTAAAACAAAAATTCATTGAATTTAAAAATTGGGTGCTTACTCAACCAATACTTGGAGATGTTATTAAGGCTTTATTTCCAGGACAAAAAGGGAGTACATTAGGAGGATTAGATATTAGTGGTGCAATATTCACATTTTTAGATGATAATGTAGTTAAACCATTACAACAAGGATGGGCGACAGCGGTTAATACAGTTTACAATTACTTAATTAAGAATCCAATAATAAAAGCAATTACAGATTTTATATTTGGAAAAGGTTCTAGTATTAACTTATCAAGTATTGGGAAATGGTTTACTGATAATGTAGTTAGTCCAATACAGCAAGCATGGGCAACAGTAGTCACTACAGTTTATAATTACTTAACACAAAATCCAATAATAAAAAAGATTATAGATTTTGTATTTGCAGCAGGTTCTAGTCTTAAATTACCAGATGTAGCAGGATGGTTTGAAAAGAATGTTGCAAAACCAGTAAGGGATGCATGGACAAGTTTAATTGAAGGATTAAAAAGTTTCTTTAGTTCCCACACTATTGAAGGTGCAATGAGTTCTGCCACTGGATTTTCAGGATTTCCAGGTGGTGGTTTTGATTTTGGAGAAACTAAGAGGCCACCAAGTAGAAGTAAATATTATACACAATCATTTGGTGATCTTAGTCTAGGAACAGGTCCAGTTTGTTTTGATGATTCTGGCAAACAAATGCCATGTAGTACTAAAGATGATAATGCTAATGTGGGAAGAAATAGCGGAATGCTTCAAGGAAAAACAGATTTTAGACAGTTATTAATGGGAATGGGTGGTGGTGGCGGTAACTCAATGGATGTATTTGCCAGACAAATAGTTCAAATCACAAAGAATCTAAATACATTTGCTCAAGTAATAGTACAAGTCACTAAAGACATAAGCGTTTATGCTAAAGCCATAGTGACAACAGTAACAGATCATAATACTTTTGCCAAGACTATTGTGACAATTGTGAAAGACATTAATACATATGCAAAAACAGTAGTTACACTTACAAAAGATATTAGTGTTTATGCAAAAGCAATAATAACAACTGTAAAGGATCATAATACTTTTGCCAAAACAATTGTAACAATAATTAAAGATAATAATACTTATGCCAAAACAATAGTTCAAGTTACAAAGAATATAAGCACATATGCAAAGGCAGTAGTTACAACAACAAAGGATCATAATCAACTTGCTAAAACAATTGTAACAGTTACAAAAGATTTGAACCAAATGGCAAGAGCAATTTCACAGAATACTAAAAACCTTAATACATTTGCAAGAGCATTGGTTACAGCAGCAAAAGACGCTAAAAGTTTAGCAAGTGCAATTAAATCAATTCCCACTAACGTTAATATCCATGTTGGTGCTAGCGGTCCAGGTTTACAATTTGCTCAACATGGAATGCATGAAACAATAGCAAAAGATACTTTAATCTATGCTCATAAAGGTGAAAGGGTTGATATCGGTCCAGGTTCAACTCATGGCGGCGGTGGTGCAACAGGTGGCGGATCAGGTACAACTGTTATCAATCTAAGAATAAGTGGCAATGATATCATAAATGAAAGAACACTTTCCAAAAGAATTAGGGAAGGTGTAGGAATGGATATGGATAAGTTTGGTTAGTCATGGTAACAGGAGATACAACTTATAACGCAACAGTTAGGCCAAAAATAACAATTAAATCAATTGATGGTTTAACTACACTTTTTACTTATAATGCATTTGCTGGTAGTAATCCAGTTAATGTGACTTATTGTGATACTGAAGGTGCAGTTGGAGAATCAGGAGTATTTAATTTAAGATTAAGAGATAATGAGGGATTGGTTGATGGTGCAGATATTCATAATGTTAAAGTACTTATTCAATTAGGCAAGTCAGAAGCAACATTACAATATTTTATGATTGGTTATGGTGATGTATTCCAAACAGGTAGGCCAGTAACAAACATTAAAGATTATTTAATAACTGGATTTGGTTCTGCTATCTGGTCATCTCAATTATTTATTCATAGGCGAGAAGCATCTGATATCCAAAATATTGAAAATCCAACAGTAACAGGTGATTCAAATTTTAATGCTAATAAATTAGTAAAGAGGGCACTTGAAAGTAAGAACTGGAGGCCACTAAAAGACAAGTCAATTAAGGATATCACTGGTTGGAAAACAACAGGAATAAGTAATAAAGTAAGTACAAATATTCCAGTAATTAATGCACCATTTACTTATGTAAATGATTTCATGGATAATATATGTGCAATAACTGGCGCAGTTTGGTTTATAGATTATTCAACAGGTGAGGAAGTATTTACTTTATCATTCAATCCTGATTTACATACTGGTATAACTATCAAGTCAGGTGACTTAATGGTTCGTTCTAGTGATCCTGGCGACACAACTTCCTACATTAAAACTGCTTTTAATGTTGAAGATAATGCAACACTTGAGGCAGGGGTTGCAACAAGGGCATATAGTACTACAATAATAAACCAAACAACTGTTTCAAGTTCATTTGTAAATCAAGGTTCAACTACTCTAGACTTTAAGGCAATAGCGCAACAGGTGGTTATTGATTCAGATGCTAGACGTATTAACTCATTAGCATTTGTTTTATCAAAGGTGGGTGAGCCTGACAGCCCTAAATCACGAATTAATGGAGATATTTGTTTAGATAATGGCCACAATTCACCCAGAAATGGAACTATATTAGATGAGTTTGCAATTGATATAGCAAGTATAGAGGATTCACCAAGAACAATATTTGTTAATGATATAGATGTTAAAGAAAGATTGTTGGAAGGTGGACAAAAAAAGATATGGTTAAGATTATTTCAACGTTCTGGAACTAGTGGAGATCCACAACATGATCCAGCAAATACAATTAGATGGCATCATAATGGTGTGTTTAATTCAACTCCTGTTTTAGCCACATATTCAGGCACAGCAGAAGAGGGAGATAAAGATAAGAAAGAAGAATTAGATTGGAAGAATACAAACTTAGGACCAACTTATACTTATTCAATATTTTCAGATATTAAAAAAATGCAGGCAAGGACAAACAAACAGGCAGCCAACAACTTAAGACTCAGGGAAGTGTTTGTTCCAACTGAGTTCCTACAGAATTCTAAACTAATAACAGAATACTTATCTCTACTTTTGGGTTCTATGTCCAAACCAAGAAGGCAAATAACAAGTTTCAAAGCAACAATTCCTAATAATTTTATATTCAAACCTTATCAACTTGTTTCATTTGCTGATGGATTAAGTGGTATAACAGATACATTACAAGTTAAAAGAGTTCAATACATTCTATCAAGTGATCAGGGAGATCCACAGATTGGTACATTACATGCTGACTTAACATTAGGTGGACTTTATAATCCACTTATAGGAAATTGTGAATGTCTATAATATGCAGCGTATAGATCCTGAAATAATTGGAATTACTAGGGAAGATATTCAAGAAGTTTTTGAGAAAACATTAAGGGAATTCAAAGAAAGTAAAACCAGAATAATATTTCTCGATGCTAGTTACCTGTATAATTTCCATCTAGATGATTTTGATTATATTAGAAAGTTAAATCTGTTAATGAGAAGGCAACCACTTCTAGTAAGAGAATGGCATAAAATACTGGAAAGATGGTTTAATGATCAGACTGTTAGAGATAACAAAGGTTATAGTATAAAACCTATTCAAATAAGCAGAACATTTGATAGGGTAGTAAATGAAGGACTTGAAGCGATTGCACAGTGTATTGTAGGACAAGGTGAATTTAGTTTTCCATTTAGAGGCATTGGTGAGGGAGTTACACCATTAGCATTACCTAGTGATAAAACCCTAGTTGATGAAGTTGATAGAATGAATGTTTTTACTAGTGTTGAAGGTGGGGTTGTCACCAGAGATGGTTCAACTATTTACTCAATAGGTAATCATGGTAAGAGTGTAGCAAGTGCAAGTATTACAGAATGTGGTATGTTTAGTGATGAACTTCCAGCAAACGATATAATGTTTGAACATTCTATTTTTGAAACTCCTGTTGTTCATGTTCAAAATGCTGATTCTGTAGGTTCCACAACTGTTATCTATATGTGTAGTTCCTAATGTCATTTCAATTACGTAATATTCGAGAGATTCCAGGCGATAGTTTAGCCAAGTTTACCAATGAGATATCTAGAAGATTATCCAGATTTTTAACTAGGAATCAATTTGATCAGTTAGATGATAAGGAAGATATCTTTATCGATGGGCAAGATTTTGATACTGTTGTAAGACTTCAAGATCATTTAACAGGTACTACAAAATTCTTATTCGATAAACCATATTATCCACCATTTGAACCAGATAATGATATACTGAGATTATGGATAAGAGGGGTTAATCTAGGTAATGAGATGACAGATTGGAGTCTACATGGTAAAGATATAGATTTATTTGGTGAACCTGTTTTAGTTGATGGTGCGCCACATGATGATGGAATAAAAACAGGTGGTGTTAAATCCATTGCTTTAAGAATGAATAGGCCAACATCACCAACAGTTAATGATGAATACATTCAGGTGGCAGATGCACCAAGTGTAGGCATAGATGGAATTACAACAGGTATATCATATTTTGTTAGATTTAGAGCCTTAGACATAGCAGAACAAGGTGGATATAGTAGAACATTATTCGAAAAGATAGAAGGCGCTACAGTTGAGGATGCGGTTGTAGCAATGATAACAAATGATGGTAAATTAAGATTCAGTGTTAAAAGGTCAAACATTTGGTATAATAAAGAAACAGCAACAAGCACAATAGCAGTTGATACAGTTTATGATGTTTGGTTTACATTTGATCAGCCTACAAAAACAATTCATATTTATGTTAATAATATAGATAAAAGTTTAACAACTTCCACTGATCCTAACCTACAATCTGATTTAGATAATCACGACTTATGGATAGGCCAAAGAGGTAAAGGACCAGAGGCAGGTTTCTTTTATGGTGATTTATATGACTTTAGAATTTATAGGGAAAAAGTAGTTTCAGCAGCAGAAGTTGGTTATCTTTATTCTAATAAATGGACAATATCAAATATTCCCTTTGGTCAAGTTATGGTGGCGAACTATTGGGCAACTGTATTGACTGGAGATATTATATCACCAAGTGCCTGTTCATGGAGTTTAATATCATTCACGCCTACAAGTTGGACAGTATGCACAGCAACTCTTGGAGCATCATATACCGCTTTATCATACACCAGCGCCAGTTTCACTGTATAATTTACTTCCCTTTTTGATAAAAATATAATTTATTTTAATGTCGTTAGGCAATGCTTGGACTGAAACAACTACAGGATCAGTTTCAAAATTAAATACTTCAACTATTATTTATGGCACTGGTTCATATTTATCAACTCTAGATATAACAAAACATAAAATTTTAGTATGTACTGAAGATGGATCAACTTTTCTTAAAGACCATGTTTATCTTTGTGATGCAGATGGAACTTCAATAATAGATTTATCAGATACTAATGATCACGATCACACTAGCGCTGCTGGTGATGGTGGCGCATTTTCTCAAATATTAGGTGGAAATACAAACTTACTTGATAGTGGTATGTATCTGGCAATGAATTCTAAAAAGGCAAACTGGCGTGAAGTTATAACAGGTACTGGTGTTATTAGTGATGATACTGATGGAACTACTAACGAACATTCTATAAAGTTAGATACTGGTGGCACAACTGCCTCAACTGCAAGTATAGCAATGCCTGCATTAGAATGGGATCCAGCAGAACCAGGATGGTTTAAGTGTATGGTGAGAGTTGGAACAGCCTCTAGTTTTGCATGTAAGGTAGGAATGGGAATGGAAAATTTAGCAGATGCAGACAATAACGATAGAAAATATGGATTTGAAATGTGTACCACTGTTAATAATAACTGGTTTGCAATATCAGCAAATGGAACAACCAGATCAGCAAGTGATACAGGAACTGCTTTTAATGCTAATAGAAATTCGTTTAGAGTTCACCATTTCCCAGATACACCAAAAATTGATTTATCTATTGATGAAGGAACAACATTCACAAAAACCAGTAATATACCAACTGATTCCTTTCCATTAATTCCAGCACCAGATAGAATATTTAGATATTCAGTTAAAAACAATACTGGCGCAAGTAGAACATTGTTCGTTTATGGTACTAGGATAGTATATGAAACTCATAACAAGTGGCATAGTTAAACTTGTCATTCAGAATTAAGCATGTATTATTAAAAGATTTTAACCTTAGTGATACTGCACAATTCCAGCCAGATAAAGATATAGAAATAAAGTGGCAACAAGACGCAGATTTAAAAAAGAATAATGAAACTCATGCAAGTTTTATAGGTAATAATAAAACAGAAATTAATAACCAATTATCTAAATTATCAAATCATATTCTATCAGAACGAGTGAGAACATTAAACGAAATTCCAAAATACAGGATAATTAATACGGTGAAAAGAAGGATATGGTGAGTGCAGCAGATTTAAAATTCTATAGGTCTGCTAAAGATGCAGCGTCTTTAGGCGGTGACATATCAGGAACTGAGATAATAAGTGGAACTGCAAATAATTTATTTTCTAATGTTAGTAGGGCTGATCAGATAACTGGAAAAGATTACTATCTATGCATGTATCTTAAAAACACATCAGCAGAAGAAATGAAAAATGTTTCTTTCTGGGAATCTGTTGGAACGCCAGGAGCCGAAACAACTGTTAGATGGGGATTTGAAGCACATCCAGATCCATATAGATATCATCCTTTTGGAAGTTTTAATGGTAGTTCTGATTTTACAGATATAGCAGATACAGCAGCATTAGATTTACAAGCATTTTCAATATCATGTTGGTTTAAAACCAGTACTAATTACTCAGGCGCAGAAGGTGCAATGGTAAACAAGGGAGGATT
>Ga0065705_10104889_pt1 | contig 10405 bp, 6 predicted proteins | sample SwibulcommuniRL2_FD_59092 | JGI IMG/M metagenome (GOLD analysis project Ga0065705, IMG submission 59092) | Bulk soil microbial communities from switchgrass field near Rose Lake, East Lansing, Michigan, USA - RL2 Bulk Soil v2 (version 2) | ecosystem: Environmental > Terrestrial > Soil >... | reverse complement strand
GGCCGAATTTGTCGCGAAGCAGCTCCAGTGCCGTGCCCTGTTCGCGACCCATTACCACGAATTGACCGGGCTCAGCGCCCAGGTGCCCGGGATTGCGAATTACCAGGTGGCCGTGAAAGAATGGAACAACCAGATCCTTTTTTTACGCAAATTGCTGCCAGGCGGGGCGCCACGCAGCTATGGGATCGAGGTGGCCCGGCTGGCCCAGGTGCCCGACGCGGTGCTGGACCGGGCGCGCGAGGTGCTGTGCCGGCTCGAGAAAGACCCGACCCTGGACAAGCTCGACAAGGCTCCCAAGCCTCAGATGAGCCTCTTCGAGGCGCGGGGGCATCCGGTGATGGAAGAGCTGAAGGTGCTTCGCCCGGAGGATATGACGCCCATGCAAGCCTTGAATTATTTGTTCGAATTGAAGAATAAATTGTAGATACATTTTATGGCGCTCGCAAATTCCAAACCGTCGATCCAAACCCTCTCCGAGACGTCGCCCAAATATTTGACGTCCTTCCTCGTCGATTTCAATCCGGGCCCCGACGTCACCGCCTCGGTCAAGAAATACCTCGAAGAGTGCCGCGAGGTGATCTACCGGCGCATCGACGAGCGCATGCCTTCCGCCCGCATCGTGCGTTTGCAAAGCCTGATGGTCGACCGGCTGATCGTCTCGCTCTTCAAGCTGGGATTCGAAGAAAGTCAGGCGCAGGGCGTCGTGCCCGTTCCGCTGGCGCTCTTTGCCCTGGGCGGCTATGGGCGCGCCGAGCTCAACCTTTATTCCGACATCGATTTGCTGTTCGTCTACCAAGGCAAGGCCTCGCGCCAAATCGAGTTCGTCACCAAAAAAATGCTCTACCCGCTCTGGGATTCCCAAGTGGAAATCGGATATTCGATTCGCACCCTCGCCGACTGCAAAAAGGTCATGAAAGAGGACGCCCGGGCGATGAGCTCCATGCTCGACGCCCGTTTCCTGGCGGGGGACCGGACCATCGCCGAAAAATTCATGGCCTTCCTCGAAGAGGAGTTCTCCTCCTCCAAGGCCCTCAAAAATTTCGTGGAGATCAAGACCCGGGAGATGAAGGAGCGCCTCAAGCGCTTCGGCGGTTCCGTCTACGTGCTGGAGCCCAATCTCAAGGAGAGCGAAGGGGGCCTCCGGGATTGGCACATGCTGCGCTACTACGCGCGCATCGCCCTGAAAACCGCCGACCAAAATGAATGGGTGAACCGCGGCCTGCTCAAGGAAGAAGAGTTGGATCAATTGACGCGTGCGGTGGATTTTTTATGGGACGTTCGCAATCGCCTGCACCGGCTGGCGGCCCGAAATCAGGACCAATTGGCCTTTGGCTTTCAGGAGCCGATCGCCGTCCAGATGGGTTACGAGACTGGCGGGGGCACCTTGGGGGTCGAAAAATTCATGCAGGCCTATTACAGCCATGCGGCGAACTTGCATCGCCTGCTCGCCGAGGTCACTCGACGCCTGATGAAACCCTACGAATCCGCCTTGTCGCGGCTCAAGCGGCGCATCAAAACCTCGCTGGATAAAAATTTCTTCGTGGTGGACGGAAAAATCCACCCCCGCCATTTTGAGGAGCTGGAAAGGCACCCCGTGGAAATCGCCCGGCTCTTTTACTTGGCGCAATCGCACCGTCTGGAGATCGACGCGGAAGTGAAATCCTGGATCGGGCGTCACCTTTACCTGGTCGACGACGCCTATCGGCGCGACCCGGCCGTCACCGGCATGATCCGCGAGATGTTCGCGGACGTCGGTGGCATCGGAAAGAGTCTGTGGGCGATGCACGACAGCCGTTTCCTGGGGGCCATGCTCCCCGAATTCGGCGATATCCTGTACCAAACGCAGCACGATGTTTATCACGTCTACACCGTCGACACCCACTCGCTCCTGGCGGTGGAGGAGTTGAGCAAGCTGAAGAATGGGGTTTATGACCAGGAGTTTCCGCTTTTCAAGCAGGCCCACGAGGAGGTGGAAAAGCCAGGTTGCTCGACCCTCGGGGTGTTGTTTCACGACATCGGAAAGGGCAAGGGCGGCAATCATTCCGAGCGGGGTGCGGAGATCGCGCAGGCCATCACCTTGAGGCTGGGATATTCCGAGGAGGAAAGAAAGGAAATCGAGTTTCAGGTTCGATCGCATTTATTGATGCCCCATATTTCGCAGCGCAGGGATTTGGGCGATGCAAACTTAATCGCCCAATTCGCCCGTTCCATGGGCAACCTGGACCGCCTCAACATGCTGTTCATCCTGACTTGGGCGGATATTCGCGCGGTCGGCCCCGAGGTATGGACGCCCTGGAAGGGCGCACTGCTCAGCGAACTTTACGTCAAGACCCGAAAGGTTTTGGAATCCAAGGAATACAGCCCGGAACGGGCAGCGGACATCGGAAAGCAAGTCAAGGCCCAGGTGATGGAAGCCGCGGATCCCTCCCAGGTCGCCGGGTTGCGGGCCTACCTCGATTCAATGTCCCCGCGGTACTTCCTGATCCACGACGCCGGGACTATTTTGCAACATTATCGATCCGTCAAAGATCTTCCCACGGAGGGTTTCATTTTCGAGGCGGCTCCCGAGCCCAAGGAAAACCTGAATCGCCTTTTGATTTTCACCTTCAACAATCCGCGGCTTTTCGAGCAGGTCACGGGCGTGATGGCGGCCAATCAAATTAACATCCTCGCCCTTGAGCAATATTTCAGCTCGAACGGAGAAGCCCTGCTGTTGCTGAAGGTGACGGATCAAAGAGGAGGCCCCATCCAAGAGGAACGGCGCTTCGAGGCATTGAAAAAGGACCTGCAGGAGGTGTTGCATGGCAGGATTTCCATGGAAAAATACGCCATGCTGCATCGCGGACCTGCGTATTTTCAGAAAAAGGTGGCCCAGGCCAAGCCGCCGCGAGTCGAGATCGACAACGACGTGTCGGCTTATTACACGGTCATCGACATCTATGCCAACGACCGGGTTGGCCTGCTTCATGACTTGGCCCGCGCCATGACCCAATTGGGACTCTACATCGAGGTCTCCAAGATCTCGACCAAGGTCGACCAGGTGGCCGACGTCTTTTACGTTAAGGACATCTTCGGCCACAAGATCACCGATGCCAAAAAGGTTTCCTCCATCAAAAAAACCTTGTTGAACTCGCTGTCGGAAGAGCCCACCCAGGCGGCATCCGCGGGTAGCTAGGGGAGCGTTCCTATGGTGGAAGGCATATTTTTGGCATTGGTATTCCTAGGCTTTCTCGGCCTGATCGGCTTTCTCCGTTGGCGGGAGACCCGTTACCTCAAGAAATCCACCAAGGAGGCCATGAGCAAGAGGCTGAGGACGGAAATTGAGCGGGAAGTGCAAGACGCAGAGCGTCGTAAGAAAAAATTCGCCGACCAGTTAAAAAAATTCGACTTATAACAAAAGGTTATTGGTTCACTCGGAGAAATAAGGTAAGGGAAAATTAGGCTGGGCGCCATCCTGAGCCGGGTGAAGATCCTTGCTTGGCTTGGGACGCCTCCGAATGTCAGTAAAGATTCGACTTTAGAATTCCTATGTCTCCGAAAATAAAGCTTTGCAAAGAGACCGGATGTTCCAACCAGCAGACCACCGCGGGTTTTTGCCGGCTTCACTATTTGAAAAATTGGAAGAGGATCCGTTCCGATAAAAAAAAGAAGGCGGCGAAAAATCTCAACAAATATATCGACAACATCCTTCGCAGCAACCCCGACCGGGGAGTGGAAACGCTCAAGGGCAATCTGAAAAATGAAGGCAGCCTGGAGCGCTCCATGGACGACGTCTTCTACCATGATTCCGTGCGCGATATGATGGCCGACCTGGGTTACCGCGAGGATCTTGATGTGATGATCGATTCGATTAAGATCGATGAAGATTACTGAACATAAGTCCAATTGGACTTATACGACCTATCAAAGGTCCTATAGGTCCGATACGACCTATGCTGACCTATGTTAGTGGTGCAAAAATACGGCGGGACCTCCGTCGGCAATATCGAGCGCATCAAAAACGTCGCGCGTCGCGTCATCTCCCAACATCAAAAGGGCGACCAAATGGTGGTGGTCGTCAGCGCGATGGCCGGCGAGACCAATCGCCTCGTCTCGCTGAGCCGGGAAATCCACGATCTGCCCGAAGGCCGGGAATACGACGTCCTGGTATCGACCGGGGAACAGGTCACGATCGCCTTGTTGGCCTTGGCCATCGAGCGCCAAGGGGCCAAAGCCGTCAGTTATTTGGGGCACCAAGTTCGCATCCTCACCGATGACGCCTTCAGCAAAGCCCGGATCCGCTCGATTGACGCCGATAAGATCCTCGGCGATTTAAATGCCGGAAAAATCGTGGTGGTGGCGGGTTTCCAAGGAGTCGATGAGAAAGGCAACGTGACCACCCTGGGCCGAGGCGGCTCCGACACGACGGCGGTTGCGATTGCGGCGGCGCTCAAGGCCGACAGCTGCGAGATCTACACGGATGTCGATGGGGTTTACACCACCGATCCCAATGTCTGCCCCGATGCACGCAAGATCGATCGAATATCCTACGAGGAGATGCTCGAGATGGCCTCCACTGGAGCCAAGGTTTTACAAATCCGCTCCGTTGAAATGGCCGCCAAATTCCAAGTGCCGGTGGAGGTGCGCTCTTCGTTCAATGAAAATCCCGGCACTTGGGTGACCAAGGAGGAATCGCAAATGGAAAGCCGTTTGGTGACGGGCGTGAGTTTTCATAAAGACGAGGCCAAAATCGCGGTGCGGGAAGTGCCCGACAGGCCCGGCATCGCCAGCAAGATCTTCGGCCCGATCTCGGAGGCCAACCTCAATGTCGATATGATCGTGCAAAATGTCAGTTCAGAGGGAACGACGGACCTCACCTTCACCGTTCCCAAGACCGAACTTAAAAGGGCCCTGCTCGTCATCGAGAAAGTAGCCAAAGAAATCGGAGCGGGCAAAGTCGAGTCCAGCGAGAACATTGCCAAGGTCTCGGTCATCGGCTTGGGGATGCGCTCCCACGCTGGCATCGCCAGCAAGATGTTTACGACCCTGGCCCGGGAGAACATCAACATTCAAATGATCAGCACCTCCGAGATTAAAATTTCCATCATCGTCGACGAGAAATACACCGAGCTTGCCGTGCGCGTCCTGCATGACGCGTTCGATCTCGGTAAGAAATAGGACCTATTGGACTTATCCGACCTATGATAGGTCCTATAGGTCCTATGGGACCTATGAAAAAGCAACTTACCCTCTATGACACCACGCTGCGTGACGGCTCCCAAGGCGAGGAGATTTCCTTCACCGTCGAGGACAAGCTGCGCATCGCGCAACGGCTCGACGATTTAGGGCTCGATTACATCGAGGCGGGCTGGCCGGGCTCCAATCCGAAGGATCTCGAATTTTTCGAGAAGGCGAAATCGCTCAAGTTGCAATCGGCCAAGCTCACCGCTTTCGGAGCCACCTGTCACCCGCGCAAGACCCCAAGCACCGACGAAAACCTCCGGGCGCTCCTCGACGCCGAGACGCCGGTGGTGACCATCTTCGGCAAATCTTGGGGCCTGCACGTCAAGGACGCCCTCAAGGTGAGCCTCGCGGAGAACCTCGACCTGATTTCAAGCTCGATCGCCTATTTAAAAAAGAAGACCGACGAGGTCATCTACGACGCGGAGCATTTTTTCGACGGCTACAAGGACGATCCCGATTATGCGCTTAAAAGCCTGAAAGCCGCGCGCGAGGCGGGGGCGGACTTGATCGTGCTCTGCGATACCAACGGCGGCAGCCTGCCCGGGGAAATCGGAAAGATCCTGGGCGAGGTTCGGGGCCAATTGGGCGGCGACTACGGCATTCATTGCCACAACGACTGCGAGCTGGCCGTCGCCAATTCGCTGGCGGCGGTGGGTGCGGGCGCCGTCCAGGTGCATGGCACGATCAACGGCTTTGGAGAGCGCTGCGGCAACGCCAACCTCGTTTCCATCCTCGCCAATTTGCAGCTCAAAATGGGCTTCAAGCTGGTCACGCCGCGGCAATTGAACCGCCTGCAGGAGGTCTCGCACTTCGTTTACGAGATCGCCAACCTCAAGCCGAACAATCAGCAGGCTTTCGTCGGCCAAAGCGCCTTCGCCCACAAGGGTGGCATCCACGTCAGCGCGGTCAGCAAGAACCCAAAGACCTACGAGCACATTGCGCCGGAACAGGTCGGGAATCGCCGCCGCGTTCTGGTCAGCGATCTTTCCGGGAGCAGCAATATCCTAATGAAGGCGCGAGAATTCGGCGTCGAGCTCGATCGCCAGGATCCCACCGTGAAAAAACTTTTGCAGGACCTTAAAGAACTCGAGAACCAGGGCTTCGAGTTCGAAGGCGCCGAGGCCAGCTTCGAAATCCTGATGAACAAGGCGATGGGCCGCTACAAGAATTACTTCAAACTCGTCGGGTTTCGCGTCTTAGACGAGAAAGAGGCCTCTGAGCGAAACACCCTTGCCGAAGCCACGATTCAGGTTGAAGTCGACGGCGTCACCGAGCATACCGCTGCCAACGGCCATGGCCCCGTCAACGCCTTGGACAACGCGCTGCGCAAGGCTTTGGACCGCTTCTATCCCCAGCTCAAGGAAGTCAGGTTGATCGACTACAAGGTGCGCGTGCTGCCTAGCGGCGCCGGCACCGGCTCCCAGGTTCGGGTCCTGATTGAGTCGACCGACGGCAAAAAAAAATGGGGCACCGTCGGCGTCAGCGAAAACATCATTCAAGCCAGCTGGATGGCCTTGGTGGACTCCCTCGAATACAAGCTGATGAAGGACCAAGGCCGCATAAAGAAAGCCAAATCCAAGGCCTAGGCCCTTGGGTGGGCCGGACCCCACACCCCCCTTAGCAACCGCACCCCATCCTCTGCCGATAACTAAGGCAGACGGGCAAAGGCGGACTGACAGCGGATTTCCCGCTTAATCTCACCTCCACATTCTGCCGCCCTTCTCGCTCCGAAAAGGGGTTTTCGGAGCGATCGCTAACGCACTCCAGCTGCTCTTGGCGATCCAAGGGGAGAAACATCATGAAACCGGTTGTCAAAATACTCGTGCTTTCGGGCATTGTGCTGTGCGCATTCCGCGCTTGGGCGGATCCGATCTCCTTCGAAGGACCCAAAGACACCATTAAGGGCGTGCGCGCCCCCGCGGTGGCGGACCACATCGATTTCAACGCCGAGGGCTATTCCAACCCGGCCGGCATCGAGGAGGAAATGGTGGTGCCGTTGCATTTCAACAACGTCCCCACAGTCGATTACCTGTTGGGGCTTTCCGACCAAAACAATTGGACTTCCGCCGGCCCCGATACTTTTTTTAAGAACTATCCCTTTAGCCACGAGGCGGAACGGCTGGTCGCTCCGTGGATGGTGGAACACGGACAATTCGACAAAAACTCCCTGGCCGATCTCGCCATCATCGTTCACGAGGGCGGCAATCCCAATTCAAAAGACGGCGGCCTATGGGTCGGGTTGAATTACAACGGGCAGATGGTCAATGCGCCCGATTGGTCGTTTCACCCCACGCCCTGCAAGCAGGATCCCGCCATTGTGGCGACTCACCTGGTCAATATCTCGCGCGCCTCGATCCCCACCTGGATTCAAGTCGGCGACACCGACAACGACGGGGACGTCGACATCGTCGTATCCACGACCTGCGGGGAGCTTCATACCTTCTTGAATGACGGCGCCGGAAATTTTCCGCCGTTCGCGAGCTACGTGCGCGAGGTGGATACCCCCGCAGCAGAAGCCAGCTCGCCCTTCATCACCAGCTTCGTGCTCAAAAAATTCGACGGGGATAACTATCCGGACATCGCGGCTGTGGCCTTTTCCTTCAGTCCTGGGCCTGCCGCCATGGTTCTGTTGGGAGGCAGCGACGGGAAATTTTCAGCCAATTCCTTCAAGGTCTTCGATCAGGACATTTTCGAGTGCTTTCTGCCAACCCACATCATCGCCGCGGATTTGAACGGCGACGGACTGAGCGACCTCGCGGCCGCCTGCCCCTTCGATTATAAACCCAACGTTTTGACGGACGCGCGCCTGGCTGCTCCGGTGTTGGGGACGGGTTCGATCGTCAGCGGGCATGTCTACATCTACCTGGCGACTGCCCCGACAAATTTCGGGCTTGCTGAGCCGAACGTTCCGGATCAGGTGCTGAGCAATGCGGTTTATTTCCCCATTTCCGTTGCCGCTGGAAATTTCAACTCCGACGCTAAACTCGATTTGGGCGTGGCCAACGCCTTCGACCGGGACGCGGTCAACCATCTCCACGAGGGCTCGGTCAGCTTCCACGACAACGCCGACGGCACCGGGAAAAATTACGACGACGTGTTGGGAGCCACTTACGCGCACTACATGGGTTTCCACCCCACTTATGGGTTCACGGTGGAAGTCAACGAGGATGGCCGCGACGATTACGCGGTTTCCAGTTACGGATCGAAGCGAGACCCGACGCCCGCCATCGCGGCGGTGCCCGCGGCCGACGCGTTCCAGGTATTGGTCAATACGGTTCCACCGGACATCACCGTCCAGGAACCCAACTGCAGCGCGGTGAGCGGCGGGGAGATTTCCGTCAGCTTTAAAGTGCACGATTCCGACGGCGGCGACATGATCCAAACCGTGGACGTCACGGTGAATCCGCCGGTGGATCCAAGCAAGATCGTGAAATCGGCGATCCCCGCTGCCGAGGTGACGGTTAACGTACATATTCCCGTCGCGGGCGCTTCCCACATCACTGTCAAAGCTAAGGACAGCAGCAATAAGGAAAGCGTCAAAGAATGGGATTATCTCGGCCAATTCGAGGATTGCGGAAAGACCGCGACCGAATGTCCCGCCCAGCCGCTGGAATTCGAGGCCTTTCAAGGCAAAATGGCCAGCCTTTGCGCACCTTCCGAGGCGGTCGGGGGCGGTTCGGTCAAATGGTCGCAAATTTCAGGACAAGCGCTGAAATTCGACGTGATGGAAATGAAGGGCTTGCCCCCCGCCGCGGGGTCCTGCGTGCAATTCATCTGCGCGGTGGATGCCAAGTGGCATAACTATGATGTCAGCCTGCAGTATGAGGTCCTCGATGCCGACGGAAATCCTAAATTCGCCTGCCCGGCGGCAGGAACTTGCGTCGGAGCGGTTTTGGAAGGTAGCGGCACTATTTTTCGCTGTTCGCTGCACAAAGCCAGTACTGCGGAGTCGAGTGGTCCTTTCGACCTCGGCGCGATCGCGGCTTTAGGAGCGCTGGCAATCTCGCTTCTTCTGCCCCGCAAAAAAATAGAGATGACTGATAAATAAAGAATTTCTTGCGCAGCACAGTGCAAGAAGATCCACGCGAGACCCGTCAGGCGTAGAAATACGACTCGACGGGTCTTATATTTTTTGGAATTCATTTTTTGTCGGATTTTTTATTTGACAGTCACTAAACCCACGTTTACACTCCCGAAAAATTCCACGAGAAGTGAAAGATCACTGCGATCGTTCATTTTTTTTCTGTCTTAAGCATTAATTTTGTTTTTGTCTGGTTTAGTAACTTGGTTTAGTAACTCATTGGTTTTGTGTCGAACCTCATCCTGGAAAGGGGATAGATGTATGAACAAACGCCTCAAAATAGCCTACACAGCTTTTTGTGTAGCACTTACGTCCATGGCATTTACGCCACGGGCGCAAGCGTATCTGACGTCGAGTTTCGACGTTCTTAACTTCAAGCCGGCGATCTCCAACAAGACCGACTACTTTGGTATCTACTCGAGCCAAACGGTCGCGAAGCATGGTTGGAACGCCGGATTCTACGTCGATTTCGCGCATAACCCGCTCGAAATCGGTCAGCCCTTGGGCAACCGAGTTCTCGGGGTCGTCGATGACACCATCACCGGTGACTTCTATGCCACCTACGGTATCCTTGATTGGTTTTCCGTGGGCCTGAACATTCCGATCGTCTTCTACAACAACTTTGTCGACAACGTGCCGCAACCTCCGTTCGGCACCGGTTCGGGTATCCGCGACAAGCAAACCAACCTCGGCGACATCCGCTTGGAATTCAAATTCCGCATCTTGAACAACGAAGACAAGCTGATCGGTTTGGCACTCGTTCCTTTCGTCACCATGCCTAGCGGCGCCTCGACGGTGTTCATGGGCAATGGATCGGTCACCGGCGGTATCAAGATCGTGTTGGACTTCAACATCCATGATCGGGTCAAGCTGGCGTTGAACGTGGGCTTCCTGGCCCGCGACGACGTGACGGTGCTGAACGCCCGTATCGACGATCAGTTGCTCCTGGGCTTAGGCTTGAGCATCAAGATCATCGAACGCTTAATGTTCATTGCTGAAGTCGAAAACTCCACCGTTGTTCGCGATATCTTCGAGAGCGAAGTTCAGACCCCCTTGGAAGCCCGCGGCGGTTTCCGAATCAAGGTCACGGAGCATATCAAC
>Ga0065705_10104888_pt1 | contig 10405 bp, 9 predicted proteins | sample SwibulcommuniRL2_FD_59092 | JGI IMG/M metagenome (GOLD analysis project Ga0065705, IMG submission 59092) | Bulk soil microbial communities from switchgrass field near Rose Lake, East Lansing, Michigan, USA - RL2 Bulk Soil v2 (version 2) | ecosystem: Environmental > Terrestrial > Soil >... | reverse complement strand
AAGAATGTAGAGCAGCCCCAGCGGCGGAAAGAGCCCGAAATCTCCTGTCTCCAGCAGACCATGGTCCGTGGGATTGGCTGGATTCACATATTCTCTGGCGGTATGTTCCGCCGGTGGGTTAAGCAGCAGTATACGCATCAACTATTTCCGTCAGTTGTTGCTCCGCAAGTGTCCGGCTTGCGGCCAACAACCTGGATGGAAAGACCGAACGGCAGGCCCCAGCGCCCCGCAACAACTGCTTCAACTGCAAACCAGCGAATAACAAGGGAATTCAACGGCCCCCAGGTCCCGTGCAGCTCCCCCCCCGGCTCCTCACTCTTACCGAACATGTGCTTGAAGCGGCGCAGCAGCCAGACAAGCGGCAGGAGCAGAGCATATGCATAAGTGGAATGAACTACCTCCAGTCCGGCTGAGTGCATAACGGCAAACAGCTCCTCCCTGGTAAATCTCCTGGCACCGTGAGCGGTGACATCGTGAGCCGCGTAACAGGACGCATAGGCCGAATCGACCAGCAGCAGCGCCCCTCCCGGCCGCAGCACCCGGGCAAACTCCCGCACGGTCGCGGCCACATCGACGATGTTGCGATGATAAAGCACCTCGCAGGCGGCCACCATGGTAAAGCTGTTGTCAGCAAAGGGGAGAGAGCCGCACTCCCCCAGAACAAGGGGGCCAGAAAAATGGCTGCGCGCCATGGCAAGTGCCAGTGAGTAGCTATCCACCCCCACGACTTCTCCGTAATTGCCGAAATAGTGCAGCATTGAACCGGGGCCGCAGCCTGCGTCCAGCACCAGTCCGCTCTTCGGCAGTTTCCGGAGGAGGACATCAAGAAACCGTTCCCTGCTCTTGTACCACCAGTGCCTGTCCTGCAGGCTGAATATCCGCTCATAGAGAGTCGGCTCCATATCAGCCCTTCCCAGCCCGCAACCTGCGCAAGGCCATGACGGTGACCAGATATTTGCGGCCGCGCCGCACGTACTGCAGCAGGTTGGTGCCGGTTTTCGATACGCCGCTGCGCCGCGGCTGCATGATGTACGGCAACTCCACCACGGAAAAACGTTTATCCAGCAGAATCCGGAAGATGAAGTCAATGAAGTATTCTCCGTAGTCACCGCGCAGGCGGTTATTCCGGAAAACTTCACGCCGGGCGGCAATGAAGCCGCTGGTGTAGTCGGTGAATGAGGGGTCAAGGAGATAGCGAAGGGAGTAATTCAGGCATCTGCTCAGGAAAAGATGGAGTGCGGAACCATCTCCGGAGCGGTTCTCGCCGCCGCCGGGGAGGTAGCGGGAATTTACCGCAATATCAAATCCCTCCCGAATCTTTTCAAGTAGCTGGGGAATGCATGCCGGTGGCTGGGAAAAATCGCAGTCGAACCAGAGAATGACCTCGTTTTTCGCCATTGCTATGGCATCGTTAAGGGAAGAGGTCAGGCCGCGATTCTCCAAGCGTCGCAGCACCCTGACGGTTGCTCCGGGAATATCTGTTGCCGCGGCGATTTGCCAGGTAAGGTCGGGTGAATCGTCATCGGCAACGATCACCTCTATGTCTCTGAAACCGCAGCTGCTGACGCTAGCCACTACCTCTCTCATTAAGCTGGCAACATTGCCCGCCTCATTATAGGTTGGCATGATGATGGAGACAGAGTTTAATGGTGATGAAATTTCAGTCTTTTCTGTCAAATGAACCTACCTGTGCGATCTTGGTCCGGAAGCCGCTTTTGTTGACAGCAATAACTGTAATCCACTGGTGCAACAGCCTGCTGTCATCAATGACAGTGAACTCCCTCGAGGCGGCAATCATCCCCCTCAGAGCATCTAGATTACGCAGGAAATAGGAAAGCTTGCCCCACTCCTCCTGCAGAATCACGTAAAAATTGCGAAAAAACGGCATAAAGGGACTGCCTGCATAGCAGACAGCCTTAAGCAATCGGTAGAGGACCAGTCGACAGGGTTCGATCAGGATAATCAATCCGCCGTCGCCGAGGCATCGGCTCATCTCCGCCAGCGCCTGCTCGTATGTAGCCATATCCCGAAGATGGTGCATCACGTTGAACATGCAGATACAGTCAAAAGAGTTGTCGGCATAGGGGAGCTCGGTTGCTGAAGATTTCTTTATCTCCGGCAGTACCCCTGAAGCCATATCGATCAAGGCGTCATCTATCTCTACTCCGTGCAGACTCTTGTAGCCACGCTGCTGAAGCAGCCTGATGAACTCGCCCGCACCGCAACCGACATCGAGTATCCTGGCGTTTTTGTCGGTTATATATCGGAAAAAGGCCCTTTCGTAAAAACTATATCGAATGCGGTGAATGATTCTGTTACTGCTGTGAGTAACGAACGTATCCGTCCAGCGTGACCCGGTATCCGCAGATCTGGTTGGCAATTGTCTGTCAGGCAACATCTACACCGTCACCTTCCCAGGGAAAGGCAACTGGGCAGTGCAAAGTTCATCCAGCAGTGCAGACGCAACAGTGTCAATTTGATCGTCACGCAGCCCGAGCCCTGACGGGAGATAAAAGCCCCTCCTTGCCAGACGCTCCGCCACCGGAAAGTTGCCGCTGTTTTCCGGCAACATTCCCGTCCGCTGGAAGACCGGCTGTTCGTGCATCGGCCAGAAAAATGGCCTTGTGCCGATTCCCCGGGAGGCCAGTCGCCTCATCATCCCGGCAGCATCGGTCGCCACTTCGTCGCCAAGGACCACACCGTAGACCCAGTAGATATTATCGGCGAAATCCGAGCGTGCCAGGGGGAGCTGCAGCGCAGCGCAGCCGGCGAGAAGAGTGTCATAGCGCGAGCCCATGTTTCGCTTGCGGATAATAAACCGGTCCAGCCGCTCCAGCTGAGCAACTCCAACCGCAGCCTGCAGATTGGACATCCGGAAATTGTATCCCAGCTCCTCGTGCACGAAACGCCTTTCGGGCTGGAAACAAAGATTACGCAGGCTGCGACAGCGCTCTGCGAGCAGGGGGTCGTCGGTCAGCACCATCCCCCCTTCACCGGTGGTAACCAGCTTGTTCGGATAAAAACTGAAGATACTGAGGGCCCCGAAGCTGCCGCAGGCCTTCCCCTGATAGTTCTGGCCATGCATTTCAGCGGCATCCTCGACAACCTTCAGTCCGTAACGGTCGGCAAGGGACAACAGCGGACCCATATCAACCGGCAGACCATAGGTATGCACAGCCATTATGGCCTTCAGCTTCCTGTTGTTCTTCCGCACTATTTCATCTTCAAGGAGCTCTGCGAGCTTCTCCACATCCATGTTCCAGGTGAGCGGATCGGCATCGACAAAAAGCGGAATACAGCCGTTCCTGATCACCGCCGCCGCACAGGAGATGATGCAGAATGTCGGCAGGGCAACCAGACTCCCCGGCTCCAGCCGAAGTGATGCCAAAGCCAGCTCCAACGCTGCTGTGCCGCTGGTCACCGCGACAGCGAAGTTCCGTCCCGTCCTGGCAGCCATTTCTGCTTCAAATCGCTCCACAAACGGCCCTTCGGACGAAATCCACCCCGAGCTGATGCACTCTGCGAGGTACTTCTGCTCGTTACCATCGAGAAGTGGTTCATTTACCGGAATCATTCCCACACCCTCATCTCTCATTAGAATATCATTTTATGGACAGTAAACACATCAACAATGAGCTCTCCGACAGAAAAAAAGAGCGGCCAAATAGAAACAGATCGCCATGATATAAAGGGCATTCAACCCCCATATCATGGATGAGTATTCACAGAAACCTCCAACAACAGCGCCAAGCAGGTTGGAACCCATGGCCAGACCGACGTTTCTGACATTTCTGATGACTAGGGCAAAGACCATGGAGGAAAAGAAGATCGGCAGTGCCACCAGTGCCCCGGCAATCAGGACTTTGACCCCTCCCTGTAATTGCAGCAGCGGTGCCAAAGGCAGGAAATAGAGAAAAATAATGGAGGCCAGAAGTCCGGTGAAAAAGAAGTACGGTTTAAGGTTTTTCTTGCGCAACACCAGCAAGTTGGCAATGGTGGCGATGGCGAGAATAGCGACGAAAACCACTGCATTAACAAGCCAGGTTGAGCCGAAAAGCAGAGAAAAAGTAGTGACACTCTTCGTCTCTAGCAGCAGGAAACCACACCCCAGAAAGAAAAAAAGCGGCTCAAGATTGTTGTGCTTCAAGGGCGACGTCAGCATAACCGTCCCCAGGGAGAGTAACACCAGCACGGCGATAACACTGAGGTAGATCTTCGGAATATTCTTGTGTTCCAGGTAAAGATAGGGCCAGTTATCCGTCGGCACAATAGCCCCGGCAATTCGTGGCACAGACTCGAACTCCTTGCGGTAAAGAGGGTCAGATCCTGCAAGGGCTACCGCTCCGGGGCCACCGACCACCATGAGATTGAAAAGATTATCATCATATACGGCGTACCAACTGTTGTTATCACCGAAGGCAGCGCGGGCGGTGCTGAGCAAACGGGTGTACATCCACTGGTTCGGCACGGAGAAGAGCAGCACCAGCACCCCACGGTCGGTTAGCAAGTTCTGCGCCTCGCGCAACGATTCCTCTGTATAAACGTAATTATCCAGACGCATGGAAGAAGTAATGGAAAAGTTGGCGTGGGAGTCGAGAGTGCCAAAAACGATCATATCGTACCGCCCTGTAGCATTGTGCATGAACGACCGGGCATCGTTGATATGCACATGTACCCTGCTGTCGGCATAGGGATGCTGGGGGTGCTGTTCCCGGCCGATGCGCTGAATGGCCGGATCGATCTCCACGGCATCGATGTAATTCACTCCGTTTTTCAGGGCAACTGCCACGTCATTGCCATTGCCGGCGCCGACCACCAGCACCTTTTCAGGCCGGAACCAGCGATAGGGTGTACTGAACTTTTCGTACAGTCCCGGCTCACGGGCAAAATCTACCGCCTTCTGGTGAAAAAGTTGGTTGACGAATATATAAATGTCGCTATTTTCAGCGGCGACGATCTGTGTGTTGATGGAGTAATAGGGTGACCAGGTGCTTTTTGACTCCACAGCAGCAACGATTGCGACACCGGCAAACATGCTAACAGTGCCATACAGCGTCCATTTGTCCCGCCAGGCAACTGCCAGGTAGACAATAACTATGACGGCAAACCAGATAAAAGCAGGTGCACCGAAAGCTGAGAGCAAAGCGAAAAAGACCACGCCGAGAAGGCTGCCGACAACGTTCCAGGCATATCCTTGAAGCGGGTCGAACTCCTGCATCAGGCGACCGATGCGCTGACCCAGAGGAATGAATACCAGGGTGGTGAGGATATACACAAAAGAGAGTATCTGCGGGATGCCAAGCTCTACAGTCAGCAGACTTCCCATCCTGTTTCCTTCATAAAAGCTCCAGAGCCAGGTTTGGGCGTTAGGGGGTGTGGCAACCCTGACAGTTCCCAGCACCAGGGTTAACATAATGGTAACGATGAACAGTAGGGGGAAAAACTTCTCTAAACTGCACCTGTTGCTGACGAGAAGAAAACCGGTGCCTAGCCCCAGGAAGGAGCCGATAAGCACCACGTTGGAGAAGAAACCAATGGAGAAGATATGCGCCGGCAACCAGCGGATCAGAGCCAGTTCAAGAAAAAGCCCGATGAAGCTGAGCAACACAAGTTTTGCTTTACTGTTCATGTAAATCCTAATAGACCTCTTTTACTCAACACTCAACACTTTCGCCGCACTAATCATCAGCTCTTCAAAACCTCGCCTTGTCACAATCCCCCGCATACGGCCCCTGCTTCACTTCGATCATCTCCAGCTCTTCCAGCACTTCGAAGCCGTGGCCACCTTCGGCGAGGAGAATCACATCCCCGGCCGTAAGAACCCTGTTCTCCAGGAACTTACAACTGTCATCGTAGAAATCTACCCGCAACGCCCCCTTCTTTATCAGCAGTACCTCCTGAGTATAAAGCACTTCACGTTGCACCGGGTTATGGATGTGCGGCTCGATCAGGACTCCCGGCGGATGGCTGATGAAAGCCAGCTGCTGCGACAGATTATCAGGAGTAACGAAATTTACCCCCGGCTTGCTGAAACTGCTCCGAATTATAATCGCCAGGAGCAGCTCCCCTGAAACCACCTGCTCTACCAAAGGCACCACCGGCACAGCGTTCATTCTTCCCCCTCTCCCGTCAACGTCCCAGTCACTTCCGTTCGAACCAATCGATCGGTGGCGGGTTCGGCCCGGCCCGCAGAAAGTCATTCTCCGCTTCTTTTGCCCGTCCCAGAGCCCGAAGGGCTATCCCGCGCTGCTGGAAATAGGTTGGATGCGGATAAATGGCGATTGCCCTGTCAAAGTCGGCAACCGCCTCGGCATAGCGGCCGATATCACTCAAACCGACCCCTCTGAAGGCGTACAGGTTGTACACCGACTGCTGTCCGGTGCCTACCGCGATGTTTATCGCTGCGTTAAAGTCCTCGACAGCATCCTCACTCCTGCCATTTATGAGGTAGAACACGCCGCGGTCGCCATAAGCCCGGCCCACCGGTTCGATCTCTATCACCCTGGACCAGAATGTGCCGGTGTCATGCCAGACAGCAATAAGCTTCTGCGTCATGGCTACCGAAACAAGCAGGATAGCAGCTGCTGCAGCCGCCAAATACTTGCCTTTGCCTCCCAGCCGGTTGTAGAGTAACGCCAACCCTCCCGCAGCTGCGATGCTGGGCGCTATGGATGCGAGATACGTATAGCGCGCCGCCATGCCGATATCATCACCGGCATGCACGAAAGCCAGCATCGGCACCAGAGAAATGACGAAACAAAACCAGACAACAGCAGACGCTTTCCTCCCGGGCAACTTCCATAGAGCAGCTACTGTTGCAATGACGACTGCGGCGCTCTTGACAAGATAGCTGTAAGGAAGCGGTTTAGGAAGCACAAAATATGGAGTTATGCCTACCGGGTACAGGGTCAGCCGGCAGTATTCGAAAACAGCGTTGCCCGATATGAAAAAGCGGGCATATAAAGGCATCTCCTTCATGGAGATCAGCTCTTTCTCGACCATGGCAAAATGGATCGTAACCAGGGTTATCAGCAGAGAGATGGCTAAAAACGGAAGTTTTTCCAGCATGACCGTCACCGCCCTCCCCTTCAGCAGGCGGCGTAACGGATACCAGTCGAGCAACAGCAGGATGAACGGAAAGGTCACGGTGCTCTGCTTCGCCAGCAAGGAACAGCTGAAAAGAACGAGTGCTGCCAGGTAGCTGATGATCCGCCTTGAACGACCGGCCGCTGCATCCTGAAGTTCACAATAACGTAAATAAGCAAGCAACGCTCCGAGCATAAACAGACCATTGAGGACATCCTTGCGCCCCGCCGCCCAGGCAACCGATTCAATCCTCAGAGGGTGAAGCCCCCAGACAAGACCTGCAAACAGCAATATGGCTGGATAAGGAGTCTTTTCAACTCTCAAGCCTGGTTGGCTCCCAAACAACTTGTCTGCCAGACAAACCACCAATACCACGTTGGCGGCATGCAGCAGGATGTTGGTGAGGTGATAGCCGAACGGATTGAGTCCCCAGAAAAAATGGTCGATGGCAAAGGAAAGATAGGTAAGAGGCAGCCAGGCGCCCAGATGTGGAGCAGCGAAGAGGCGGAGCAGCGACTCGCCGTCCAGGCTTTTGAGCAGAGGGTTATTGGTGATGTAGAAGGGATCATCGAGATTGATAAAACCGCACCAGAGCGCTCTGGAATAGACCAGCAGAGTAATCGCGAACGCAGCTGCAGCAACCTCTATGATCATCCGCCTTCTGTTTGTCACAGGCTCCCCTTTCGCCTATCGGATTTGGTAGATCAGTATTGAATACCCAGCCCGACCGACCGGTTGCAGATTCCGCATGAAGCCGAAATGGCCAAGATCGACCAGTTGCGGCGGTTCGATATAGGTGAGCAGATAAGGGTTCCCTTGCAGCAAGGTAACGCTGATCGCCACATAACCTGAATGCGGAGCAGATGCTAACGGCTCATAGTTGATGCCGTAAAACTCCGGCAGACCGTGACCGAAATAGGCCAGCTGAACTTTCTCTATGTGATGCTCTGACATATACTTTTTCAGACTGAGTAGATCCTGCCCCCAATCGATGTTCGAATCGATCAGATAGTGATAACCGCTTGCCGCACCTCCGGAGAGTTCGTTGAAATAGGAGGTATAGTGCGGGGCTATGCGAAATACCGAGACCGAGTGCAACACAAACAGCAGTGGCAGCATCAGGCACGTACCACGCAGTTCCCCGCCGGACCGATAAAGCCTGGCAATAAGAATGCAGAAAAAAGGGTATGCCGGCAGTAGATACCTGACCCCTATGTTCAGCCTGTTCAGGCAGCTGAGCACCAAAAAAATAATCAGCGGCAGATAGCATAGCAACAACATCTCTTTGGCACGAAACGGTTGTCCCCGCTGCCATACCAGGGAAAACATCGCGGCGGCCAGAAGGATGAGAAAGGGGAGTGACTCCTTCATGCCAAACGCCGCAAGATAGTATATCCTGAAGCCGTCAGCTGACCACCTGTTCATGAGGAATGCCGGAAATTCGGAGTACTCGCTATCGGCCTTCTGCCGGTCAAATCCCTCAACGAAAGCTCTCGGGAGCGGGACAGGGATTGCCCCGGCAGCACTCTGCCCGAGCGCGGTCAGCGCTCTGCTCTTCAGATGCATCTGCCCGAACGTTGTCCCTGTTCCCTTGAAGCCGTAAAAGAGATTCACGGTCAACAATATGATAACCGATATCAACAGCATGGAGTTAAGCCAATAAAAAAATGACGCAGAAATATCCTTCCGAATACCGGCAGGTCTTCCTGCCCGCTCAACGGCAACCAGAAACGGCACCAGAAGCAACAGCGGGGCAACGAGCAGCGCCGTAAACTTGCAGAGCAGGGAAAGGGAGAATAACCAGACAGCCCCGGCCAGCCGCCCGGGAGTTGGCAGCTTCAGGTAATCGAGCAAAAGAAAAACTACACCCATCATGGTCAGGGTAGCAATGATATCGGTGGTTGCATAGTGGGAGTGGGCCAGAAAGGTTGGCGAAAAAGCGAGAAAAGCCGTGCCGAACAGGGCTGCAGCGGGACCGAAGAATTTCCGGCAGCGCAGGTAGAGAAATACAATGCAGATTGTCGCCGCCAGAATGTTAACCATGCGGGCGGACTGCAGGTAGCCTGTATAGGCAGACGCGTTGTCACGCATGAAGTCCGTTGCCACAAGCCATGGTTCCCAGCCGTCAGTACCCTCCGGCAACTGGCGGAAACGGACCCGTTCGGCTCCGGCCAGATGTGCAGGGAGGCTCATGGCCATCTTCCAGAGTGGCGGCGTGGCATCATCAAAGGATAAGTCTCCGCTCTGCCAGTAATATACACCTGTGGAGAGATGACGAAACTCATCGATGGTAACCGATTCATGCCGGGATGATGAGAAGGAGAGCAGCACGAAAATTATCACCAGACCGGCAAAAAGCAAATCCGGCCCGATCACATTTATGCGTGACATATTCCCTGCCCGGCTGAAAATCCTATTAACTGATCCAATATCGAACATCAGGTGCTCCCTCATACATGTAGGATTACTTGTTCTGAAACATCCCACCTACGAAAGCACCATCTCTGGTATTAATCTCAATCAATGGCTTGCAATCCTTCAGATAGCTGACCATATCAGCCCTTGTCCGGGAGGCAACCGCCAGCTCCTTGAGCCGACAGCCGTCTGCCTCGAGTGCAACTCAAGGGTATTGATCATGGAGTTTTTCAAGAGTTTGAAAGGGTAATTTATATCCCGGATCCGAACACCAAGCAAAACACTTATAATGAAGGTGAAGATTTTTGAAAAAACAAGCCGTAACACATGGTCACTTCGGCCCGTTCGGAAACCGATGACAAGATCATACCCCTTTACGTAATCCAGAAAAGCCCCTAATTCGGAGATATCAATCTGCAAATCGGCATCGGTCAACAATAGCCAATCCTTGCTCGCAACATTGAACCCCGAGCGCAAGGATGCACCTTTGCCCCGATTTTCCCCATGAAAAATGCCCCTGATATTTTCATTATGATTGGCAAGATCACGGATAATGTCACCTGTTGCGTCCTGACTGCCGTCATCGATGATTATGATTTCATACTCTGAGACGACCGCGGAAATACCGGCAGAGATCATATCTATAGCATCCCGCAAATTTTCAGACTCATTGTATGCCGGTATCACAACCGATAACTTCATGGCTTTCCTTCCATACCAACATCGAACAGCACCCACTTGCCATCACTGTACAGCACCCGGACGCTTCTGTCTGCATAGAGCACGTTAAAAAAGGGGTGCAGGGTCGGATGGTCCAGGCAGATGACGTAGCGGCTGGCGAATTCCCTCCGCACCGTTACAGCTACGGAAGCAGGGGCTTTTGACAGGGTCTTGTACCATAGAT